>ENA-OQHF01001200-OQHF01001200.1-human-gut-metagenome-genome-assembly--contig:-NODE-1200-length-14598-cov-3.752401_pt1 | contig 14598 bp, 13 predicted proteins | sample MGYA00242559_ERZ504709 | MGnify/ENA primary metagenome ERZ504709 (study PRJEB26092, sample SAMD00036203) | human gut metagenome | host: Homo sapiens | study: EMG produced TPA metagenomics assembly of... | reverse complement strand
ATATCCATCCAGATATACCGATGATACATAATTTTTGCTGGTATTCTTATACAATATCTGCAGATAATGTTCTCCATCCAAAATGACTGTGCTTCCATTTTTGATCTTTCTCTGTCTTCCGGTTCCGTGTTCACTGTAATATATTGCAACTATCTTGTAGCCCTTCTTTGCAGTGATACATACTTTTGCCTTTCTGGGATAACCTTTTGCAACCGGGACCATGGTCTTTTTATCAAAGGATTTTTTATAATCTTTTCTTCCGAATTTGCACACGTTTAACGGATTTGAATAATTATGTACCGTAACTTTAGATTTGAAAGAATATGTTTTTCCATTCTTTCTTTTTACTTTGAAGGATATGATAGAAGTTCCTGTTTTTTTTTGCCTTCAGCGTAAGGGTATAATCATCCAGAAACGGCATTTTTTTTACTGATACCACATTGGTATTACTGGATTTCAGTCCCAGAACTTTGTCGGATCTGACGGAGTTTATGATTACATGTCCGATTTCCTCGCCTTTCATAAGAGCAACAGACTTAGTAAATTTGAGTGTACCCGCCGCCTGTGCTGTGACCGGTGCTACTGCAAGATCTGTCACGATAAATGTAAGTGCCAGAAATAACACCAATAATCTCTTTACTGCTTTTTTCATTACTTTTTCCCCCTTTTATAAGCATTTTGGACTTATTCCATACATATTAGTATACAGGAGTTTTTCATCTTCATCAACGTTTTTTCTGAATTTTCTGTATACTATCTTCCCGAACCTTTGCGCGAAGCTCTGTCAGATATTCTGAGAATTTCACCTGCTCATTTCCGTAAATCATCTGCAGATCATACTCCAGCGGAATCCAGGTTTTAATATCGGATTCATTGTGCTGAATCAGGGCTTCCAGCTTGTCCAGCGCTTTATAAATCCTGGCCTCCAGAGTCCGCTGCGCTTCCATCTCCTGATATAGTTCCGCCATCTCTTTATCGAACGGCTCCGGCAGAGTCTTCACCCATTCTCCCAGCACATCGGCTTCTTTCTCCGAATCCTTATCCGTTTTTTCAAAGGCTGGGATATCCCCGGTAAAAGCTTCTCCCAGATCATGGATGAGGCACATTTTCATAATTTTCAGAAGATCTGCCTCAGGAAACTCATCACTGACAAAATATGCCATCAGCGTGATCCTCCAGGAATGCTCTGCAACGCTCTCCCGCCTGCCACCGGAAGTATAACTATGACGCACTGCATCCTTTAACCGCTCTGCAACGGAAAGTACTTCAATCAGTTTTTCTGGTTTCATATTCGTTCTCTCTCCTCCGTCTTTTCATAATATTTTCACTGACACCAATTCTGTTCATTACTATACCATATCTCCGGTCATGGAAAACAGATGAAAAACAGAAGATTCCATTCTGAAAAAATTTGTCTCAACTAATTTATAAAAAAAATATAAACTTTATTGCATTTTTCTCCATAATCGTCATAATGAAATTATAAACAAAAGAAAGAAGGTGATTGCCGATGGATATCACGGTGTCGGATGAGGTCTCACAGGAATATCATGAGCTTGTGAAGAACATCCTCTGTAACAGAGAGTTCCTGAAGCTGAGCCTGTACACCCACCACCAGTGGACCACACGGCTCATGCACAGTATCAATGTTTCTTACCTCTCCTGGTTCATTGCCAGGAAGCTGGGATGTGACGAGAAAGCCGCCGCAAGGGCAGGGCTTCTCCACGATTTCTGTCCCTATGACTTCAGGGCGGAGACACCGACCGGTGAGCATCAGGCGTTTTATCACCCGAAGGCTGCCGCAGACAACAGTGCCGCACACTTTGATGTCACAGACAGAGAGCTGGATGCGATACTCTCACATATGTTCCCTCTGGGACCTCTTCCACGCAACAGGGAAGCCTGGATCATCAGCTTTGCCGATAAAGCCTGCGCCATCGCGGAAGGCTGCCATATCGCCATTGCACTGGCCAGGCGGAACCGGATCGTCATCAATCCGGCATAATTTTCACACAAAAAACAGGGCCGTCGCCACTTCCGACGAGCCCTGTTTTTGTGTGGAAATTTATTTTATGGTAATACTTTGCAGATTACTTTATATATCTTAGTTCTCTTTCACAACAACCTTATCCAGATGCCAGATATCATCTACATACTCCTGGATAGTTCTGTCGGATGTGAACTTACCGCTGCATGCTGTGTTCAGAAGTGCCATCTTAGCCCAGCGTTTCTCATCCTTATATGCTTCCTCAACACGTTTCCTGTGCTTCTGCATAGGAACGGAAGTCGCCAAGGATAAGTACTGGTCAGGTCTCGGCATGTTGCGTTTGTCGAGAAGTGAATTGTAGATGTCACGGAACATCTCTGTATCGCTGGAGAAGGTTCCGTTGATCAGCTGCATCAGTACCTGACGGATCTCCGGATCTGTGTTGTAGATGAAGTCCGGATCGTAACCGCCGTTGTTCTCATAGTTGATGATCTGGTCGGAGCTCATACCGAAGATAAATGCATTCTCCTCGCCAACCTCCTGTACAATCTCAACGTTAGCACCATCCATGGTTCCAAGTGTCGGAGCACCATTCAGCATGAATTTCATGTTACCTGTACCGGAAGCCTCTTTACTTGCTGTGGAGATCTGCTCGGAAACATCTGCTGCCGCAAAAATGATCTCAGCGTTGGATACACGGTAGTTCTCGATGAATACAACCTTCAGCTTGCCGTTGATGGAAGCATCATTGTTTACAACATCTGCCACACAGTTGATCAGCTTGATGATCTTCTTTGCACGTGCGTAAGCTGCGGAAGCTTTTGCACCAAAGATAAATGTTCTTGGATAGAAATCCATCTCCGGATGTGCCTTGATCTGGTTGTACAGATAGATCACATGCAGGATGTTAAGAAGCTGACGTTTGTACTCATGAAGTCTCTTAACCTGGATATCGAAGATAGAGTGCGGGTCAACCTCAACACCATTGTGCTCCAGGATATATTTTGCAAGACGCTCTTTGTTCTTGAACTTGATGGTCATGAACTCCTGAAGAGCCTTCTCATCGTCTGCGTAAACCTTAAGCTTGGAAAGCTGGGAAAGATCTGTGATCCAGTCCGGTCCGATCTTGTCTGTTACCCAGTCAGCCAGAAGCGGGTTTCCATGAGCAAGGAAACGTCTCTGTGTGATACCGTTTGTTTTGTTGTTGAACTTCTCAGGCATCATCTCATAGAAATCCTTCAGCTCCTGATTCTTGAGAATCTCAGTATGAAGGCGTGCAACACCGTTTACAGAGTAGCCTGCAACGATCGCGAGGTGAGCCATCTTAACCTGTCCGTCATAGATGATCGCCATCTTCTTGATCTTCTCGAAATTTCCAGGATATTTCTGCTGGATCTCAAGAATGAAACGACGGTTGATCTCCTCGATGATCTGGTATACACGCGGAAGCAGTCTGGAGAACAGCTCGATTGGCCATTTCTCAAGTGCCTCGGACATGATAGTGTGGTTAGTGTAAGCACAGCATTTTGTTGTGATATCCCATGCCTGATCCCAGCCAAGACCTTCCTCATCAATGAGGATACGCATCAGCTCTGCTACTGCAACAGTCGGATGAGTATCGTTCATCTGGAATACAACCTTCTCATGAAGTTTTGTGATATCATCATGAGTTTTCTTATATTTGTCAATGGCTGCCTGAAGGCTGGCAGATACGAAGAAGTACTGCTGTTTCAGACGAAGCTCTTTACCTGCCATATGGTTATCATTCGGATAAAGCACCTCTACGATAGTACGTGCAAGGTTCTCCTGCTCTACTGCGTTGTGATAATCACCCTTGTCGAAAGAGTCAAGGTTGAAGTCTACGATCGGCTCTGCATCCCAGATACGAAGTGTGTTTACAACATCGTTGTTATAACCTGTGATCGGCATATCGTAAGGAACAGCCTTAACTGCCTGATATCCTTCATGGATGAATTTATTCTCGTTCTTCACCGGATCCCACTCAACACGTACATATCCGCCGAAATGAACCTCTTTTGCATACTCCGGACGACGGAGCTCGAAAGGATAGCCGTTCTTCAGCCAGTTATCCGGTGCTTCTACCTGATAACCGTCACGGATCTCCTGCTTGAACATACCATAACGGTAACGGATTCCGCATCCGTATGCACAGTAGTTCAGAGTTGCAAGGGAATCCAGGAAGCATGCTGCCAGTCTTCCGAGTCCACCGTTTCCAAGAGCCGGATCCGGCTCCTGGTCTTCGATGCAGTTAATGTCAAGTCCAAGCTCCTCAAGAGCCTCCTTAACCTCACCGTATGCACCAAGGTTGATCAGGTTGTTTCCAAGGGCACGGCCCATAAGGAACTCCATGGACATATAATATACAATCTTCGGGTCCTGTTTTTCATACGCCTTCTGGCTCTTGAGCCAGTTGTCAATGATCACGTCCTTCACAGTGTAGCTTACAGCCTGAAAGATCTGCTCCTGTGTAGCCTCTTCCAGTGTTTTTCGATAAAGGAATTTTACGTTTTCTTTTACACTTTTTTTGAATTCCTCTTTCTCAAACTGCTTGTCAATCATTAGTTTTCCTCCTGTACTTTGGATACTCCCAGTGTTACAGCCTCTTTATTGATGTTCCACTCCTTGGTGTAACCCTCTGCTTCTCCCAGAATAATGTTTTCTGCCAGTACTTCACGTTTGATCTCATCCTGGTTTGCTTTCATGATATCCATGATCTTATCGTTATCTTTTGCATAGACAATGATCTTGTCCATGACTTCGAAACCAGCCTCTTTACGCATGGTCTGAACCTTGCTGATGATCTCGCGGACAAAGCCCTCCTGGATCAGTTCAGGTGTAAGGTTTGTATCAAGGACAACGGATGTCTCACCGTCTGTCTCTGTCACATAGCCCTCGCTCTGGGCTGTTTCGATCAATAAGTCTTCCTCTGCAAGCTCGACTCTGTTTCCGGCAATGTCAAGAACGAGAACACCATTATCTCTCAGCTCTTTCATTGCTGCGGTTCCGTCGATCTCGGAGAGTGCGGTACGGATGCCGTTCAGAAGCTTGCCGTATTTCGGTCCTACTGTACGAAGCTGCGGCTTGAAGCTGTAGGAAATGAAGGACTCTACATCATCTGCGAATTTCACTTCTTTTACGTTAAGCTCATCTGCGATGATATCTGTGTAGAATTTATCCATAGCTTTCTCAGCTTTTACATACATGGTTCCGATCGGCTGACGGTTCTTGATGTTTGCGGTATTTCTGCATGCACGTCCGAGAACAACGATCTCAAGAAGCTCTTCCATGTTTGCCTCAAGATCCTTGTCGATCCATGCCTCGTTTACCTCCGGGTAATCGCAGAGATGGATACTCTCCGGAGCGTCTGTGTCAATGCTTCTTACAAGGTTCTGGTAGATATCCTCAGTCATAAACGGGATCATCGGAGCTGCAGCCTTGGCAACCGTTACCAGTGCTGTGTAAAGTGTCATGTAAGCATTGATCTTATCCTGCTCCATGCCCTTAGCCCAGAAACGTTCACGGCTTCTTCTTACATACCAGTTACTCATATCGTCAACAAATTCCTGAAGTGCTCTTGCAGCCTCCGGAATCTTGTAGGAATCAAGATCTGCATCGACAGTCTTCACCATGGTATTCAGCTTGCTGAGCAGCCATTTATCCATAACCGGAAGCTTATCGTAATTTAAAGTATATTTAGTCGCATCAAAATTGTCAATGTTCGCATACAATACGAAGAATGCGTAAGTGTTCCACAGAGTGCTCATGAACTTTCTCTGTCCCTCTACAACTGCTTTGCCGTGGAAACGGTTCGGAAGCCATGGAGCACTGTTGATGTAGAAGTACCAGCGGATAGCATCTGCGCCGTATTTGTTCAGTGCGTCAAACGGATCTACGGCATTTCCCTTGGACTTACTCATCTTCTGTCCGTTCTCATCCTGTACATGTCCCAGAACGATTACATTCTTATACGGAGCCTTATTGAAAAGCAGTGTGGACTCAGCAAGAAGGGAGTAGAACCATCCTCTTGTCTGGTCAACAGCCTCGGAGATGAAGTCTGCCGGGAACTGCTGCTCAAACAGGTCTTTATTCTCAAACGGATAATGATGCTGTGCAAAAGGCATTGCTCCGGAATCAAACCAGCAGTCGATAACCTCCGGTACACGATGCATGGTCTTGCCGCAATCCGGACACTTCATAGTGATGTCGTCAATGTATGGGCGGTGAAGCTCGATGGTCTTCGCACGCTCGTCACCACTCTTCTCATAGAGATCCTGGCGGCTTCCCACGGATTCCATATGTCCGCACTCACACTGCCAGATGTTCAGTGGTGTTCCCCAGTAACGGTTTCTGGAAATACCCCAGTCCTGAACGTTCTCAAGCCAGTCACCGAAACGTCCCTTACCGATGCTCTCCGGAATCCAGTTGATAGTATTATTGTTACGGATCAGATCATCCTTTACTGCTGTCATCTTGATGAACCAGGACTCACGTGCATAGTAGATAAGCGGTGTGTCACATCTCCAGCAGTGCGGATAATCATGCTCGAATTTCGGTGCGTCAAAAAGCTTGCCCTCTTTGTCAAGGTCTGTGAGAACCATAGGGTCCGCTTTCTTTACGAATACACCGGCATATGGTGTCTCTTTGGTCATGTTGCCCTGTCCGTCTACGAACTGTACGAACGGAAGGTCATACTCACGTCCGACACGGCTGTCATCCTCACCAAATGCAGGTGCGATATGAACGATACCGGTACCATCGCTCATGGTAACGTAGTTGTCACAGGTTACGAAATGAGCATTTTTTGCGCTGTTTTGCTGCTGCCTCGCCTGTGCATGCAAAAAGCGGCTCATATTCCTTACGCTCAAGGTCTGTTCCTTTATATTTCTCAAGGATCTCATATGCAGGCTCATCATCCTTTGCAAGCTTGCCGAGAACCTTGTCCAGAAGTGCTTCTGCCATGTAGTAGGTATAGCCGTCTGCTGCTTTTACCTTACAGTAGATCTCATCCGGGTTTACACAAAGTGCAACGTTGGATGGAAGTGTCCATGGTGTTGTTGTCCATGCCAAGAAGTATGCGTCCTCACCAACAACCTTGAAACGTACGATCGCAGAGCGCTCTTTAACAGTCTTGTAGCCCTGAGAAACCTCCTGTGCGGAAAGAGGGGTTCCGCAGCGTGGGCAATAAGGAACGATCTTAAAGCCTTTATAAAGAAGACCTTTTTCCCAGATCTCTTTCAGCGCCCACCACTCGGACTCGATGAAATTGTTGTCGTATGTTACATACGGATGCTCCATGTCAGCCCAGAAACCAACGGTAGATGAGAAATCCTCCCACATTCCCTTGTATTTCCATACGCTCTCCTTACACTGCTGAATGAACGGCTCCATTCCGTACTCCTCGATCTGCTCCTTGCCGTCAAGGCCAAGCTTCTTCTCAACCTCAAGCTCAACCGGAAGTCCGTGAGTATCCCATCCTGCTTTTCTTGGAACCATGTAGCCCTTCATTGTACGGTATCTCGGGATCATATCCTTGATAACTCGTGTCAGAACATGTCCGATATGTGGCTTACCGTTAGCGGTAGGCGGTCCGTCATAGAATGTGTATGTCTCGCCCTCTTTACGGCTGTCCATACTCTTTTCGAAAATCTTGTTGTCTTTCCAGAATTTCTCAACTTCTTTTTCACGGTCAACAAAATTCAGATTCGTGTCAACTTTACGATACACAATATTTACCTCCTGTGTCTGATTACTGGCTGCTGCCTCATCTGTAAGGCCACAGCGGATTCTTTCCTCACAGATACCTGTTCGTGCCAATGCCTCGGGCACTTATAAAAAAAGACCCCATCCTGTAAAAGGACGAAGTCTGATTCGCTGTACCACCTGTTACATTATACGGGCCTGTTGTCCGATCTCCCTCAACTCTGTCCTGTGGGGACGCCATTATCCATGTCTCTGCATGGCGGACATCTTTGTATCTGCCGATATATGTTCCCTGTAACGGAGGAAATCCGTCAGCTCTTACTTAATCTCTTCGGAACTGAAGCTCGGGAGTGATATTCTGCCATACTTATTCACCACGGGCTCACACCGTCCCCGTTCGCTGAAAGCATCTGCTGTAAGGATTTCCGTATAACATACTGTCTCCGTCATTGCTTTTTCTATATACGGTGTATATTATAGGTTGGGGAAAATCCATATGTCAAGTCTTTTCAGGGATTTTTTATTCTCTCCATGGCATCCAGATACGCATTTCTCCATATTCACGGTTATCCCATGCAAAATACGGAATCAGCCGCACCTGTATACTCTGTTTTTTCTCTCCTGTAAAAGACTGATACAATTCTTTCGGATCATATTCTTCATGAATAATCCGATATGCCTCCGTTTCCAGAATTCCGATTTCTCTGTTTTTGATCTGCATTGTACTTTCTTTGAATGTGCTGTGAATATTGATGCAGATATCATCCAGCGTATCTGTATTCGCATCAGGGCTTTCCATGCAATATACCAGAGGACCTTTTTCTACTGCAATAAGCTGGCTGTCTTCTTCAACCATAGGATGCGCCATGGTAAATCTGACCGGCATTTTCAATTCAAGCTCAATTTTAGCTCCTGCAAGCTTTTCAATGTGAACCGGCTGATAGCTCTCCCTCATGGTTTTATCAAGCCTTTTTTCCCCCTGAGCGGTTTTTATACTTCCTGCTTCTGCCCATTTTGGAATTCTCAGATTTAATGTAACCGGTTTATCGCAGGTGACATTTTTGAATTTGAATGTGATTTTTCCATCATACGGATACTCTGTTTTTTGCTTCAGAGTAAATGCCGCTCCGTTCTTAAGGGTAAGTGCTGCTTCACATTCTCCGTATATACCGGTATAAATACTGTCATCAGATACGGTATACGCATACTCTCCGGACTGCGTTACCATACGTGCAAGATTCGGAGGACAGCAGTAACTGATAAGATATTCTGTACGTGTAAGCGGCCAGATCAGTTTATATTCCAGTTTTTTTGCTCTGCGCAGCATATTTTCATAGAAAAATTTCTTTCCATCCAGACTTACAGCTGCCAGATTTACATTCAGAAGAGCCCGCTCAATCACATCAAAGTACTCTGCTTTCGGTTCAATAAGAAACATTCTGTATGCCCACATCACAAGACCGATTGATGCACAGGTTTCATTATAAGCAGTCACATTCGGAAGCTGATACTCATATCCGAATGCCTGATGGATCAGCTGATGGTTCCAGAAATCACCGTAAGGAGAGGCTCCGTTATATAACGCTCCCACACCGCCTGTAAGATAAATTTTGGTATTAACCATATTTTTCCAGACCTTGTGAAGAACATCTAAATATTCTTTGTCCCCTTCTTCTGCATAAAGATCTGCCACACCTGCATAAAGATATGTTGCTCTCACTGCATGTCCTATAATCTTCTCGTGTTCTTTTAAGGGCAGTCTGTCCTGATTATCGTCCATGCCTTCCTTCACGGAATCACGCAGTACAATCGCCTTGTGTGCCAGATCCAGGTATTTTTTTTCTCCGGTGGTACGGTACATTTCAATAAGTCCCATGTAATGTGACGGGCACACAGCAGTCTGTACTTCCCCTTTTTTCTCTGCTTCCGCATACATATTTTCCAGAAAATCTGCTGCTTTTCTTGCAATATTCAGGAAGTTTTCTTTTCCTGTGATTCTTTTATAAAGACACGCAGAAGTAAACAGATGTCCCATATTGTAAACTTCAAATTCGTTAATGTCTCCCAGACGTCCCTTACGGGTACCATTACGCATGCCAATAATCTGTTTTGTGGAAATATATCCATCCTCTTCCTGGGCACGCCCGATCAGGTCAATATATTCATCCAGTTTGTCCAGACGGCTCTGATCCTGAAGCTGTTCAGCAGAATACAGCTGTGATTCCATCCATTTGTAGAAATCTCCATCTCCGAAATCACTTCCTCCAAATTCACCTTCTTTTTCTCCCGCACAGATTCTGAAATTTTCTACTACATGTCCTGCATCCAGTGCCTCAAACATTTTCTGAAGATGTGGAACTGTACTTTCTGCACAGTTCTCCACAGCATCTTTCCAGAAACCTCCTGTCCATTTGATCTGGTCATATTCTGCTCCGCTTACCTTCGCATATTTTGATTTTCTTGTATCCGCAAGCATGGTTTTTCCTCCTAACCTTTTACTGCTCCGCTCGTCATACCTTCGATAACTGTCTTGTTAAGAATCAGATAAATAATAAGCATCGGGAATACGCTGATCGCGATAGACGCAAAAATCGCACCCCAGTCTTTTGTTCCGAACTCATTTTCAAAATAAAGAAGTCCTGTCTGTATTGTTTTCAGTTTGCTGTCACTGATAAATGTCATGGAAAACAGCAGATCATTCCATTTATAGAAGAAACTGCAGAACCAGAACAGTAACTGCTGCATTTTTTCATCAATGGAAAAACTATATGCCACATCATGGAAAAAATTCCGCATCCGTCAATTACACTTGCCTCAAGAATCTCTCTCGGAAGAGATCTCATGTAGCCTGTTACAAGGAAAATAGAAAGAGAAAGACCAAATGCAATATAAGTCAGGATCAGACAAAGTCTTGTATTTGTAAGTCCCAGATTATTGTATATCTGAAACAGCGGAAGCAATGCTGTTGCAACCGGGACCATCAGTCCAGAAGGAAAAATCTGCAAGAAATTTTTCATTTTCCATTCCATCTGAGTTACCGCAAAACCGATTGTCATACTTAAAATCACAATAAATACAAGTGCCAGTGCTGTATAGATCAAACTGTTTTTAAAGTACAGCCCCATATTTCCTCTTGTCCATGCTTCCACAAAATTTTTAAGATAAAATCCGTCCGGAAGTGCAAAAGATGGCTTTGTTACAAACTCAGATGACTTTTTAAACGCACATGTAAACAACCAGAAAATAGGATACGCATCAACAATTACAACCATTATAATAATGATTTTTTTGATAACATCCACCGGGGTGATTGTCTTTTTTCCCATTTTTTATGCCTCCTTTACATCAAAGAAACGAATAATTCTTGTTCCGATAATACAGATCAGGAAAATAACAATAGCAATCGCACTTCCATATCCATAATTTCTATATTCAAATGCTACATTATACATATACATGGATAAGGTTGTTGTTGCATTTCCAGGACCACCGTTGGTAAGGGCAATTGCAGATTCAAATACTTTAACAGTACCTGCAAATGCAAATACAAGACATGTGATTGTAATCGGACGAAGTAACGGAAAGATAATATTTTTAAACATCTGCCAGGAATTACATCCATCAACTTTTGCGGCTTCAATAACATCATCAGGAATATCAATAAGACCACCGTAAAAAATTTACCGCATAGAAACCAACAGATACCCAGATATCCATAACACTCAGGCATCCCAGAGCTGTACTTGCCTGTCCGATCCATGCCTGTACCTGATCATGAAGACCAACTGCATCCAGAATGCTGTTTAACAGACCATAATTCGGCTGGATCTCATAGATTTTACGAAACAGCTGTCCAACAGCTACTGTAGGAAGGATTACCGGGAAAAATGTGATAGTACGAATCAGATTTTTAAATTTAACAAGCCAGAAGCGATACATCATGGCCAGTGCCAGGCCCAATACTACCATGCCAAGCATCGTGGTAAAAATATACTTTATCGTTACCAGAAGTGCTGTATGAAATTTTGAATCTATCAGAAGTTTGGAATAATTCTTAAGACCGCTGAAGCTCCAGCTCAGTCCCGGGGTTCCTGAATATAAAGAATACACAAATGACCAGATTACAGGTATAAATACCAGTCCTACATAAAGGATCAGTCCCGGAACAACAAATAACGCAATTGCTTTTTTATTTCCTAATACACGTTTCATTCTGTTTCCTTGCCTTTCTCATAAAAAGAGTATTGAAAATGACATCTTATTCTTTCTGCCACTTCCAATACTCTTAATCAGTCCGTTATTTTTGCAGCTTAGTTACTGATCGTATATGCTTCTTCAATAGAATCCATATATGCAGCTCCATCCATATCACCATTCAATACAGACTGAATATTATCCTGTGCAGTTGCTTTTGTCTCATCATTCATGTATGCTTCCCACCATGCGGTAGAAGTTTTTGCATCAGCGATAGCATCAATTACTGTCTGGGTGATAGAGCTGATATCTTTTGTATCCACATCATATGTATAGCCACGTACTGACTGATACTCGCTCATTGCATAGTTACCGATGTTCTCAACAAAGTACTGTAAAAATCCGGCCATTGCACCATCATATTTATCCTGTGACAGGCAGAGGATATTACCACAGTTTGCAGGAAGCTCAGATGCCTCACTTACAGACTCATCAACTACAGGAACACCCATGAATCCAATATTATCCTCTCCGGAAGGATTCGTATCTTTATCTGTGATAGAGGATGTGAACCAGCTTCCGTCATAAAGCATTGCACACTGACCATTTAACAGCATGCCCTCTGCAGTTGTGTTATCAACTGTCGTAGCACCTTCACCAAAATATCCTTTGTCAGCCATATCAGCTACCATCTGTGCTGCCGCTACAAATCCGTCATCTGTAAATTTAAGTTCACCCTCGCAGGCTTTCTTTACTGCGTCTGCACCCATTGTACGATATGCATAGGCATTTACAATACGTGTTGTAGGCCATTTATCAGATCCGCCTGTTGCAATTGGCTGAATTCCTTTTTCTTTTAAAGTATCACATACTGCAAGGAATTCATCCCATGTTTTCGGTACTTCCACACCTGCATCTTCAAATACAGATTTATTATACCAGAATCCCTCGATATTCATTCCGAATGGAAGATCATACAGATCATCTGTATCAGAAAGAGAAGTCATGATGCTCTTTGCGCTGTCCATTACCTTATCTTCGTCGCCCATTCCTTTAAGCTCTTCGGAAATATTCACGACTTTTTTTGCCTGGATCAGTTCTCTCAAAGGAACACCTGCTGAGTATGCAAACAGATCCGGAAGGTCATTTGATGCTACCAGTGTGGAAACTTTTGTACTGAGATCTGAGGAGGATACATACTCATATTCATAGCTGAAGTTCGGATTTACATCTTTGATGTAGTTGTCAAGGATTCCTGTAAGGATCTTGCCATCTGCGCTATCCTCTGCCCAGATTGAAAGAACTTTGATCTTTTTCTCTGCTGATGTGTCAGGATCTGTTGCTGCACTTACGCTTAAAGATCCTGCCATCAATGAAATTGCTGTTGCTGCAACCATAACTAATGCCATTGCTTTTTTCTTCATTTCAAAACCTCCTAATACAATTTTCGTGTTATCTTTAAGCTGGTTTAATTCTAACATCCTACGTTTCATATTGATAGTCCGTCATTTTTTTGAAAATGTACAAATTTTATAGAATCCCCTTATTTCGCCTTACGGACACCACCTTTAAACTGCATAGGAGTAACGCCTTCTTCTTTTTTAAAAATATTGCAGAAATACCGGTAATTATTATATCCTACAGCCTCGCTTACCTCCTGAACCTTAGCCCCTTTAAGAAGAAGCTCCTTGGCATGAGCCATGCGGATCTGAGTTAGATATCTCACAAAACTGATCCCTACTTCATCTTTAAAGAGAATACTGAGATATGCATGATTCATATGTACCATTTCCGCCATCTCATTCAGACCAAAATCCTGATCATAATTTTGATTAATATAATCCAGTATCTGAGTAATCACTCTGTGTGAGCTTCCGATTTTTCTTACGGAAATTTTTTCAAAAATTCTCTGAAGAATGAGAAATACGTATTCGTCCACCTCTTCTTCTGTTTTCAGCTCCTCAACATTATTAAAAAAAGGAAAGTTAAAGTCATGCTCATACTGTTTCCATTTCTCGTAAAAAGCAGCAGAAGCGGCCATAATAAGTTTATAGCTCTCTTCTTTATATTCCGGCAGACTTTTTTCTGCTTTCTTCATCAGCATCTGGATTCTTTTTGTTTCTTCCTCCCATTTTTCTGTATTGCTGTCATTGATCATTTCCACAATGGCATTAAGGGAAAGTCTCAGATTCCGGATTACCTTTTCATGTTCTACATCTGTTTTATTTGGTCGTTTTTTTAATTCCTCATCTATTTTTTCAAGAGTATTTTTCAGTTTATCCATGGTCACCGGTTTATCTACATAGCTGTGGACTCCCAGTTCCATTCCTTTCCTTGCATATTCAAACTCTTTATATGCACTTATCAGTACAAACACCATATCCGGATATTTTCTGTAAAAATGTTCGATAACCTCAAGGCCGGAAAGTCCTGGCATACGAATATCCACAAGAACAACATCAGGACGTACTTTTTCAATCAGTTCCAATGCCATCTGACCATCAGAAGCAGACCCGACCATCTCATAATCTGCACCAATTCTTTTCAGCATGACCCGGATTCCTTCAATAGTCAGATATTCATCGTCTATTACTACCAGTTTCTTCATCGCTTTATTTTATATCCTCATTTCATTTTTCCATAAGAACGATCTTCACCCTGGTTCCTTTTCCAGGTTCACTCGTAATCACTACTTC
>ENA-OQHF01001199-OQHF01001199.1-human-gut-metagenome-genome-assembly--contig:-NODE-1199-length-14598-cov-5.758137_pt1 | contig 14598 bp, 15 predicted proteins | sample MGYA00242559_ERZ504709 | MGnify/ENA primary metagenome ERZ504709 (study PRJEB26092, sample SAMD00036203) | human gut metagenome | host: Homo sapiens | study: EMG produced TPA metagenomics assembly of... | reverse complement strand
CAGATATAGTTAGATTGCTAAATTATTTCCCAAGAAGCTCTCATTTACAAAATGAAGAGTAGTTCACTTTTAGATAAAAAAGGGGCAAAATAATTCGATGGATAACAAAAAATTTCAAGAAATGATTGATGAATTTACACTTGATAGCGATGCCATAAAAGATGTAGCAGCATCTTTTCGCTATGATATAGAACATGGCGTAAAAGAAACAGGAGAATCTTCTTTACGTATGTTACCATCTTATATCGGTTTACCTACTGGTAAAGAAACAGGAGAATACTTAGCACTTGATTTTGGTGGCACAAATCTTCGTGTAGTTTTAATTCGTTTAGATGGTGAAGGCAAATTCGAAGTTATTAAAAAAGTTGCTAAACCATTAGTAGTGCCAGGCGAATATGATTTTATTTGCGCTGATGCAAATGCTGATGAATTATTTGATTTTATTGCTGATATGATAGAAGAAGCTGTTGATGGCAATCGCGATAAAAAATATTTATTAGGACATACTTTCTCTTTCCCTTCTTCTCAGACAAATATTTATAATGCACGTCTTATCATTTGGACTAAAGAATTTGCAACAAAAGGTGTTGAAGGTGAAGTTGTAAATGATTTATTAAAAGCAGCTTTAGCTCGTAAAAATCTTACAAATGTTGAACCAACAGCAGTTATCAATGATACAGTAGCAGTTTTATTAGCAGCTGCATACAAATTAGGTAATGTAAATATTGGTTCTATCTATGCTACAGGTCATAATACATGCTATTATGAAACATTCACTGGTATGGGCAAACCTGCAATGGTTATAAATATGGAATCTGGCGGATTTAATAAACTCGCTATCAATAAATATGATTACAAATTAGATATGGAATCTGAAAAACAATATGAACAACGTTTAGAAAAAATGGTTTCTGGTCGTTATATGGGTGAATTATTATCTTATTGCTTAGATGATGCTTGGAATATTGGCAAAGTAGAATTCACAAGTATTGATATATCCACTATTTTAGCTGATAACAGCGATAGTTTAGATGGAGTATGTGATTTATTAAAAGCAAAAACCAATGCAGATATAACTACAGATGATGCTATTTGGGTAAAAGCTTTAGCTGAAACAATCGCTAGCCGTTCTGCAAGATTAGTAGTTGCTACTTATTGCGGTATTATGTGGCATTTATATCCAAATGGTGGTATTCCAAAACAATTTGTAGCTGTAGATGGTTCTGTATATGAAAAAATGCCTACAATAAAAGACAATATGCAAAAAGCTATTTATGAAATTTTAGGCGAAGAAGCTGACAAATTAGAACTTGTATTAGAAAATGGTGGTTCTGCACTTGGTGCAGCACTCGCTGCAGCTATGGAACCTGTTGAATGCTAATTTAAAGAGGAAAAAACAATGAAGCAGTCATTATCGTTAAATTTAAAACAAAAATTGTTAATGACACCAAAACTTCAGCAATCCATAAATATTTTACAATTATCTGCCCATGAATTAGGCGAACTCATCGAAAAAGAATATATGGAAAATCCGACTTTAGAAATAGACTCAAGCTCAGAACATGAGCTTGAGCCTGCTTCTAACTTTGATAAAACTATGGATTTTTTAGAATACTTAAACAAAGATGATGAAAAGCCTGAACCTGTAGCAAATGACGATGATTTTAAAGTAAAAGAGTTCACGAGAAATAATCAGACATTAGAAGAATATTTATCAGAACAAGTGGATTTTACTTTTAACGATAAACAAGAGATAAAAGTAGCTAGATATATCATTGGATTATTAGATGCAGCAGGATATTTAAGAGTGAGTACAGCTGAAATATCATCATTATTGAAAATAAATGAAAAGATAATAGAAAATGTTTTGGCAAAAATTCAAATATTAGAACCAATAGGAATTGCGGCGAGAGATTTACCAGAGTGTTTAGCTATACAGGCAAAGAAAATTAATGTATATGACGGAATTATGAAAGCTATTATAGATAAATATTTACCAAAAGTAGCTGAGGGAAAAATAAAAGAGATAGCTACATTAGAAAATGTAGAACCTATACAAGTACAAGAAGCGATAGATATAATTCGCACTTTTAACCCAAAACCAGGAGCATCTTTTGGTAAAGAAAATTTAGAATATATTGTACCTGATGTAGTAGTTAGGGATATTAACGGACAGTTAGAAGTAATTATAAATGAAACGAATGTACCTAAATTACGAGTAAACAGTCTTTGCTATAAAAGAGATATATTAGATACGCATAGTAAAAAATATATTGAACAACATGTAAATTCTGCCATTTGGTTGATTAAAAGTATAGAACAAAGACGTATAACTTTATTGAAAGTAGTAAATGAGATTGTAAAACAACAAGAAATGGTATTTTATAAAGGCTTATCCTATATGAAGCCTTTACTTATGAAAACTGTTGCTGAAAATATTGGTGTACATGAATCAACTGTTAGTAGAACAGTTGCTAATAAATATATGGAAATGCCTTATGGTATAGTGGCTTTAAAGAAGTTTTTTGCAGGTAGTGTAAGCAAACAAAACGGAGAAGAAGACATAATCGCTGATAAGGTAAAAGCAAAAATAAAAGAACTCATTGAAAATGAAAATAAAGCAAAACCGCTTAGTGACCAACAATTAACAAATATTTTGAATGAAAATGGTATGAAAATATCACGAAGAACAGTTATGAAATATAGGGAACAATTGGGTTTTGCTTCTTCATCTAAACGCAAAAGATATTAGAACTTAAAAATATTTTAAACAGATAGAAGATTGAAGAATTTTCTATCTGTTTTATTTAGTAGGGAGAATAAAGTGAAATTAAAAAAATTTTTTATAAGAACTGTGTTAGCTGTAAGCATTTTAAATTTTATGAATGTAAATTTAACCTTTGCACAAGTTCCTTCTAAACAAGCTTTAGTGCAAACAAAAGAGGCTAAAATAAAAACAGATAAAATGGATAATACAGGTAATATTGATAAAAATACGGATAAAAAAGAAAAAACTACAATATTAGCTAAAGAAGAAAATATCATACCAAGTAAAACTTTAGATAATGCTACTGAAAATAAAGTCGAAAATGTAGAGTTTAAGTCAGCTATTTTAAATTGGCCAGAAATCCCAAATGCTGTTATGTATGAATTAATTGTAAAAAATTATAGATACGCAAGAAGTATTATTTACAAAATACAATATCTATGCATCTGGCTATCAATTAGATAATAGTGAAGTGAATTTATCACAGAATTTAAAATGGCAAGTCAGAGGTTTAGATGAAAATAAAGTGCCAGTATCAGATTATACAAAACCTAGATTATTACACAAGGGGGAAATGTATAAACTCAATTGGCAAAACAAGGGTGATGAATATAAATTAGAAGATTTTACTAGACGTGAATATGCTACATATTTGGTGGCAAAAGATGTAGAAATATCACCGCTAAAAATCACTACTCATTTTGATAAAATGGATTATATGCCAGTTTATCCTGTATATTCATGGGTGCCTGTAAAAAATGCAGACCATTATAAAATAGATGTATTTTATGTGCCTAAATATGATTTTAATAATATAGAAAAAATAGCATCATATACTTGCCCACAAGGCATGGATTATTATGATAATAAAGCTTATACAAAAAAAGGACTTTATTTTTTCAATGTACAGGCATATGACAAGAATAACCATAAATTAGCTGAAGCTAAAAATAGTTATTTCACTGTAAAACAAGATAATGTAAAAGTGGCAGCATTAGGCGATAGTATCACTCATGGAGGGGGAGCTGTAAGCACTCCACCTAGTGCGACTTTATATAATTGGGAAACTTATGCTAATTTACCTGTATTAAATATTGGTTTTAGTGGAAATTTAACCTCAAATATGTTAAATCGTTTTGATAATGATGTATTATCATTTAATCCTAAGATATTGGTTGTTATGGGGGGTGTAAATGATATACGTACAGGGGTGAAAGCGGAAACTGTAATTAATAATTTAACATCGATAAAACAAAAATGTCAGCAACATAATATTATTCCTGTATTTTTAACAGTAACTTCTGTAAATCCACCAAGAATGAAATCTGTTATAAATTTAGATATCAGTGAAGGGTGGGATAAAGAACGTCTAAAAATAAATGAATGGATAGAAAAACAACCGTATCATGTAGATGTGGCATCAGGTTTGATGGACGAGCAAGGTTATTTAGCAGATAATATGACAACTGATGGTCTGCATCCTGATTTTGAAGGTAAAAAACATATCGGAGAATTAGTAGGTGATTATTTACGAGCTAATTTTCCAGATATTGTAAATAATTGATGGAAATTTAATTTAGGAGCAAATATATGGCAACTGTAGAACAAGTAAAAAAAGCTTTAGTAGCTGTAGAAGAATTATGCGGAAAATGTCCAGTTTGTACGCCTGATTGCCCTGTAGCAATAGCGAAAAGAGCTTTGTCTGGTCTAAAATATGATATAGAAGCGTATGAACAATATCAAAGTGAATTGGATAATGAAATGAATAATGAATTAAAATGATGGTGAGGATTTTATGAAGAAAATTTGTTGGTTAGCAACAGGCGGTACTATAGCTTCACGTCCTAGTGAAAATGGACTTGTGCCAGGATTTACAGCTAAAGAAATGTTAGATATGGTACCGAATTTAAAAGATTATGCTCATATAGATTGTTATGATATCATGCAGTTAGATAGCACGAATTTACAACCAGAAGATTGGCAATATATCGCAGGTTATATTGAAAAATTATATGAACAATATGATGGTTTTGTAATAACTCATGGTACAGATACATTGAATTGGACATGTTGTGCACTTCATTATATGTTGGAGAATTTAGCAAAACCTGTAGTAGTAATTGGTTCACAATTAACTATTGAAGAAGAAAATACTGATGCAAAATTTAATTTAAACGCAGCTTTTGCGATGGCAAGTTCAGAAAAAATAGGTGTATTTGCTGTTTGTGGCGGTCAAATAATAGAAGGTTTATGGGCTAAAAAATTATACAGTAAAGATATGCGTTCAATTCAAAGTATAAATAAAATGCCAGTAGCTACTTTTGAAGGAAATAATATAAAATGGAATGAATATGAAAATCCTCAAGTGAATGGAAGTTTTAAAGTTCATAGTGATTTAGAATTAAAAGTAGCACAAATAAAAATCATGCCAGGATTAGATAGTGAACTTTTATTTAATTTAGCTAAAATGGGTTATAAAGGTATAGTTATCGAAGCATATGGTGCAGGTGGAATACCTTTTGCTAAAGAGAAACAAAGAGATATTGTAGGCGCTATTGAAGAACTTAGTAAACAAGGTGTAAAAATTGTTTGTACTACACAATGTTTATTTGATGGAGTGCATATGGATAGATATGAAGTTGGTATAAAAGCTTGTAAGGCAGGCGTAATACCAGCAGGAAAATTATCAGTAGAAGCAGCTACAGTAAAATTAATGGTAGATTTAGCAAAAAAATAAGAGCTATAAAAGACAAATAAAAAAAGGAGAAATTGAATTTAAATTCAATTTCTCCTTTTTTATACGATTATTAAATAAATCGTTTTTCAATGTAACGGAGTCTAAAAAATAATAATACAGCAGAAGTAGCAACACCAAGTACCATACTTTGCCAATAAGCAAATGCTCCTTGAGTCATGAAATAATCAAGAAACATACCTAAAGGTAAGCAAATACCCCAATAAGCAAGCATACTTACATAAAAGGCAGCTTTTACATCTTTGTAACCACGCAAGATACCTTGGATTGGACAAGCAATCGCATCGAATAATTGCCATGCTGCCGTATAAATTAAGAAATGAGCAATATATGTTAATAAAGTAGTATCTGTAGCATATAAAAGTGCTATATAATCACGGAAGTAAAATACTAAGCCGACAATTGATAATACGCAAAGGAAGGATACAATCAAACCTAGATAAGCATATTTTTTAGCCTCTAAGTATCGCTTAGCCCCTACTTCAATACCAATAATGATTGTTAAAGCTAGAGAAAAGCTCAATGGCAACATATATAAAACACTAGAAAAACTCATAGCCGCTTGATGAGCTGCTATATAATTTGTACCGAATTTACTGATGAAGATGATGATGAAACCAAATAAACTAGCTTCCATAAAAATACCCATGCCATTAGGAATACCAATGCCTAAGTATTCTTTGATACTTTTTAAGGAAAATTTAAAATTGAATAAAGCTAGATTTTTAAATTGAGGATTATTGATAATTATAGCGATAAAAATAAATAGTAAAATATAATAAGTGATAGCAGTTGCTACACCTGCACCGATACCACCTAATTTAGGGGCACCAAAATTACCATAGATGAAACAATAGTTTAAAAAGGCATTGATAGGTAATGCTAATAGATAAATTTTCATGGAAACAGCAGTGCCTGCTACAGTATCTGTTAAAGAACGAAGTGGGAAAGTCAATAAGCCACCACTTAAACCAATGATTAAAGCTAACATATAGTATTTAGCTATATAATATACATCAGGTTCAAGTGTTAAGATAGCTAAAATATCATCAATAAAGAAGAAATAAGCTAAAAGTAAAATCAATTCGATAATAATAGATAAAATCAGTCCGGAATGAATAACGGTAGCTATGCTATCTTTTTCATTTTTACCAATCAAATGGGCAATTATAGGCGTAGCAGCCATTAAAATACCTGTAGAACTTGCAATAATAGGCATCATAAGGCTTCCACCGATAGATGAACCAGCAAGTTGTTCTGCACCAGCATGACCAGACATTGTAGCATCAAAAAAGTTCATGCCAATGATTGCTAATTGCGTAGCTAATACAGGTAACATAACATTAATAAGTCGGCGTAATCTATACATTGTACGTAAGTTTAACATAGAAAAAAACCTTCGGTTTGAAATATTTTTTTCTATTATAAAGTATAGTGTCGCCCTATAGTCAATCTGTTTTTAGAAAAAGATTTTATCTATTTTTGTACAATAAGTTTAATTCTATAATTAATGATTGTATTATATAAATTATTAAATGATAAGAGTCTGTTAAAAAAAGGGGCAAACTTTTTAAAAGCAATAAAAAAAGGAATACTTCAAACTACTAAAAAGCCTTTAAATACTAGATTATCAAGACTTTGAAACACTTTGAAATATTTCCCTGTATCATTTAATTTAATGGCGGAGAGGGTGGGATTCGAACCCACGGTCCCTTTCGGAATCACTGGTTTTCAAGACCAGCTCCTTAAACCACTCGGACACCTCTCCATTAGTTGCTATATAAGTATAGCAAGTTTTTTTATAGTTGATCAACTATTAATTTAAAAAGTTAAGTGAGAGGAAAACTATAGTTATTGATATGCTTGATAAGTTATATCATATGAATTATACTTAATTATGCAATATCTTAAATTATAAAGGTTGGTGAATAATTATGGACGAGTATCCGGAGAGTAACAAGTTAAATTATCAAGAAAATAAATATAGAGGATACCTACCCGATTATTTATCAAAGATATTACAAAATTTTTAGTTAAATAATAAATTGTGGTAGGTTTTTTAGAGAAGGGAGAAATCTATCGCAATGTTGAAAATCTATAAATCCATGGAAACAGGTCCTTTAAAGGAATTGACATTAAAATCATTGGAAAAAGGAGCATGGATAAATATAGTGGCGCCTACTCCTTATGAATTGAAAGTAGTAGGTAATTTAACTCAAGTAGAACCAGATTTTTTGCGTTCAGCACTAGATAATGAGGAACGTTCACATACAGATATAGAAGATAATTCGATTATGATTTTGACTAATGTGCCAGTGATGAGAACATTTGAATCTTATGATACTTTGCCATTAGCGATTATCTTGACTCCAGATTATATTATCACTGTATGCTTAGAAGATACGCCTGTGATTTCAGATTTTAATGAAAGAACATATCGTTCTTTTCGCACCTTCAAGAAAACACGCTTTTTATTTCAAATTTTGTACAAATCTGTTACATATTATTTGAAATATCTTCGTCAAATAGATAAACTTTCTGATGAAATTGAAGCTAGATTGCGTGAGTCCACTGAAAATAGAGAGATTTTACGTTTATTGGAATTACAAAAAGCACTTACTTATTTTAATGCTTCTTTGCGTTCTAATGGTGCAGTGCTTGAAAAACTCATGCGTTTGCGCTCTAATCATAGTTTGCAAAATATTATAAAGTTATACGAAGAAGATGAAGATTTACTAGAAGATGTAATTATTGAAAATAAACAGGCTCGAGAAATGGTTGAGATGTATAGTACAATTTTGGCTAGGCTTGCTGATACCTTTTCTTCGATAATGTCGAATAACTTGAACTTAGTAATGCGTTTTTTAGCTGCTATGACAATTATTTTAGCTATACCGACTGTAATCTCTAGCTTTTTTGGCATGAATGTGGAAGTGCCTATGTCAGAAAATCCATTGGCATTTTTGGATATTTGTATTTTAGCCGTGCTTTTAGCTGGTATCTGTGCGACAGTATTGTGGCGAAAGAATATGTTTTAGAGTAAAGAGGTTTTTATGAGAACTTTGATTGAAGCTAATTTATGTGATGGTGTTATCTATGGAGATAATGTCAATTTAGAATATGTATATATGCCAGCTTCAGAGATAGGTGTGAAAAATCCTATTTGTGTTTTTGAAGAAAATTCTTCACGAGAAGATATTTCCATGAGTGAGGCTTTAACGATTATTCGTAAACGCAGTTTAAAACCTGTGAAGCACCCTAGATTGGGAATTTCTTCTTGTTAATATAAATTGTGTTATATTTTATTATTTTAGTTGGAAAGGATGTGATATATATGATGGCTATATCATCTTCTGATTTATTAAATGAATTTACTATTTATGCTGATAAAGTTGTTGATGAAAAAGAAACATTGATTGTACAGCGCAGTAGTGGTAAAAACATTGTAGTAATGTCTATGGAACAATTTAACGAATTACAAAAAGAGATTTTTTTGGCAAAGAATGCTCAAGAAAAAAAGTGAGGTTTTTGCTAAATGGAAATAAATGATAATGATAAGGAAATAAATTCAGCTTGGCATGTTCATGAAGACGGAACGGTACATGCTCATCATGGACATACACACACGCATACGCAGACAAAAGCTGTATTAAATCGCTTATCAAGAGCTATTGGTCATTTAAGTGCAGTAAAACGTATGGTGGAGCAAAATAGAGATTGTAGTGATGTATTAATCCAATTATCAGCTGTTAATTCAGCGATAAAAAATGTCTCTAAGATAATTTTGCAAGACCATATAGAACATTGTTTAGTAGAAGCGGTAAAGGAAAATGACCAAGAGGCAATTGATAAATTAAAAGAAGCGATTGATAAATTTGTAAAATAATGAAGGGCAAGTATTTATGAAGGTAAATATTTGCCTTTTGTACTTTAGTACATTCGTGTACAAGTAGAAAAAAGATTTTTGAATTGATAGAATTAACAATAATATATGAGATAGTAGACTTTTTATTGATAGAATGATAAAATCTTTTAAGAATGAGTAATGTATTTTAAGTACAAGATATTGATAGGATGAATAAGATGGTAACAATAAATTGCAAATGCGAAAATAAATCTTACTTTGGATATTTTAGGCAAAAGAACAGATGGTTATCATGAAGTTAGTATGGTTATGCAATCTATTAATTTATTTGATACATTGACTTTTACTAAACTTGATGCAGAAGAAGGTATTATACTTCATGGTGATGTCAAAGGTGTAGCAAAGCCAGAAGATAATTTAATTTATAAAGCAGCAAAATTATTTTTAGATACATATAAGATAAACAGTGGTGTAGAAATTAATTTAATCAAAAGAATACCTGTAGCTGCTGGATTAGCTGGTGGTAGCACAGATGCTGCTGCTGTATTTAGAGGATTAAATGAATTATTTGAAATGAATTTAGGCATTAATGCTTTATGTAAGATGGCAGAACAATTAGGTTCAGATATATCATTTTGCTTGATGGGTGGAACAATGTTAGCGACTGGTAGAGGTGAGATTTTACAAGAAATTTCAGCTATGCCAAAAACAAATATTGTTTTAGTAAAACCAAAAGTAGATGTATCTACAGCATGGGTATATAAAAATTATCATAAAGTGCAAGATAGTGTAATTCATCCTGATAATAAAGCAATGCGCAAATCTTTAATAAAAAAAGATTTACAAGGTATTTGTAAAGCTTTAGGCAATGTCTTAGAATATGTAACTATCCCAGAATATCCTGAGATAGCTAAAATAAAACAAAAACTTTCTGATTATGGAGCAATGGCTGCAATGATGTCTGGCAGTGGTCCAACAGTTTTTGCCATTGTAGAAGATAGTCAAAAAGCAAAAGATATAGTAAGTAAAATACAGTTGGATTTTGATGCAGATGTATTTGCTGTAGAAACAGCAGAAAAAAATTTTTAATGGAGGAATAAACATGAGCAATAAACTTACACCGATAAAGTTAGATAGTTATCAACCTTTACGTGAAGTAGTTTTTGAAACTTTGCGTGATGCTATAAGAAAAGGTATTTTAAAACCAGGCGAACGCTTAATGGAAATTCATTTAGCTGAACAACTAGGTGTTAGTCGTACTCCTGTTAGAGAGGCAATTCGTAAATTGGAATTAGAAGGCTATGTAATTATGATGCCTCGCCGTGGTACATATGTATCCAATTTATCCATTAAAGATATTAATGAAGTTTTTGAAATTAGAACTTCACTAGATTCTTTAGCTAGTGGACTTGCTGCTGAACGTATCACTGATGAAGAACTTGAACATTTACAAAGATTATTAGTTGTCATTGGTGAAGCTATAAAAGAAAAAAATATGGAAAAAATCGTTGAAGCTGATACGAAATTCCATGATATTTTATATCAAGCAAGCAGAAATAATCGTTTAGTAGGTATTATTTATAATTTACGCGAACAATTGACAAGTTTCCGTGCAAAATCCATGGCTTATCCTGGTCGTTTGGAAGAAACTTTAGAAGAACATCGTCGTATTGTAGATACTATTGCTCAAGGTGATGCAGTTGCTGCACAAAAAGCTTCTGAATATCACATGGAACGTTCTGAACATACTTTATTGCTTAGTATGGAAGATAAAGATGGCAATATGTAAAATAAAAAAGTAAATGCTAAAGATTTTTTTTAGATATGATTTATATATGATATAATAAACTTAGATAAGTTTTTATTTGATATACAGTATAAGATTTTTTGCTAAGATAATAGCAAAATGAATTTTATAGATAATAAACCATGGGATGCATGGGGTTTGCTTGATATGAAAACATCAAGAAGTTTCTATTTTATAATTATAAATGAAATGAGATAGAAATACATCACATATACAATAAAGGAAAGTGAATTTTAAGGTGAAATCAGAAGGATTAATTACCATAATTTTAGCCGCAGGTAAAGGCACTCGCATGAAATCTAAATTACCAAAAGTACTCCATTGTGCAGGTGGAAAGCCAATGGTAGAACATGTACTTGATGCTGCTAAAAGTGCTGGTTCCACACGTAATATAGTCGTAGTAGGCTTTGGTCGTGAACAAGTACAAGCTGTTTTAGGCGATAAAGCTGAAATCGTTTTACAAGAAGAACAATTAGGTACAGGTCATGCTGTAATGCAGGCAGAACCATTAATCAAAGATAGAAATACTGCTATAATGGTTTTATGTGGCGATACTCCACTTGTTACAGGTGCTACATTAAAAAATTTCTATGAAGAACATGTACAATCAGGAGCTAAAGCTTCTGTACTTACAACATTTATGCCAGATCCATTTGGCTATGGACGTGTAATTCGTTTAGTAGATGGTTCTGTAGAAAAAATCGTAGAACAAAAAGATGCTAGCGAACGTGAACTTGCAATCAATGAAATCAATACAGGAATTTATTGTTTTGATGCTGAAGCTTTATTTGCTAGCTTGAAAAAAGTAAATAACAATAACGCTCAAGGCGAATATTATTTACCAGATGTTTTATCTATTTTACGTAAAGAAAAACAGAAAATAAATGCTTCTATTGCTGATAATTATGAAGAAACATTAGGTATAAATTCTCGTGAACAATTAGCAAATGCTGAAAAAATCATTCGTCAGCGTAAAAATAAAGAATTAATGGCTCAAGGGGTAACTTTAATGGACCCTAATAGCACTTATGTAGATGTTGACGTTGAAATTGGACAAGATACTATAATCTATCCATCTACTTGGATTGAAGGAAATAGTAAAATTGGTGAAGGTTGCAAACTTGGACCAAATTCACATTTCAAAAATACAGTTATGGGCGATAATGTAGAAGCTATGTTTAGTTTTACTGAAGACTGTGAAATCGCAGATGATGTAAAAATGGGACCATATGTACACATTCGTCCAAATACAAAACTTGCACATAAAGTAAAAATTGGTAACTTCGTAGAAGTTAAAAATTCTAATATTGGTGAAGGCTCTAAATTACCTCACTTGAGCTATATTGGAGATACTGATATGGGCTCTGGTGTAAATATGGGTTGTGGTACAATCACTGTAAATTATGATGGAAAAAATAAATTCCGTACTATAATAGGTGATGATTGCTTTATTGGTTGCAACTCAAATCTTGTAGCTCCAGTTAAAGTAAATAATGGTGCTTATGTAGGTGCAGGCTCTACAATTACTAAAGAAGTTCCAGAAAACGCACTTGCAATCGCACGTGAAAGACAGAAAAATATTGAAGGCTGGAAAGACAAAAGAAAATAACTAAGAAATTTAGTTAGTATAATAGTTTAATTTATATTTTATTTTGGTAGCAATGTAGCATAACTACATTTCTATATATATTATTATTATTTATTATATTTTTAACAGATTTCAGGAGGAGTAAAATGAACTTCGATACCTCAAAATTATGTATTCTCACTGGTAATGCAAATCCAAAATTAGCAGAAGAAGTAGCACAGTATATCGGTGTGGAATTATGTCATGCTTTTGTAGGTCACTTCAATAATGGTGAAACTCAAGTAATGATTAGTGACAGTATTCGTGGTAAGGATGTATTTATTATTCAGCCAACTAGCCAACCAGTAAATGACAATCTTATGGAATTACTCGTTATGGCTGATGCTTGCCGTCGTGCATCTGCACAGAGTATTAATGCGGTTGTACCATATTATGCTTATTCTCGTCAAGACCGTAAAACTCGTGGTCGCGAACCTATTTCTGCAAAATTAGTAGCTAATCTTATGACTACAGCTGGTATTGACCGTGTAATCACTGTTGATTTACATGCAGGTCAAATCCAAGGTTTCTTTGATATCCCAGTAGACCATCTTGCAGCAGCTCCACTTCTTGCAGCTTATATCCAAGCTAAAAATCTTGAAGATGTAGTAGTTGTTTCTCCTGACCTTGGTGGTGTAACACGCGCTCGTGCTTTAGCAGACCGTTTAAAAGCACCTATTGCTATTATTGAAAAACGCCGTCCAATGCCAGGTTGCGCTAAAGTTATGAATTTAATTGGTGAAGTAAAAGATAAGAATTGCGTTATCATTGATGATATCGTAGATACAGCAGGTTCTTTATGTGAAGGTGCTAAAGCACTTGTTAAACATGGTGCAAAATCTGTTTATGCTTGTTGTACTCATGGTATCTTAAGTGATCCAGCAGTTCAGCGTATTGAAGATTCTCCAATGGAAGAGTTAATTATTACAAATACTATTCCATTACCTGAAGAAAAACATTCTAGCAAAATTGTTTCTGTATCTATGGCTCCACCTATAGGTGAAGTAATTTCCCGTATTTATCAGAAAAAATCTGTAAGTAAACTTTTCGATGCAATTGATATCGTAAAAGGTAAAGGCTGATAATCAAATAAAAATATAAAAGAGGTCTCTACAAAGAGACCTCTTTTGCGAATTAGAATAAATTTTTTTATTAATTGTTTCAGCTTAAATTCAGTTTTAAATTTTATATTGGAAAAATAATAAACAAATAGGAGGGATTTTATAATTTATGTTTACCCTAGAAATTATAAAAGCTATTGTTTTAGGGATTGTTGAAGGTCTAACAGAATGGTTACCTGTAAGTAGTACAGGTCATATGATTTTAGTTGATGAATTTATGTCTTTAAATGTAAGTAAAGCATTTATGGATATGTTCTTAGTAGTTATTCAGTTAGGTGCAATTTTAGCTGTAGTTGCTTTAAATTTTGATAGACTAAATCCATTTTCAAAAAGAAAAACATATTTGAAAAAAAGACAAACCATTTCTTTATGGGGAAAAGTAATCGTTGGCTGTATTCCTGCTGCTGTAATTGGTTTAGCTTTTAATGATTATATGGAAGAGCATTTTATGAATGCACAAGTAGTAGCATTCACTTTGATTTTATATGGGGTATTATTTATTATAGTTGAAAATTATAATAAACATAGAACACCAAGCATCAAAGATATTGACTATTTAGATTATAAAACAGCATTGATAATAGGTTTCTTTCAGGTATTGTCTTTAGTGCCAGGTACATCTCGTTCTGGTTCCACTATTTTAGGTGGTATTTTAT
>ENA-OQHF01001197-OQHF01001197.1-human-gut-metagenome-genome-assembly--contig:-NODE-1197-length-14621-cov-4.610322_pt1 | contig 14621 bp, 15 predicted proteins | sample MGYA00242559_ERZ504709 | MGnify/ENA primary metagenome ERZ504709 (study PRJEB26092, sample SAMD00036203) | human gut metagenome | host: Homo sapiens | study: EMG produced TPA metagenomics assembly of... | reverse complement strand
ATATCCAGTGCTTTTCTCACCATATTAAAATCTTTTCGGTTTGCCTCTGTATAACCCCATAATACTTTTTTTTCCATCTTCAGGAAACGTCTCATACAGATATTCTTTCATATGACGAAGAGCATTTTCTGTTGCAGGCATCTCTCCCCCGTGGCCAAATACCAGAGCAAAAAGGATCGGATCTACAAAATGAAATTTTTCATCCAGCTGACGTACTGTATTGATCATACCAAGCTCAAATACCTCTATCTCCGGTCTCTTGTCTTCACGGATCAATTCTCCCACACAATATTCCACATCATCAATAGGATTTTTGTATACAGACTTCCCAAGATTTACAGAACCGACATTCAGACTGACCGCTTCCGTATAGGCTGCATAACAGGGCTGTACTCTTTCTCTGATCGTAAGATCTGAAACTCCACCTGTGGAAATCTCCACCACAATATCGCAGGCTTCACGAATATATCGGATAGTTTCATCCATAAGCGTCATATCCGGAGTAAGCTTTCCATGTGCATCTCTTACATGAAGATGAACCATGGATGCACCTAATTTCCAGCATTCGATCACATCATCTGCTATTTTTCTCGGATTGATATCTGTATCTGATGCACTTACCGGTGCTACAGAAAGCATTATTTTCTTCATATTTTTTCTCCATTCCAATATACATAATGATCAGTTACTGTCCGGACAATCTTATCTTTCTCTCTTTTTGAAATTACTTCCAGAATCTGTCTGTGAAGTTCTGCAAAATGCTCAACCTCTCCTTTCTCGATCACTTTACGTATTGCTTCCAGACGTGAGGGAACAGTCAGTCTGGTTATATATTCCGTAATTGTTACAATCTGTGGATTCTCCGATAATTCTGCAATTCCTGTATGAAATTCCGTATCTGCTTCCATAATTTTGTCCGGATCCGGTTTGGGTTCATTCAGCACAATCTGCATTTTCTCCTGTATTTCATACAGCTTTTGAATTTTTTTCTGCTCCAGCTCTTTCTCAAGGATAACATTCAGCGTACCAATCTCTATAACAGCCCGAAGCTGCACAAAATCTTTCCAGCTGTTTTTTCTCAGAATAATCTGATACAGCATAGGATCAAGTAACTTTTGATTGTAGCTTTCACTGACAAATGTACCATCCGCACGTTTTAATATAAACAACGCCATTTGCTTCCAGCTTTTTAACTGCTTCCCTCACAGAATTTCTTCCTGCCTCATATTCTCTGCACAACTCTACTTCTGTGGGAAGTTTTGAACCTGGCTGGAATCGTCCGGAAATAATTCCCGACACGATGCCATCAGTAACTTTATCAACTACTGATCTTTTCTTCCCATTTTCACTCATTTTATTTTACGGTTCCCTTTCTGATAAGTGCTTTCTTTAATTCTGCTGCACCAAATCTCGGACTGGAAAGAACTACCTTTCCAAATTTTTCTGCAATATACTCTTCACAGTATGCCATGCTTCCCTGTGCAAAAAGTACCACATCCACATCATCTGCAATCTTTTCGATACTTTCTGCCATTCGTGCACGGAACTCATCCTGATTCAGACCAAAAGCACCTTCAACAAGACAGTCAACCAGTTCCACATGCTTTCCGCATTCACGGCTCATACGGACAATGGTATTCTTAGTTGGTTCCAGCGTTGTTGCAAGGGTTGCTACTACACCGATTTTCTTTCCCTGTCTTACTGCTTCTCGACACATTTCTTCATCTACACGGACAACAGGAACCCCGATATACTTTGCCGCATCCTGTGCCGCATCTGCAACTTCACCTACTGACGAACAGAGATTCAGCATTGCTTCACAGTCTTCCCCAACTGCTTTCATATACATTCCAATCAGTCTGGCAGCTGCCTTTGGTGTTACATATCCGGCATCTCTTGTCTCTGCCAGAATAGACGGATCTTCAAGGCTGTATAATTCTACATTTTCCCCAAGCTGCTTTTTTACTTCTTTCTCAACAAGCTCAATAAGCTCCGGTGTTGTGCTGGTATAAATTAATCCTACTTTCATTTTCTGATCTCCTTTATTTATTCATTAAAATTTCTACTGCTTCACATAAAGTTGTTATTTCTCCCACATTTCCGGGAAAAATAACATACGGAATACCCGGAAATTTACTTTCCTGACCTGTCTGCCACACAGGAATTCCCGGTCTGATCTGTCCAAGAACTTTTGCATGTTTTACTTTCAGAGCCTTTACTCCCACATCACTTGATGTAATTCCGCCTTTAGCAATAACGAAAGCCGGTGTTACTTCAAGTTCTCCTACACATTTCTGCAGCGCATCGCTGATTTTCACCGAACGTTTCAGTGCTTCTTCCGGCGTATCGTTTTCTACTTTCAGAAGAGTTCTTTTTGTAGAAACACACACGGTAGTTCCATGGCTGATCAGGTTCTGAGTAACAGTAATAACCCGTCTTGTCTCTTCTTCCAGTTTCTTTTCCTCAAGAACCAGATCGGAATTTAATTCTATAAATGTAATATCCGAAATATTTTTCAGTTCATTTAACTGTGCTGTCGTTTTTGCCGTATGGCTTCCTACTGCAATGATTCCGCCATTTTCTGTCTCCCTGCTGATCATCTCTTTTCTTGTAAGATATTCTTTATCGGAAATGTCTCCAAAAGCTTTTACCAATGCGGCCGCTGTACGAAAAGTGTAATGTTTTCCCTGTGCAATGGCACGATAAAGTGCAGTACAGAAAATTTTCACATCAACATTGTCAATCGCATTTACTATAATTTTTTCATAATTTTTCACAGACATCAGTTTCTTCTGAATCTCAGTATAATTCATACTGCGAAGAAGCTCCAGAGAAATTGTAATACAGTCATCCGCTTTGAATTTTCCTCTGGTCTTTTCTTCCACGTACTCGCATAAGTTGCTGGATATATATCCGAATGTCTCATCACCGGCAAACTCTGTCTGTCCTGCCGGTACAAGTTCCTCACCGTATTTTACATAGTGAACATTGTTCAATGTAAATCTGCCACCTTCTTTAAAATACGGACAAAGAATCTCTCCGTCTACTTTCCAGGAATTTCTTTTTTCCATTTCTTCTTTTACAATTTCAGTTTCCAATGGAAAATGACCTCTCAAAGTAGAATCACTTCTATTGATAATACAGTATTTCATACCCGTTTCATCTGCCGCGATCTGAACATTATTTACAATTTCACGGTGAGCTTTTATTGTTTCTTCTTCTGTAAAACCGCGGGAATTTGTCAATACAAAAAAAAGTTTGTTTTTCTCGGCAAACCCTTCTTTCATACTTTCTACACTCCAGTCTGTATAAACAGACACATCATGTACTGTCTGTACACCTGTCGGGTCATCATCAAGAACTACGATTTTCAGACAGGAGCTTTCTGCTTCCTCTGTCAGTAATCGATTCACTTCTTCCACATCTGGAAGCTGATATTTATTCAGGATATCAGCACTGATTATTTCTCATTCATCAAACATCCTACCTTGCTTTAAAAAATTGATATAACTCTGGCACTTTCTAGCTTCATAGTATAAACATCCTACCTTTAAAATACAAGACGAATCAATAATATTTTGACATAATCTAAAAAACTCTTAATGGAAATTTCACAGACTGCAAGTGGTTTTTCCGAAAAGAAAGTGGTATACTACTACAGAATCTCGCAGATGCTCCCTGTGTCTGCTTTATTATCGGGCAAAAAATTTCTGCCCGGCTCTACATTGAAAGGTAATTTATGATGAACACTAAGAAAAAACGATCCCTGCGCCGGATCTTTGCAAGTATTCTCTGTATAGGAGTCCTGTTTACAGGCGCTGTTCCCTGCAGTGCTTCCGCACCGCTTGGTTACGATGAGTATGGCGATCCTATCGTCACTGCAACACCTGTTCCGGACAACAGTGGACAGAGCAGCCAGACTATCGCAGTCGCACCTGCACATTCCAGTTACTATTCACAGGCCGCTGACACAGATTCCATTGAAGGCTGGCCGACAGGCCCGAATATTGAAGCCCAGGCTGCAGTACTTATGGATGTGAACACAGAAGCTGTTCTCTATTCCAAAAATGCTAATACACAGATGTATCCGGCCAGCATTACCAAGATCCTGACCACACTTCTGGCCTGTGAAAATTTAGGTTCAAAGGATGACATCACAGTTTCCGAAAGTGCTTCCGCCAGCGTATCTGCCGGTGACTCCAGCATTTACGCAGCTCCCGGCGAGAAATTCACAAGAGATCAGGCATTGATGGCTGTCATGCTTCAGTCTGCCAACGAAATGTCCGTTGCCGTTGCCGAGAAGGTTTCCGGTTCTGTAAAGAAATTCACAGAACTCATGAACTGGCGCGCCAAGCTTTTCGGCTGCAAGAACACACACTTTAACAATCCTAACGGTCTTCCGGATGAGAATCATTACACCACAGCCTCCGACATGGCAAAGATCGCCAAATCCGCCTGGCTAAACCCTCTTTTCCGGCGATACTGTACCAAACGTTATTACGAGATCCCGCCTACCAATAAATTTACCGAAGCCCGTCAGCTGCTCAATCATCACAAGATGATGAAAAACGGCGAATACTATTATGAAGGTGTCCGTGGCGGAAAAACAGGATATACCGATGCATCCGGAAACACGCTTGTCACCTACTGCAAACGAGGAAATATAACGTTGGTAGCCGTGATCCTGAATTCTACTTCCGCAGCAAATGCTTACAGCGATACTGCTTCTCTTTTCAATTATGGTTTTGAAAATTTTGAAAAGGTGGATATGAAGGTGTCCATGGAGCCAGTCCCGTTTAAGGTACTCCCCTGTGACAAATATATCCTTAAGAATAACGGAAACACCTATCCGTTTTATTATCAGACAACGGTTTATGTGACTATTCCAAAAGGTATCAAAAAATCACAGCTTAACAAACGCCAGGCCGTTCTTCAGAATGCTGTCGGCCCACTGCGTCTGAAAAGCAAATATTATTATAAGAAACAAATGGTCGGATGGGGAATGCAATACGAACGAAACATCGTATCAGATCTTCTCCTGGCTTCGTAACATTTTCCTGCGGCGGAGAGATTCGTGCTTTTCACGGATCTCATCCGCCGCTTCTGTATCTTCTGCTCTCAGGGTCTTCACCCCGAAATATTTTCCCTCATCCGTTTTTCGGATCCTGATCTTTCCGGCAACAGGTCCATGCTCATGGCAAAGGGCAAGGCTGTAATACACCTTGGGATTGTTGGTACTGAACCAGCGGATTTTCCGCTTGGCAGGACATCTGCAGATGGGACACATGGTACTTACCATGGTGCGGTCCTTCATCAGACGCTCCTTTGATACAAATTCCCTGGACACAAACTTGTCATGGTCTGTATAGGAAATATAGATCTCGCTGTCTCTGGATTTTGGATTCTGATATACATCTAGGGACGGATGGCGGATCATGCAGGCTTCATCAATCTCCAGAAGTATCCTGGCAGTATAGCTGGCGTCTGCCAGTGCCCGGTGAAAATCCCGGTTTTTGGGAAGCTGCAGGTAGTCTGTAGCATATTCCAGGGAACGCCTGGATATTCCATCCTCGAATTTTATGCTGAAAAGTTTCTGCACATCATAGTAATGCACCGGTCCTGGCATCAGCTTCAAAAGATTATAGTATTTCATATTGCGCTGAAGTTCCATCACATCCTGGTCTCCCCAGGTAAAAAAGCGATACTCCTCCCCGCACCATTCCAGAAATCTGCGGATCGCCCTTGGAAAAGGGATGCCTTTTTCCAGTTCATGATAATCCACGTGGATCACTTCATGGATACTGTCGTGGATCCAGTGGTACACTTTGGGCTTGATCAGGCACTGAAAGGTATCAACGATCTCTCTTTTTTCATTTAATTTTACTGCCCCGATCTCTATGATCTCAAACGGGAGCCGACTATCCGGATGTCTTCTTCCATCCGGATTCTGGTTCCATTCCAGGTCAAATACAATATAGTTCATGGGTTTTCTGTCCTCTTATCTGACAGTGTGCACAGATATCTTTATGAAGAGCAGGCACTGTGTTCTGCTCCTCTATATCTTATGAACGCAACTGCTTCATGGTCTGATCCCGGTTATTTCCCGGTTCTGCACTCAGAAACAGAATAAATTGCTTCAAACAGCTCCTGCTGGAAGCTTTCTGTATCTGCATCTGTCAGAATCATATCTTTCATTTCATCTTCTTCGTGTAGCCACCAGCGGAAATCGCATAATGTAGCACCCCGTCCGGCACCGTCTGAACAGTCCACATCCAGGAATACTTTTTCTGTTTTAAAGAACTCCGGATGGATGAGATACATAAACGGTACAGCAGCATGGATACTTGCCACGCAGCGATATTTGGAAAAATTTTCAAGTACGTAGCCAGCCATATCTCCACAGGCTCTGGCTGCCGGATCACCGGACTGGCACAGCTTCATGATCTGGTTTCTGGTGAGATTACATTTCAGGGTAGCATCCAGTCCACACATGATCAGTGGGATTCCGGAATCGAATACGATCTTTGCCGCCTCCGGATCTGCGTAGATGTTGAATTCCGCTGCCGGTGTGATGTTTCCGCCTTTTGCTGCGCCGCCTGTAAATACAATTTTTCTGATCTTATTCTTTATTTCAGGAAAAACCTTCAACAGAAGTGCAAGATTAGTCATTGGTGCAGTTTCGATCATTACTACCTGCTCGCCCTCAGGAATGGCATTCAGAATGTCACGTATAAAAAGCACTGCATTATCAGAAGCAGCCTCTGATTTTGCTTCCGGCAGTACGCAATGGCCAAGCCCTGTCTCTCCGTGGAATTCTTCCGCATAAATTGCCGCTTTCACAAGAGGACGGTCCTGGCCTCCTGCCACCGGAACCTTCAGTCCGTAAAAATCCACCAGCTCCAGTGCATTTTGGGTCACTCTTTCTATCCTGGTACTTCCTGCAGATGTCGTCACTGCAAGCAGCTCCAGTTCATCCTGATGTGCTGCCGCATATGCCAGTGCGATCCCGTCATCGATTCCGGGATCACAGTCCATGATAACCTTGATCTTATCTCCCATATATTCACCTCTGTAAAAACTCTTTCCCCAATTTTATAGTATTGCCGAATTTCCGCTGTTTACCTGTTCCAAGTATAACAGAGTGAGGAAAGAGTGTAAAGTTAATCAGAATTCGTTACTGTTCACTCCGTTCTCAGCAACACGCTTCGCGGAATATTACCAGTAAACAGTAATCAGAATTCACCTCTGTACTTCAGGCTGAAACGTAAAGAACCCCTCTGCCGGACATTGGCAGAGGGGTGGAAAAAAGGGGGTTATATTCATTTATATAAACAAATGCAATGTGCAATTTGGAGCTTTAATATTTGCAATATCCGTTTGGGTTGTTCCGGATATTGTTATTATGCTATATTCCATCACCCGGAGCTTGCAATCCAGTACCGGGGCTTCACAATAAATGCTGATCAATCAATAGAAACAAATTTCTTCTCTTCTGCTTCTTTCTTGGTCTCTTCCTTCGGGAAGGTTACATGAAGGATTCCGTTCTCATATTTCGCATGGATATCTTCATGCTTAATGCTCGAGCCTACATAAAAGCTTCTGTTGCAGGTTCCTGTATAACGTTCTCTGCGAACATATTTACCTTTATCATCCTTCTCGTCCTTCTTCTCTTCTCTGGTTGCCTGAATGTTCAGATAACCATTCTTCAGCTGGATCTTCACATCCTCTTTCTTAAATCCCGGAAGATCGATCTCCAGTTCATAATTGCCATCTACATCACGGATATCTGTCTTCATCATATCCTTCACCTGAGGATAAGCATTGGCAGCTGCCTGACGGCCTGCAGGATATCCCATAAAATCATCAAATAAATCTTCTCCGAAAATACTTGGCATTAACATAACTCATTCCTCCTGATCTATATTCGCTGCGTATTATGCAGGCGTTTTTAATTTACTGTTTCTGAAAACTCTGTAAGAACTTTCTCCGGAAGATTTCTTTTTCTCTCTTCCTTTGTTCTGTATGTACTATAACACGCATTATTAGCACTGTCAAGAGGCGAGTGCTAATTTCACACTTTCTTCACATTTTCCGTAAAATGAAAAACTAATTTCCACTCTCAGCCCTTTATGTTCTTTTGCTGAAATTAGGGGTGGAACTTAGTCCTGCAATAAGCTATCCTATAACAAATGCCAGGGTACACTGGCCCATATCCTCCGATCACCGGAAATGATCCATTTTTATTACAAAGGAGGATTTATCTATGGCTACTAATAATATTGGGAATCACAAACACCTTACTCTCGCTGACCGTGCTGCTATCGAACATGGAATACAGATTGGCGAAAACTTTACACAGATCGCTCAGAGGTTAAACAAGGATTCCTCTACCATCTCAAAGGAGATACGGCGGCATCTCATACATGTTCCTCATTATCAGGACGACCTACAGAAGAAACGCTCAGAATGCCAGTTCTTTCATTTCTGTGAAAAAAGAAATGTATGTGGCAGCCTTTCCTGCCAGTCATTATGCTTTAAATGCCGTTCCAAACGCTGCGCCGTGTACTGCCGTGATTTTACTCCTATACTTTGTGACAGACTTAAAAAACCACCTTACGTCTGTAATAACTGTAAACAGATCCGGACCTGTTCCCATGACTTCTATTTTTACCGTGCCCATTATGCCCATGACCTTTATAATGAGATTAAGGTTTCTTCCCGTTCAGGTATCAACCAGACACCCGAATCTCTGGAACAGCTGGAACAGCTGGTTTCACCTTTTCTCCTTAAAGGACAGCCATTATCTCATATTTATGCTTCCAATCAGCAGCTTATCAATTGTTCTATCCGTACATTATATAACTACATTGATCATGGATATTTTACTGCTATCAATTTGGATCTCCCACGCAAAGTACGCTATAAAAAGCGTCGCAAGACCAGAAAAGCCCCTGAAAACACCGGCTACCGGGAAAATAGGACATACCATCATTTTGAAAAATATCTTGAAGAATATCCAGACACAAATGTTGTAGAGTTAGATGTTGTGGAAGGCGCTGGTGGAAAATCTGAAAAAGTACTTCTGACTATGCTCTTCCGTAATTGTAACCTTATGCTCCTTTTTCTACTTGAAGCCGATGACCGTAAAAATGTCAGGGAGGTTTTCCTTTGGCTGTATGAACAGCTTGGAGCAGCTCTATACCACAAGTTATTTCCTGTTATCCTTACAGACAATGGCTCCTCTTTTAAAGATCCTGAAATATTTGAATCTCCTGGAAATACAGCTCGTTTATCTCGTGTTTTTTATTGTGACCCCATGTCTTCCTGGCAAAAAGGCAAGCTGGAAAAGAACCATGAATTTATCCGTTATATCCTCCCCAAAGGCATAAGCTTCGCACAACTGAACCAGAGCAAGGTAACTCTGATAGCTAACCATATCAATAGCGTGGCAAGAGCCAGTTTAAACGGCTGTACCCCATTTAAACTGGCTCAGTTACTGATAGACAGAAAACTATTGGAACTTTGCGATCTTAAAGATATACCCGCGGATCAGGTGATATTAAAACCCACGCTGTTAAAACACTAAATATCACATTCATTTCCGGCATCGTATTCTCCAGACCGGTGGAAGTTACCCTTGCAAAGAACAGCCAGCGGTCCTTTCGTGATGTTCCAATCCCGTAAAAACACGGTGTTTTCTCCTTATATTATAGTTTTGTTTTGTGTAAATATCTATATCTTGTAGAAATTAATTCTGCAGAAATCCCTTTACTTATCAGTACTAGCACATGGTGGAAGTTACTTTTTCATTCAACCTCTTCACATTTTCACATTCTTCTCCACAGGTCTGACTGTTTTTTAACGCTATTATATAACTTCAGATTTTTCTTCCGAATCAGTACGGTGAATCTGTCGAATAATACATCTGATCGATACCGGGACGGTAATAAGGCAGGCTACCGCACCAGATAGCATGACTGCAACATCCTGGAATAGGAACTGGGAATTAAGAATGATCTCCAGGGTATATTGCTGTGTCTGAATGTATGAAAATAATAAAATAGTTCCTCCAAGATAAGCAAACAGCAACGTATTTACCGTTGTACCGATAATTTCTTTCCCAACCTGATAGCCGGAAGCTGTAAGCTCTTTCGCTGTCAGACTGTTTTTATGAGTCCAGACTTCATATACAGAAGATGTTACAGATAATGCTGTATCGATAACAGCCCCAAGAGTACTGAAAACAGTTACAAATATTCCTACATGAAGCATGTTAATATGAAGGTCCGTACTGTAATAATACATAAAATCGTCTTCCGAAATCTGCAGCTCATTTAACCCGTAACTTCCTGATCTCCATGTAATAATATAGATCGGAATAAACAAAAGTAACATTACCAGCAGTGTAGCCAGAAAAGCCGCCCGCGTCTTTGGATTATTTCCGTTCTGATAAAACAGAGAAATATAACAGACACCTGCACCTGCCACCAATATCAGGAGCAGTACAGGAAAACCGGCAGACATCAGCATAATTGAAAAAAATAAAATTACAATATTCCCCGCCAGTGTCATAATTGACATGGCTCCACGCTCTCCGCCAATCAAGATCACCAGAAAAATTAAAATCAATGCAAGAAAAATGATCATTCTCTGACACTCCTTTTCCGTGATGGTATTTTCATAATCGCTGAAGCAATAAAAACAGATACCGGTATTGCCAGTACAATTCCAATACTTTCTATCAGAAAACGACAGATATCATATGGAATGTGATATCTCACGATCGTTATAAAGCTTACATCATTATTCATCTTAAGTATGAACATGGGAATCATGCCACTTGCCAGAACAAACAACAGTACATTTATCATGGTTCCCATAATATCATATCCGATTTCACGACCGGAATGTATCAGTCTTCTCAGAGAAACCGATGGATTTTTCCGCACGATTTCTCCTACTGCTGCGCTGATCGTCACCGTCACGTCCATAATTGCACCAAGTCCTGTCAGCATAATATCTGCCCAGAATATATCCGCAGAATTGCCCATACTTCCAAGGTATTCCAGATTGGAATAATCCAGATCTCCGTACATATAAATAGAAAATTCAAACAATGCCATGATCAGAAACAGAACACACAGTGTTGAAAGAACTGAGGAAAATGTTTTTCTGTGAATTCCATTCAAGCAGATCAATGTAGTCAGTGAAAAAAGAACTGCGATGACATTACAGATATTTAAAATATTTTTCCCCTCTGTAAAAGCCTGAAATCCATATGCAAATATGACCGTATTCAGTATCAGTGATATTATCGTGTAAAATCCCTGCTTTCCTGTAATGCAGATCAGAAGAAAAAATAATCCTCCTGCCAATAAGGCCAGATACCCATCCCTTTTTACAGAACGTATCGTTTTTCCGGGGCTTTCCTTTGAACCGCTTAAAAGAACGGTGTCTCCTTTATGATATTTCTTAGTTTGAATCTGAGAAGATGTATATTCATTAGAGACCGTTATTTTTTCCCCTTTATGCGAACCGTTTAATATCCGTGCCGTAATATTCTGAGTATAGTAATATTCTTTTGAGCCCCTGGTTCCTTCTCTGCTCAGAGTCTGTTTTTCTGTTACGGAACATATTTTTGCCAGCGGTGTATGATAAAATCGGGAATTACAGCAGGTAAACAGAACAAAAATAATATATATGCCGGCTAAAAGATATTTTTTGTGAAATATGCAGGATTTCATTAACTTCTTTCCCCCTGTAGAAATATTGCAATTGTAAACGCACTGACCGGTTGCTTTTTATCGAAGTAACATTGTACGCTTTTTGAAAGTATCGGTCAATATAAGGTATACAAAAAAACAGCAGCAGAACCGTTTTCACAGTTCTGCTGCTGCCCCCATAATTATTTTAACAAATACCTGACTTCAAAAAAGCCATTATTTACAAAGCGCAGAAAATGCATCTGCAACAAACTGAACCTTGGTTCCGATAATAACCTGTACAGAAGTTTTTCCAGGTTTGATCACGCCTGCAACACCTGCAGATTTGATCACCTTATCATTTACAGCTGTAATATCCTTAACCTCAAGTCTCAGTCTTGTGATGCAGTTATCGATGCTTGTGATGTTCTCTTTTCCGCCACAGCCTTCCAGGATCTTCGCGGCAATAGCAGTATAGTCATCATTTGCAAGCTCGATATTCTTCTCTGCCTCAAGATCGTCATCGTCTTCTCTTCCCGGAGTCTTCAGATCAAATTTCTTGATGGCAAAAAGGAATACAACATAGAATACGATAAATGCTGCAATTCCAAGAGGAAGGATGAGCAATGTCTTCTGTGCTGCCGGAAGTGAGGATGAGAAAAGTAAATCCATCGCACCGGCGGAGAAGCTGAAGCCTGCACGGAAGCCAAGAGCAACTGTGATCATGGTAAAGATACCGTAAAGTAATGCATAGATCACATAGAGGCCAGGAGCAAGGAACATAAATCCAAACTCGAACGGCTCAGTTACACCACAGATAAATGCACAGATTGCTGCAGATGCAACAAGACCGATCGCGATTTTTTTCTTTGCAGGTTTCGCACATTTAACCATTGCAAGTGCTGCACCAGGAATACCAAACATCATACATGGGAAGAATCCTGACATGTACATTCCAAGGCTCCAGGATACATCTGCAGAGGTTTCACCTGCCCAGAAGCGCTGAAGATCACCAAGTCCAATGGTATCAAACCAGAATACATTGTTCAGTGCGTGATGTAATCCGGTAGGAATCAGCAGACGGTTCAGGAATGCATAGATACCTGCACCAACAACATCCATACCTGCAACCGCTTTTCCTAATGCTACAAGTGCGCTGAAAAGTAATGGCCATACAAACAGTAATACAACAGATACGATAATGGAAACCACTCCTGCGATGATCGCTACGCAACGCTTGCCGCTGAAGAATGACAGCCAGTCAGGAAGCTTGGTGCTCTTGAATTTGTTATAGCATGTAGATCCGATGATACCGGCAAGGATTCCGATAAAAGGATTCGCAATTTTGTCAAATGCAAGAGTTTTTGTTGCACTGTCAGCGATTGATGGCATGATGGTTGTAACAAATCCTGTAGAAAGAAGTGTTGTGAGCATCAGCCAGGATGCAAGTGCAGCAATTCCGCCGGTTCCGTCATTCTTTTCTGACATACCGACACCAACACCGATAGCAAAAAGGATCGCCATGTTGTCGATCAGCGCTCCGCCTGCCTTAACCAAAAACAGACCGATCAGATTGGCTGCGCCGTGAATGTCTCCACCCTGCATGGTTGCCGGACATAACCTGTATCCGATACCCATGAGGATACCACAGATTGGCAGTACTGCCACTGGAAGCATTAACGCTTTTCCCAGTTTTTGAAGAAATTTCATATATTTCCCCTCCCTTAAAATAAATATATTTGACCGGATCACTCCGGTTATAACACCCCGAAAATTACTACTATCTCCGGGCTGTTATAAGCCTGTCAGCTGCATGAAGATGATCATGAAAGCTTGAGGACGGCTTCATCCGCCGAAACATCCCCCTCCTTCTGGAGGCTTATCTTTCCGTAATCATCTGTGTTGCAGATCAGAACCGGGATAATTGTATTTAAACCGGCTTTCTCGATTTTGTCCAGATCAGCCTCTATCAGAAGATCACCCTTTTTAACCTTGTCACCTGCTGCAACGTGCGCTTTAAAGGGTTCGCCCTTAAGTGTGACTGTATCCAGTCCGATATGTATCAGTATTTCCGCTCCCTGAGTGCTTGTCAGCGTAACTGCATGAAGAGTATCAAATACCATTGCCACCTCACCGTCTGCCGGAGCATATATCCTGCCGTCTGCCGGGATCACTGCAAAACCGTCACCCAGTACCTTATCCGCAAAGACAGGGTCCGGAACCTCTGCAAGGGGAACCACTCTTCCTCTGCAGGGTGCATAAATTAAATTTCCTTTATCTTTTCCTTTAAAAAATTTCAACATATTCTCTTCCTCCCGTTATTTTCCCACTTCCCCCGGTATTGATATCCACGATGTCGCTTTGTAAATATGTCTATATATTTTTTTCTGTGCCGGGTTTATATTATATATTTCGTATAATTTTCATTTTTTGTTTTTTAGGCATGTGTATATATTAACCATTATTTTCGGTTTTGTCCATATTTTTATCGGTATTTTTCAAAAAAATAAGCTGTAGCACATTAATGCGACAGCTTATACAAGAATATTCAGTTTACTTCAGCAGTTCTTTTTCAATCCTTTCCCCTGCCTCCGGAGCCTGTTTATTCATCTTCTCCTGGAAGCCAAACATGGATACACAGGCAATATTGTCACCGCCCACCTTCGGTGCAAGCTGCAGATATCCCGTCATTTTTTCCTGTATTTCACAAATTGTACAATATATGTAAAACTTTGTCGGTTGCTTACTGCAAAATTTCGATCCGTTTTGAAATAAGCTCCTTCACATTTATCAAAAAACTCCCTCACATATCAGTTTTTTCTGATACATGAGGGAGTTTCTGATTTATGACTGATCTATGATCTATTTTGCTTTATAACGGTAAACGGTTTTTACTGCTGTGCTGTCTTTACCGGTTGT
>ENA-OQHF01001196-OQHF01001196.1-human-gut-metagenome-genome-assembly--contig:-NODE-1196-length-14641-cov-4.448119_pt1 | contig 14641 bp, 14 predicted proteins | sample MGYA00242559_ERZ504709 | MGnify/ENA primary metagenome ERZ504709 (study PRJEB26092, sample SAMD00036203) | human gut metagenome | host: Homo sapiens | study: EMG produced TPA metagenomics assembly of... | reverse complement strand
CTGAAAATTAAGCGTTCAGAAGGCTTCCGAAGTGCTTGATTGTACGAACCATCTGGCTTGTGTAGGAGTTCTCGTTGTCATACCAGGAAACTACCTGTACTTCTGTTGTGCCATTCTCAAGTGGAAGTACCAATTGTCTGAGTAGCATCGAACAGAGAACCAAATCTCATACCAACGATATCGCTTGAAACGATAAGTTCTTCGTTGTAACCGAAGCTTTCTGTTGCAGCAGCCTTCATAGCAGCATTAACTTCATCAACAGTAACCTTCTTAGATACTACAGCATTAAGAATTGTTGTAGAACCTGTAGGAGTAGGAACTCTCTGAGCAGCTCCGATAAGCTTGCCGTTTAACTCAGGGATAACAAGACCGATAGCCTTAGCAGCACCTGTTGAGTTAGGAACGATGTTGCATGCACCTGCTCTTGATCTTCTTAAATCGCCCTTTCTCTGTGGTCCGTCAAGGATCATCTGATCACCTGTATAAGCGTGAATTGTGCACATGATACCTGATTCGATTGAAGCACAGTCATTAAGAGCCTTAGCCATAGGAGCTAAGCAGTTTGTTGTACAAGAAGCTGCTGAGATAATCTTATCATCTGCTGTTAATGTTTCATGGTTTACATTATAAACGATTGTCTTTAAATCATTACCGGCCGGAGCTGAGATAACAACCTTCTTAGCACCTGCATTGATATGAGCCTGAGCCTTTTCCTTAGATGTGTAGAAACCTGAGCATTCAAGAACTACATCTACATCAAGAGCTCCCCATGGGCAGTTGTTAGCATCTGGCTCTTTGTAAATCTTAATTGTCTTACCCTTTACTGTGATTGTACCAGCTTCGTCATCAGCTGTTACCTGGTTTTCTTCGCCGAAACCAACGTATCTTCCCTGTGATGAATCATACTTTAAAAGATGAGCTAACATCTTTGGGCTTGTTAAATCGTTAATAGCTACTACTTCGTATCCTTCTGCACCGAACATCTGTCTGAATGCAAGTCTACCGATACGTCCAAAACCATTAATCGCAACTTTTACTGACATAAAATCATTCCTCCTAAAATAGAATTTTTATTGAGTTTGTTAATAAATAATCAACTATGGTGTATTTTACCGAATTCATTCCAAAATATCAAGTATTAATTCCCTTTTTTTACAAATTACCGTCCATTTTCTATTATTTGTCCAAAAAAAACGGTAAATTTAAAAATTATTTAGCGGTATTTTCTTCTTGTATACAATCGACAATATTATTGGCGTGATCTGACATTCTTTCAAGATTAGAAAGAATATCTAAGAACACAACACCGTTTGACGGAATACAAAGCCCCGCGGACAAACGTTCGATATGTTTGTTGCGCAGTTCTTCTTCCAAATCATCGACCTCGTCTTCAATTCTCAGGACATTCTGAATTGCCTGACGGCTTCCGGTTCCTCTCGCCTTAACAGCTTCTTCAAAACAATGCACAACTTTATCCCACAGCTGATTAAGTTCCTGTGTTCCTTTTTCGGAAAAAATTATCTGATGTTCAATCTTATATTTTGCCAGCTCCGCAATATTTTCCGCATGGTCGGATACTCTTTCAATATCAATAATCGCATGGAACAGATTTTTAACCAGCAGATGCTGTTCCTGTGTGATTGATAAATTGTTGACCTTAATTAAAAAGTCTGTCAGATACTTTTCATATAAATCGACTTTATGTTCGATTTCATAGACCTTATCTACCATCGTCTGGTCATTTTTCTGTGTTGCCTCTGCCGCATATTTAATATTATCTAATGCCAGATTACCCATGGTAATCACTTCATTTTTAGCCGTTTCTACTGCAACGGACGGCTGACCTAACAGACGGGAATCAAAATGTCTTGCAATTTCTGCTGCAACGGCATCTTTGGCTTCCAGTTCCGCAAAATCGTCCTGCTTTTCGTTTTCACGCACAATCAGACCGGAAATTTTTACAAGCAGATTGGCAAACGGGAACATTACCAGTGTACATGTAATATTAAAGAATGTATGGAATACGGAAATTTCCACGCTTGTAATATTATGTGCCGCAAGTGCCGGATAAATACTGAACAGAATAAATCCGACGGTACCGAATAAAAGTGCCCCTGCAATATTAAATAAAATATGCATACAAGCTGCACGTTTTGCCGTTCTCGTTGTTCCGGCACTTGAAATCAGTGCAGTCACACAGGAACCGATATTCTGTCCCAGTGTAATATAAATCGCCGCATTGGTTGTTACCACTCCGTTTAAAGCCAGTGTCTGTAAAATCCCGACAGAGGCGGAGGAACTTTGTAAAACCGCGGTTACAATAATACCAATTAAAATACCTAAAAACGGATTGCTTCCCACAATCTGGAATGCCTGTGAGAAAATAGGCGCATCTGTATACGGTGCAATCGAAGAAGACATAAATGTCAGACCTTCAAACAGCAGGCCGATTCCGACGATAATCTCTCCTGCATTTTTTACTTTATCCTTTTTGGAAAATAAAATAACAAATGCACCGATACCGATTAAAAACGGGGCATAAAATGACGGATTCATTACCTTCGCCGCATCCCCAAGCTGTCCTAAAGATACAATCCATGCGGTAATGGTCGTACCGATATTGGCACCCATAATAACACCAACTGCCTGAACCAGTGTCATCAGTCCTGCATTAACAAAACCAACAACCATAACCGTTGTTGCACCGCTGCTTTGAATAATCGCTGTGATAACGGCACCTACGATGATTGCCAACAGCCGGTTACTTGTAAGATAACCCAATAATTTTTTCATCTTACCGCCGGCGGAACGCTGCATACCATCTGCCATTGTGTTCATACCGTAGAGGAACATTCCGATTCCTCCTGCAAATTCAAACAAACTGCTGATATACTCGATATTCACTTCTACTCCTGTCTGCACATTTTCTTTCGTAATGTAAAAAGTACGTGCTTTTTGTGTAAAATTTTTTTAACAATTCCTTTACATCATAACAATTGTCTGCTTAATTTTCAAGTTGAAATCTTACACTATTCTTCAAATTTATTTTATGATATACTAAAAGGACTATGATAAATGCCGTTATACGGCGGATTGGAGATATGATGCAAGGCTTTGAAAATTTATCGGACTGCCACTTACACTGCCATTTTTCTTCGGATTCTGAAGCTTCACCGGAATCTATGATAGATAACGCAGTCAGACTGGGGCTGTCTCACATCTGTTTTACAGACCACAATGACTATGATTACCCGAAAGAAGATGGAAAAACCGTCTTTTTGTTGGATTTAGATGCTTATTTAGAAAAAATATCTGTATTAAAGAAAATTTATAAAGATAAAATTGATGTCCGGATCGGTGTGGAACAGGGTCTGCAGCCGCATCTTTGTGAACAAATTAACAATTATGACCCTGCACACCGGCTGGATTTTATCATTGGATCAACACATTTAGTGGACGGAAGTGACCCTTATTATCCATCTTTTTGGGAACATCACTCACCAAAGGAAAGTATCTGTACTTATTTTGAAAATATTTACAAAAGTATCTGCTGCTGCGATAATTTTGACGTTTACGGACATTTAGACTACGTTGTCCGCTATGCACCTAAGAAAGATGCAGACTACCAGCCTGCGGATTACACGGACTTGCTGGATATGATTTTAAAAAAACTGATTGAAAACGGAAAAGGCATTGAAATCAATACAGCAGGACTTCGTTATGGTTTAAAAGAGGCAAATCCATGCTGTTTTATTTTGAAACGTTACCGCGAACTGGGCGGCGAAATCCTCACAACCGGTTCCGACGCCCATAAGCCGCAGGATATGGCATTTGCTTTTGATATTATTGTGGATTTACTCAAAGACTGCGGTTTTTCTTATTACACGCTTTTCCATCAGCGAAAGCCTGAATTTATCCGCCTTTAAAATATTTTCACAAAAAGTTCTGGTAATCCTCGGACTGTTCCCGCAATTGGGCAATATCATTTTTTAGGCAATTCACAACGTAATCAATTTCCTGGCGGGTGATTTCTTCATTAATGGTAAAACGGACTGTTGCGAAACTTAATTCATCCGGCAGTCCGATGGATTTTAATACGTGTGAAGGCATACCGGAACCTGTAGAACAGGCAGAACCCGCCGATGCACAAATTCCCTGCTTATCCAGCATTACAATCAGCGTCCCGCCATCAACAAACTGAAAGCTGAAATTCATGTTTCCCGGAAGCCGCTTTCTGCTGTCCCCGTTTAAACGTGAAAAAGGAATCTCTGTAAGAACTCTGTGAATCATATAATCCCGCATCCGCATTTCATATTGTGTCCGCACCGGTTTATTTGCCATGGCAGTCTGCGCCGCCTTTGCAAAACCGATAATCCCTGCCGTATTTTCCGTGCCTGAGCGCATCCCACGCTCCTGTCCGCCGCCGTGGATAAACGGTGTCTTTACACAGCCCTCGCGGATATATAAAAATCCAATCCCCTTCGGTCCGTTTAATTTGTGTGCACTGGTACTGAGCATATCAATCTGCATGGCATTGACATCAATATCCATATTCGTATATGCCTGCACTGCATCCGTATGAAACAAAATACGGTGTCTGCGTGCAAATGCACCAATTTGCGCAACCGGCTGAATTGTGCCAATCTCATTATTGGCTGCCATTACTGAAATTAAGAATGTATCCGGACGGACTGCCCGCTGAATATCCGTAAGACGGACAATCCCATTTTCAGCCGGACGGATATAAGTCACATAAAACCCTTCCTTTTCAACTGCTTCACAGCTTTTTAAAATTGCATGATGTTCCATTGCTGTTGTAATAATGTGTCCCCTGCGGTGTTCCTCGGCTGCAATTTTTACCGCCCAGTTGTCCGATTCTGTTCCACCTGATGTAATATAGATTTCTTGCGGCTTTGCCTGAATGGTCTGGGCAAGAAATGCCTCTGCGTTATTTATATCGTTTTTTACATCCGCTGAAAATGTATAAGCACCGGATGGATTGGCATACCGTTTTCCCATATAAGGCAGCATCGCATTGATAACTTCCGGGTGCAGCCGGGTTGTTGCGGCATTGTCCATATAAATCATACTGCCATCCCCTTTTTTCATTTCTTATTAATAATATATTCAATGCATGCATATATTGATAATAATTGTTTGACATTCCGGTTGGTTACAACAATGAACTTTTCATTTAATAAAATGCTGTATTAAAAGGAACTGTAATTTTTAGACACTGGCTGGTATTATCAGCCGGATTGCGGGATTTTTTTACCGTATTTTTTTAACCCGCCAGATTGGTGCTGATGGTATAGGAATGTTCCAGCTTGTCACACCGGTGCTTGGCATTGCATTTGCGCTATGCTCTGCCGGTATTCAGACTGCCATTTCACGATTTTGTGCTGCAAAAAAATTTCAAAGCACATGGCTTTTGCCGGTTTAGCCGTTGCACTTCCGCTATCTGTTCTTTTTACATTTTTCACCTATGCTTACGCAGATTTTATTGCTGTACGGATTTTTCTAAACAAAGACTGCTCCCGTTTTATCCGGATTCTTGCAATTGCTGTTCCATTTTGTACTTTTCACAACTGCGTAAACGGCTATTATCTCGGAAAAAAGCAGGCTGGACTCCCTGCATTTTCCCAGCTGTTTGAACAATTTGCACGGATTGGTGCCGTTTATTTGTACACTGTATACTGTACACAAAACGAACGTCCTGTTTCTGTTTTATGCGCCGTTTACGGTAATCTTGCCGGTGAAGCAGCTTCCTGTCTGATTTGTATCCTTGCTCTGCTGATTGATAAAACCGTAACATTCCGGTTTCATTCTTTACCTGAATGTATCAAAAAAACCGTGGTGTTTTCTATTCCGCTGACTGCCAACCGTCTTTTAATGCATCTGTTGCAAAGTGGAGAATCTATTCTGATTCCGGCACAGCTTGTGCTTTTTGGCAATACGCAGAATGAGGCTTTAAGTATTTATGGTATTCTTATGGGGATGTCCCTTCCGCTTATTTTGTTCCCGTCTGCCATAACCAATTCCATGGCTGTCATGCTTCTGCCGGAAGTTTCCGGTGCGCAGGCAGACGGTGACAATGCACGGATTGTACATACTTTGAACCGCTCCCTGCAAATCTGTATGGCAATGGGATTTTTAAGCACCGCACTTTTCTTATTTTATGGTGCTAAAATGGGGGCTATTTTATTTAAAGAACCGCTTGTTGAAAATTTTGTCATGATTCTTGCATGGCTGTGTCCTTTTTACTATCTGACAACAACACTTGGCAGTATTTTAAACGGTCTTGGCTGTACTACCCTGACCTGTGTCCAGACCATTGCCGGAATTCTTGTGCGCATTGCTTTTCTTGTTCTGCTCGTTCCCAAAACCGGTATCCGCGGATATCTGATTGGCACGCTGGTTTCACAGATTTTGGTCTGCATTGCACATTTTCTATATTTAAATCATCTGTTTCATATCGGTTTTCCGGTCTGGAAATACATCCTGCAGCCGCTTTTATATACAGCCGTTTCAATTTTATTTTCACAGATGTTCTGCCGTTTATTGCTGTTTTTAGGAACGGACTCACTGTTTTTCCGGCTTTTTTACCGGTGCCTGCTGTGCCGTCTTTATTTTTGCGGTATTAATAAAATCTTCATTTCTGACAGCAGAACGCACCCGGCTGTGAGCTGCCCCAAGTAGTTTTAAATCTTTTAATTCCGGCATTATTTCATACAATTACTGCGGCAGTACGGCATCCAGCAGCGCGGGTGCCGTATCCCACTCACCCCTGCGTGTTTCATACTGCTCATGCAGCCAGTTAATTGCTTCTTTGCGGCCTTCAACACTGCTTTCAAAATACTGTGTTGTCTTTTTTTCATCCGGAACTGCTGTCGAAGCATACGGTCCTAACCAGACCTGTACCATCAATTTAAAATCCGGTTTTTCTCCGGTATTTTTTATCAGATAACGCATACCGTGATGTTCACCTGTATATACTCCGCCATACTTAAAAAAATTGTATGGCATAATTTCTTTTTCATCCATCATTTTAACCTTTTCTCCTTTTCGCCCTATCGTCCGGAAGTCTAGAAAAGAACTTTGTGTTAGCACAGCTCTTTGTTACTTTTTGTACGGCATATTTCGCCGTGCCAGAGCAGAAAGACTTCGGCTCATTGCTTACGCACATTATAACATGATTTTATATGTTTTTTTATATAATTTTATGCTGTTTAAAGATTTACACAGAACATTTGTTTTGATATACTGTTAAAAATAAGGAGGTTTTTCATGAGCGATTTTCCATCACACATTATTTATCATATTGATGTAAACAGCGCATTTCTTTCATGGACTGCTGTAAAGCGGCTTCGTGACAATCCGGAAGCGTTAGATATCCGGACGATTCCGGCTGTTATCGGCGGAGATGAAAAGAAACGGCATGGCATTGTTCTTGCAAAGTCTGTTCCCGCTAAAGCCTATGGCATCCAGACAGGAGAGCCTCTTGTACAGACCCGGAAAAAATGTCCTGATATTTTAATTGTTCCGCCTGATTTTGCAACATATGTATCCATGTCCGAACAGCTTATGAATTTTTTGAAACAGACTGCGCCTGTTGTTGAACAATATAGCATTGATGAAGCATTTTGTGATATGACAGGTACCGGTCTGTTGTACGGCGATCCGGTTGCTTTTGCACACCAGCTTAAAGACGATATTTTAAACCGCTTTGGCTTTACAGTTAATATCGGTATTTCAACAAATAAACTGCTTGCTAAAATGGCATCTGATTTTAAGAAACCAAATCTTGTGCATACACTTTTTCCTGAAGAAATCCCCCAAAAAATGTGGCCGCTCCCTGTGGGAGAACTGTTTTTTGTCGGACCTTCAATGTGCAAAAAGCTGGAAGCCCTGGGGATTCATACGATTGGTGATGTTGCCGCCAGCAATCCGAAGCTGCTTGTGAGCCATTTTAAAAAGCACGGAGAACTGATCTGGAATTATGCAAATGGATTTGATATTGAACTGCCGGTAAACCACAAAGCTGCCAATAAAAGCTTTGGTAATTCTGTTACACTGCATTTTGATGTTACAGATGCTGAAAATGCAAAGACCATTCTTCTTTCCCTCAGCGAAACAGTCGGTGCACGAATCCGCGCAGAACACGCTTATATTGGTGTGGTGTCTGTCACAATTGTTGATAATGAATTTCGACACCTATCCCGTCAATGTACGCTTTCTACACCAACAGATATAACAGAAATCATCTATGAAAATGCCTGCCGGCTGTTTGATCTGACATGGAATCATGTCCCAATCCGTCTGCTCGGTGTTTCCACGGCACATGCGACAGACACTGCTTTTCATCAAATGAACCTTTTTGATGAAGATAAAAATGAACGGTTTGCGATGTTGAATAAAGCGGTTGATTCCATTCGGGATAAATATGGTGAAGACAGTATTAAACGGGCACGTTTTTTAGATAATGGCTGCACCCATATGTCCGGAGGCTTAAACCGCGAAAAACGCAGTCACAAAAAGAACTCTTAATTTTTTGGAGATTCAGCCGATATACATAAAAGTATAATGGTACAATGCTTATACAAAAATACACCAAACAAAATACGATTAAAATAAATGTCAGTCTGACAGAATGGAGTGTTTATAGATGTCTATTACAATTAATGCTTCGGCAATTTTAAATAATTTGACAGCAAACAATTCTTATGCTTTTTCATCGACAAAAAGAATTGTAAAGTACAACAGCGATGCAGATGACACCCGTCAGAGTGCTTCTTCACTCAAGCATAAATTACGTTCTTTAAAAGATATTGATACATCGGACGGACCAACTGCACGTACACAGAATAAAATCAAAAGTTTTGTAAATACCTATAATGATTTAATGTCTTCCGCATCCGGTATAACCGGTTCCAAGAAACTCACAAAGTACATGGATAAAATGGACAGCCTGTTTTCCGAATATGAAGATTCATTAAAAAGTCTTGGTATTACACGGACTTCAACGAATAAATTAAAATTCGATACTACCAATTTTTCAGATGTAACAAGCACAAAACTGGATGCTGTTTTTGGTGAAGATGAGCATTTTGTAAGTGACAGCATTAAATATGCCAAAGCTATTTCTTCTGCTGCGCAGCAGGCTTTAAATACACCAGAGAATGTACTTGGAACAACCACTATTTCTGTATCTGCCGGTAATACAGCCCTGGCTCAGTCTGATCAGCTCTTAGCAGCTGCCACAAAAAATCTGTATTTAACAGACTATGCATCCGTGCAGGCGCAAACCTTAGTTACCTATTTAAAAAATTATACAGAACAGTATAACAATACATTGCAAAACCATACTTCCGCTGATTTAAATTCAACAGAAAACGGTTATCTGAATGCTATGAAAAATGCAACACAGAATGTAAAGAACCAGCTTCTGCCTGTCGGCATTACAGTCACCGATGACGGTACACTTTCTTTTGACGAAACAGCCGTTTCTTCGGAAAATATCGAAAATGTAAAAAATCTGTTTGGTTCTTCATCTTCTTATGGAACAATTATAAAAGGATATGCCGAAAAACTTTTTTCAAGTCTTGTGCAGGCAGATTCATCTGATTTAAATATTGATTACTACGCATAAAAAGAAGTGGGTAAACATTTTATGCTTACCCACTTCTTTTAACTATCACTATCTTAATTTTTCCAAAAACATCAGCAGGAAACTGATAAACAGCAATATGCAAGATATCCAGATAACATGAATCCCATAACAGACAGATAAAATACCACCAATGCCCGCACCAATGGCAAAGAAAAAGATAATTCCAAAATAATAAAAAGTCTGCCGCAGATGTTCAGCTTTTTTATCTCTTAAATACAAAGACAATGCGGCTGTTCCGCTTCTTAAATTTCCGATACACATTGTGCTTGCATAAGAATAGCCACCCACTTTGCGGAATGTCTGCACCTGCATTGCACAGGCAAACGATACCATTACGGTTGCTATCATATTATAAGCATTTGGAATAAATCCTACAATCGCGAGTATCCCTATTTCGGCCAACAAAATTCCCTGCCGCCAGTGCATTTTTTTAGCATACTTGAAGCGGTTCTGTACATTTTCTGCAACAAAGACCCCAAATACAAATGCCAGTAAAGGGAACAAATACCGCAGCCCAATCTGCCATTCCCGGTTCATAAAATGCTGGCTCATCAGGACAACATTTCCCGTCTGGGCATTTGAAAAAACCTCATCTCTTGTATTGTATGTATACGCATCCTGAAAGCCTCCGGACAATGCCAGAAATACACTGTTTACAAATGCTTCAGACATCTGTTTTTCTGACAGCAGATGTTTTATCCAAGTCTGTTTATGACTGCTCAATGCACGCACCTCCAAAGTCTGATTAAGCAATTTCTAATTTATCTTTAATCTTCCGGATATCATTTTCCATTATATTCGTCCGGACAAGAAGGAGTTCCTTTTCACTTTCTACCTTCAATGCTTCGTCCAGCTTTCTGGACAAATCGGCATGACCTTCCGCAATAATTCTGATATTACGGTTCGTTTCATTCTCCAGTGTCATTTCAATACTAGATACACGGCTTTTTAAATCCCGTATATCCGTTTTCATATCCTGTATATCCGTTTTCATATCCTGCATATCCAAATAAATTGCCTGTAACATTTCGTTTTCTGTCATAGAATGTCCTCCCCTTATAATTAGTGCCACTCATACGGTGTGCTTTGGTATACGTAATAGTTGAGCCAGTTCGTATATAGATTATTGGCATGGCTTCTCCATGATAATATCGGTCTTTGCGTCGGATCATCATCGGGATAATAATGTACCGGTAAAGTCGGCATAATGCCTTTTTTGCACATCCCGCTTATACTCCTGATCCAGTGTCATACGGTCATATTCAGGATGTCCCATTACAAAAATCTGTTTGCCTTCCTGTGCCATGACAATATATATTCCGGCTTCTTTTGAATCCGCCAGCACTTTCAATTTCGGATTGTTTAAAATATCCTCCCGGCAGGCCTCCGTATAGCGTGAATGCGGTGCCATAAAAAGTCATCAAATTCCACGTACCAGCGGTTCTTTTTTATTCATTACATGATGGCGGTATATTCCGGATAACTTCTTTTCCAGCTGTACCTTTTTTACCCCGTAATGATAATATAATCCCGCCTGTGCCGCCCAGCAGATATGAAGTGTTGAACGTAATATGTGATTTTAGACCACTCCATAATCTGAGATAATTCTTTCCAGTAATTCACCTCATCAAAATTCATCTTTTCAACCGGTGCACCTGTAATAATCATCCCATCAAATTTGCGGTGTTTAATATCTTCAAATACCTCATAAAACTTCTTCAAATGGGAAGCTGAGGTGTTTTTTGAAATGTGTGTTGCCATCTGCAGAAAAGTAATATCAATCTGTAACGGTGTATTTGAAAGTCCCCGCAGAAGCTGTAATTCCGTATCCTGCTTAATCGGCATCAGATTAAGAATTAAAATCTGCAATTCACGGAAATCCTGTGTCATTGCTCTATGTTCATCCATTACAAATATATTTTCATTTTCCAGTTCTGCCTTTGCCGGCAAATCACTCTGTATTTTAATTGGCATAATTTCCTCATTTCCGCACAACGCTTTTATTCCTGTTGGTTTGTGCTTACGCAGTCACACTATAGCATATTTTCTCTTTATCGGCAACCGTCATCATCTGCCATCATCATTCATCGGTGCCATTTCAAGGAATTCGTTTTCTGTTATTACAGGAACTCCCAGTTTTGCCGCAGTCTTATTTTTAGATGACGTAGAATGGCTGTCGTTATTAATCAGGTATGATGTCTTTCCTGTCACAGAACCGGTCACCCTGCCGCCAAGCTGTTCAATGCGTTCTTTTAACTGATTTCTATTTTCAAAATGTTCCAATGAACCTGTAATTACAAACACTTTACCGGTAAGAATCTGATTATTCTGATTGTCCGGCGCTTTTTCAATGTGCATTTCCTGCAGCAGCTTATAAAATTCTTCTTTATTTTTTTCATTTTCAAAATAGGAAGCAAATGTATCTGCAATGACTGCACCTACGCCGTCTATTTTCTCAAGTTCCTGTCTTCCGGCATGAATTATTTTTTCTATATCGTTACCTAATGCCTGCACAATCATCTTGGCATTGGAAAGTCCTACATTTGCAATGCCAAGTCCGTAAATAAATTTCGGCAGCGTTGTATTTCTTGAATTTTCAACAGATGTCAGCAGATTCTCATAGGATTTTTCCCCGAATCCGTCTAAAGCAATAATTTCATCACGGAATTTTTCCAAATGGTATAAATCACAGAAATTCTTTAAAAATCCGTGCTGAATAAATTTTTCCAGTGTTGCCTCTGACAATCCATCGATATTCAATGCATCTCTTGATACAAAATGGGCAAAACTTTTTACATGTTTCGCCTGACAGTCTTCATTGATACAGTAAAGGGTTTTGACATCATTAACTTGTTTAATCTGCGTTTTCCCGCCGCATACCGGACAGACTTCCGGAATCTCTAAATTACCGCTTTGTGTAAGATTTTCTGCAATCTGCGGAATAATCATATTCGCCTTAAATACTTTAATGCGATCACCAATACCAAGTTTTAAACTTTCAACAATACTGATATTATGCACACTTGCACGACTGACCTGCGTGCCTTCAAGCTCTACCGGGTCAAAAACGGCAACCGGATTAATCAGACCGGTTCTTGAAGCACTCCATTCTATTTCTCGCAGTGTCGTTTCTGCGGTTTCATCTGTCCATTTAAACGCCATCGCATTTCTTGGAAACTTTGCTGTTCTTCCCAAAGAATCTCCATATGCAATATCATCATATAAGATTACCAGACCGTCTGACGGAAAATCATTTGTTACAATTGTTTTTTCAAACCATTCTATCGTGTCTAAAATCGTGTCTTTTGTAACCATTTTATATTCAACAACCGAAAACCCCTGATCTTTAAGCCACTCAAACTGTCGTTGCCTGGAATTATCAAAATCAACATCCTGTGCCGATACCAGTGTAAATGCAAAAAAATGGACATTACGCTGTGCCGTAATTTCATTATTTAACTGTCTGACAGATCCGCTGCATAAATTTCTCGGATTTTTATATTTTGCATCGGCTTCCGGAATCTGTTCGTTAATACGCTCAAAATCTGAATACGTAATAATCGCTTCTCCACGCAGAACAAGTTTCCCTTTAAAAGGAATTGTCACAGGAACATTTTTAAATACTCTGGCATTATTGGTAATAATTTCTCCTACTTCACCATTTCCTCTTGTAACGGCTTTTTGCAGTTGTCCATTGTCATAGGTCAATACAATTGTCAGACCGTCCAGCTTCCATGAAAGCAGACCTTTCTGACTGCCAAGCCACTCTGCCAGCGCTTCCGGACTTTTCGTCTTATCAAGACTTAACATTGGAGATTCATGACGTTCTTTAGGCAGTTCACTAAGCACCTCGTAGCCAACATTTACGGTCGGACTATTTGAAAGAATATAACCTGTTTCTTTTTCAAGCATACCCAGTTCATCATATAAAGCATCATATTCATAATTAGACATCAGTTCCCTGCCCTCTGAATAATAGCTTTTCCCTGCCTTATTGAGTAATTCTACCAATTCTTTAATTCTGTCCATTTTACTTTGCTGAATCATATAACTGCTCCTTTAACTGCTGATATTCTGCCTCTGTCACATTCCGGTATTCTCCGGGCTTTAAATCTCCCAATAAAATATTCATGATACGGATTCTTTTGAGCTGCACAACTTCCCTTCCCTGTGTACTGCACATACGCCGGATCTGCCGGTTTAATCCCTGTGTAAGGATAATGCGGAAGGTTTTCTTTCCCAATGCGGTTACTTTGCACGGTTTCGTTGTTCTGTCTAACTCTACCAGATATATTCCTCCAGACATTGCCTTAATAAATGAATCATCAATCTCTTTATTTACGGTTACAATGTATTCCTTTTCGTGACCGTTGGCTGAACGGAGAATTTTATCCATCATCTCTCCGTTATTTGTCATTAAAATTAACCCTTCTGAATCTTTATCCAGCCTGCCAACCGGGTAGATTCTTTTAGGATACCCAATATAATCAACAATATTATTATCACCCTGATTTGCCGTTGTCGTACACACGATTCCCGTTGGTTTGTAAAATGCCAGCAAAATCTTTTCATCTTCTTCTATAATTGATTTTCCATCGACAAAAACTGTCTGTCCATCTGTCACTTTACTTCCCATTTGTGCAGGAATGCCGTCTATGGTTACTCTGCCCTGTTCTAACAGGCGGTCTGCTTCCCTTCTGGAGCAATATCCCGCACTGCTTAAATATTTATTAATACGAACTTCCATGTTTTCTCCAATTCTTATTTCACAAGCTATTTTAATATTTTAACAAATTTTAAAATTTAATTCAATTTGTTCTTTTAGATAAAAGCTGTGTTTTAAATTATTTCACCCGTGTGATATTACCCTGCTTGTCGATATGCCATACCTGCTCGCAGAGTTCATCCGGGTAGTTTTTCAATTCATCGATGGTTAAATGTCCTACCGAATCATACCATTCCTCATCACCG
>ENA-OQHF01001195-OQHF01001195.1-human-gut-metagenome-genome-assembly--contig:-NODE-1195-length-14649-cov-2.439265_pt1 | contig 14649 bp, 24 predicted proteins | sample MGYA00242559_ERZ504709 | MGnify/ENA primary metagenome ERZ504709 (study PRJEB26092, sample SAMD00036203) | human gut metagenome | host: Homo sapiens | study: EMG produced TPA metagenomics assembly of... | reverse complement strand
GGTGTTATGCTCTTATGGAATTTATACAAGTTTATCTTATTTTTCACCATACCTTACAGATGTGTTAGGCGTTCCACTTGTAAATTCATCCATTATCAGTATTGTCAGAAGTAATTTAATGAAATCTGCTTTGTCCATTTGGGCGGTTATATTATAGATAAAATTTTTAAATCTGCAAATAAGTGGTATATTACGGCATTTGCTATAATGGCAGCAATATATGCATTTGTAATGATAATGCCAAATACAGTAAGTTCAGGATTTGCAACATTTGTATCATTACTTCCGGCTGCAATCGCAATGATGTTATATGGTGTTATCTGGTCAGGATTAAAAGAATGTAAATTTAACTCAGCATTTATTGGCACAGTAATTGGAATTGGTTCCGTATTAGGATATGCACCGGATTTCTTTTATTTCCCGATATTCGGAAAATGGATGGATTTATATGGAAACGATGCATATAGAATGATCTTTGGATTTTTAATGGGATCAGCGATTGTCGGTATTATTATGGCAGTATTAATCAGAATCAGAATAAAAAAAGCAAACTAAAAACAAATTAAAGATAGGAGAACAAAATTATGAAGATTGAAGAATTTGATGTACAGGCAATGGTAAATGATATTCAGAAAGAAAATGGAACAATTTCTGAAGTGTATTTTGTGGCATGTGGAGGATCTTTGATTGATTTATATTCGAGCAATTATTTTGTAAACAAAGAATCAGCATCCATGATCGGGGAATGGATCCCAAGTAAAGAATTTGTTTTGACACCACCTAAACGTTTAGGAAAACATTCGTTGGTATTCATCTGCTCACATGGCGGAAATACAAAAGAAACAGTAGAAGCAGCAGATACAGCAACTGAGGCAGGAGCATTTGTAATTACATATACATCGGATGAAACAAGCAAATGTGCAAGTGATAAATATCATGCAATTGTGTATAAATGGGTGGATGAAACTTTACAGAAGGATAAACCAATGTGTATTACATATGCCATTTTGAACGAACTTATTCATCGTCAGGAGCCGGAATACAAATTGTATGATGTCATGAAAGACGGTATTATTAAATGTGATGGAATTATTCGTAAAGCAATGAAAAAATATCAGAATAAAGCATGGAATTTTGCCGAGCACTATTACAATGCACCATTTTTATATATTATGTCTTCTGGGGCTGCATATGCACAGTGTTATGGATTTGCAATTTGCTCTTTACAGGAAATGCAGTGGATGGATTGCTGTTATTTGAACTCTGCGGAATATTTCCATGGACCATTTGAAGTCACGGATGAAGATCATTTATATATTCTGATGATGTCCGTTGGAAAAACAAGAGAAATTGATCTCAGAGCAAAAGCATTTCTTGATAAATATGCTAAAAAAATATGAAATTATTGATGCAGCAGAATGTGGACTTGATGGAATTGATAATGCATGCGTAGATTACTTTAATGCTCCGTTATTTTATGAGATGAGCGTTTTATATAGAACAGCAATTCAGAACAAGACAGGTCATCCGCTCGATATGAGAAGATATATGGGTGTTGTAGAGTATTAATATACAAGATGGAGGATTTGAGATGGAATATAATGTCAGTGTTGTTGGATTTGGTGACAATGTAGTCGATATCTATACGCATTCAAACAAACAGTATCCGGGTGGAAATTGTGTAAACTTTGCGGTGTATGCAAAAATGTTTGGAGCAAAGAGATCTGCATATATGGGATATTTTGGCACAGATGTAAATGCAGATCATGTAATTGAAGCTTTGCATAATGAAAAGATAGAGACCGTTAAGTGCAAGAAAATATCTGGCGAAAATGGATATTCCAGATGTAAATTAGAAAATGGCGACAGAGTATTTCTTGACTATAATGAAGGTGGTGTGAGAAGCCGGCATATTTATGAATTAGATGAATTTGATATAGAATATCTGAAACAGTTCGATCTGGTTCATTGCGGCAATTATTGTTATATGGAAAGCCAGCTTCCAAAAATCAAAGAGGCGAATATTCCATTATCATTTGATTTTTCTGATGATTCTACGGAAGAGTATTATATGCAGATCGCACCGCTTGTGACATATGCATTTTGCTCATATGACGGAACAGATGAAGAGGTAAAAAAACATTTGAAAAAGTTTCAGATCTCGGACCGGAAATTGTATGCGCTTCCCGCGGTGCAAAGGGTTGTATGCTATACTGTAATGGAAAGTATTATGAGCAGAAGGCTGTTCCGATTGAAAAAGTTGTAGATACAATGGGAGCAGGAGATTCCTTAATTACAACATTTATGGTTGGTTACACAGATGCTAGAAAAAAAGGCATTAGTCAGGATGAAGCAATAGTATCAAGTATTGCAGAGGCAGCAAAATTTGCAGCAGAGATTTGTCAGATAGATGGAGCTTTTGGGTATGGAAGAGAAATTCTAATGGACAAATTGAAAAATTAATATGGAAAAGGTATCTTCGAAGAATACTTAACTAAATGTAGTAATTAGTTGACATGGCATCAGAAATTATCTACAATGAAATAGTAAAAACTAATTAGGAGGATTTAGTTATGATTCAACAGAGAAACATTGCAGTATGTATTATTTTATCCATCGTTACATGTGGTATTTATGGTATTTATTGGTTTATTGTTCTTTCTAATGATACCAATACAGTATCCAATGCGGAGAATGCCACATCCGGAGGAGTTGCTTTTGTTTTAAGCCTGATTACCTGTAACATTTACGGTTTATACTGGGCTTACAAGCAGGGAGAGAAGATCGACAAGGCAAAAACTGACAGAGGCATCCCATCAAGCAATAGCGGAGTTATATATTTAATTTTATGCTTTGTTGGATTAGGAATTGTTGCAGAAGCATTAATGCAGAATGAATTGAATAGCCTTGCATAAGGGTTAGAAAAATAATAAATCCCTGATAGTCTGGCAGAACGTCAGATTGTCAGGGATTTATTATTATGCCGTTTGTTGGAAGTTCAGGGAGCGTATGTGTGAACAGGCGTAAAATATAAATGCCAAAGACAACGATACCGAGCAGACAAGTGATGAACGTCAGATAAGGCGGCTTTTTTTCGAATATATATTTATAAATCCAAAGATAAAGAAAGTATGGAATCAGAAGAAAGATGCAGGGGTTCATCTGAAAAGCAGTTGAAAAATGGGCTGTGAGAAAACTGATCCCAGCCCGCGTGAGACCACAGGCAGGACATGGAAAGCCAAATAAAATAGCAATTGGACAGACAGAGTGAAAGAGATATTGAGTAACGCTCATGTATATAATAATACAAAGGATTGCAATGCGATTATGGTACAGATCGGATAAAAAATTTTAATTCCTTTAAAATGAACATATGATCTCCAAAATATAAAAAACGATAGACAAATTATAAGTAGTACTCTGATTCATCATAAATGAGGGGCAAAATATCTCTTGACCCTCATATCATAATATAACATGAATGGATATTTAAGGCAAAATTGTATGTGATTTTATACATCGGGAAACTAAATGAACAAAATTAGTTTCTTTAAAATATGTGCAAATTGAATAAAAAAATCGATAATGGAAAATAATAGTAGTAAAAATAGATAGTGTAGTTTTTAAGAGACGTGAAACCGGAAAAATTAGTTCTTTATCTCCGGAATTTTACAAAAAAAATGATGAAAAATGACGGAAAATGGCGGAATTTGAAGCGATGACGGAAAATTGACAAATGAAGAAAATGATGTCATAATGCGTTTCTGAAATAGGAAGTAAGTGTTTTTGATAAGAAAGGATGTTTAAAATGATTGAAAGAAAAATCAGATTGACTGACACAGAAGAGGTTAAGGATTTTGTAAGAGCTGCCGGAAAATGTGATTTTGATATTGACGTCTGTTATAATAGAGCAGTAATTGATGCAAAGTCGTTACTTGGCATGCTGTATCTGGGAATCTGCAAAGATCTTGTTGTAAAATATGGCGAACAGGATGAATGTTTTGAACATATAATGAACAAATATGCGGTTGCATAACTTCCGCTGTTATTAATTTCACTCATAAGTGATGTGTTCCGGCATAAGAAAAGGACTATGTGGGCAAAGGTATATTTGAAATATTTGTCTGCATGGTCTTTTTCTTTTTTTCTATCAGAAAATCAGTTATAATGGACAGTATGAGTAAAGAGAAAAAAGGGAAAGAGACAGAAAATCAAATAGAAGAAAAAAGAAGCCAGATCAAGATCTCAGTACGCAATCTTGTAGAATTTATTTTCCGGGAAGGAGACATTGACAACCGGCATGGACAGTCTGTTTCACCGGAAGCAATGTTAGCAGGGAGCAGAATGCACCGCAGGATCCAGAAGCGGATGGGCAGCGATTATCATGCAGAAGTGCCGCTGAAATTAGTGATCGGGGAAGAAAACTATGACCTTGTATTAGAGGGAAGAGCGGATGGAATCCAGATCACTTCGGAATCAGAACGTGAGATTGATTATTCCAGTAATTTCAATTCCATGACAATTGAGGAGGATATGAATGTTGTCATTGATGAGATTAAGGGTGTCTATCTGAAGCTAGAGCAGTTGGCAGAACCGGTCAGGGTCCATAAGGCACAGGCAATGTGTTATGCGTATATTTTTGCATTGCAGCACGACATAGAGCGGATTGGTATTCAGATGACTTATGTAAACCTTGATACAGAGGAGATCAAATATTTTCATGAGGATTTTACATTTGCAGCTTTAGAAGAATGGTTTGATGATCTGATCAGGGCTTATAAGAAATGGTCAGATTTTCAGTATGCATGGCGGATCCTGCGGCAGGAATCCATACAGAAACTGCAGTTCCCATTTCCTTACCGGAAAGGGCAGAAGGAGCTCGCTGCCGGAGTGTACCGCACGATAAAACGGAAAAAGAATCTGTTTATCCAGGCGCCGACCGGAGTTGGAAAGACGATTTCCACTGTTTTTCCGGCGGTGAAAGCGGTGGGAGAAAATCTTGGAGACCGCATCTTTTATCTGACGGCAAAGACGATCACGGGAACGGTGGCACGGGAAGCGTTTGAATTATTGCGCAAGGGCGGATATCAGGCAAAGATTATCCAGATCACGGCAAAAGAAAAACTTTGTATGTGTGATGAGATGGAGTGTAATCCGGTACACTGTCCATATGCAAAAGGACATTATGACAGGGTAAACGATGCTGTTTTTCAGTTGCTTTTGCAGGAAGATGTCTTTTCCAGGGAAGTGTTGTTAGAGCAGGCAGAAAAGTATCAGGTCTGTCCGTTTGAAATGAGTCTGGACGTGGCATCCTGGGTGGATGATATTATCTGTGATTATAATTATGTGTTTGACCCAAATGTGTACCTGAAACGATTTTTTTGCAGAGGGAATCCGGGGAGATTATATTTTCCTTGTGGATGAGGCTCATAATCTGGTGGAGCGCAGCAGAGAGATGTACAGTGCGGAGATTTATAAGGAAGATTTTCTGGCGGTAAAGAAGATTGTAAAGCGTTACCGACCGGGACTTGAGCAGCAATTTAACCACTGTAACCGTATTTTGCTGGAATATAAAAGAGAGTGCGAAAAGGTATAAGGTTTATGACAACATTGGAAATCTGATGTTTTACCTAATGAAGCTTGCGTCAGAACTGGATGAGTTTTTACAGCGCAGCACAGAGTTCCCGGAGCGGAAAGAAGTCAGTGAGTTTTATTTTGGTTTGCGCAATTTTATTAATATTTATGAGCGTGTGGATGAGCATTATGTGATTTACACAGAGCATATGGAAGATGAGCGCTTTAAGATGAAACTTTATTGCGTTGATCCTTCGCTGAATCTGCAGGAATGCATCGACAGAGGAAATTCAGCCATCTTTTTTCTGCTACCTTTTTGCCGATCCAATATTATAAAAATCTGTTATCCACGAAGAAAGATAACTATGCGGTCTATGCGGAGACAGCCTTTTCGGAGGAGCAGAGTCTGTTACTTATGGGAAGCGACGTCAGCAGCCGGTATACAAGGAGAAACCAAAGTGAGTTTGAACGGATCGCACAATATATCCAAAAGACCGGGCTTGCAAAGAAAGGAAATTATATGGTTTTCTTTCCATCTTATAAAATGATGCAGCAGGTCTATGAGGTATTTCAGGAGCTGGATGGAGGTACCGTGGAGGCTATCATTCAGGAGCCGGGAATGAATGAGGAAAAAAGAGAGGAATTTCTGGCTGAATTTTTGGCAGAGCGGGAAAAAACATTGATTGCATTTTGTGTGATGGGTGGAATTTTTGGTGAGGGGATCGATCTGAAAAAGGAGCAGCTGATCGGTGCCATCATTGTCGGAACGGGACTTCCGCAGATTAGTAACGAGCGGGAAATACTGATGGATTATTATGAAAAAAGAATGGGCGAAGGCTTCGATTATGCCTATCGTTATCCGGGTATGAATAAGGTATTGCAGGCTGCAGGACGCGTGATCCGGACGATAGATGATGTGGGTGTGATCGAACTTTTGGATGAACGTTTTTTACAGAGTGATTACCGGAATCTGTTCCCGAAAGAGTGGGAGAAACGTCTGGTGTGTACCGTTGACAGCGTTGAATCATATCTGGAAAAATTCTGGGAAGAAAAACAATAAAATTTGAAAGGGCATATCAGTATCAGCTTCAGGAAAACAGCATGGATATTGATATGCCCTTTGTTTTATTTCAGACAGGATCGCTCTGGTGTCTTAGCGGTAGTCGCCCATGTAGAACAATGCAATGGTACCGGGACCGGAATGTGCACCGATGGTTGGTCCGATATGATTGATCAAAAAGTTTTCAATGCCAAGTCTCTTTTTAATAAGTTCTGCGACAAACTGGGCATCCTCTAAGGAATCTCCGTGCGAAATGAACACGATGTCGTTTTTGTCACGCCATGCACCGATCTGTTTTTCCATACTGTCAACGAGGGCAATCAGTGATTTTTTCCGGCCGCGGACTTTGGAAAGCGGGATGAGGTGTCCTTCGTTATCCACATGGAGGATCGGTTTCAGGTTGATCATGCTTCCGACTACAGCAGCGGTTTTGGATACACGTCCGCCACGGTAAAGATGGAAAAGGTCATCTACAGTAAAGTTATGCACGACATGCAGTTTATTTTCCTCTAACCATGCAGCAATCTCGTCAATACTTTTTCCCTCTTCTTTCATCATGACTGCCTTGTGAACAAAAAGTCCTTCGCCCATGCTGGCACAGAGAGAGTCGATCACGATGATTTTATTGTCGGGATATTTCTCAGCAAGGTTCATGGCAGCCAGACGGCAGCTATTATAGGTACCACTCAGACCGGAAGAAAATGCAATGTGCAGGATGTCAACGTCCTGTGTTCGGATAATATTTTCAAAAAGATTTTCCGCTTCCTCAGGATTTGCCTGTGAGGTCGTTGGAAGAGAACCATTGCGCATCATGGCATAGAATTCTTTTTCCGGAAGGGAATGTTCCCAGGTGTAAGTCTGGTTTTCAATCGTATATGGAAGAGACATCATGCCGAGATGATGTTCGTTGACATAACTTGCAGGAAGATCCGTCGTGGTGTCTGTTGTTATAATAAAGTCTTTCATAAAGCCGTTCATAAAGCCTCCTTGTTTTGCGATTATCTGATACCATTATATAAGATTCTATGGAGAAAGAAAAGAAAATCATGCAAATTCTAAAATATTTATAAATTTCCAAAAGATAGTTTACTTTTTGAAAAAAATGAAAGTATGATAATCACATCTTTTTTATCAAATAAGTGTTAGTTATCGAGGAATATCCCTGCAGATTTTTAGGAGGCAGGAATTTTGAGCAAGCAGAAGATAATTGGCATTTTTGGCTGTGAACAGACGGATTTATGTATCTATCTGGCCAGCATCTTAGAGAATATGAAGAATAGTGTTCTCGTCATTGACAATTCATTTGAGCAGAAAATGCGATTTTGCATCCCAAGACCAAATGAAAAAATGAATATGATCACTTATAAAAATGTGGATTACACAGCGCTTTGTGAGCGCAGTCTGTGGAAAACAGAAGGTTATGACTATGTCATTGTAAATTTAGGCAGTTGGCCGGACGAGAAAAGTGTCACGGATTGTGATGAATTGATCTGTGCGCTGAATTGTGAGAAGTGCGAGATTGAAAAGTACCGGGAATTTATTTTACATATTGAACATCCGGTCAGTGTTTTATTCCGGGATTTTTGCAAAAGTTATATGAGTGCAGGAGGAATCAGAAAACTTTTTGTGGATGAAAACTGTTTTGTATTAGAACAGTTGTTTTTGCCATTTTCTGAGGCTGATGAGTGCAGCAGGCTGATGATGCAGTTTGATGGATACCGGAATTTTGCAAATTTATCAAAGGAGTTTGAAAAGGTATTATTCCATTTGTGCAGGAATATTTCAGAGCAGGATTATAAAGAGGTTTTGATGGGTGTCCGCCGTGCAAAAAGGGGGGAATGCTTTTGAAAATCGTATTCTGGAGTGAAGAGGCGGCGTGTGGAACAACATCGAATATGATCGCAACAGCAAGTATGATCGCTGCGAAGCATAACTGCCGCATAGCAATGCTGTCAGCGGAAAAGAATGTGCATGATCTTGTCGGAAATTTTGCCAGACCGGACTCTGTGACTGTGAATGAAGAATGTTCGTATTATGTATTAGAAGGATTGGACTATCTGTTGATGGCAGGGAAATACGGCAGTCTTACGGAACATCATTTGGAGGAGGCTTTACAGCCGGTTGTGGATGGAAAACTTTTCTGCCTTCCGCAGGGGAAGCGTATGCTCTGTGATTTTTATCCGAAGGAGACAAGAAATGTTTTAAACCAGGTGATCCGTCTGCTGGATGAAAGCATGGATTTTTCTTTTATTGACTGTGGAAGTGAAAAGGATGACTGGACGAAAGAGCAGATGAAACAGGCAGATCTTATTGTGGTCAATTTCAGCCAGACATCACAGGGATTAGATCATTTCTTTTCAACGCATGCAGACGTTTCGGACAGGGTGGTGTATCTGATCGGAAGTTATCAGAAAGATGCTGTCTATAATAAGAAAAATATTCACAGGATCTATCGGATCGCACCGGGGAAGCTTGGCGTGATTCCTTATAATCCTGAGTTTGAGGCAGCATGCCGGGAGGGAAAATTAGACAGGTATATCCGTGGCAGGAGACTGTTACTGCCAACGGATATGCGGGAAAATTTTTTTTACAGAGTTAGAGCGTACCGTGCAGATGATCCTGGAGCGGTCTGATAAGAGGGGAGGCGGGCAGGATGTCAGTGGAAGAGACAGGCAGTCTGGAATTGTTTGAAGGAAAACAGCAGGAGATCACAAGACAGGAACTTGTGGAGCGGGATGAGTGAACATGTGAACCGTATCCTGCGGAGAAATCTTTATGAATTAAAACTGGACGAAAAACAGACCTTCCGGCTTTTAAGGCAGAAGGAAGAACTCCGCAGATATTTAAAGAAGCCGGAACCGGAAATTTACAGGTAAAGAGTATTTGATTCTTTATTCAGGAATTCTGTTAAACGGAATGAAGATGGATGAAGAGATGATAAAGCATACATTTTTCTTTTCGGAAAAAGGCAGCAGGCAGGCGGCGGTCAGATTTGATATTCTGCTGTTTCTGTATAAGGGACAGTATGGCAGCGGAGCAATGGAAAAACTGATCGAGGAACACGGCTTATTGTCAGGAACGGAAAATGTGATCACGGAGGAGCAGATTGAGCATGTTTATGGAGTCTGCGGAAGAAAATTGAAGTTCATTGAGCAGATCGAGCTTTTGAGCAGGAAGATTTATGCTTACTATAAAGGGCTTGGTGCAATCGATGAGATACGCGACATGAAGATTGACGGTGTTTCCGGCGGTGTGTCCGGAAAAGAGGGGACGTATCACAGTGCATGGATTTTTTATCATGGCAGAAGTGTCTGGCTGCCGTTTCTGGATTTTGAGCGGGAGGAAGAGTTGGAGCGGATTTCCAGAAATCTTTGCAGATATCATCAGCCGGGGGAAATTTCACGAAAGAAAGGATATCTCGTTCATGAGATGGCAGATCATGCCAGAGTTGTAGTTGCCAGACCGGATTTTGCAGAGAACTGGATGTTTTTTATCCGTAAACTCGACAATATCCCGGAAGTCTCGTTACAGCAGCTTGTGACAGGCGGACATGCAGAAATCCCGGTTGAACTTTTAAAATGGCTCATGAAGGGCTGTCAGGTGACGGCGGTCACCGGAATGCAGGGTTGTGGTAAGACAACATTGCTCACTGCGATGGTCGGAGAGATCCCGGAGGAATATACCATCCGTGTGTTAGAACTGGCATTTGAGCTGCATTTGAGGGAGCGCTATCAAAACAGAAATATTGTGACGTTCCGCGAAACGGCGGGGATGATGGAACACGGTGGAATTGGCGGACAGGAGGCTCTGGAAGTACAGAAAAAAACAGACGGAGCCGTGAGCATTATCGGAGAGGTTGTCAGATGCAAAAGTGGCGTCATGGATGATCGAGAGCGGACAGACAGGTTCTCTGTTTACGAATTTTTACACACCATGCAAAAAGTACGAGAAGTCTTCTGTTGTCGCTTCGGAACAGTCTGTTGAAGGAGGGCAGTTTTCAGTCAGAGAGAGTTGCATTAGAACAGGTGACGGAAGTGGTACGTTTTGATGTGCATCTGCACATGAGCAGAGAGGGGCAGCGCTATATCGAGAGGATCAGCGAGATCGTGCCTGACACGGAAAGTCCGGAGGGATACCGGATCGTGGAACTGGTACGGTTTGACGGGGAACGGTATGTGAAGCTGCATACTATCAGCGAGACAACACGGGCAGAAATGGTGAAATGGCTGACGAAGGAAGAGAAGGAGGCATTTTTCAATGTGGATATTTGAGGGCATTTTGTATGTCATTCTTCTGCTTGTATTTATCCGGTATGACCGAAAAAAGCGGCATTGGATAAAGACGGTCTCACAGGAGGAGAAGTTCGAACATTATCTGTCGGAGTTATCGGCCGCTTACGGAAAACAGAAAAATATTGAGGAGGCAGTGGCAGAAGTGGAGGAGTCACATACGGTCACACTCCCCACAGAACATTCCTATGTGCGTATCTATGGCGCAATGTGTGCGGTCATCCGGGAGGATGGAGATATGCTTTCGGATGGATACTCTGTCTTTCAGAGAAATCTGCAGTATCTGAAAGAGGAAATACGCGAAAATCTCCTGCTCTGCAAGTCGAAAATGCATGGCTTTACAGGGCTGGATGTTCTTTCCGTCCTTCCGGTCTGCTTCCTGCCGGTTGTGAGGCTCTGGGCGGTCCGGGTTTCAGAGGGGCTGTCCGCTTATTATTCTGGCAGCTATGGAATGTTGACAACAGTGCTCCTGTTCGCAGCAACGATTGGGATTTATGGTCTTATCCTATGGCTGTTTCTGCCGGATGAGGAACAAAAAGACCGGTACCGGCTGGAAAAGTGGCTGTTACAGTTTCCGTGGATGGCATATTTACTGGATGTCTATGTCAGCCGGCATTATACAAAATGTCTGAAAAAAAATGAACAGATCAAACAGCTGCAGGGATTTGGAAATGTCCGGGCTTTTCTGATGAAAAAAGTCTGCTTTTTTGCAGCTGCATTGCTTGGGAGCGTATTGTTTCTCATGGTGTATCAGAATGCAGAGCGTTCCCAGATCCTGACACAGATAAAAATTCCGTCTTATCAGCTTATGATGATGCCGGAGAGAGCCAGGGAGCAGGTAAAGAGACAATATCAGGAGCTGGCAGCACAAATGGCAACTGAGGGTTTGAAAATGGATCAGGAGGCATTTCAGGAGCATCTGGAACAGTCTGCAGTCTGGGAGGAGTTAAAACAGGAACTTTCTTTAACAGATAATACGCAGGGGACGGAAGAAATTGCGGAGGCACTTTTTTTACAGGTGCGGGCATATTATGAGATCCGGATTGTCTGGTATCACATTTTATTTATCGCTGTGGTATCAATTCTGGCGTTTCAGATCCCGGAAATTTTTCTGGTGGCAGATCAGTGGAAATCAAGAGAAAAAAGGATGAGTGAATGTCTGAGACTGCAGACGGTAGTGCTTTTGCTCATTCATTATGAGAAGACAACGGTGGAAGAAATTTTATCCCAGATGGAGAATTTTGCAGTTCTCTTTCAAAGCCAGATGGCAGAAGCAGTGGATCATTTTTCTTATGACCGGATCAGATCACTTCAAAAATTTAAAACAGGAGATCCCGGATGAACCGGTACAGAGAATCTGTGATGCACTGGAGTTTTGCGAGGAACTGCCTGGTGGAGGAAGCGTTTTTAAACCTTGAAGACGAGCGCGAATATTTTTTGAAGAAGAATATGGAAGAGCGGAAGAATTATCAGGGAGAATGCATTGCACTGGCAAAAATGGCAGCGTATCTGCCGATGTTTTTACTCATTATATTAAAGCTGGTCGTGCCGTTTGTGGCGGAGGGATTAAGCGAACTTCATGCATACAGCCAGAGCATGACGGGATTTTTTAGGGAAAAGTGTTATACGAAAATAAATGAAATTAAAATGAAAAAGGAAGGTATCGATCATGGAAAATAGTTTAAAAGGATTATGCTTGCAGCAGGAATTATCATTACCTGCATTATTATCAGTCTCGGATTTTATATTGCAAGAGAGGCGAGAGATACTGCCTCGGAGGGAACTGGGCAGATCAATCAGCTGCAGGCGGAGTTTACGGATGCGTCCAAAACAATGTATGACGGCACGGAAGTGTCAGGAAGCGAAGTGCTGAATGTCATCAGGAAATTCAGTGATGAGACAATGGGAATTCTTGTACAGACGAATAAAAATAAAACGTACTACAATTATAATTTTGACGTGGATAAGGGGGAGCTGGGAAAAGCGTTAGATAACAGCTACAAAAATGCGCAGGATGTGGCAAGTGACAAGTATATCAATCCGACTGCACGCTTTCAGGGCAGTATCGTAAAGGATGTGAATGGCACGATCATCGGGATCGTGTTCGCACAGGTATAGTACGCAGTGTATCCGGAGAGTACAAAAAGACAGGAGGCCAGCAATGGAAGAAGGATTGCAGGGGTTGTTGATGGGAGCTGTGCTTGTGATGTTTCTGATTGCAATGGAGTCAGCCTTGCAGGTGGTGGACAGCAGTGAAGCGTTGGAACAGACGGTGGAAGAGCGGATGATGGAGCAGAGAACCATTACGGTACAGAGAATTTCAGAAAAAGAGAGTGATGTGTTTGGATGGATGAAATATTTGGAAGAGTGACTGCGATTTTATTTGCAGCAGCGGTGTTTATGGGGATGCCGCTTTTGTACATGAGTGAGCGGGCAAAATCAGCAGAACAGATGTATCTTTTGACGGTCAATACAGAGTTTGTGGACAGCATTTGCAATACCGGTTTTTTGACGATGGAAATGTATCAGCAGTTTTATAAAGAAATATCTGCCGCTTCAGGTATTTATGAGGTGCATATGTATCGGGAGCAGAAAGACATTGTACTGGAGCAGGGAGACTATTCCTATGAGAGTATTTTCTTTGATGAAAAAGATATGTTAGCCGAACTGGATGAAAAATCGTGTGTATGAATTTGAACGTGGGGATTATCTGAAAGTGGCGATCATAAAGAAGAAGGGATGGATGGATTTCGTGGGAAACAGGGATTCTTCGGTCAATGTTTTATATGGAGGCACAGTACGGTATGAAGATTTCTAACTGGTGTATCTTATTTTCGGTACTTTTCTGTGGCATGATATTGTATACAGATCTGCGATTCCGCTATACGATGGAGGCACAGTATACCATGGAGGAGTACAACCGGATTTTTGACCGGGCAGCAGATGATGCGCTGACTGATCAGCTGCAGGAGGAGTACTGGGATGGCAGCCTGAAAATAGATGAAGAGAAAGTACAGAACCGATTTTTTGAGCAGACTGCCTATGTGCTGGATCTGACAGGAGAGACAGAAAAGGAAAACTTAAAGGAACTTGTTCTTTTGCGAAAACTGGTAAATGAGAAGGGGAAAAGTTTATCCGTGGAGGAGAGCAGGAAAAATTCAGACGCAGATGGAGAATATCACAAATCAAAGGTCAAAGCTTACTGATATGGCATATCTGATGCTGTTCCCGGAAGCGGAACATGAGGAATGGGCACAGAATCTGAAAAATCATGGATTTTACACTTTTCTGGAAATGCCGGATACCGAGCGGTATCCATGGACGAAAATGTTTGATCTCGATGAGATACGTTTATGCGCTTAGTGGGGCAGAACTTTGTAAAAAAAGGAAGAGGACTAAAGCCTCTTCCTTTGGTTCAGGTTTTTTGATGTATATTTTTTCAATACGGTTTTTATCCATCTGTTCCACACGGAGCAGTACATCATCATCTGTAATAATGATCTCATTTTTTTCCGGAGATGATCTAATAAGCCGATCAGGTAACCGCCGATTGGTGTCATAATCGTCGGATTCAAAATCAGATCAAGCTTTTTCACACAAATCTTTCCAGATTTTGTAGAACCCGAGGACAAGATATTTCCCGGTCGCTTAGTTTTACGATCGGATCTTCCTCATCGGTATCGTATCATCACGGATTTCACCCACGATCTCTTCTAAGAGATCTTC
>ENA-OQHF01001192-OQHF01001192.1-human-gut-metagenome-genome-assembly--contig:-NODE-1192-length-14674-cov-3.446003_pt1 | contig 14674 bp, 16 predicted proteins | sample MGYA00242559_ERZ504709 | MGnify/ENA primary metagenome ERZ504709 (study PRJEB26092, sample SAMD00036203) | human gut metagenome | host: Homo sapiens | study: EMG produced TPA metagenomics assembly of... | reverse complement strand
GCGCTAAACTTCAAGCCGACAGTACCGCAAAGAAAAAAATACAGCGTACTGCAAAAAAAAGAAATGGAATGACAGAAAATGAGAAATTCTGCAGATAGAATATACCGCAGCACGGTGGTCAATAAGAGCCAGCGCCAGAATGCGGACTTGATTTTGCTGGATATTTTGCTGCTGGCAGCCAATACGGCGGCGTTTGCAGTATGCTGGTTCAGCTATTATGAAAAGCATCTGTATTTGAGCTTTGAAGGGTATGGTGACTATATGGTCATCGGACTGTTCTTTGCTTTAAATGCGGTTTTTGCACATTTGTACGGCGCTTTTGAACTTATGACCAGCCGCATAACAGAGCTGATCTACTCCAATGTGATCGCGCTGCTCATGACACATTTCTTTATGTATATGGTCACCTGGATGCTTGTGCGCAATGAAGTGCCCAACGTGATCCCGCTGCTGCTCTGCCTTGCAGCGTGCGGTGGCTTGAGTGCACTGTGGTCGTATATCGCTTACCAGCTGACGGACAAAATCATCCCGCCCAAGCGTACACTCATTGTCTATGATAATGGGGAGGCGTACAAGAGCGGTGCCAAAATCACCCGTAAATATGATAACCGTTTCAAGGTTGTGGGAGAGGCTATCGCAACCCGCCCGACACCGGACATTTACCACGAGATCGAGGAAAAAAATGCTGAGGCGGTTATGCTCTGCGGCCTTGCTTCAAGCCAGCGCAATGATATTCTGAAGTACTGCATTGACCACGATGTGATGGCCTATGTGCGCCCGAATATCGGTGACCTGATCATCAGTGAGGCGCGCAGCTTCCGCATGGATAATCTGCCGGTGTTGCTTTGCCAGCGTGCAGCTCCGTCGCTGTTCTATCTTACCTTAAAGCGCACCATGGACATTCTGCTGTCCGGTGTGGCGCTGATCATCGCCAGCCCGTTCATGCTGGTCACAGCCATCGCCATCAAAGCGTATGACGGCGGCCCGGTCATGTTCAAGCAAAAACGCATGACATTGGATCGTAAGGTGTTTGAAATTCATAAATTCCGCAGCATGAAGGTGGATGCCGACAAGGGCGGCAAGGGCATTGTGACGATGCAGAACGACGACCGCATCACGCCGGTGGGCAAGGTCATCCGTGCCTGCCGCCTGGACGAGCTGCCGCAGCTGTATGATATTTTCATCGGCAACATGACTATTGTCGGCCCGCGTCCCGAGCGGCTGGAGACAATTGAGCTGTACGAGAAGGAAATGCCGGAGTTCGGTATGCGTCTGCAGGTCAAGGCCGGTCTGACCGGTTATGCGCAGGTCTACGGCAAGGCCAACACCAGCCCGTATGACAAATTGCAGATGGATCTGATGTACATTGGCGAGCAGAGCGTCATCACCGACCTGAAGATCATTTTTGCTACGATCAAAATTCTTTTCATGCCGGAGAGCACCGAGGGTTTTGCCGAGGAAAAGGACGCGCTGGGCACGGAAAAAGAAGAAATCACAGTATAAAGGGCGGAAACGCAGATGAAAATTCTGGTTGTATGCCAGCATTATTGGCCGGAACCTTACCCGCTGCCGGACATTTGTGAGGAATTGGTGCGTCGCGGCCATACGGTCGATTTGATTACAGATGTACCAAACTATCCGATGGGAATTACGTATCCGGAATACAAAGGCGGTGCCCGCCGCAAAGAAGCACATAACGGTGTCAATATTACACGTACTTTTACTATTGCGCGCAGGCATAACGCAGTGTTCCGTCTGCTGAATTATTACAGCTATGCGTGGTCATCTTCTTGGTATGCGTCTCATTTGAAGGAAGAATACGATGTAGTGTTTACGAATCAGACTTCTCCGATTATGATGAGCAGTGCTGCGTTTGCCTATGCCAGGAAGCACGGAAAAAAAGTGGTCATGTATTGTATGGACCTTTGGCCGGCCTGTCTGGCGGCGGGTGGTCTGACAGAACAGTCGCCGATTTATAAATTTTTTGGCTGGGAGTCAAAGCGATTGTATAATAAGCCGGACCGCATTTTGATTACTTCCCAGATGTTCCGGCAGTATCTGGAACAACAGCACGGCGTGGCGGATGAAAAGATCGGCTATCTACCCCAGTATGCAGCGGACGCAGTTTGACACGCTTCCCCTCGCACAGAGCAAAAAAGAACACAATAGATCTGATGTTTGCGGGTAATATCGGTGCTGCCCAGAGCCTGACGACGGTATTGCAGGCAGCAGAATTACTGCGCGAGGAAACGACGCTGCGCTGGCACATTGTGGGTGACGGCTCTGAACTGGGAAATCTGAAAGCCATAGTCCGGGAAAAGAGGCTGGACAATGTTATCTTCCATGGCCGCAAGCCGCCGGAGGAGATGCCGGCCTATTACGCACAGGCAGACGCTATGCTGGTGACGCTGACGGCGGACAAGTTTATTTCCTTGACGCTGCCGGGTAAGGTGCAGACGTATATGGCAGCAGGCAAACCGATCATTGGTGCGGCCATCGGGGAGATCCCACAGGTCATTGAAGCAGCCCAGTGCGGCTGGTGCGCCGGGGCCGAGGATGCCGCCGGTCTGGCCGATGCTGTGCAAAAGTTCCTGCGCTGCCCGGATAGAGAAAAGCTGGGAGCCAACGCACGCGCGTATTACCAGGCACATTTCACCCGGGCGCGATTTATGGACGAACTGGAAAAGGAGCTGCGCCGCTATGCGCAGTGATACGGGATTATGAAATATCTGTTTATCAATGTGGTGGCGGGCATCGGCAGCACCGGGCGCATCGCGGCGGAAAAATGCCGCGAGTTGCAGGCGCAGGGGCATGAGTGTGTGTTGGCCTACGGCCGCGCAGAAAACGGCTGCGAGGGCATCCGCACCCACCGCATCGGCACGGACAGGGATATCAAGCTGCATGGCTTGATGACCCGAACACTGGACCTGAACGGGTTCTGCTCCACAAAAGCGACAAAAGAGTTTGTGCAGTGGATACGGGAATATGACCCTGATGTGATTTGGCTGCACAATATTCACGGCTACTACCTGAATGTGGAGGTGTTGTTCGACTACCTGAAAAGCTGCGGTAAGCCCATCAAATGGACACTGCACGACTGCTGGTCCTTTACGGGTCACTGTGCCTATTTTTCGGCGGTGGGCTGCGAACAATGGAAGACCGGCTGCCGCAAGTGCCCGCAGCTGGGCACCTACCCGGCCTGCAAAGGCATCAGCAATGTGGCACGCAACTATGCCCGCAAAAAGGCGGCGTTCACCGGTGTGCCTGATATGCAGCTGATCACCCCCAGCAAAGTGGCTGGCTGATCTGGTAAAGCAGAGCTATCTGAGAGAATATCCTGTGGAAGTTGTATACAATACCATCGATAAGACGATCTTTAAGCCGACCCCCAGCAATTTCCGCGAGAAATACGGCCTGACAGATAAGACCATCGTGTTGGGCGTCGCCAACCTGTGGGAAGAACGCAAGGGGCTGAAAGATTTTTACGCTTTGGCCAAAATGCTGGACAGCTCGTATGCAATTGTGCTTGTTGGTTTGAACGAAAAGCAAATACGTGAGTTAACGAAGAATATCCCGGGCCTTACTTTGAGAGAATCCGGGCAGGGCGTGTCTGTCTGTAACCCAGTGCGGGAACCGGAAAGGACGCTGCGGAAAATCGACCACATACTAACGGATACAGTGGTTCCACAGAATGTACAAGCCGTGTATGAGGTATTGACTGGGAATAAAGAGACCAAGGCACACGACATGCAGTGCAGTATTCTGTGCATCCCGCGCACAGGCAGCCCGCAGGAGCTGGCGGCAGTTTACACCGCAGCGGATGTGTTTGTCAATCTGACGCATGAAGAAAATTACCCGACGGTCAATCTGGAGGCGCGGGCCTGCGGCACGCCGGTCATTACGTATGATACGGGAGGCTGCCGGGAAACGCTGGAGGCGTAACTGCCTGTATTTTGACACTTGGAGTTAGAATGAAAGAAAACAAAAAAATAGGACTCAGTGGGCTTCTGTTTCTCGCCATGGGCACTTTCTCGACTATGCCGGTCTTAGAGGTGTCAGCGGCGGGCAGAAGTGTGACGTTTTTTTCACTGACGTTCTTTGCGGCGTTGGTGTTTCTGTGGGTGCGCAACAAGAATTTTTTGCGCACGCCGATTCTGACAAAGCCACTGCGCTATTTTGTGCTGTGGATGGTTATAGGCATTGTGGCGGGCTGCGCGGGTTGGCTGTATTTTAACGGAGACAGCGTCTGGCAGTCTGCGGCAACGTCCTATCTGCCGAAATTGGTACTGTATATTGCCTTTGCTATCCTGTGGGAACAGGGCGCGTCGGAAAAAGATGGCAGGCTGGTGTTGAAGGGCCTGCTGTTGGGCGCAGTGTTGAACTGTGTGTGGGCAGTATTGGACGGCTTGTGTTATTATGTTGCTCATTTTTCGCTGAACAACGTTATATTTTCGGCGTATATTGAACGCCACGATATCCGTCTCGGGCAGCTGTCGCTGATTTTGGGCAATGGCTTGCTGCGTGCGGCAGGCTTCAACATGGATCCGGCGAACATCGGTTTTCTTGGGCCGGTCGTGGTTGCTTACGGGCTGCACAAGCGCCGATACGGCTTGACGCTGATCGGTTTGCTGAGTCTTGTGTTCTCTGCATCGACGACCGCCGTCGTCGTAACGATGGTAATTTTTGTGCTGGAATGGAAAATCTGATCCCGAAAAGAAAGCGGCCCCGCAAGGGGATGCAGACGTGGATGTATCTGGTCATCCTTTTGGGTATCGCTGTAGCGGCAGCGGCTGCCGTGCGGCTGATGCCGCTGGTCATCCGGGCAGTGGGCCTGTTTGTGGAACGCTTCAATGGTGCCTATCTGCAGTCGGATGTGACTTCGCCCCGCACGGTGTACTATTTGGGTTTTTTCAAGGCGCTGCTGACGGCGGGGGTGATTGCCTTTACGGGTTCCGGCTTCGGGACTTCGTCATTCCCGTATATTGAAAACACGGAGCTATTTCAGGAATTGGAGCCCTATATCGACAAAGCGCCATTCGACCCGGAAATGACTTACATTGCGTATCTGTTTGACTGCGGCATTCTGGGACTGGTTTTGTATGTTTACTGCTTGTTCCTTTTGTACCGATATTACAAAAAGAATCTGCACACGCTGGGGCATGCGGTAGAAGCCTACTATATCTTGCTGGCAACTGTGTTTTCGGCGCTGTTCTATCACTATATTTTGTTCTCACCGCAGGTGCTGCTGATCGTGGTGGGGCTGGCGGAAATCGGGCACAGCTGCACCCGGGGAAAACTACTTTCGGAGGTACGGAGCGGATGAAACTGAGCATAGTTCTGGCGGCGTACAACGGTGCGGAAACGATTTGCGCCCAACTGGAAAGCATTCTGGCCCAAACCCGAAAGCCCGATGAAGTGTTGATCTTTGATGACTGCTCCACCGACGACACCGTGGAGACGGTGCGCCGCTTTGCTGCACAGTATGACCCCGACGGCGCGATCCGCCTGATTCAAAATGAAAAGAATCAGGGCTGGCGGGCAAACTTTATGCAGGGATTTCGGCAGGCAGCGGGCGATGTGATCTTCTGCGCGGATCAGGACGATGTCTGGCATAAGACAGCTGGAAAAGATGACTGCCGTGCTGGAGCAGCACCCGGAAGTCAGGGTGCTGGCCTGCAATATCCATCCTTTTATGAGGAGGGGGCGCAGCTGGTGCAGGTGGGCAGCCACCAGACCGACCCCTACGGAACCCACCCGCTGGAAAAAGTGGCGCTCGACAAAATGTGGCTGGAGCCGTGGCGGCCCGGCTGTGCTATGTGCTTCCGGCGGGAGCTTCTGCCGCAGCTGGAAGCAATCTGGTTCCCGGCTTGTGCCCATGATCTGCTGCTGTGGGCAGTGGGAATCGCCGTAGGCGGCGCGTGGATTTTGAACGAAGAGCTAATCGACCAGCGCCGTCACAGCGGCAACAATACGCCAAGCAACGCTAAAACTCGCAAGATCCGGGGCGGGCTGATGGAATTGTACACAACCCTGTCAGGGAAAATTTTGCAAAATCAACAGCAGCTGACTCTGCCGCCGGAAAATGTGCAGATGGTTGAGCAGCTGAACCGATTTTACGCCAAGCGTGGTGCAGCGATCCGAAGCGGGAACCCCCTGCAACTAGCCGGATTGCTGGCAGACTTGAAATTGTATCCGACCGGCAAGGCCTGGCTGGCAGACTGCCTGGCGGCACTGCGATAAATTTTTATAGGAATGATAGTTATTTAAGTATGAGCAATACAAAACAGACGGCTGTCAAGGCCGGTATAGGCTACACCGTTGGTAATATCCTGATCAAAGGCATCTCGTTCATGACACTGCCGATTTTCAGCAGACTGTTGACGACGGAGCAGTTCGGCGTTTACAACGTCTTTGTCTCCTACGAGGCAATCTTGTATGTGGTAGTGGGGATGGCCCTGCACGCCAGCGTGCGCAGTGCCAATCTGGAATTTAAAGGGAAAATTGACGAGTATACCTCGTCGGTATCGCTGATTTATATTCTCAATGCGGTACTGTTTCTGCTGGCGGCACTGGTGTTCGGCGGGCCACTCAGCCGACTGCTGAGCTTCAAGCGGGGCATCATGGTCTTGCTGGTGCTGGACAGCTTCGGTAGTGCGGTGCTTACCCTGTACAACAACCGCATCAGTCTGGATTACGCGTATAAAAAGTATATGGCGGCAGCGCTGTGCAACTCTCTGGGCAATGTGGGCCTGTCGCTGATCTTGATGTTTACAGTATTCCGCGACAAGCGGGACACTGCGCGCATTCTGGGCACGACGCTCACGCTGTTTGTGATCTCGCTGGTGATCTTGGGGGTCTTTTACCGCAAGGCCAAGCCTGCCTATAACCGTGAATACTGGAAATTCGGCATCAAGTACAGTCTGCCCATTGTGCCGCATGGCATTTCGCAGGTGCTGTTGGCCCAGTTTGACCGCATCATGATCCGGTCAATGGTCGGCGATGCGGCAGCGGGCATCTACAGTCTGGCGGGCAATGTACAGCTGGTGCTTACCGTGCTGACGGATTCCATCGCAACGGTGTGGAGCACCTGGTTCTACCAGAAAATGGATGCCAACGATACCAAGGACATCCAGCACCGAGCGTTTCAGCTTTGCCGAATGTTTGCGGCGCTCTGCGTGGGCATGATCGCCATTGCCCCGGAGATGATCTGGATATTGGGTGGCAAACAGTATGAGCAGGCAACGTATGTGGCGGTGCCGCTCATCATGGTATCCTTTGTGCTGTTTGTCTACAATGTGGTGGTCGATGCGGAGTACTACTCTCAAAAGACGACCTACATCATGTATTGCACGTTGGCAGCGGCAATGATCGACATTGTGCTGAACCTGTTCTTTGTGAGCCGCTTCGGCTTTGTGGCGGCAGCCTATACGACGCTGACATCGTATATCTTTTACCTGATCTTCCACATGCAGCTTTCCAGAAAATTGCTGGGTTTTGCCATTATGCGCTGGTCTCAGGTGCTGACGCTGGGGATGGCTGTCGTGCTGGCAGCGGTGATTTCGCTGCTGCTGCGGCAGAACATCTTGCTGCGCTATCTGCTGGAATTGGTTCTGTTCGCCGTGGTGGGCGGGAAAGCCGCCGTGCAGGAAGTGCAGACATTCCTGAAAACAAGGAAGGGAGAATGACCATGGAGGAGCGCAAGGAACTGACGATCGAAGAAATTCATGAGGGGACGATCGGCATCCTAAAAAAATCATAGAGCTGTGCGATATGCTGCAAGTGAACTACTACATCATGTATGGTTCGCTGATCGGGGCTGTTCGTCACCATGGGTTTATCCCGTGGGACGATGACCTTGACATCGCCATGCTGCGCCCGGAATACGAAAAATTGTGCAGCTATTGCGAGACACATCAGGCGGAGTTGGGACATTTTGCTCTGATGAACCGCCGCACGGCCAAGGAATATCCGTATAATATCTCCCGCTTTTGTGATATGCGCTACAGCATGGAGAAAAAAGATACGATCCCGGGAGCCGGTATGGGGATGTTCGTTGACATCTACCCGTTTGACGGTGCGGGACCGGACGCGCAGAAAGCTATAAAAAAGTACAGTAAAAAGAAATATTTCTATCAGTCTGGGCTGGTATGGGCGTTCAGCAAAGACCCGTGGCCGGCAAAGCGCAGCAAACTGCTGGCAATCCCGAAACTGCCGTTCTGGCTGTATGCCAAGGCGCGCGGGGCACAGTATTTTCTGGATAAGCTGGATGCCTTGCAGCACAGCTATCGACTGGAAGACAGCACCTATGTAGCCTGCATGGTTTGGGACCCGCAGGTATACCCGATGAAAAAAAGCTTTTTTGAAGGGTACGAGCTGTTGGAATTTGAGGGTCTGCAAGTCAAGGCACCCCACAATTATGATGAACTGCTGCGGCTGATGTATGGCAATTACATGCAGCTTCCTCCTGCGGAAGCCCGAGTGCCGACCCATGAATATCGGCTGTACCGGAAATAAACACCATTGGCCGACTGGTTGAGAAAGGATACGAACAGGGATGGATACAAAAGGATATGGCGTGAGCCTGATGGAGTTGTTTCGGCTCCTTATGAAAAAGATTCGCGTGATCATAGCAGTTGTGATCGCCTGTGTGATCGTGATGGAGATTGTGGCGCCTCGGGGCAGCACTTATTATCAGTGTACGGCAATTATGATTATTGAGCCGAATACCAGAACCACGACCATAGTGACCGATGCAGAGGGCAGTGCCAACTCGTTGCTCGGCTCTGACCTGACAATGGAACAGAATGTCGAGAACAATGACGCGAACTACCGTATTGAGACCGGTGTACAACTGGCTTCTGTGTGCAGTGCCGTCATGAAGAGCGATATGATTTTGCAGCCGATTGTGGAGGATTTGGGTTTGTCGCGCACGACGGAAAATCTGGCCAATGACATCGAGGTGGAATCCATCGAGGACAGCCAGATGATGCAAATTAAGGTCAAGGCATCGTCCGGCGAGGAAGCAAAGAAATCTGCGAGCGTTTGATTGCGGATTCCAAGGATATGATTCTGAAACTGACAGATGCGGCAACCTATGAGGAAGCCTATGCCCCGAAGACCTCGGAAAAATCGATGCCATCCGGCAAGCTGAAGAGTGCCATCATGGGCCTGTTCCTGGGTCTGGTGCTGAGCGTGGCTGGTATCATCATTCAGTATATGCTGGATGACCATGTGCGGACGGAAAAGGACATCGCATATGGTCTGGACATGAGAGTTCTGGGCGTCATCCCGGCGGAAACGGAGGGAAAAAGCAGAAATGAAAATGAAAAACAGAATGGTAGACAAAAGCCGGAACACACCGTATGATGAAGCGTACAAGGCGCTGCGCACAAATCTTGAGTTTTTGCACACGGCGCAAGATCTGCGGGTGATCCTACTGGTTGCACCGGAAGAACAGAGCGGAAAGTGTGCCTTTGTGCAGAATCTTGCGGTCGTACTGGCCTCCAAAGAGCGCCAGGTGCTGTTGATGGACTGTGATCTGCGCTGCGGTGCCCTGACGAAGCATCTGAGCACAGCGGCGGGGGTCGGTGTGTCGGAACTGCTGGCAGCAGAGCAAAAGCCGGTGAAAAAAGTGCAGCAGATTGCGCAGAATGTGGACTTCCTGCCCTGCGGTGCTGCAGCGGCAGACCCTTCTGAGCTGTTCCTCTCCCGTACGGCAGTGGACCGTCTGGCAGAGCTGCGCGCGGAATATGATTACATCATTCTGGATGCACCTGCGGTCCAGACAGCTTCCGAAGCAATCGACCTGAGCCGCATGGCGGACGGTGTGGTTGTGCTGATGCAAGCGGATACCACGAAGATGCAGAGCGCAGAAAACTGCAAGAAAAAGCTGCAGGCAGTGAATGCGTCGATTCTGGGCGCTGTGCTGAACGGCAGCGAGGCGTAAAACGGTGCGTAACCGAAATTTCAGGGAAAGGAAAAATGCCGATGGTTTCCATGCGGAGTATGCTGGCGTATTTTCTGTCAGATACGCCACGGGTGGCATGTTTTGTCATCAGCTGCGGATTGGTACTGCTGCTGGCGTGGTGCAAACATCTGCCTGCTATGTGCAGGCTGCGCGATCAGGCAGTCGTGCCGGGCTGGGCAGTCATTGTGGCTGTCCTGAACCCTGTTTCGGCGCATTTCTTGGTCAATTATGCGGAGGAAACGCAGACCTTGCGCTTTATCTGGATGATCCCGGTGGCGGTAATCATCTCCTGCGTAATTGTCGAGCTGGTATTCTGCCTTAAAGCGCGCTGGGCGCGTCGATTTACGGTGGCTGTGGCTGCTTTGGTGCTAGCGTTGACGGTGGCAAGGGATTTGCCCCAGATGAAGACCTACTGGGAGGGGCCGAACCGGAACTGGTATAAAGTGCCCGAGGTCGTCATGGAACTGTGTGATTATATAGCGAAAGATGACCCCAATGAGGTGAAAATGGCAGTGTTCCCGTTTCCGCTGAACCTTTGGGTGCGCCAGTATCGCCCGGAGATCCGGCTGCCTTTTGCGTGGACAGAGCGCGAGGACACAGACATGGAAAATGTTTGGATGTATGAAGACCTGTACATGTTGGAAGAGGGTGTCCCCGACTGGACCGATTTGGCGGAACACGCCGAAAAAGGCGGCTACCGCTATATCATTTTGCCGGATCACGAGCCGCACACCGGCCATGTAGAGAACAGCGGCTACGAGCCGGTGTACCATATCCAGACCGATGAAATGGGTGACTATGGTAAGAAATATACGTTGTATCGCAAGGAAGGCGGGGCTGAAAAATGATCGTTCGTGTGTGCGCGGTCCTGTTGCTTGCCCTGTTTGTGGTCCCGTTTGGCATGGGCGAAGCGTTCATCAATGCGCGGGATAAGCGCCTTGTGTACTTTGGCGGGTTGTTTGCCAGCTTGACCGTGTTTGAAATTTTAATGCTGATTTTCCATGCAGCTATGGGCAGCCTGCGTGTGATGACGGCACTCTGGTGCCTGCTGTGCGGAGCAGTGGCCGTGTATGGCTGGTGCAAATATGGCCGCAGTGTAGGCAAAAATGGCCTTGCGTCTGTGCGTGCGAGTCTGAAAGACTGGACGCGGACGGAAAAGCTCCTGCTGGCGGTTTGTTTGGGTCTGGTTGTGCTGCAGATTGCCAACACGGTGTTCAACGTTACATACAAAAACTGGGACGATGAAACGTACTGTGCCAATGCAGTGGGAGCAGTGTATACCGATCTTGTCAATCGTGTTGCACCGGAATCCGGCGTGCTGCACCCGGCTTTCTACAACAAAAAATACGTGATCTCGGGCTGGCCAATTTACAGCTCGATGCTCTCGGTGCTGAGCGGGATCCATGCGGCCATCATCTACCGTACGATCCTGCCGATTTTTGAGATGGCGTTGGCGTATTATCTGCTGTACAGTCTTTTACGTCATTTCCTGCGGGATGACAGAAGAAAAGCGCTGATAGCATTTGTGTTTGTGTATCAGTTCTTTCTGCTGGCGGCGAAAAACATGGCGCAGTTCAGCAATGAGTGGTGGTTGCTGGTAAACAGCTGGACAGGCAAGGCACTGGCGTTCAACGTGGTTACGCCGCTGGTGCTGTGGCTGATTCTGACGATGGAAGATACCGATCCGGCGGAGCGAAAAAGCTGCTGGCAGGTGTTGTTTGTGGTAGGCTGTGGTGCCTGCCTGATTGCTGCATCGCTGTTTATGACGCTGCCGGTGCTGTTTGCAGTCTGGGGCCTGTCCTACTGCCTGCGGCACAAAGATTGGGGCCAGTTGTGGAAATTTGCGCTGTGTGCAGTCCCGGCGGCGGCTTGTGCGCTGATCACACTGCATTGAGGACAGCAGCTTATGAACAACCTGAAAAAGTATCAGCGTTTTGCGTGCACTGCCGTCCTGCTGCTAGTTGCGGTAGCAGTCTGCCTGCTGGCGGGGGCGATATGGAGCCGGTGGGAAAACCATATCTATCTGCCCACCTATTTTACCAAGATAGATGACCAGTACTTTATTGTGGATGCGGGGCATTACCGCATTTTGTACAGCGATGATGTAAAAAAGCCGATCTTCCGCTGGAAGACGCTGGACACCGATTTTTACAACCCACATTCGCTGGCAGGGCATGATGGTACGCTGGTGGCAGACGATACGCTGAACAGCCGTCTGAAAGTGTATCGCCGGCAGGGTGATGACTGGACTTTGTCGCAAATCATTCCAATCGCCGACAGCGGCTACCCGCATTTTACCGCATACGATGTGGATTACGGGGGGGGTATTATGTGCTGGACGGACGGAATGACCGGATGTATGTGCTGCGGGACAACGGTACGTCGGTGGAAATTGAAAAAATCGTACAGCTGCCGGACGTGACTGGTTATGTCCGGTCATTTTCGATTCTGGACGGCTATCTGTATGTGACGGCGGGAATCGGCAGCGAATCAATCGTGCAGTTGGACTACCGGCATGACTGGGCCGTCGTGGATAAATATTATGTCCCAGAGGAGGTACGCGGTATGAATGCCTTGTGCCGGATAGGGGATTTTTATTATCTGACGGCCAACACCGATGCGGCGTGGAACCCGGCCCCGTATATCGTCCGGACGAACGATCTGCACCACATTGATGTTGCACAGCGTGAGACAGTGACAAACGCTGTACCGTACTATTTTTCAAAAGTGGACGGAAAATATTATCTGACGGCCTATGAGGACTTTACAACCTACGACGAAAATGCTATTATAGAATTGGACTCGCAGGAGGATGGGACGCTGCAAGCGGCAGGTTATGTCTATTTTCAGCGTGGCCATGTGTCGGCATCCGACGAAGTCTATCGATCCAAACAATCATAATCTTGCAAGCACGCTCGATTTTTGACATCGGGCGTTGCTTTTGCTACGAATGTTCACGAAAAGGAGAATTACTAAGTATATGAACATCCAAGAGTACGATGTGTTGAACACGCTTGCGGAGACACCTTTTCTCAACCAGCGGGCGCTGGCGGATGCCTGCGGGTATTCGCTGGGAACGATCAACCGGTCTCTGAAAGAGTTGGTGGAGGCAGGGTACGTGGATGAGAAGTCTCGTCTTACCCAAAAGTCGATGGCCGAGATTGAGGACAAGCGCCCACGCCGGGCTATCATTCTGGCAGCCGGTTTTGGTATGCGAATGGTGCCCATCAACACCGAAACGCCGAAAGGTCTGCTGGAGGTCAACGGTGAGCCGCTGATCGAGCGGGCCATCCGCCAGTTGCAGGAAGTTGGCATCCGGGAAATTTACGTGGTTGTGGGCTTCCTGAAAGAGCGCTATGAGTATCTGATCGATGAATTCGGCGTGGAACTGATTGTCAACCCGGACTACATGGGTAAAAATAATCTTTATTCTTTAAAGCTTGCCTTGCCGCATCTGGCCAACGCCTATGTGGTTCCCTGCGACATCTGGTGCCGTAGCAATCCGTTCCGCAAAAGGGAACTTTACTCCTGGTACATGGTCAATGATGCTGTGGACAGAGAGAGCGACGTGCGCGTGAACCGCAAAATGGAACTTGTCAGTGTGCCGGAAAAGAGCGGCGGCAATGGGATGATCGGCATCTGCTATCTGACCGGGCCGGATGCACAGACCGTGCAGGTCCGCGTGGCGGAACTGTGCAGCAACAACCGCTATGACGGCGCATTCTGGGAGGAAGCGCTCTACCACAAGGGAAAAATGATCGTGGCAGCGCGGGTCGTACCGGCAACACAGGCTGTGGAGATCAACACTTATGAGCAGCTGCGGGAACTGGACAGCAACTCGAACCAACTCAAGACAGATGCTATTCGCGTTATTTGCGAAGCACTTGGGGCGCGGATCGAGGATGTGACCAACATCACAGTGCTGAAAAAAAGGCATGACGAACCGCTCATTTCTGTTTACCTGCAAAAATAAAAAATATATCATGCGCATCCCCGGCGAGGGAACCGACCAGCTGATCGACCGCAGACAGGAGGCGGCTGTCTATAACGTCATCCGCCCGAGGCACATCTGCGATGACATTGCCTATATCGACCCGAATAACGGCTACAAGATCACCGAATTTTTGGAGGGTGCGCGGGTTTGCGACCCGCTCAGTGACGAAGATGTCAAAAAGTGCATGAAGCGTTTGCGAGGTTTCCATGAGATGAAATTGCAGGTTGGGCACGAGTTTGACATTTTCGGGCAAATCGAATTTTATCAGTCATTGTGGCCGGACAATGTGTCAGTGTACAAAGACTACGCGCAGACGAAAGCAAACGTTTTGACGCTGAAAACCTACATCGAGGCACACGCAGGGGAAAAGGTACTGACCCACATCGACGCGGTGCCAGATAATTTCCTGTTTGTGGAAAAGAACGGACAGGAAGACATACGCCTGATCGACTGGGAGTACGCCGGAATGCAGGACCCCCATGTGGATATTGCGATGTTCTGCATCTATGCCATGTACGACAAACCGCAGGTGGACCGGGTGATCGCGGCGTACTTCCCGGAAGGGTGCACAGCCTCAGTGAAAAACTGAAATTTATTGTTATAATCGCGGCCTGCGGCCGTGCTGTGGAGCCAACTGGTGCAGAGTACAAGAGAAGCTTGGGTGTGGAATTTGGGGAATATTCCCTGCGGCAGTACCGCTATGCAAAAGAATA
>ENA-OQHF01001191-OQHF01001191.1-human-gut-metagenome-genome-assembly--contig:-NODE-1191-length-14680-cov-2.839689_pt1 | contig 14680 bp, 11 predicted proteins | sample MGYA00242559_ERZ504709 | MGnify/ENA primary metagenome ERZ504709 (study PRJEB26092, sample SAMD00036203) | human gut metagenome | host: Homo sapiens | study: EMG produced TPA metagenomics assembly of... | reverse complement strand
GTAGAAATTCGACGTACCGTCCATGCTAATCTTTGGCGCTGATGCCAGTATAAATCTCTCCCCAAGCGTGTACAGGCTGTTTCAGGTTGCCGATAGCGAGGCAGCTTTCTTATGGCTGGACCCGTTGACCACCCTTTCCCCTGTATGGGATAAATACCGATGAGGCTGCCTACAGGTGCCTTGCTGTCTTTCAGCAGATGCTTGAAATACGGCATCGGGTCAATGTATTCCCCCGTTTCAGTGCGTCGCAGCTCCAGGTGCAGGTGAGGTCCGGCCGAAGCCCCTTCATTACCGCTTAGGGCAATGATGTCTCCCCTTTTTCACCGGGAATTGTCCGGGCTGGAATTTCAGGTCGCACACAAACGTTTCATGCGCATACTGATATTGGCGTACGTAAGCTTGTATATTTTTTGCGAAGGAAATCACGTGTCCATACACCGAAGTCAGTCCGTTGGGATGCGTCACGTAAATGGCCTGTCCGTATCCTCCGTGCAGCACTGCCACGCGCGACACATAACCGTCGGCAATGCAGTGAATCGGTTTACCTGTAACGCCTTGCGTCTTGATGTCCAGTCCGTTGTGAAAATGGTTCGGACGAAGTTCTCCAAAATTGGCACTGAGCAGAATCGGAAAATCAAAAGGAGAGCAGAACTTGCTCTCCTGGACGTGCTGGGCCTGGGCAGACAGCATTCCTCCCAAAACCAGTGCCAGTATCATTTTTTGTCTCATTTTTCGTATTTGTTAAGCGGTTACAAAGATATTAAGAAATCCTGAAGCTACAATCTTTTTGGATTGACTCTAAAAATACGAAGGTTTTTATTAGGATAATTTCTTTGAATCTTTTATTTTTGTCTGTCTCTTATAGAACGATTTATTATTTATTAAACATTATAATCATGGAAAACAATGAATTAATTAAACAGTGTACAGAGAAGGCTCAAACGTGGTTGACCGCAGCATACGATGCCGAAACACAGGCCGAAGTAAAAGCCATGCTTGAAAATCCGGATAAGACCGATTGATTGATGCGTTTTACAAAGACCTGGAATTCGGAACAGGTGGTTTGCGTGGTATCATGGGAGCTGGTTCCAATAGAATGAACATCTATACAGTAGGTGCTGCTACTCAGGGCTTGGCTAACTACCTGAACAAATGCTTTGCCGGAAAGAAAGACATTTCAGTAGTGGTAGGTCACGACTGCCGTAACAACAGCCGTAAGTTTGCAGAAATTTCTGCCGACATCTTTACTGCCAACGGCATCAAGGTATATTTGTTCGAAGATATGCGTCCTACTCCGGAAATGTCATTTGCTATCCGTCACCTGGGCTGCCAGAGCGGTATCAATATCACTGCTTCTCACAACCCGAAAGAATACAACGGTTACAAGGCATACTGGGAAGACGGTGCACAGGTGCTGGCTCCACACGATAAAGGTATCATCGACGAAGTGAACAAGATTACCAGCGTAAGCGAAATCAAGTTCCAGGGCAATAAAGAACTGATTCAGATTGTAGGCAAGGAAATTGACGACGAATACCTGCGTCAGGTACACACATTGTCTATCGACCCGGAAGTAATCCAGCGTCAGAAAGACCTGAAGATTGTGTACACTCCGATTCACGGTACCGGAATGACACTGATTCCGCAGTCACTCAAGTTGTGGGGCTTTGAAAACGTACATTGCGTAGCCGAACAGATGGTGAAGAGCGGTGACTTCCCTACAGTGGTATCTCCGAACCCGGAAAATGCAGAAGCACTGACATTGGCCATCAAGCTGGCAAAAGAAATCGATGCCGACATCGTGATGGCTTCCGACCCGGATGCTGACCGTGTAGGTATGGCTTGCAAGGACAGCAAGGGCGAATGGGTATTGATTAACGGTAACCAGACTTGCTTGATTTTCTTGTACTACATCATCAAGAACCGTATCGCTATGGGCAAGATGAAAGGCAACGAATTCATCGTGAAGACCATCGTTACTACGGAACTGATTAAGAAGGTAGCTGACAAGAACCATATCAAGATGCTTGACTGCTACACCGGCTTCAAATGGATTGCCCGTGAAATCCGTCTGCGCGAAGGTCAGGAACAGTACATCGGTGGCGGTGAAGAAAGCTACGGATTCTTGGCAGAAGACTTCGTACGTGATAAAGATGCCGTTTCTGCATGTTCATTGCTGGCTGAAATCTGTGCATGGGCTAAAGACCAGGGCAAGACCTTGTATGACGTGCTGATGGAAATCTACGTAGAATATGGCTTCTCACTGGAAGTAACAGTCAACGTAGTGAAACCGGGTAAGACAGGTGCTGACGAAATCAAGGCCATGATGGACAACTTCCGTGCATGCCCGCCGAAAGAATTAGGTGGTTCGGAAGTAGTACTGGTGAAAGACTACAAGACGTTGAAGGCTACCGACAATACTGGAAAAGCTACAGACCTGGATATGCCGGAAACATCAAACGTACTTCAGTTCTTTACAGCCGATGGTACAAAAGTTTCTGTACGTCCTTCCGGAACAGAACCTAAGATTAAGTTCTACATGGAAATCAAGGGCGAAATGCACTGTCCGAAGTGCTATGCAGGTGCCGTAGCTGATGCAAAAGAAAAAGTAGATGCAGTGAAGAAATCTTTGGGTATTTAAGATGCCGGGCGTGTGAGTGCGCCGCCAAAGATAGATTGAAATAAGGAATGTCATTCCCGCAAAGGCTTTCAGGAGTCTTTCTTGCTTTGGGAATGACATTTCTTTTTTTTGTTAAAATGCTTGTTCTTTGTGGGTAATTGCTGACAAAAAGTATTGAATTCGAAAAATCTGCTAACCGTAGTTTTAGACAAAATGTTCTATCCGTGCATCTGCCTTTTGGGAATTGAAAATCTTACCTGTGCTACAGCTGTCTGTAGAGGGGTAGAAGAGGAATGGAACGGTCGTTACGGGAGAATGAAAAATGAAAATCCGGAAAAATCGCTTTGGCGTTCGGAGTCAAACGCAAAGGAGTTTTGCCTAAAACGTCCTTGCGTTTTTCTGAAAACTCTTAGGAGTTTTGGAACAAACGCACTTATGTCTTTTTCGCGGACCTTAAAATGAAGACTTTTGAGGACTTTATTTTCTATTTCAAGCGGGAATAGAAAAATTTTTAAAGTGACTAAATGACGTTTGTTTTAATTATTTATTCCCTTTTTGCGGATAAAATATCTTTGTTGGTTTCTCCTGTCTTTTCTTGCGTAACATCCTATTTCTTCTTGATTTTTCTAAACTCATTCTCCTTCGCAGGTACATACAAGGATAAACCCTGAGGGTTGAATTTTCTTTCTTGGAGAAGAAAAAATGAACAAAATGACAGATGCATTTCTATGGAGAAATATTGTGGGAACTCTAAGGTTTATCTATATATTCGAATTTAAACAGGATGGAGCAGTCCGAAAATGCCTGGTGTCAGATAAAGAAAAAGGCCGGATTCTCAAAATTGGGACCGGCCTTTTAGTTTTAGGTATATAGGAACTAATACCTTTGGTAAAATATGATTATTTCAGCATTTTCTGAGCTTGTTTCAGCATCTTTTCTGCTTGTTTTACTGCATCTTTCAGTTCCTTGCTTTCTGCACCGTTAGCTTTCTTCTGAGTCTTTTCCAGCTGATCAGAAAGTTGTTTTACGCGTGCTTCAGCTTCTTCTTTTGATACTTCAGCTTTCTTTGATTTTGCCAACCATTCTTTCATACCCTGTGCTTTGAGTGAAAGGGTAGCAGTTTCAGCAGCCAGTTCGGCAGCGGCTTCATCTTCCGGAGTAGCAAATGCATGGTGGAAGCCTTTCACGTCGTTCCAGTGTCCGCGAGTAAAGTCGGGGAAGGCTACAGCTGCACATCCGTTGTCCATAGAGATAGCTCCCAGTTCGGCCAATGCACACCATTCAGCCAAGTCGTATACGTCCATATCCAATGGCAGACCGTTCTGCAGACAGTATACCATACGGCTGTCCATGATGAAGTCCATACCACCGTGTCCACCTACTTCTTTTGCCATTTCACCGTATTTCTTCAAGATAGGATGCTGGTATTTGTTGACCAGTGCTTCCATTTCTTTTTCCGGAAGGAATGAGTGAGAACTCAGGTTGTCTACTTTCGGCTGTACGCCAGAAGCTTTCATCTGATCAGCGTCTACGGCATAGCCTTCTACCGGATATTTATTAGCGAATCCTTTTGTTCCTGTCAGCTGATACAGACGGTTGTAAGGCTGAGGATTCATTACGTTGTGCTGGATTTCGATTACTTTACCGTTTTCTGTACGGATAAGTGTAGTAGTGTGGTCACCGTTACGGAATTCATCGCAAGGTTCGCCGGTTGCTTTTTCTACCAATGCTTTTCCGTGTACCGATTTTGTATCCATTGCTACCAGGGTAGCCATACGGTCACCACGGTGAATATTCAATGCCTGAGCTACAGGGCCAAGGCCGTGAGTAGCGTATACGTCGCCACGGTTTTCCTTGTTGTAACGCAAGCGCCATCCCAGTTTGTCTTCTTTTCCGTTTTTCCAGTAGTAAGGCCAGAAATCATCCAAGTTGTGGATGTAAGCTCCTTGTGCGCGGAGTACTTCTCCGAATACTCCCTGCTGTGCCATGTTCAGGGTGTTCATTTCGAACCAGTCATAGCAGCAGTTTTCCAGAATCATGCAGTGCTTGCGAGTAGTTTCAGACAGGTTGATAAGTTCCCAGCACTGTTCCAGATTCATAGCCGAAGGAACTTCGATGGCTACGTTCTTTCCATGCTCCATGGCATACTTGGCAATCGGGAAGTGGTGATCCCAGTCGGCTGCAATGTATACCAGGTCAATGTCTTCGCGTTCGCAGAGCGCTTTATATCCTTCTGCACCTGAATACACAGCTGCTTCAGGAAGACAAGCTTTCTGCAGGTATTTCTGGCATTTTTCTGCACGTTCTTTTTCATAGTCACACAAAGCTACGATTTTAGTTCCGGCAATGTGAGTAAAACGTTCCACTGCTCCCGGACCACGCATTCCCAGTCCTACGAAACCTACGCGTACAACGTTCATTTTAGGTACAGTCAGACCGATGACAGACTCCTGTCCGGCTGGACGTTCCGGGGATTTTATTACGATGGTACCTTTATTCCATTCCCACTGAGTGGAAGGTGAAAGGCTTTGAGCAAGCAGTTGGGCAGGTGTACAAGTTAAGGTTAAAACGGTGCAAGCACCAACAATCATTTTTCCAAAATGTTTCATAGCTTTAGTTGTTTTTAAAGTTGAATTTTAATTGGTGGCAAAGATATAAAAAAACATCAATATCCAAATGTTTTTTCTAAAAACGCGTAGATATTAAAAAGAATAAGAATTGGAATCTTTAAATGAAATAAAATAAGGTATATCAAGATATATTCTTAAATAAATAGACGTTGGGGTGGGGAAGAACAATAGGATGAAAAGACTTAGATTCAGAAGTTTTACAGAGATGAATCTGCCTAAATTTATGCGTTGAATATGAAAATATAAAGATGATAAACTGACAACAAAAATGCGGACTTTCTTACGAATAATAATTTATTTGAAAAAAAAGTGTCATTTTATTTGCGTGTTACAAAAAACCCTTTACCTTTGCATCTGTAAACAAAAAACGAGAGAAGACAGATATGATTACACTGAATACATTGGTAAACCTGGCAGTCCTGCATATTATTCGCGTCGTGGTCGTGGCACCAAGAGGTGAGAAGGTTTCGTGTATGTAATCATGCAGTTGTGATAATATGGAAAGCCTTTCTCACCAGACGATGAGAGAGGCTTTTTAATTAAAGAGTGAGGAAAATGAAACATCAGTTACGTAGTTCGATGAGCACGGAAGGTCGCCGCATGGCAGGTGCCAGAGCATTGTGGGTGGCCAATGGAATGAAAAAGGAAATGATGGGAAAACCGATTATCGCCATCGTGAATTCTTTTACACAATTTGTACCGGGGCATACTCACCTGCATGAAATCGGTCAGCAGGTCAAGGCAGAAATTGAGAAGCTGGGATGCTTTGCGGCAGAATTTAATACCATTGCCATCGACGACGGAATCGCGATGGGGCATGACGGGATGTTGTATTCTTTGCCTTCGCGCGACATCATCGCCGACAGCATAGAATATATGGTGAATGCACACAAGGCAGATGCGATGGTATGTATTTCCAACTGTGACAAAATTACCCCGGGGATGCTGATGGCGTCCATGCGTCTGAATATTCCGACTGTGTTCGTGTCTGGTGGACCGATGGAGGCCGGAGAGTGGGGCGGACAACATCTGGATTTGATTGATGCCATGATTAAGTCGGCCGATTCGACGGTGAGCGATGAAGACGTAGCTGAAATTGAACGTCATGCTTGTCCGGGGTGCGGAAGCTGCTCAGGTATGTTTACTGCCAACTCTATGAACTGCCTGAATGAGGCTATCGGTCTGGCACTTCCGGGAAATGGTACCATCTTGGCTACTCATGCCAACCGTAAGCAGTTGTTCAAGGATGCAGCCGCATTGATTGTAAAGAATGCGTATAAATATTATGAGGAAGGAGACGACAGTGTGCTGCCACGCAGTATCGCCACTCGTCAGGCTTTCCTGAATGCCATGACGCTCGATATTGCCATGGGTGGTTCTACCAATACGGTGCTTCACCTGCTGGCCGTAGCTCACGAAGCGGAGGTGGATTTCAAGATGGACGACATTGATATGTTGTCACGCCGGGTGCCTTGTCTTTGCAAGGTGGCTCCCAATACACAGAAGTACCATATTCAGGATGTGAACCGTGCCGGAGGTATTCTGAACATTCTGGGTGAGCTGGCCAAGGGCGGACTGCTGGATACTACGGTTCGCCGTGTAGACGGTACGACACTGGCGGAAGCTATTGCAAAATATGCAGTTTGTGTACCGGAAGTCGATGCAGAGGCACAGCGCATTTATTCGAGTGCGCCGGGCGGTAAGTTCTGCATTCAGTTAGGCGCACAGAATTCCACTTATAAGGAACTGGATACCGACCGTGCCAACGGATGCATCCGCGACTTGCAGCATGCGTACAGCAAGGATGGTGGCTTGGCTGTATTGAAAGGAAATATCGCACAGGATGGCTGTGTGGTAAAAACAGCCGGAGTAGATGAAAGCATCTGGAAGTTCTCTGGACCAGCCAAGGTGTTCGATTCACAGGAAGCTGCCTGCGAGGGAATCTTGGGGGGTAAGGTTGTGAGCGGCGATGTAGTAGTCATTACTTACGAAGGTCCGAAAGGTGGTCCGGGTATGCAGGAGATGCTGTATCCTACCTCTTATATTAAATCCAAACATTTAGGTAAAGAATGTGCGCTGATTACCGACGGACGTTTCAGTGGAGGAACTTCCGGACTGAGTATCGGACATATTTCTCCGGAAGCAGCTGCCGGAGGTAACATCGGTAAGATTGTAGATGGTGACATCATTGAAATAGATATTCCTAACCGCTCTATCAATGTGAAGCTCTCAGATGAAGAACTGGCTCAGCGCCCGATGACACCGGTGACACGCGACCGGAAAGTTTCGAAGGCACTGAAGGCATACGCCAGCATGGTGAGCTCAGCAGATAAAGGTGGAGTGAGAATCGTAGAATAAAGAGAGGCTTATGAGTAAAGAAAAAATATCAGGTTCGGAAGCATTGATGCGCTCTTTGGAGCATGAAGGCGTGAAGACGCTTTTCGGTTATCCGGGAGGGGCTATCATGCCGGTATTTGATGCGTTGTATGACCATCGCGACAGATTGAATCACATTCTGGTTCGTCATGAACAAGGGGCTGCACATGCGGCTCAAGGTTTTGCCCGTGTATCGGGAGAAGTGGGTGTTTGCCTGGTGACAAGTGGTCCGGGGGCTACTAATACCATTACAGGAATAGCCGATGCCATGATTGACAGTACACCGATTGTGGTGATTGCCGGTCAGGTGGGAGCCGGATTGCTGGGTACGGATGCCTTTCAGGAAGTTGACTTGGTGGGCGTGACGCAGCCGATTTCCAAATGGAGCTACCAGATTCGCCGTGCGGAGGATGTGGCTTGGGCTGTGGCTCGTGCGTTCTATATTGCACGTAGCGGACGTCCGGGACCGGTGGTGCTCGATTTTGCCAAGAATGCACAGGTGGACATGACGGATTATGAGCCGGTAAACGTTGATTTCATTCGCAGTTATGATCCGGATCCTGAAACTGATTCTACGGCAGTGGCTGAGGCGGTTGCCTTAATCAATGCGGCCAAACGTCCGTTGGTGCTGGTTGGCCAGGGAGTAGAATTAGGTAATGCCCAGAAAGAGTTGCTGAACTTTGTAGAAAAGGCAGACATCCCGTGTGGATGTACCTTGCTGGGTTTGTCGGCTTTGCCAAGCAATCACCGCCTGAATAAAGGTATGCTGGGTATGCACGGTAATTTAGGCCCGAATGTGAAGACCAACGAATGTGATGTGCTGATTGCCGTAGGTATGCGTTTCGATGACCGTGTGACGGGAAAATTGGAAACCTACGCCAAACAGGCCAAAATAATTCATTTAGATGTGGACCCTTCGGAAATCGGAAAGAATGTGGTGGTAGATGTACCGGTGCTCGGAAACTGCAAACGCACTTTGTCTTTACTTACTGAACTGATTCAGCCGCAGAAACACGAGGAATGGATTGCAAGCTTCAAACCATACGAGGAGAAGGAATTCAATCAGGTAATCGAAAAAGAAGTATTTCCGAAAGAAGGCCCCATTAATATGGGTGAAGTGGTGAATGCAGTCAGCGAAGCTACCCATAATGAAGCGATTCTGGTGACCGATGTAGGTCAGAACCAGATGATGGCTTGCCGTTACTTCAAATTCACGAAACCTCGCAGTATCGTTACTTCCGGTGGTATGGGAACCATGGGTTTCTGTCTTCCGGCTGCCATTGGTGCGACATTCGGTCGTCCGGACCGTACGGTGTGTGCCTTTATGGGTGATGGAGGTTTGCAGATGACCATGCAGGAACTGGGCACGGTGATGGAACAGAAGTCTCCGGTTAAGATTATATTGATGAACAACAATTACCTGGGTAATGTACGTCAGTGGCAGGCTATGTTCTTCAATCGTCGCTACTCCTTTACTCCGATGATGAATCCGGATTACATGCAGATTGCTTCGGCTTATGGAATTGCTTCACGAAGAGTGATGAGGCCGTGAGGAACTGAACGACGGCATTCAGGAAATGTTGTCGACCGACGGTCCTTTCCTGTTGGAGGTTTGTGTGGTAGAAGAAGGAAACGTGTTGCCGATAACTCCTCCGGGAAGTTCGGTCAACTATATGTTAATGGAATGTTGAGAGGAGAAGGAGGTGAATTATGAATAGCAACAAGACTTTATATACAATCATCGTTCATTCGGAAAACATTGCCGGTATATTGAATCAGATTACGGCTGTGTTTACCCGTCGTCAGATAAACATTGAAAGTCTGAATGTGTCGGCTTCTTCCATAAAGGGAGTGCATAAATACACCATTACTTGCTGGACTACTCCAGATGTAATTGATAAGGTGGTGACACAAATCGAGAAGAAGATAGACGTGATTCAGGCGCATTATTTCACGGATAAGGAGATTTTCCAGCGTGAAGTAGCCATGTACAAGGTTGCTACTCCGGAGTTTCAGGCCAATCCGGAAGCTTCGAAGGTGATTCGTCGTTACAGTGCTCATATCGTAGAGGTGAATCCTACTTTTTCAATCGTGGAAATGGTGGGAATGAGCGATGACATCACGTCGTTGTATCAGGAGCTGAAACAGCTGAACTGTGTGTTGCAGTTTGTACGCTCCGGGCGTATTGCCGTTTCGACAAGTTGCTTTGAACGGGTGAATGAGTACCTGGCACACCGCGAAGAACGGTATCAGAATCAAAAGGATTGAGATATGACAGAGGACAGTAAAGTTGGAACTTACCGGTTTGTAGCCGAACCGTTTCATGTGGATTTTATGGAACGGCTGACTATGGGCGTATTGGGCAACCATTTGCTGAACTGCGCCGGGTTTCATGCAGCCGACAGAGGATTTGGTATTGCCACGCTGAATGAGAATCATTACACGTGGGTACTTTCCCGACTGGCAATAGAACTGGAGGATATGCCTCGCGCATACGAAAGTTTCTCCATACAGACGTGGGTGGAAAATGTGTACCGTCTGTTTACGGACCGAAATTTTGCCATCCTGGATAAAGACGGAAAAGCCATCGGTTATGCCCGTTCGATATGGGCCATGATCAGTATGGAAACCCGCAAGCCGGCCGATTTGCTGACATTGCACGGCGGGTCGATAGTTGACTATGTATGCGTGAAGGACTGTCCGATTGACAAACCCGGACGCATCAAGGTGAGTCATCCGGAGCTGGTGGGCGAATGTCAGGTGAAATACAGTGACATTGACTTGAACGGCCACGTGAACAGCATCAAGTACATCGAGCATATTCTGGATTTGTTCCCTATGGAAATGTTCCGTGAAAAGCGTATCCGTAGGTTTGAGATGGCCTATGTGGCTGAAAGTTATTACGGAGATACCTTGAGCTTCTATCGGGAGCAGACAGGCGAAAACGAATACGATGTAGAGGTGAAGAAAAACGGCTCGGAGGTCGTAGTCCGGAGTAAAGTGATTTTTAGAGATTAACATTATACTAACAACTAGCAGCTTCAGGCTGCGTAAAAAGATTGTAAGAAAATTATGGCACAAATGAATTTTGGCGGAGTTATTGAAAATGTAATGACCCGCGAAGAGTTTCCATTGGAAAAAGCACGTGAAGTATTGAAAGACGAAACCATTGCTGTTATCGGTTACGGTGTACAGGGACCGGGCCAGTCTTTGAACCTGCGTGACAACGGTTTCAACGTCATTGTCGGACAGCGTCAGGGTAAGACCTACGACAAAGCTGTGGCTGACGGATGGGTACCGGGAGAAACTTTGTTCAGCATTGAAGAAGCTTGCCAGAAAGCTACTATAATTATGTGTTTGTTGTCGGATGCAGCTGTGATTTCTGTATGGCCTACTATCAAACCTTGTCTGACTGCAGGAAAAGCACTGTATTTCTCTCATGGTTTCGCCATCACTTGGAATGACCGTACAGGCGTAGTTCCTCCGACAGATGTAGATGTAATCATGGTGGCTCCGAAGGGTTCAGGTACTTCTTTGCGTACCATGTTCCTGGAAGGCCGTGGCTTGAACTCTTCTTATGCTATTTACCAGGATGCTACGGGTAAGGCATACGAACGTACCATCGCATTGGGTATCGGTATCGGTTCAGGTTATTTGTTTGAAACTACTTTCCAGCGTGAAGCTACTTCTGACTTGACTGGTGAACGTGGTTCTTTGATGGGAGCTATTCAAGGATTGCTGCTGGCACAGTATGAAGTACTTCGTGAAAACGGACATACTCCGTCGGAAGCATTCAATGAAACAGTTGAAGAGCTGACTCAGTCATTGATGCCGCTGTTTGCTAAGAACGGTATGGACTGGATGTATGCTAACTGCTCTACTACTGCACAGCGCGGTGCACTTGACTGGATGGGCCCGTTCCACGATGCTATCAAACCGGTTGTACAGAAATTGTATCAGAGCGTGAAGTCAGGAAACGAAGCTCAGATTTCTATCGACAGCAACTCTCAGCCTGACTATCGTGAAAAACTGAATGCAGAATTGAAAGCATTGCGTGAAAGCGAAATGTGGCAGACTGCAGTAACCGTACGTAAACTTCGTCCGGAAAACAACTGATAAAAGTCAGTCGAAAATAAATGCATTGGCCGTCCGGTATCCGAAAGATGCCGGACGGCTTTTTTTATTTTGGATGAACAAGAGTCTGTGATATTTTGTACCTTTGTGGCAACCCTATAAAATGTATATGAATAAATTTGCTATTTTGCTGTCAGGCTTTCTTTGCCTGGCAGGGGCGGTGTCCGGACAAAGTCTGGAACAGACCACAGAGCAACGTCTGAAAGATTTTTTTACCAGTTATGAGACTTCGTATGCCCGTATCGGTAAGTGCAAGCTGGAACGTTTTGAGGTGGAGCATGAGAAGAAGGTATTGCGTGTATATGCCAATCCGGCTTTTGGCTATCAGCCGTTTACGGAAGAAAACGTGTCGGCTATCTACCGTTTGTTGAAGCAGTCGCTACCAGGACCGGTGAATTATTATACCTTGCAGGTGTATGCCGACGGTAAGCTCATTGAAGACCTGGTGCCTAATGCGTACCGCAAGAAACAGGACAAGACGCGTCTGTATGGCAAGCTGGAGGCGAAGGGAAATCCGTGGGTGACAAATGTGTCACGTCCGTATGAAATCAGCCGGGGACTGGAGGGACGGCATATAGCCTTGTGGCAAAGCCATGGCAAGGTGTACCGGAACGAGCGGAATGAGTGGCGCTGGCAGCGGCCCAGACTGTTCTGTACTACGGAAGACCTGTTTACGCAGTCGTTCGTGGTGCCTTACCTGATTCCGATGCTGGAGAATGCCGGGGCAGTAGTCTTTACGCCACGTGAGCGCGACTGGCAGCGTTATGAAGTGATTGTGGACAACAATACCTGCACAAAAGGCAGTCATTATCTGGAAGTGGAAGATAAAAAATACCGCTGGCAGGATACCGATAAACCGGGTTTTGCCCAGAAATACCAGCAGTATCCCGACAACTATAACCCGTTTACAGACGGTACCGCCCGCTTTATTCCTACTCAGGGGCAGCCTGAAAAAGCCTTTGCCGAGTGGATTCCTGATATTCCCGAGAAAGGAAAATACGCAGTGTACGTAAGTTATCAGACCCTGCCGGAGAGTGTGTCGGATGCCAAGTACCTGGTGTTCCATAACGGCGGGGTGACGGAATTTAAGGTCAACCAGCAGATGGGAGGAGGAACCTGGGTATATCTGGGTACCTTTGAATTCGATAAAGGACGGAACGACTACGGCATGGTGGTGTTGAGTAACGAAAGGTTCCCAAAAAGGAGTAGTTTGTGCCGATGCGGTCCGTTTTGGTGGCGGTATGGGAAACATTGTGAGGGGCGGACAAGTGAGCGGAGTACCCCGTTACCTGGAAGGAGCGCGCTACTGGGCACAGTGGGCCGGAATGCCTTATCCGGTATACAGCAAGAGTGAAGGAAAGAATGATTATACGGACGACATCAATGCCCGCTCGCTGACGGTGAATTACCTGAGTGGCGGTTCGGTATACAATCCGACAGAAGAAGGATTGAAGGTACCGTTTGAAATGACTCTGGGTTTGCACAGTGATGCCGGATTCAAGACTGATGATGAACTGGTGGGTTCGCTGGGTATCTATACCACAGATTTCAATGACGGAAAGTTGAACAGTGGGGTATCCCGTTATGCTTCGCGCGACTTGACTGACATGGTACTGACTGGATTGCAGCGTGATATCTCTTCCCGTTTTGGCGTGCAGTGGGCCAGACGAAGCATGTGGAACCGGAACTACAGTGAAACCCGTCTGCCGGCTGTGCCTTCCATGATTCTGGAATTACTCTCACACCAGAATTTTGCCGATATGAAGTGGGGGCATAATCCGGATTTCAAGTTTACGGTGGGACGCTCCGTGTATAAGTCCGTGCTGAAGTTTCTCTCTACCATGCACGGTACGGACTATGTGGTGCAGCCGCTTCCGGTAAATCACTTTGCCATCCGTGAAGGAAAGAAGAAAAATACCTTTACGCTGAACTGGAATCCGGTGGAAGATGTGATGGAACCCACTGCCAAGCCTCAGGGATACATCGTCTATACTCGTGTCGGTTATGGCGGATTCGATAATGGGGTGTATGTGCGCAAGCCGGAATATACGGTGAAAGTGGAGCCGGGACTGACTTACAGCTTCAAGGTGACGGCTGTGAACCGGGGAGGAGAGAGTTTCCCTTCCGAGATCCTGTCTGCCTATAAAGCCAAGAGAAGCAAAGGTACCCTGCTCATCGTCAACGGATTCGATGCCACGTCGGGACCGGCAGAAGTCAACTCTGCTTTGTTGCAAGGGTTCGACCTGAAAGCCGATCCGGGCATTCCTGACGGACAGACACCTGCTTATTGCGGATACCAGCAGGGATTCAACCGCGACAAAGCCGGACTGGAAACGGGCGACGGGCTGGGAGTAAGTGATGATGTCTTGGAAGGAAGACTGATTGCAGGCAATACCCGTGATTATGTATTCGTACATGGCAAGGCCATTCAGCGTGCCGGACGCTATTCGTTCGTGTCATGCAGCGATGAAACCCTGGAAAGTGGAAGTACCGATTTAACTCACTATGACATGGTCGATTTGATTTGTGGTGCCGATGCCAAGACCTTTTCTGCTTCCATGCGAGAAGCACTGGCCGGTTATTGCCGTCAGGGAGGCCGTTTGCTGGTCAGCGGTTCGAAGTGGGGAGAGAATTTGCAGAAAGACGATTTCGGCAAGAATGTGTTGAAATGCACGTACGGAGGTCGTTTCAGTAACCTTTCTTCCGCTCCGGTGAAGGGAGCCGGTACAAGTTTCCGTATTCAGGGCGGAGCTAATGAAAGCATTTACGCTGTTCCATCCATGGAGTGTGTGATGCCGGTGGAAGGAGCTTACTCTCTGCGTTTGCCTATACCAATGGAAATTACGGTAGCGGTACGGTTTATCGTGGAGAAGATTATCGTACTTTTGTGTTGGGATTCCCTTTGGAATGTGTGGAGAAT
>ENA-OQHF01001190-OQHF01001190.1-human-gut-metagenome-genome-assembly--contig:-NODE-1190-length-14685-cov-2.878898_pt1 | contig 14685 bp, 14 predicted proteins | sample MGYA00242559_ERZ504709 | MGnify/ENA primary metagenome ERZ504709 (study PRJEB26092, sample SAMD00036203) | human gut metagenome | host: Homo sapiens | study: EMG produced TPA metagenomics assembly of... | reverse complement strand
CTAATATTTTTTGTTTAAAGTGTTTCTGTTGTTACAGACATCCCTTCGAGAGGATGCACCGCAAAGGTAAGAAAAAAATAAAAAGAAAGAATAAGGTATAGATTTTTACATACTTAATAGGTGTTTTGAAGGTCGTTAAAAAACGCTTGCATTTGGTTGAATCGTCAAGTACGTTCAATGCAACTGCAAAGGCGTTTTAATGCTTTAAATGCAACTTGCTGTTTGTTATTCAAACGTCAAAGCGTTTTTGTCTTAAACACAAGTGTATTTTGAGTTGAATTTAGATTCGTGTTGAATATCAATAGGTTAATCTTCTGTAGGAGCGGCGTGTTCTGCTTCGAAAAGTAATGAATCGCCCAGTGTGATGAGAATGGAATCGCTGTCACAGTAGTGAGGGAAATAGTCATTACAATCCCATGAACGGTCCAGCTTTTCTTTAGGACTTGGGAATTTCTTGGCATAAAGTGCGGCAAGCTCCGGATTGGCCAATACTTTTTCCATGAAATATCCGAATACGGGCAGTGCGGTGCGACTGCCTTGCCCTAGTTCGCCTGTGCGGAAATGAATGCTGCGGTACTCTCCGCCTACCCAGGCTCCTCCTACCAGGTTGGGACTGATACCCACAAACCAGGCATCGGAGTGATTGGAAGAGGTACCGGTCTTCCCGCCGAACTCCGTACCTTTATCAAAGATGCGGAAACGCCAGAGCGCTTGTGAAGTTCCTTTCGGGCAAGTCAGTCCACCTCTTAACATCTGTTGCATAAGATAGGCACTGGCGTAAGGAATGGCCTGGGTTGCTTCAGCTTCTTGTTGGTAGATAACTTTTTCCGTCTTTATTCTCTACACGGGTAATCAGTGTGGGCTGAATGGCTTCTCCATCGTTCACTACGGTGCCGTAGGCAGAAACCAGCTCCATAGCGATACGTCAGAAGCTCCCAGGCTGAGGGCCGGTGTTTCTTCCAGCTTGGTCTGGATACCCATGCGGTGTGCGGTAGTGGCTATCTGGTGAATGCCTACTTCATGGGCTATGTTGGCAGCAATGGTGTTGACCGATTGGGCAAACGCCATTTTCAGAGACATGGTATCGAGAGTGGCACCTCCATTGGCATTGTGAGGCATCCAGAGTTTCTTTTCTCCATTTTCTTCCACTTCCCAGGGGATGTTTTCATCTACACGCAGGTCGCAGGGGGATAATCCCTGGTTCATGGCTTCCGTATAGACAAAGAGTTTGAAGGTAGAGCCGGGCTGACGCTTGGAAAGCACCTTATCGTATTTCCATGACTGGAAATTGATGTCGCCTACCCATGCCTTTACTTCTCCCGTATGCGGAGCGATGGCCACAAACCCACAGTGCATGAAGCGTTCCATGTAGCGGATAGAGTCCATGGTACTGAACAGGGTATCTTTTTGTCCGAGGTCATAGTCGAAGACCTTGCAACGATGAGGCTGGTTCAGGTAGTAGGTGATGGAATCAGTCTGGTTACCGTATTTATGGGACAGATACTGGTAGGCCGGTGTCTTTTCGGCCAGCTCTTCGATGAAGCGAGGAATTTCCTCCCCATTCCGGTCTCGCCACGGAGCCTGCGTGCCCCAATGTGCATCAAACCGTTTCTGTACTTCACGCATCTGACGGTTGACAGCTTCTTCGGCATATTGCTGCAACCGGCTGTCGAGTGTGGTATAAATTTTTCAGTCCGTCGCCATAGAGGTCTGTATTATTTTCCTTGCACCATTCCTTCAGTTCATTGGCTATGGCTTCGCGGAAATAGAGTGCCGGACCAGTGTAATAATTCTCCTGCTTGAATTTCAGAATGGTGGGAAGTTTCCGGATGGAGTCCAGCTGATGCTTGTTCAGCACATGGTGTTCATAGAGCTTTCCCAATACCACATTTCGTCGTGAAAGACTATTCTTTGGGTTGATTTTAGGATTATAATAGGTAGTAGCCTTCAGCAGGCCGATAAGTGTGGCAGCCTGTTCTACGGTAATTTTATCGGGAGTTGTATTAAAATAGGTATGACAGGCCGTCTTGATACCGAATGCGTTGCTTCCGAAGTCTACCGTGTTGAAATACATGGTCAGAATTTCTTCCTTGCTGTACAGCATTTCAATCTTGACCGCTGTAACCCATTCCTTGGCCTTCATAATCAGCAGTTTTACTCCGGGGATATGTCCTAAGAGTCCGGTAGAGTATTGTGAACGTACTTTGAACAGGTTTTTGACCAGCTGCTGAGTGATGGTACTGGCTCCACGTGCCGTTCCGTGAGCTACGTAGTCTTTGGCAGCAGCAAATACTCCTTCAAAGTCGATACCGAAATGCTTGTAAAAGCGTTCGTCCTCCGTGCAGACCAGCGTCTTGACCAGTATCGGAGAAATATCCTTGTATTCCACCGGTGTACGGTTTTCTGAATAGAATTTTCCAATCAGTTTTCCGTCGGCACTGTAAATCTCGGAGGCGATGTGCTGTATAGGCTCTTTGATGTTGAACATGCTCGGTGATTTTCCGAACAGCCACAAGAAATTGAGGTCAATCATGACCAGTAAGACGATGAGCATGCCAATGCCGGTGAGGATTCCCATTCCGGTACGCCCGTACCATGGCAATTTACGGAAAGTATGTACATACCAGCTTATGCACTGTTTCCCGAATTTGGTTATCCGGCTCAGAAGCTGTTGAAAAAGTCGGATAAGAAATGATACTGCTTTTTTCATATCTCGTTGTTTAACCATGCGTCAATCAACTTTCGCGCAATACTTAGTTTCTTGGGGATTTCCGGCAGGTGGTCGCGGTGGTAGAATGCTCCGGCACTCAGTTCTTCATCCTGTAATTTGATGGTTCCGCTTTCGTATTCCGCATAGTATCCCACCATGATACCGCTTGGATAAGGCCAGGGCTGGCTTCCGAAATACTTCAGGTTTTTGATACGGATACCGGTCTCTTCCATCACTTCGCGGTGAACGCATTCTTCCAGTGTTTCCCCAGGCTCCAGGAAGCCGGCTACCAGTCCTTTGAAACTGCCCCGGAAGTTGCGTGCGTGTACCAGTAATACACTATCCCCTTTCTTTATTAAAACGATAACAGCAGGAGAAATGCGCGGATAGATTTCCTGTCCGCAGTGAGGGCATCGTTTGGTGATGGGGCCCGTCTGTGTGGTAGGGGTGCCGCAAGCCGGACAAAAGCGGCTGTTCTTGTCCCATGTCAGTATTTGAGAGGCTTTACCTGCGCATTGGTATTCTTCCAGTGGCAGTACATCGTACGAAGCACGCAGGTCTGTCGGAATAAATGAGGTGTTCTGTCCTGTTAGTGCTTCCAGCGGAAGGGCACATGCTTTTGCCGGATGGCCCAGAATTTCCCCGACGGTATGTATGGGCGTATCAGCAGGAAGCTGTACGGGAGGTTCCACGGAATATGGGATGTGGAACCTGTCTCCGTCTTTAACCAGAAGGAGCTGCTGTTTGGGGCAGAAAATAAACCAGCCGCACAGCTCCTTTTCATCTTGTTTCATTGTTATCTGTCAATTTAGTTGTTCAATCCTTTCATGGTGAGCTGAATACGTTTCCGCTCGTGGTCAATGCTCATAACTTTGACACGTACATGCTGGTGGATGCGTACCACGTCGGCCGGATTGCTGACAAAACGGTCGGCCAGTTGCGATACGTGCACCAGTCCGTTTTCCTTGATACCGATGTCGACAAAGCAGCCAAAGTTGGTAATGTTGGTCACGATGCCGGGCAGTTCCATTCCTTCCTGCAGGTCGTCTAGAGTACGTACGTTCTTGTCAAACTCAAATACCTGTATTTTCTGGCGAGGGTCTCTTCCGGGTTTGTCCAGCTCCTGAAGAATATCCGTCAGGGTGGGTAAACCGACCGTATCGGTCACGTATTTCTTTAAATCGATTTTACTGCGGAGCTCTTTGTCTTTAATCAAGTCGGCTACCGTACAGTTCAAATCTTTTGCCATCTGTTCTACAATCGGGTAGCTTTCCGGGTGAACCGCAGAATTGTCCAGCGGATTCTTGGCTTGCGGAATGCGGAGGAATCCGGCGCACTGTTCGTAGGCTTTGGCCCCCATTCTCGGCACCTTCAATAATTGGCGGCGTGACTCAAACGGACCGTTTTCAGTACGGTAGTCCACAATGTTCTGTGCCAGTGTCGGACCTAATCCGGAAACGTAGGTCAGCAGGTGCTTGCTGGCGGTGTTGACATTCACGCCCACCAGGTTGACACAACTTTCTACGGTCTGGTCGAGTGAAGCCTTCAGCTTGGTCTGGTCCACGTCGTGCTGGTATTGTCCCACACCGATGGATTTGGCGTCAATCTTCACCAGTTCTGCCAGTGGGTCCATCAGTCTTCTGCCGATAGATACGGCACCACGTACTGTCACGTCGTAATCCGGAAACTCTTCGCGGGCAGTTTTAGAGGCTGAGTAAATAGACGCTCCATCTTCGCTGACCACGAAAACCTGTACTTCACGGTCGTAACGCTGACTGGTTACAAATTGTTCTGTTTCACGGCTGGCCGTTCCGTTTCCGATGGCAATGGCCTCGATTTTATATTGTTCCACTAACTTCACAATCTTTCGGGCTGCCTGTGCATATTCAGATTTGGGCGGGTGGGGGTAAATGGCCTCGTTATGCAGAAGGGTACCTTGTGCATCCAGGCAGACCACTTTGCATCCCGTACGGAATCCAGGGTCGATACCCATCACCCGTTTCTGCCCCAAAGGAGGGGCCAGCAACAACTGACGGAGGTTTTCTGCGAATACCCGAATGGCTTCTTCATCGGCCTTCTCTTTGCTGAGTGCGGCAAACTCGGTTTCAATGGCAGGTTTCAGCAAGCGTTTGTAGGCATCGGTGAGGGCCTCTTCCACTTGGTGTGCACATTCATTGTTGGCCCGTACGAACAGCCGTTGAAGGCGTTCGTTGCACATATCTTCATCTTCCGGGAAAATGTTTACTTTTAATACTCCTTCCGATTCTCCCCGGCGAAGGGCCAGCAGGCGGTGGGAAGAACATTTCTTCAAGGGCTCACAGAAATCAAAATAGTCGCGGTACTTGGCCGAAGCCTCTTCTGCTTCTTTTCCTTTGACCACTTTTGACTGAATGAGGGCCTGGCGCTGGAACTGGTTGCGCATCAGGTTGCGCGACCGCTCGTCTTCGCTGATTTGTTCAGCCAGAATATCGCGTGCTCCTTTCAGTGCATCTTCCTCGTCTTTGACTTCTCCTTTGACGAAGTTCCGTACCTTGGCAGCAAGGTTGTTTTCCTTTTGCATCATGAGCAAGAGGGCCAGCGGTTCCAGTCCTTTGGCACGTGCAGCCTCGGCTCGGGTTTTTCGTTTAGGCTTGAAGGGAAGGTAAATGTCTTCCAGTTCGGTTGCACTCCAGCAGGCAGAAATACGGGCTTTCAGCTCTGGAGTCAGTTTCCCTTGCTCCTCGATGGTGGAAAGTACGGTTTCCTTTCGTTTGGACAATTCACACAGTTTCTCATACCGTGTCTGAATGTCGCCTATCTGCACTTCATCCAGTCCGCCGGTAGCTTCTTTACGGTAACGGCTGATGAAAGGAATGGTCGCTCCTCCCTGGAGCAGTTTGAGTGTATTGGCTATGCGATGTGCCGGCAGTTTCAGTTCGGCGGCAATCATCTGGCTGAATTCTTCCATTGATAGGGGCTTTATATTATTTGGTTGCAAAAGTAGTGAAAAATGGCATAAAAAGCGGTTGGGAAACCTTTCGTATTTGGGTATTTTAGGAAGTATTCTGCGGGAATGTCGGCAACTTCTCGTATCTTTGCAAAAACTTACATAAAAGTCTGCGAAAATGAAGACTAGACGATTTTACTTTTTAATCAGCCTGATCACATTACTCGGTATGGGTCAAGGGCATTTGAAAGCCTCGAATAATGAGGAAACCATCACATTGAAATTTGTAGAGACGAGCGACGTGCACGGATGCTACTTCCCCTATGATTTTATACAGAACAAGCAGATGAGAGGAAGTCTGGCTCGCGTTTCTTCGTACGTGAAGGAAGAACGTGAGGTGTATGGCGACAATCTTATTTTGATGGACAACGGTGATATTCTGCAGGGACAGCCTGTGGCTTATTACTACAATTATATGGATACTACCTCCGTACATGTATGTGCCGCTATGCTGAACTATATGCGCTATGATGTGGGCAACATGGGCAACCATGATGTGGAGACAGGACATGCGGTGTACGACCGTTGGGTAGGCCAGTGTGACTTCCCTATACTTGGGGCCAATATCGTGGATGTGAAAACAGGAAAGCCTTATCTGAAACCTTATGAGGTATTGGAACGGAACGGAGTGAAGGTGGTTGTGTTAGGAATGATTACGCCGGCGGTACCATCCTGGTTGCCTGAGCAGTTATGGGCCGGACTTCGTTTTGAAGACATGGAAGCATGTGCGGCGAAATGGGTGAAGGAAATTCGAGAAAAAGAACAACCGGATATTTTGATTGGACTGTTTCATTCAGGAATGGATGGAAAGAAACTGGACAATGTGGTAGAAAACGGCTCGAAAGGCGTGGCTGCCAATGTGCCAGGGTTCGATGTTGTTTTTATGGGACATGACCATACCCGCTGGAATGAAAGAGTTGCCAATGCATCGGGCGATTCTGTGCTGGTAATTGATCCGGCCAATACGGCAAAAGTGGTATCGGAAGTGACCGTAACGGTGAAGAAACAGAATGGAAAGATTGTTTCGAAGCAAGTAGATGGAAAGCTGGTGAACATGGATGACTATGCCGTAGATAAGGATTTTATGCATACTTTCCAGAAACAGTATGAGGCGACGCAGGCTTTTTGTGTTCCCGGAAAATCGGACGGATGGAACGTACAATTTTCTTCCAAGGATGCGTTCTTTGGCCCGTCTGCTTTTATTGATTTGATTCATCAGTTGCAACTGGATATTACCGGAGCTGATATTTCTTTCTGTGCGCCTTTGTCGGCTTATGCTGAGATTAAAGAAGGAGACATTCGTATGAGCGATATGTTCAACTTATATAAGTTTGAGAACATGCTCTACACGATGGTGTTGACCGGAAAGGAAGTAAAGGATTTTCTGGAAATGTCGTATGACCTCTGGGTGAACCAGATGACTTCACCCGATGACCACCTGCTGTCGCTGAACGAAAAAGACAACGGTTTCGGTCGTTTCCGTAATCCCAGCTTCAATTTTGATTCTGCGGCGGGTATCATCTATACGGTGGATGTGACCAAACCATACGGAAAGAGAATTACGATTGAACGGATGGCCGACGGCAAGCCGTTCGAGATGGACAAGCAATATCGGGTAGCCGTCAATTCCTATCGTGGAAATGGAGGAGGAGACTTACTGACCAAGGGAGCAGGTATTCCCAAAGCAGAACTGGCAAAGCGTATTGTCTTTTCAACGGATAAGGATTTGCGCTATTACCTGATGAAACGGATTGAGGAGGTTAAAGTACTGAATCCGGCTCCGCTGAACCAGTGGAAGTTTATTCCTGAAGAATGGACTGTACCAGCTGCAAAGCGTGATTATGAACTTTTGTTTGGAAACAAAGATAACGAATAAAATACGTAGGAAGACGGAAAATGTGTAAAGGGTTCCGCAAACATATACGAGTATGGGCATTGTGTCTGGCCACTCTGTTTGCCGCATATTATGCCACGACTGCCCTGTTTACCCACGTGCATGTGGTAAACGGGGTGATGCTTGTGCACTCGCATCCCTTCTCGCATTCTCACTCTCATAGTGACGGGCAGACATTGGCGCTGCATTTTCTGTCGACTTTTTCTTCATTGGAGCCTGGGCATACGGAAGTAGAGACTCCCGATTTGCACCTGCTCTATTCATTACCTTATATAAAGAATACATTCCATGCCGTATGTTGTTGTACGGAAGGGATGTACCTTCGTGCTCCTCCTGTACTATCGTTCTTATTGGGAATTTGAAGAACATAGTATTAATTTTTTAGGAGCAAATAATGAAAAAATATATCAATTTGCTGATAGTGGTATGCGCTCTTGTCAGCTGTACTATTGCATACGCTGATGGTCCCGTAAAAGAAGGAAATGCCATTGTGGGACACGTAATTGAGAAAGGTTCGGAAGCAGGATTGCCTTATGCTACCGTGTTGTTGGTGGAAACAGGAGAAGGTACGGTGACGGATGCCGGAGGATATTTCCGTTTTAAAAAAGCTTCCGGCAGGAGAATACACCTTGAAGGTGCAGATAATGGGATATACCACTCAGGTAAAGAAGGTGACGGTGAGTAAAGACTTTGTGGTCGACATGCATTTTGTCATGGAGGAAGAAAGTATCATGACGGATGAGGTAGTAGTATCGGCCAACCGGAATGAAACCAGCCGTAAGGTAGCGCCTGTGGTGGTGAATGTGATGAGCAACAAGTTGTTTGAAATTGTCAATTCTACCGATTTGGCCAAATCGCTGAACTACCAGTCGGGATTGCGCGTAGAAAACAATTGCCAGAACTGCGGTTTCCCTCAGGTGCGTATCAATGGATTGGAGGGACCTTATTCACAAATCCTGATTAACAGTCGTCCGGTGATGAGCGCGCTTTCGGGCGTGTATGGACTGGAGCAGATTCCAATCAATATGATTGAGCGCGTGGAAGTGGTTCGCGGAGGTGGTTCTGCCTTATTTGGAGCCAATGCCGTGGGAGGTACCATTAACATCATTACCAAAAGACCCCCGTTCGTAATTTCATTCCCAGGTGGCTTCTACCATGTCGAACTTGAATGGAAAGGTATGGGAACAGTATATGGGAGCCAATGCGTCACTGGTTTCGTCCGACAATTCGTATGGCATCGCGCTGTATCAGTCTTATCGTAACCGTAATCCGTATGATGCGGATGGAGACGGATTCTCAGAATTGGGTAAACTGAATATGAATACATTCGGACTGCGGGCATATTACCGTCCGACACAGTTCAGCCGTATCAGTCTGGAATATCATACCACCAACGAGTTCCGTCGCGGAGGAAACAAGTTTGACTTGCAGCCTCACGAAACGGATATTACGGAACAGACCAAGCACATCATTAACAGTGGGGGGCTGACGTATGATGTTTTCTTCAATGAGTACAAGCACAAGCTTTCTGTATATGCTTCGGCACAGCACACCGACCGTAACAGCTATTATGGGGCAGACAAGGCGGAGAATGCATACGGAAAAACCAATGACCTGACTGCTGTAGGTGGAGCTATGTATGTAGGAAACATGGACAACTGTCTCTTTTTTCCGGCTACCTTTACCGGTGGACTGGAGTATCAGTATAACTCCTTGCATGATGTGATGACGGGTTACGGACGTGACTTGAGACAGGATGTGAAGATTGCCAGCGGATTTGTGCAGAATGAATGGAAACTGGATTATTTCACGATATTGGCTGGGTTCCGCTTGGATAAACACAATTTGGTGGATAACGTGATTTTCAGTCCGCGTATCAATACCCTCTGGAAACCTTCTGATAAATTTCAGGGACGTCTCACTTGGTCGACGGGTTTCCGTGCACCTCAGGCATACGATGAGGACTTGCATGTGGCGGCCGTGGGAGGTGAGGCAATGGAAGTAAGACTGGCAGAAGGATTGAAACCGGAACGCTCCAACAGTTTCAGTGGTTCTGTAGACTGGAGTTTCAATTTCGGACATTTCCAGTCGAACTTGCTGATTGAAGGTTTCTATACGGCGTTGAACGATGTATTTTATCTGGAAAGTTTAGGAAAGGACCCTGTATCGGGCACATTGGTGCAGGAACGCAGAAACGGAAACGGTGCACGGGTATATGGAGCCAATATCGATTACAAGATTGCTCATGGAAAGGAAGCACAGTTGCAGTTAGGTTTTACGGTACAGCGCAGCCGTTACACAGAAGCGGTGAGATGGAGCGAAGATGAAGATGTGGCAGCTATCAAGCGCATGCCGCGTACGCCGGACTACTATGGATACTTTACGTTTAGTTCGGCTCCGTTGAAGAACTTTGACTTTTCTCTTTCCGGCGTATATACGGGACGCATGATTGTTCCTCACTTTGCCGGATACATCGAGAAGGACTGCTTGGAACATACCCCTGACTTTATGGATTTCAACTTGAAGCTGAATTACACCTTTGTGCTGAACGACCATTTGAAGTTGCAGGTAAACGGAGGTGTGCAGAATATCTTTAATGCCTTCCAGAAGGATTTGGATAAAGGTATGAATCGTGACTCCAAGTATTTCTATGGCCCTACGCAGCCGCGTACATACTTTATTGGAATAAAGTTCTTTAATTAATTGATGATAAATATTTGGATGGCGGTGTCTCTTGGTGGAGGCACCGCTTTTTTTATGTGTTGTTCAAAGTGTTTTCATGTATGCAAAGTGTCTGCTGCTCCAGTTTATAAAAAGAAAAAACGTCTAGTTATATCAGGAAAAGTCATAAGGTCAGTACTTCCCTTGCAGTATTGCAGTACTTTCCTGAAAGTACTGGAGTACTTCCTTTGCAGTACTGTGGTACTTTCTTGGAAGTACTGGTTTTATGAAAGAGTGATATATTGAAATGCTTTTTAGACTGCGGTATTGTGTGGAAACAAGACATTTCGTTATTTTTGTGGGAAAATAAAAGAACGTATGAAAAGAGCAGCATTGATTTTAGCATTGGGGCTGTCACTCGGCAGCGGTACCTTTGCGCAGACTTTTGAAGATTATTTTGTAGACAAGACGCTTCGTCTGGATTATATATTTATGGGAAATGCAGACAAGCAGGACATTTGTCTGGATGAATTGTCGGTTCTTCCGCAGTGGGCAGGAAGACGCCATCATTTGTCGGAACTTCCGTTGGAGGGAAATGGAGAGATAACCATGAAGGATAAGGCTACCGGGAAGGTTATCTACCGCACTTCTTTCTCCAGCTTGTTTCAGGAATGGATTGGAGAACAGGAAGCCAAGGTCGTGAAACGTGGATTCGAAAATACATTTTTGGTACCTTATCCCAAGCAGCCGGCAGAAATCACCGTCGTTTTGCGGAACGCTTCGCGCGAAGTGAGCGCTACGCTGGTACATGAGGTTAATCCTTCTGATATTCTGATTCATCAAAGAGGGGAAGGAGATCTGACACCGCATCGCTATTTGTGGCAAGGAGGTTCTTCAGATAAATGCATTGACGTGGCCATTATGGCAGAAGGTTATGCAGCTAATGAATCGGATTTGTTTTACAAAGATGCGGCGGTGGCGTGTGAAGCCTTGTTTGCACATGAACCGTTTAAGAAGCTGAAAGACCGCTTCAATATTGTGGCTGTATTTAGTGAGTCAAAAGATAGCGGGGTAAGTATTCCCCGAAAGGATGAATGGAAAAAAACAGCCGTAAGTTCGCATTTTGATACGTTTTATTCCGATCGTTATCTGACTACCCGTAGCGTGAAAGCCATTCATAACTGGCTGGCAGGTATTCCATACGAGCATATCATTATCCTTGCCAATACGGATACCTACGGAGGAGGAGGTATTTACAACTCCTACACATTGACTACGGCACATCACTCTATGTTCAGACCAGTCGTGGTACATGAGTTTGGGCATAGTTTTGGAGGGTTGGCCGATGAATATGCGTATGATGAGGCTCCCAGTCCGTTGTATCCTTATGACATAGAGCCTTGGGAACCGAATATTACGACTTTGGTTCATTTTGAAGATAAATGGAAGGATATGCTGGAACAGGGAACTCCTGTGCCGACAAAACCTCAGGCCGATGAAAAACTGATTTACACAAAAGTCGGGGTATATGAAGGAGCTGGTTACACTAAAAAGGGAATTTATCGCCCGACTACGGAATGCCGGATGAGAATCAATGAGGCACCTGTGTTCTGTCCCGTATGCCAGCGCTCCTTGGAACGGACGATTCGTTTTTATACAGAGTAATAATTTCTAAATCTATGGGTTATGCTTCAATTTACACCACTTCAAACCACAGACAAAGACTATTCTTTTGTAGAAAACCTGTTGCATGAGTCTTTCCCTGAAGCGGAGCGGAGGGATGATGTAGCACAACGAGATAATGTGGATAACTGTGCAGCCTTTACTTGCTACTTGATTTCAGATGATGAACTTCTGGTCGGACTTATTACAGTGTGGAAGTTTGCCGGCTTTTCTTATGTGGAGCATCTGGCTACTTCTCCATCTGTGCGCAATAAAGGATATGGACGGAAAATCATGGAAGTCCTTCAGCAGCAATTCCCGGGAGTCATTATTCTGGAAGTGGAGAAACCGGTGGACGAATGGAGTCGCCGGCGTATCGGTTTTTATCAGCGGTGCGGATTCAGTTTATGCGAAAAAGAGTATGTACAGCCTTCGTACCGAAAAGGGGAGGAGAAACACTTTCCCATGTTCCTGATGTATGCAGGAACGAAACGATAGACAAAGAATTTGAATCTATACGGGATGAAATTTACCGTAAGGTATATGGCGTAGAATCTGTATAATATACAAAAAACGGAAGACAGATTGGTTAGATATGTATCAGTTCCGCTCGTTTTTTTAATGGGAGGTATTATTGCCAGCCTCCTCCTAAGGCCTTGTATAATTAACCATTGTAATCTGTTTGTCACGTACAGCATTGCTCAATCCGATTTGGGCATCCAGATAACCTCGCTGTGCGTCCAGCAAATCCATGTAACCAATTACTCCGTTGATATATTGCAGCTGAGCCAAATCAAGTGTAATTTTCGAAGACTGCTCCAGTCGCAAGCGGGTTTCATAGATTTCTTTTACCTTATTATATTCTGCTATGGCATTGTACGCATCCTTGAAAGCGTTCAGTACCACTTTCTCGTATGCGTAGGCAGCTTGTTCACAGGCAGCTTTCTTTGCTTTCAGCATGGCCCGGTTTTTTCCCATGGCGAAAATAGGCTGAAGAATGGTTCCCGCCAATAGGTAATGGGGCGATTTGAACAGATGAGAAAGCTCTTCATTTTCTGAACCATGGCTGGCTGTTAGTGTCAGTTTGGGAAACATATTGGTATAAGCAATTCCTACGGCTGCATTGGCAGCAATGACGGCCTGTTCAGCCTGACGTACATCCGGCCGACGCTCCAGCAAGGAAGAGGGGAGTCCCACGGGTAAGGAAGCTGCATGAATTACATCTTCAGGCAGGACTGTTCTTTTTATGTCGTGAGGATATTCTCCAGCTAAGAAGGCTATTTCGTTTTGTTTCAATGTAATCTTCTTTTCCAAATCGGGAACCAAAGTGGCTGTTCTTGCCAATTCCACCTGTGCTTGACGGAAGGCCGTTTCTGAAGTCAATCCTCCTTCGTAGCGGATACGTGCCAGGTGCAGACTTTCCCGGCGGGCATCTACTGTCTTTTTCACGATAGACAGTTCGTTGTCGAGAGCCACCAGTTCAAAGTAGGATTGTGCCACTTGTGCCACCAGACTCATTTTCAAGGCCCGCTGATTCTCAATGGAACCCATAAACTCGGCCATACTTTTATCTTTGGCCCAGCGCAGGTTTCCCCACAGGTCGATTTCCCATGTAACCCCCAGTTTTATATCATACTGGTCGTCTGATTTATAGTGTCCGCCTCCGTGGTCTTCGCCTTCTTGTTCTGCATAGAACTTAAGTCCGACTTGAGGAAAGAGGTTGGCATAATCAATACGTTTCATGGCAGCCAGTTCCTTGACTTTTGCTGCTGCAATCAGCATGTCCTTGTTGTTGTCCAAGGTCTTTTGGATAAGTTGCTGAAGGATAGTGTCCGTATAAAGCTGTTCCCAGGGATAGTCACCAATAGATGCAGTATCTACACTTGTGCTGTCGAGGGTAGAGGGCAAATCTATTTGAGGACGGGTGTATTGTTTCCCGATTTTGCAGCCTCCCATCAGGAGGGCTGCTACGGGAATCACCAAAATTTTATATAGTTGATTTTTCAGTTTCATAAGCTACATCTGTAAGGTTTACTGTTTCGCTTTAATTTTGTGGGTAGCTTTGTAAATCATTACAAAGAAGAACGGCACGAGCAGGATACCTACGGTAACAGCCACTATCATTCCGAAGAATACACCGGTACCGATGGCTTGTCGGCTGGCTGACCCCGGACCTGTAGCAATCACCATTGGAAGCATACCCAGGATGAAGGCCAGTGAGGTCATCAAGATGGGGCGGAAACGCAGGCTGGCTGCATGAAGAGCAGATTCTACGATATCACGTCCTTTATCGACTTCGTCTTTGGCGAATTCCACAATCAAAATGGCGTTCTTCGCGGCAAGACCGATAAGCATTACCAGACCAATCTGAAAATAGGTGTCATTTTCCAAACCGCAGAGGGTAATACCCGCATACGCTCCTAAAACGGCTACCGGAAGTGAAATCAATACGGCGATAGGCACTGTCCAGCTTTCATAAAGGGCTGCCAGGAACAGGAAGACGAACAGGAATACCAGCGCCAGGATGAGTCCGGTTTGTCCGCCGGCTTTCTTTTCCTGATAGGACAGACCGCTCCATTCAACACCGATATTGTCGGGTAATTTTTCGCGTGCAATCTGTTCCAGCGTTTCCATTACCTGACCGGAACTTGCTCCATTGGCTGTGGTTCCTCGGATAACGGCTGTATTAAACATGTTAAAGCGTCTGAATACTTCCCGGTCCGGTTGTATAATCAGTAGTTCCAAGGGCTGTCAGCGGAATCATGTCACCAT
>ENA-OQHF01001189-OQHF01001189.1-human-gut-metagenome-genome-assembly--contig:-NODE-1189-length-14698-cov-2.878594_pt1 | contig 14698 bp, 16 predicted proteins | sample MGYA00242559_ERZ504709 | MGnify/ENA primary metagenome ERZ504709 (study PRJEB26092, sample SAMD00036203) | human gut metagenome | host: Homo sapiens | study: EMG produced TPA metagenomics assembly of... | reverse complement strand
AATGGAATCATTTCTTATGATAGAAAAATAGTCAAAATGGATGAAAAGACCGTTAAAAAACTGAATGAAAAACTTCATTTTTAGCCTTTATTTTCGGGGAAATGTAACGTAAGCAGAGTTGACGTGTTTTCTGTGATTTGTTAGAATATAAAAGGGAAAAATAAAGATTTATCAAGATAGAAAAATGTTTACAAAACCATAAAAAAGCACACGAGGAGAGTATGGGAGAGTAAGAATAATAAGGAGGAAAAGAATGTTGGAATTAACGTTTGGAGAACAGGTCAAGATCATTCTGAGCCGTAAAGGGATGACGATCAAAGAACTTGCAGAGAAGATAGAAAAACAGACAGGAAAGAAGATGTCGCGTCAGAATCTGACCCAGCGTCTTGGCAGAGATAATTTCCAGGAGCAGGATATGCGAATGATCGCAAAGATTCTTGAGTGTCCGTTTTATCTGGATATATTAGAAGAACATGAGGAGCATGAAGAGAAGCCTTCAAATGCCCAGAAAATTATAGAGCCTGAAAAGAAGAAAACACCTGCCAAAGCAGAAGAAAGAGATATTACGATAGGTGAGCTTGTAGATATTCATAAAGAATTAGATGCAATAGAAAAGAAGAAAAAGAAGAAGTCTAAAAAGGTTGTAGAGCCAGATCCGGAATATGTTCAGGAAACAATATTTGATTTTGTAAGAGAGAAAGAAGCGACAGCAGAACCTGCCACAGAAATAGAAGAGCAGGAAGAAGAGATACAGGAGCCGGTGGAAGAAACCGGAAGTTCGGAAGCTGTGACACCGGAAGCAGACGAGCCGGTGGCCGGAAGTGAAGAAGAACCGGCAGCGGGTGTAGAGGAGCATGCTGAGAAACCTGTATATGAAGACGAGCCGGTGTATGAGTCAGAATCGGAATATGCAGAAGAACCAGTGTATGAGTCAGAATCGGAATATGCAGAAGAACCAGTGTATGAAGCAGAGCCAGAATATGCAGAAGAACCGGTGTATGAAGCAGAGCCAGAATACGCAGAAGAACCGGCGTATGAAGCAGAGCCAGAATACGCAGAAGAATCGGCGTATGAAGCAGAGCCAGAGTATGCAGAAGAACTAGTGTATGAAGCAGAGCCGGAATATGCAGAAGAACCAGCCTATGAAAGTGAGCTGGAATATACAGAGGAGCCGGCTTATGAGTCGGAACCGAAATATACAGAGGAGTCAGCTCATGAGTCAGAACCGGAAGTAGAAGAGCCAGAGGAACCGGAAAAACCGGAGCCGAAGAAAGTTGAACCGGAGAAGAAAGCGCATGGATGGAGAGCGCTCTTCGGAATACGTAAAAAGCATGAAGAAGAATCAGCGCATGAAGAACCGGCAAAAGAAGAAAAGCCGGAAATCCAGTATCATGAGTTTGATTATTCGGGAGACGGTGAGTCAGAGAAACTTGCAGAAGAATTTATGCCGGAGGAACCGGAACAGGAGGAAACATATGCAGCAGCTGATGAGACCTCCGGTTATGAGAATAACGGATATCAGAGCCGGTATGCGCAGGAAAATGAAGAAGATTTATTCACATCCGATGAAGAGGATCTCAGTAAAGGTGAACTTAATCCTTACACAGGACATGAATATGAATCAAACAGCGTAAGAATGCATCCGAAGAGAATCGGCTATGTACAGGTATATGACAGAGGAAAACATCAGTGGACAGATATGACGGAGTGGGCATTCCTTGGATATCAGGAACGTAAAAAGGCACTTCTCGGAAAAGATTATGAGCCGCCGATCTATCTGGATTAGTGTTGAATGAACATAGAAAGAAAATGTTATGAATAAGGTGTTCAGCCGGATCTCCGGCTGGACACTTTTTGTACAAGGGGATGCAAGAGAAGCTGCCGCCTACAGGAACTTCCGGTGGCAAATTTTGTAGATTAAAATATGAAGGAGGAGCAGAAAATGGAATGGACAAGGCTTTTATCAACAAAACGTCAAAGACAGAACAGATACAAGAGTCAAAAATATGGTGATGCAGACCTTAGAAGTGAATTCGAAAAAGATTATCACAGAATCATCGGCAGTGCGTCATTTAGGCGACTTCAGGATAAGACACAGGTATTTCCACTGGATAAAAGTGATTTTATCCGTACGAGACTGACCCATTCCATGGAAGTCTCTTCGCTGGCAAAATCTCTGGGTCAGAATATAGGAGAAAGCATATTGGTACACAAGAAAGATTCCAGTTTCACTGTACAGATGAAAGAGGATATCTGCAATATTCTTCAGTGTGCAGGACTGATTCATGATATCGGCAATCCACCGTTTGGTCATTATGGAGAAGCGGCGATCAGGGAATGGTTTGAAAGAAATCTTCCGCTTCTGACATATCATGGAACGTCACTTGAGGAGTTGCTCGAACCTCAGATGAGGGAGGATTTTTATCATTTTGAAGGAAATGCACAGGCACTTAGGCTGGTCAGCAAATTACATTTTCTGGTAGATGAAAATGGAATGAATCTGACGTATGCGCTTTTGAATACAATTATAAAATATCCGGTAGCATCTACAAAGATCCATCCGGAATCAGGAGATATAAGAGAGAAGAAGATGGGCTATTATTATGCAGACCGGGAACTGTTCGAGGATATTGTATCAGAGACGGGTGCGGGAAATCACAGACATCCACTTACCTTTATACTTGAGGCAGCAGATGATATTGCATATAAGACCGCAGATATTGAAGATGCATTTGTAAAAAGATTTCTTACATATCATAGTCTCAGAGATGAACTCAGAAAACTACAGAACAGGGAGAAAAAAGTATGCAGACCCAGAAGAGAAAGATCAGAACTGGTTCTGCCCGGCAGATAAACTGGTAGAATTATACGACCGTGCAAAGAAGAACGGGGTAGATGATCCCGGTGATTATGCAGTGAAGAACTGGATCGTAAAAGCACAGGGATTTTTGATTGGCTGCGCAACTTCCGGATTTACTTCTCATTATGAAGAAATTATGGAAGGCACGTATAAAAAAGATCTGTTTGCAGGTACTTTGGCTGAAGGATTGGTAAAACTGCTTGGAGAGATAGCGTGCAAATGTGTATTTAAAACAGAGACGATCTATCGTATGGAAGTGAAAGAGGCGGTGATGCTGGATAATCTGCTGGACAGGTTTGTCGGTGCAGCAATAAAATATGATGATCCAACGCAGAAACTGAACTCAATAGAAGAAAGACTGATTTCATTTATTTCCAATAATTATAAAAAAGCATATCGTTATCATGCAGAAGAAAAATCAGAGGTTTATCGTCTTTATCTGAGACTTCTGCTGGTTACGGATTATATCTGTGGTATGACAGACAGCTATGCGAAGAGGCTGTATCAGGAATTGAATGCGATTATGGCATAAAAGAAAATATTTCAGAATAGATTGTGATAAATAGCCGGAAACAGGAGAGGATATTTTGAGACGGTTTATTCGATATCTGTATGAATACGAACAAGAGAAAAAGATGCGGAATGTAGGCTTCGTAAAAGTAGAACAGGATGTGGATCAGTGCGTGATCCATGTGCACGGAAAAGGATTCCGGATGGAAGAAAATGCGCAGGGACTTAGGGCGTATCTGTTCTGGAATACAGAAGATAAATGTATTGGAATCCCGCAGGGAGTGACAGAGGTTCCCGGCCCGGCGGTGAACTGGCAGCTATGCTATACACCGGAGGATGTCGGTAAGAAAGAAAATTATGATCTTGTCAACGGAATTATATTAAAGGACGTAAATGGACACTGGTATGCGGCAGTCTGGAATGACGATGTAGTAAACGTCTGCAGGATGGAAATGTGGAAGATGGAAGAAAGATTCCGTGCAGGGTGAAGAACCGGAATGTAAGAAGGGATTAGCGCAGGGCGAAGAAACTGAATGTAAGAAGGAATTAGCGCAGGACGAAGAATCGGAATGTAAGAAGGAAACCTTGCAGGATGAAGAATCAGAGAGTGGAAAACTTGAAGATGATTTGGAAAAAGAGGCCTGCCTGGGGGGTAAAGTCCGCAAGATCCAGCGTAAAGATATGGTGTGTCTTCCGAGGTGTGAATGGAGACATGCAAATAATAGTTTTTTGATCCACGGGTATTATAATTATCACCATCTGATATTGACAGTCCGTGATGACCGGTTAAAATTAGGAGTACCGGGAGTGTATCATCCGCAGGAAGAAAAAGCCGCAGAAAGCTTTGGATTTCCGGAATTCATTCCTGCAGAAGAGCTGGATCTTAAGCTTACAGATGAAGAGAAGAATGACAGAGAGAAGTTCGGATACTGGTGCAGGGATATAAGAGGATCACATGACTGTGTAGAACCACAGAAGAGATAGAAAACAGGAAAATAGACGGAGAATGAATATGCAAAGCACAGATGAAAAATATATGAAAGAAGCGATCAAACAGGCAAAGAAAGCATATGCGATCGGTGAGGTGCCGATCGGATGTGTGATCGTATATCAGGATAAGATCATTGGGAGAGGATATAACCGCAGAACAATTGATAATAATACCCTGGCGCATGCAGAACTGATCGCGATCAAAAAAGCAAGCAAGAAGATGAATGACTGGAGACTGGAGGATTGTACGATGTATGTAACTCTGGAACCATGCCAGATGTGTTCCGGTGCGATCGTACAGTCCCGGATGACACGGGTAGTAGTCGGATGTATGAATCCGAAAGCCGGCTGTGCAGGCTCTATCTTAAATCTTCTGGATATGCCTGAATTTAATCATCAGGTAGAATTGACGACAGGAGTGATGGAAGAAGAATGCAGTCAGATGATGAAATCATTTTTTAAAGAATTGAGAGAAGCAAGGAAGAAGAAAAAGCAGCTGGAAAAAGAACAGACCGGGGAAATATAAAAGACAGGTGATCATATGAATGAAAAGACAGTAGGAATGCTTGCAAAGTTTACAGGTGTGTCTGTACATACAATAAAATATTATGAGAAGATTGGTCTTCTGAGTTCTACGAGAAGAGAACATTCGAATTACAGGTCTTACGATATAAGGGCATGCACGGATATTTACGAATGTATGAAGTATAAGAATCTTGGGTTCGCATTGAAAGAGGTCGGGAATCTGATAAAGGAAGCAGATTCAGAAGCGATAGATAATCTGTTGAAAAAAAGATTAGAGGAAATAGATGCTTCACTGTCAGAATTGCAGGAATTAAAAAAACGTGTGACGGATTATCTTGCAGAGACGGAAGAGATAGAAAAGAAACAGGGAAACTGGTATATAGAAGAAATGCCGGATTTCTGGATCAGATTTCAGACGAATAACCTGGAATATGGCAAAAATGCACAACATTGAATCGGACGGGATTAATTTCATGGATTATGCACCGGAAAGCAAATCGGTACTTAAGATAAGCAGAGAAAGTCTGAATGGAACGGAAAACCAGTTCTCCTGGGGACAGGCAGTACGGGCAGAGTATATAGAAGATATCGAAAAAAATGAAAATGTCTGGAGCAGGCAAAAAGGATATACCAGGATAAAAGGCGGAAGAGCATTTGTCCTGTATCTGAAAATTACCGGACCGTATGCATCGGAAGGAGTGCTGCAGAAGAAAATCCGAAAGATATACCGAAAGTTTCAACAAGATGCAAAGATACCGGGAGATGCTTACTGTGTAAGGATTAAGATCACACATGATGAAGAAGGAAATGATTGGAATTATTTGAAAATATATATATTACTGAAACCTGAGAGTTAATCTCAGGTTTTTGCACTTTAGTGAGGTAAAATGCCATTAAAGGATGAAATTAGAAAGAAAAGAATAGAAAAAATTAATAGAAAATGATTAAAAAGACTGAAAATTATAAAATGTATTAATATGAGTACACTTGACCTGATACCTGTATCCAGTTATAAAATTAACAATATAGAAAAACGGGTCAGGAGGAAACGGATAATGACAAGTGAAGAAATCAAAAATATGAGTTTTGAAGATTTCCGGACACAGATTGAGGGGATGGAAGAGGTTCAGAAACTCACAGCAGACGGAACGGAGAGATATGGTATATATAAGCATGATGTATGCTATGTAAACAGAGACGGGATTGAGCGTACGCTCCAGATGATCGTACCAGAGACGAATGCCAAAGCACCAAAGATATATCCGGCAATTTTGTATGTTCAGGGATCGGCATGGAGAAAACAGGACAACTATAAACGGCTTGGAGCAATGGCAGATCTTGCAAGACGTGGATTTGTGACAGCGATTCTTCAATACAGAGAAAGCGATCTTGCTACATTTCCTGCTCCTGTAGAAGATGCAAAGACAGGTGTACGCTTCTTAAGAAAACATGCAGAGGAATATCGTATTGATCCGTCCCAGGTCTTTATAATGGGAGATTCAAGCGGCGGCAATACAGCGTTTATTGCGGGGGTTACGGCAGATCAGGAGCTGATGGACACAGATGTATATGGAGAATATTCCTGCAAGGTAAATGCAATCGTAGATTTCTACGGAGTTACATGCGTACAGATAAAAGAAGATTTCCCAACTACATTGAACCAGGGAGAACCGGACAGTCCGGAAGGAATGCTGATCGGTAAGAAGAATGTATATGAATATCCGGAACTTTCCAATGCAGTTACCTGTATGAATTATGTAAAAAAAAGAGACAGAGATACCACCGGTCCTGATGATGCACGGACTTGCCGATGATCTGGTAGCACCGGAGCAGAGTATCCGCCTGTATAAAAAATTAAGAGAAGAAGACAAAGAAGTAGAATTCTATCTGGTAGAGAATGCAAAACACGGAGATCCGGCATTCTGGACAGAGAAGAATATGGATATTGTGGAAAAAATTCCTGAAAGCACACATGAAATTAAGGAGGTGCAGACTATGAATGCTACTGTAAATGGCTATTATTCTGGTATTGATCGTTGTGGCAACGGTTGTCACGAAGAAAGTACCATTAACTTTGTATTATTTATTGTACCGATCATTTGCTCGTTACTTTGGGCTTTAGCTTACAGGAGACAAGTGACTTTGTACTGGAGCAGTTCAGTTCGATCATGAAATCTGCGGGATTCATGTTATTGTTTGCATTTCTGTATTTTCAGATGCTTACAGAAGCAGGAGTATTTGATACTATCATATCAGCAGTGACGAACAAGCTTGGCGATAAGATGAATGTCATCGTAATTATGATCCTGACATCCGTAATTGCAGCATTTGCAATTCTGACAGGAAACTTTTACACCGGCGTACCTGATCACATTCCCGATCCTGGTACCACTTTATAAGAAATATGATTTTGACCGTGAGGCAGCATTTATCATAGCACAGACTGCAATGTCTGCGATGTGCTTCATTCCGTGGGGGATTGGAATGGCATATACGGCATCTTCTGCAGGATTATCTGCCAATGAACTGTCAAAGGCATCGGTTCCATGGGCATTATGTTTTATCCCGGCCATCGTTCTGCAGTGGGTATACTTTGGGATCAAGCATAAGAAACGTGTGGGAACATTTGGCGTAGTTGTAGAAAATGTAGAAGAGGAGACAAAAGAAGTAGAAGAGAATCCATACAGACGGCCAAAGCTTTTCTGGATTAATTTTATCTTATTCATTGTATTCATGGTCGGTCTTGGTGTATTCAGTCTGCCTCCATATCTGGTATTTATGGCAGCAACGGTCGTAACGGCAATGATCAACTATCCAAAGAATTTTGGTGAGATATTTGGTAAAGTCGGACCGATGTATCTGAACATTATCGTAATGCTGCTTGCAATCTCTGTATATCAGGCAGTATTCAATAATACGGGAATGGTAGGAGCTGTCTCAGACGGACTGATTAAGATCTGTCCGAAGTTCATGCTGGAATATATACATATCATCTTACTGCTGTTATGTGTGATTATCATTTACTTTATTCCATTCCAGATCTTCAATGCAATGTATCCGGTGTTCATCTCTATCGGGGCAGGATTTGGAATTCCGGCAGTGACGATCATTGCACCGTTCGTATGTAACCTGTCACTGGCAACGAGTTCAACACCGACAAACTCATCAACTTATCTTGGATGTGCATTGACAGAGACAGATGTACAGCACTTCTGTAAGAAGGCAGTTCCGGTACAGACAGTAACAAATGCAATTGTGATATTGCTGGCGTTAATATTTGGCATAGTATAAAAAACGGAGACAGAGGAATTTTGGAAATTCTTCTGTCTCTATTTTTATAGAAAACCGGCCATGGCAGGTTCTGTATATAAAAAATACCCACATGCGAAAAATCACAGTGGATAAGATGAATACTATATTATTATTTATGTGCATTGCGCTTCGAACGAGCCTTCACAGACGTTACCTTGGTAGTTAACTCAGCCCAGGCACCCTTACGGCACCCGAGAGGTTCCACTTAGTGCTGCTTCATTCCTGACCTGACACGGTTCATGGAGTCCCGTCGCGTAAGACCCAAACATCAACGTCACTTTCCAAGGGCAGCTCTGCAAAAACAAGCCCTCTGCGCAATATCACCCCTGCTATAGCGGATTGCAGGTGCAAGGTACCGCTAACACCCCGGCTGCACAGCTCAACATTTTAACGTGTTCCGGGCAAAAAGTCAATGGAAATGTTGTAAAAAAGGCGATACCAATTTATAATACCTAGATATATGAGAATTTATCTGATCGGGTGTATGCCTGAAGGGAAAAATTCTGATCTGGAGGAAAGAATAATGAAGATATTACTGGCAGCAGTCAATGCAAAATATATACATTCCAATCTGGCGGTCTACAGCCTGAAAGCCTATGCCGAGGATCCGGCGGTGGAGATCGGAGAATATACGATCAACCAGCAAAAGGACGATATCCTGATGGACATCTATAAGAGACAACCGGATATTCTCTGCCTTTCCTGCTATATCTGGAATTTGGACTATATAGAAGAAATTGTGCTGGAAATCGGAAAGCTGCGTCCGGATATGCCAATCTGGCTTGGCGGGCCGGAGGTTTCCTATGATGCAAAAGAAGTATTAAGACGGCTTCCATGTGTCAAAGGAGTGATGAAAGGCGAAGGAGAGAAAACTTTCAAAGAAATCTGCCGGATATACCGAAATGAATTCGAAAAAAGAGAAAATGTATGTGGATATCAGGATAAAAATGTGGATAATTCCTGGAAGAAATCGGAGAGTGTGGATAACCAGTTAAAGGGTGTGGACGGAATCACTTTCCGGGAAGAAAAAGAGAAAATTATCGACAATCCGTGGCGTCCGATCATGGATCTGAGCGAAGTCCCATTTGTCTACGATCATATGGAAGATTTTGAACACAAGATTATTTACTACGAGACAAGCAGAGGATGCCCGTTCTCCTGTAGCTATTGTCTGTCATCGGTGGACAAGCGTCTGCGTTTCAGGGATATAGAACTGGTGAAGAAGGAGCTGCAGTTTTTCCTTGACCACAAAGTACCGCAGGTGAAATTTGTTGACCGTACATTCAACTGCAAACACGATCACAGCATTGCTATCTGGAAATATATCATGGAGCATGATAATGGCATTACGAACTTCCACTTTGAGATTGCCGCGGATATTCTGAATGAAGAAGAACTGGAACTTCTGGAACAGATGCGCCCGGGACTGGTACAGCTTGAGATCGGTGTACAGTCAACAAATCCGAAGACGATCAAAGAGATCCACAGAGTTATGGACTTTGAAAAAGTATCTAAAATCGTGAGAAGAATTCAGAATAAGGGAAATGTGCACGAACATCTGGATCTGAATCGCCGGCCTTCCGATACGAAGATGTGGAAAGCTTCGCACATTCCTTTGATGATGTCTATGCATTAAAACCGGAGCAGCTCCAGCTGGGATTCCTGAAAGTGCTTAAGGGATCCTTTATGCAGGAGCATCAGGAAGAGTACGGCATTGTCCATAAAGCGCACCCACCGTATGAAGTACTGTATACAAAATGGATTTCCTATGAAGATGTGCTGCGCCTGAAAGGGATTGAGGAGATGGTGGAGGTCTACTATAACAGCCGTCAGTTTACGAATACGATGGAAGAACTGGAAAAGGAATACGATTCTGCATTCACCATGTATGACCGGCTTGCATCTTATTACGAAGACAATGGTTATAACGCCGTTCAACACAAGCGGAGTGCCAGATATGAGATACTGCTGAATTATATACGGCTTCATCATAAAGAAAAAGAAGATCTGTTCCGGGAAGTGCTCACATATGATTATTATCTTCGTGAAAATGCGAAGAGCCGTCCGGAATTCGCCGGGGATTATCTGGTGGAAAAGAATGTGGCGAGAGCATTTTATGAAAAAGAAGAAGAGACACATATGTACCTTCCGGATTATGGAAAATACGACAGAAATCAGATGCGTAAAATGACGCATTTAGAATATTTTAAATTGGCAGATACCTATATCCTGTTCGATTATCAGAACAGAAACCCGCTGAATCAGGAAGCCAGGGTCTGTAAAGTGAGAATAAAATAAGTATTAATATAAAAGGAAATAGAATTATGAAAAAAAGAACGGGAGAGATCCTGGAACTTCTGGATGAAAAATACGGAACAGAATTTATCTGTTATCTGAATTATGAAACTCCGTGGCAGCTTCTGATCGCTACGATGTTAAGTGCGCAGTGTACCGATGCAAGAGTCAATATTGTAACAAAAGATCTGTTCCGGAAGTACCCGTCTGTCGAAGCATTTGCGGATGCAGACCTGAAAGAATTAGAACAGGATATCAAACCAACGGGATTCTATCATAATAAAGCGAAGAATATCATAGCCTGTATGAAAGACATCCGGGATAAATATAACGGAGAAGTCCCATCAGAACTTGAAGACCTTTTAAGTCTGGCGGGAGTAGGCAGAAAGACAGCCAATGTGATCCGCGGAAATATCTATCACGTGCCGAGTGTGGTCGTGGATACACATGTAAAGCGCATATCCAATCGGCTCGGACTTACGAAGAATCAGGATCCGGACAAGATCGAACAGGATTTGATGAAGGAACTGCCGGAGGATCACTGGATTCTCTGGAATATTCATATCATTACATTCGGACGTACGATCTGCAGTGCAAGGAGTCCGAAATGTGAGGATTGTTTCTTGCAAAAATATTGTAAAGAGTATAAAATGTAGAGAAATACGTTACTGTTTACGTAAAAACTGATAATCGGTAACGGGAATAGAATTAAAGAAGGTAGAAGAATGAATTTTAACAATAAAAGAACAAGAAGAATTGTATCAATTGTTGTACTTATTGTTATCATTGCCATGGTGGCAACGATGATCATTCCGTATCTTGTATAAGCATCTTATATAAAGAAAAGTGTGCTGCCATCGTGCAGACATAGTAAGAATGTACGGAATGCTGGGAATGAAGAGAATAAAAGATAAAAGGGGAACGTAACAAGCATGAAGTTAGAGACACAGACAGAACAGCTTATAAGTGAAACAGTTACCGTCTACGGATTATCACCGCAGATCGGTGTACACGCACTTGCACAGACTGCAAATGCACTGGCAGCGCAGGGTACAGTGTTTTCTGTCTGCCCGGATATAACAGAAGACGAGGAAACAGACACAGATATAAAGAACGAGGATATGCAGGATACGCACGAAACATCTGCAAGCGTCAGTGTACAGATTGCCTATCCGGAATATGTGTTCAAATCCAGAATCCACAAGATCGAAAAACTTCTGAAAAAAGCATGTAAAAAATATAACATAAACCTTGTTGCGGTACAGGCATCCGCCAATCCGGCAGTTCAGGTGATCGCAGTGACTGTTACGGGAATTGCAAAGGCACCGAAGGAAGAAGCCTGGAACCGGGAAACCGCACGAGCCTGCAGGGACATCGTGTTCGTGGGTCATGCGGGAATGGATGGCATGCTCAGGATCACAGAAGAAAAAGAACAGGAACTTAAGACTCGTTTTGCGCCGGTTTTCATGAAGCAGATAAAGTCATACAGACAGCAGATATTTGCTCCAAAAGAAATCGAAGCCGCAAAAGCCGGGGGCGCATTTGTCGTACGTCAGATCGCAGATGGCGGAATCTTGGCAGCACTGTGGAATCTTGCACTGGAACTTAATCAGGGACTGGATCTTGATATGAAGAAGATCAGCATTTTACAGGAAACGATCGAGGTATGCGAACATTTCCGACTGAATCCGTATCAGATGATATCCACAGGAAGTTTTCTGGCTGTGACTGACAATGGGGAAGTACTGGCAGATGCGCTGAACAATCAGGGGATTACAGCAGCAGTAATCGGACATACAACAGACAATAACGATAAGATCTTAAGAAATGGAGAAGAGATGCGTTATATCGACCGTCCGGCTCCGGATGAGATCTTGAAGCTTTACAGCGGAGGTATGAATGATGGAAGAATTAAGAAAGCAGATACTCCTGTATCTGGAGAAGCATAGCAGGGTAGACCTCGGAGAACTGGCAGTTCTTCTTGGAACCGATGAAGTAACCGTAGCAAATGAGATTTCAGCCATGGAAAGAGCAAAGATCATCTGTGGGTATCATACACTGATCGACTGGGATAAGACAGGAACCGAGTATGTCAATGCACTGATCGAAGTAAAAGTAACACCACAGCGTGACACAGGATTTGACAAGACCGCAGAACGGATCTGTAATTATCCGGAAGTATCGGCTGTATATCTGATCTCCGGTGATTTTGACATGATGGTGCTGATTGAAGGCAAGACATTACAGGAAGTGTCAAAGTTCGTATCAAGTAAATTATCACCGATCGAAGATGTCACAGGAACCAGTACACAGTTCGTATTAAAGAAATATAAAGACCATGGAACAATCATGTTCGGACAGAAAAAACCAGAAAGGATGCTTATAACACCATGATGAGAAATCCATTATCTAAGAAAATCACAGGCATCGAACCATCTGGAATCCGTAAATTCTTTGACCTGGTAAGTGAGATGCCGGACGCAATATCCCTTGGTGTAGGAGAACCTGATTTTGACACACCATGGAGAATCAGAGAGGAAGGTATCTACACCCTGGAACAGGGCAAGACTTTCTATACATCGAATGCAGGTCTTAAGGATCTGAAGATTGAGATCAGTAAATATCTGGAACGTAAGATCCATGTAGAATATGACCCGGATCATGAGATCATGGTGACGGTCGGAGGAAGTGAAGGAATCGATGTGGCACTGCGTGCAATGCTGGATCAGGGAGATGAAGTCCTGATCCCGCAGCCAAGTTATGTGTCTTATGTGCCTTGTACGATTCTGGCAGACGGTAACCCGGTTGTGATTCCGCTTCAGCAGAAAAATGAATTCAAGCTGACGGCAGAAGAATTGGAAGCAGCGATCACACCGAAGACAAAGATGCTGGTAATGCCGTTCCCAAATAACCCGACCGGATCGATCATGACAAAAGAAGATCTGGAGCCGATCGCCGAAGTTGTGAAGAGACATGATCTGTATGTACTTTCGGATGAGATTTACTCCGAACTTACATATAAGACAGAGCATGTATCCATTTCATCCCTTCCGGGAATGAAGGAAAGAACACTGGTGATCAACGGATTCTCCAAAGGATTTGCCATGACAGGATGGAGACTTGGCTATATCTGCGGACCATCTGTGATCATAGAACAGATGCTGAAGATCCATCAGTTTGCAATCATGTGTGCGCCGACCAACAGCCAGTATGCAGCCATCGAGGGCTTACGCCACTGCGAAGATGAAGTACAGCAGATGAGAAATGCATACAACCAGAGACGAAGATATCTGGTCAATGAATTTGCAAAGATGAAGTTAGAATGCTTCGAGCCGTTTGGTGCATTCTATATCTTCCCAAGTATCAAAGAATTTGGTATGACTTCTGAAGAATTCGCAATGCGGTTCCTGGAAGAGGAAAAGGTTGCGGTCGTACCGGGAAGTGCGTTTGGTGAGAGCGGGGAAGGTTTCCTGCGTGTATCGTATGCGTACTCACTGGAAGATCTGAAAGAAGCGATCGGAAGACTCAGTCGGTTTGTTGAGAGACTGAGAAGCCAGAAGTAAGGTTGACGGAAGCTGATTTGAAGAGAATTTAAAAGAAATAATAGAAATAGAAAAGTCGTCAGGGAATGTTAATGTATGAATTAGAATTATATTCCCTGACGGCTTTTGTTATTGCTATGCAGCTTCTGCAGATATCAGAAAATACAGGATGAATTGTATAATCCGGAATTTACTTTTACATTTTTGGAAAAAATCTTGACTTGGAGCGAACTCCAAGTGCTATAGTAATGAACGGAAAGGTGGTGTCTGGATTGACGATAAAAGAAGTAAGTGAAACATATGACATTTCCGCTGATACCCTGCGTTATTATGAACGCATCGGCATGATACCGGAAGTAACACGTACGGCAGGCGGAATCAGAGACTATCAGGAATCAGACCTTGGATGGGTGGAGCTTGTGATCTGTATGAGAAAAGCAGGACTTCCCGTGGAGGCACTGATCGAGTATGTAAAATTATATCAGGAGGGCGACGAGACATTTGAAGCAAGACTTCAGCTTCTTTCGGAAGAAAGAGAGAAGTTAGAAGAGCAGAAAGCGCAGATAGAGTCAGCGATTAACCGGTTGAATCACAAAAATTTCCCGAAATACAGAAGAAAGCAGTAAAAGACAGGAGTATTAAACTGGGAAGGAGAATAGTTCAT
>ENA-OQHF01001188-OQHF01001188.1-human-gut-metagenome-genome-assembly--contig:-NODE-1188-length-14699-cov-2.951208_pt1 | contig 14699 bp, 15 predicted proteins | sample MGYA00242559_ERZ504709 | MGnify/ENA primary metagenome ERZ504709 (study PRJEB26092, sample SAMD00036203) | human gut metagenome | host: Homo sapiens | study: EMG produced TPA metagenomics assembly of... | reverse complement strand
CATCCCCAATGGTGTCCAGTTCCATTTCATCGTCCTCCATCAGTTCCCGCACTTCCCGGATGTCAAATGGGGCTAAACGGGCACCGCAGCTTATCAGGATGGAGGAACGGGTCTTGCCCGCCGACAGCAAAAACTTTTTTGTACTGCCGGACGGCGAAGTGGTCCGGGTCTTTCTGTTCCAGCCGCTCAAACATGAGGTCTACCGGGCTTTGAAAGTCCGGGTCATCTTCACGGGCTTCACTGGCGTTTATCATTTCCAGCAGGGTGGTGAAGTTCATTTCCTCTGCCGGGGCCTCGTACCAGATGTAGCCAATCAGAGCCGTGTAGAACAGCCGTTCCGACTTCACCCCAAAAAATCTTCTGCTGATTTCTCACCCTCGCCCTTGGTGTTGGCGATAAGGGTATTCACCAGTTTCAGCACGTCCTTTTCCGAGTGGATGTAAACAAAGGGGTTGTACTTCATGGACTTGGAAAAGTTTATCGTGTTCAGGATTTTCACCCGGTAGCCTGCCCGCTGGAACATTTGGCCTGTTTCCAGAACCAGTGTGCCTTTTGGGTCTGTGACCACGAATGAGGTGGGATAATCGGAAGTGGGGAAACATTGCATGAGGTTGGGCTTCACATAGAAGCGGGTCTTGCCGCTGCCGGAGCCGCCGATCACCAGCACATTCTTGTTCCGGGCCGTCTTGGGGTCTTTGGGCCGCCCGGTCATGGTCAGGCGTTCGGTCTGGGTCAGCAGGATGTTGTTTTCAAACTTGGGGTCGATATAGGGGGCAATGTCCTTGGCGGTGCCCCACCGGGCAGAGCCGTATTCCTCGCCCTTGCGGTATTTCTTGACGTTCTTGCCCTTGCTGTACACGATGAGCCGGACAGCCACCGCCCCGGCAACGCCCACGCACAGGTCAAACGGATGCAGGCTGGGCAGCGGGTTTGCAAAGGCGGTGGAGATGCCGTCTGTCAGGTGGAGCAGCTTTGCCGAAGCATCCACGCCCGCCGCCAGACGGTATGCCTGCCCGCATTTGGCGAACAGGTACACGAACAGCAGATACGGCAGATTCAGCACCAGCAGCTTTTTCAGTTCAGGCTTCATCGTTCCAGCCCCCTTTGCTTGATTTTTTCTTTGGCGCGTTTCGGCTGCTGGGCCGATTTTTGCTTAGCCACTGCCAGCACTTTGCGGATGGAGGGTCGCTGCTCCTTGGAGAGCGTTTTGGCGGTGAACTCCCGGAACGCCTGTTCCAGATTGTCCGCATCCTTGGCCTTGAAGATCACGATGTAGTGGGGCGGCTGGGTGGTCTTGTCCTTGCGCAAGGTGAAGTCCACGCCGTACTTCTTGGCGCAGGGCTTGAACGCCCCGATATTCGCCTCCGTGACTTCAATGTTGGTCAGGGCTGCGCCGTGGGCTTTCAGCTGTTTCAGGCTTTGCTTGCCGTGGTGCAGCTTTGGCCCCTTGGCCCGGTGCTGCAAGTATTTTTTTAGGGCAGCTTGCAACGCTTGGGCGGTGAGTTTGCCTGTTTTCATGGACAGGGCAATGGTTTTCTGGGTGACTTCTTCCTGCATTCAGCATCCCTCCTTGGGAAGTAGTCGGAAAAGCGGCAGCTAGGGTGGAACCACCAGCCGCCGCAGGTAAATGGTTCTCATGGGTGGACGCTCCTTTCGGTCAGGTGTTGGGCGGGCGGCCCCAATCAGGCTGCGCCATATCGTGCGCCACAAGGGACGCATAGTAGCTGTTGATGGTGCTGGGGGCGTTGAACAGCATGGCCCGCAGGTATTGCTTGATGTTGCGGACTTTGGTGGTGTTGTCCCGCAGGCAGTCCATGACGAACTCGATGTGATGGCTGTCCAGCTTCAGGAACTTGGCCTTTACCAGCTCTGCCGGGTAATCGTCCCCGGCCACCCGGATGGACTTGCGGGAAGTGCAGACCGTTTCCAGCAGGATGTCCACGATCTCGTCCAGCTGTTCCCGGTCTATCCGGGGATTCTGGATGAGGGTGTCATACTCGATGTTCTCCAAAATCAGGTCCCGGTAGATTTGATAGGCCGCTTCCTTTCGGCTTCCGGTCCGTTCCGGCAGCGATGCCGCTGTCTCGTCCTCGTCCAAAGGCAAGGGGTTTGGGGAATGGATAGGAATGGAATCGGTATTTAATCTCTCTTTCTTTTGTTTTTCTGTAATTAGTTTATCTTTATTTAATTGCATTGGATTTTCCAACGTAGGGTTTTCCTGCGTGGGATTCTCCAACGTTGGATTTTCCAATGTAGGTGAAACCGATGCAGGAACAGGCTGCGGCAGCTCGAAGATCACATAGTCTGCACCGCGCAGCCGTCCTTTCTCGTCCCGTTCTCTGGAACGCTGGATGTAGCCCGCCTGTTCCAGTTCCCGGATGGCCTGCCGTATCGCGTCAATGCTTTCCCGGTTGATACGGGCCAGCCCTTGCAGGGTGTAATCCCAATCTTCCGGCAGGGAGAGCATTTGGGAGAGTAAGCCCTTGGCTTTCAGGGACAAGGCCCGGTTCCGCAGGTGATGGTTCGACATGACCGTATAGCCGCTGTTCTTTTCTACCCGAAAAACTGCCATTTCACGGATGCCTCCTTTCGTTGCAAACAAAAAAAGCAGCGTCCATTTGCTCCCGGTGATGGGAGAAGTGAACGCTGCGCGTACTTGATAATTTTTAGGTTGTGTGGTATATAAAAGGCAACTGGATTTCAAACACAGCTACCCATCGGGGTGCGATACAAGCAAGTTGCTATCCGATGACCTCAAAAACAAATTGTACTACGATGGTTTTTGGAAAGTTCTGTATCACTACTCGCACCAAATAATGAAAATCCGAACCTTTTCTCAATAGGAGAAGGGTTCGGATTTTTTGTTTCTTCGGAAAGCAAAATGCCGCGGTTGCGCAGCAATGAAAGCCCCAGTGGGGCTTTTAAGCGGCAGAGCGGTCTTGCGCCAGCAAGATGGAGGGGCCTCCGCCCCGACAAATGACCATAAAAGAAAAATACCGCCCACGCAGCGCAGCGATGATTTTGTCGGGTGAAGTAAGCGGCAAAATGAATCGGGTGTGTTGCGGGACGGTAAGCTCTTTCGTGGACTTTTCCTCACGGAAGTGGTGGGTCTCACGGTGATAACCAACCACTTTCTGTGGCTGTGTTCAAAATGAACACGACCACATCTTGTGGATGGTTTCAAACCAATCCACAAAGACGGTGGGATTTACAGGAAAAATACTACTGTATGTGAAATTCGTCAAGAGGGTTTTGGAAAACCCCTATTCTCACACTCATCCACCCTATCATGTGGGGAACCACGGGCATGATCTTGTGATCATGAGTTCTTCCAAAATGCTGACCCCAAATGAATACGATGTGTTTTTCAGCTTTCTGGAAAACACGGTGATGAAAAACGCATACTGACAGTAAAACCGCTCCGAGCGTTCTGCCCGGAGCGGTTTTGCGTCAGCAGTATTTATGCAGAATGGTCATAGACGGAGGGAGAAATCATGCGTCCTTGCACAGCTTGGTCAATTCTTCGATGGCGGCATCCTCGTCCGGGCCATCGGCGGCGATGGTCACGGTCTCGCCGCACTTCACGGCCAGACCCATTACGGCAAAGATCTTCTTCATGTCGGCGACTTTGCCGTTCTTAGTCATAGTGACTTTGCTCTCAAAGCCTTTGGCAGCTTTGCTCAGGATGCCGGCGGGACGGGCGTGCAGACCTTCTTTGTCCTGAATGGTGATATCGATGCTCTTCATAAAAAGTCTCTCCTTTTTGGAATCGTTATTGTAAGTGCTCCAGCACATAGTTCATATCGGAAGTGGTCTTGAGCTGTTCCAGCGCATCCTCGTCTTCAAGGATCTCGCAGACATTGCCCAGCAAGTCAAGATGGTCGTTGCCGACACCGGCAATGCCGAACACGAGGTAGGCTTTTTGCATCGCCGAAGTCCCACGCCCTGCGGATATTGCAGCAGGACAACGCCGGACTTTTTAACGGTGCCCTTCTTCTGGCTGGTGCCGTGGGGAATGGCTACGCCCATGCCCATGTAGGTGCTCACCAGCTTTTCGCGCTCCACCATGGCATCGGCGTAACTGTCATCCACATAGCCCCGCTTTGCCAGCAGCGCACCGGCAGCACGGATGGCCTCCTCCTTGGTGACGGAGGGCAGACCCAGCTGGATGTCCTCCGCCTGGATCTTCATCACGGAACCGTTGGCTTTGGAAGCCTCGGTCACGGCAGCCGCCAGAGGGGCTACGGCTGCATTGCGCAGGTCGGATACGATCTCCTCGTTGGCGGCAGCTTCGGCCTTGGCATCCAGTGCCGGGGAAGTGGAGGTCAGTGCGTTGTACAATGCGTCCAGATGCGGATCTGCAAGGAAGTTATCCAATGTAACAAGCTGTGCCTGCGGGGCGCACTTGGCGGCGCGGTCAGCCAGAACGCGCTGGCAGACCACTACGTCCGCGTCGGCGGGGATGGTATCCACGCTGGAGTTGGTCACGGTCAAGTCGGGGCGCTCCGCCTTAATGCGGTTGTGGAACTTGGTAGCACCCATGGCGCTGGAACCCATACCGGCATCGCAGGCAAAGACGATCTTGCGGATCTGGCCGACATTTACGGCAGTAGGCTCGGGGATCTCGCCCTTAGCCTGTGCCTTCATCTCCTTCATTTCGTTCTGGGCATCGGTCAGGCTCTTAGTGTGACCGGAGGTCGCTTTCAGAATGACCGAGGACAGGATAAAGGAGACTGCACCGGCGATGACAACGCCCAGCAGAACGGTGAGAATGGAATCCCGGGGAGCCATTGCCATGTAGGCGATGATGGAACCGGGAGAAGCAGGACCGGACAGACCTGCACCGGTCATAGAGTAGAACAGGATGGCACAGAAGTTGCCCACGATGGGGGCGATGATGATCACGGGATTCATCAGGATGTAGGGGAAGTAGATCTCGTGGATGCCGCCCAGCAGGTGGATGATGACAGCACCGGGAGCGGACTGGCGGGTGGTGTCGTCCTTGCAGAAGAAGCAGTAGGCCAGCAGGACACCAAGACCGGGACCGGGGTTGGCTTCCAGCATATACATGATGGAACGACCGGTCTCAGCAGCCTGACTTGCACCGATGGGGCTGAAGATGCCGTGGTTGATGGCGTTGTTCAGGAACAATACCTTGGCAGGCTCAATAAAGATGGACACCAGCGGCAGCAGGCTGTGTGCCACAAGGAAGTCCACACCGGCGGTCAGCACAGTGAGGATGGCGGTCATGAACGGGCCGATGACGTAGTAGCCGAGGATGGCCAGCAGCATACCCAGAATGCCGATGGAGAAGTTGTTGATCAGCATCTCGAAACCGGCGGGGATATGGCCTTCCACCTTCTTATCGAATTGCTTGATGACCCAGCCGGCCAGATGGCCCATGACCATGGCGCCCATCAGCATGGTGTAGTCCGAGCCGCAGATGCAGCCCACCACGGCGATGGCGGCGATGACACGGCCGCGGTCGCCTGCAATCATCTTGCCGCCCTGCCCTGCAATGAGGATGGGCAGCAGGTAGGTCAGCATCGGGGAGACCATGCTGGCCAGCTTTTCGTTGGGGAACCAGCCCGCTTCAATGAACAGAGCAGTGAGGAAGCCCCACGCGATGAATGCGCCGATATTCGGCATGACCATGCCGCTGAGGAACTTGCCAAAGCGGGAAACAGCGTTTTTCATTTGTAGCTCTCCTTTTTCACTTGAAAGGCAGGCGGTGCAGCTCCTGTGGCATGGGAGCTGCGGCCTGCGGACGGTTGTTCGGAGGAGCTTTCGTTTCGTTCTGGCACTATTCTAGCCGATACTGCGCCGGATTTCAATGGTGACAAGCGGTGGGGTTGTCACCGGAGGATGGTGACACCAGTGGGCTGATACGGCAACATTTCCAATGGATGCGCGGGTGATTTGTGCATATTTGCTGATGCGCCGGGATACAAGACGGGAACAAGGAAGCTTTTGTCACCGGGCAATGGTGACAAAAAACACACAACTTCTTTTCTGCGTTGGGGGCTGGCAGACGGGGTGGCACTATGCTACAATAGAAGCAATGGGTAACTTTTGGGAAAAGGAGAGAAGCAACATGGGTGCGGTGTATCGTGAGGAACTGTCGGCAAATGCACGGAAGCTGATCGAGCAGCTGCTCAGCCTTCCGCAGGGCTGGGTGACGGCGGCGGCGCTGGCTGAAAGCATCGGGGTCAGCCGCCGCACCGTGCTGCGGGAGCTGCCCGCTGTGGAGCAGTGGATGCAGGCTGCCGGGGCGCATTTTGTGCGGAATCCCGGCAAGGGTCTGCTGCTGGATGAAGCGCCGGAGCGGCGAGACGCACTGCGCACCCAGCTGAACAGCGGCGACAGGAAAGAACTTTCCCGCGCAGAGCGGCGGCAGCAGCTTTTGACAAGGCTGCTCAGCGAGCAGGAGCCCTGCAAAACAGCGGTACTGGCACGGGCGCTTGGCGTTTCGGAAAGCACGCTGTCTGCAGACTTGGATGAACTTGAGACCAAGCTACACCCCTACCGGGTGGAGATGTTCCGCCGCCCCGGCGTGGGGGTCTGGCTGCAGGGGGATGCTTCTTCCTACCGGAGGGTGGTGTCTGCCCTGTTGCGCAGCAGTATGCCGGAAAAGGAACTGGCAGAGGTGCTTTGCGGACGGATGCCGGAAAACGAGATCTTCTCGACCCTGCTGGATACAAAAACGGCCGAAAAGGTCTGGGCGGCTTTGCAGCAGTTTGAACAGGAAGAGCAGCTCCATCTGCCGGATGCAGGCTTTCTGGCGCTGGCGATCCATTGCACCCTGACCATTCAGCAGCTGCGGCAGGGCGGCGACAAGGGCAGCGCCCCCAGAGGGCTGCGCCCGGCGGGCAATCATGCTGCCCGGCTGGTGGCGGCGCTGAACCGCGCCTTCGGGCTGACCCTGCCGTCTGAGGAAGCGCAGTATCTGGAACTGTATCTCTCCGCCTATCTGGGCGCAGAGGACCCTTGGGGCAGCGCACAGGAGATGGAGTTGCGAAATCTGGAAGCCGCCCTTATCCGGGAAATGGAAAAGGCGCTGCACACAGACCTTTCCGGTTACACCTCCCTGCGGGATGACCTGTACTGCCACCTGCGCCCCATGCTGCTGCGGGTGGAGCAGAACATTCGTACCGAAAACCCCCAGCTGGACACCATCCGCACCGACTACCCCGGCCTGTGGAAAGCCACCCGCGCCGCCTGTGATGCGGTGCAGCAGCAATTCGTTCTGCCCGCCATCTCGGACGACGAAGCGGCCTACCTTGCCATGCACTTTGGCGCAGTGCTGGAACAGAATGCCATGTTCCGGCTGCGGCTGCGGGTGGTAGTGGCCTGTCCGCTGGGCATGGGTTCCAGCCGCTTTCTGGCTTCCCGGCTGGGAAACGAGTTTCCCTCTTTGCAGGTAGAGGGGTGCGGCTCGGTGCGGGAGCTGAACACTGCCGACCTGCGTCGGAGAAAAATCGACTTCATTATCTCCACCGTGCCGCTGGAACTGGATTACCCGGCGGTGTGCATCAGCCCTTCCCTGCTGGAGCCAGACCGTGCCGTGCTGAAGGACGCTATCACGCGGTACAGCCAGAACCGCGCAGAACCGGAACCGGCGGTGCAGCCTGTGCAGGATGCACCGCACGCAGGCTCCAAGCTGCAGTATTATGCACGCTTGACCCGGTCCATGACCGGGCTGCTGGAACATCTGACCATCCAGCCCGTCAAGGCTCCCGGCAGCCGCGCTGCCCTCATCCATGCAGCGGCGCAGCTGTTCTGCCCGCAGGAAGCGGACGCCCGGCTGGTGGAGCAGCAGCTTCGCCGCCGTGAAACGCTGGGCGATACCTACATCAAACCCCTGTATGCCCTGCTGCTCCATTGCAGGACAAGTGCGGTAAAGGACTGCCGCTTGGGCTATCTGCAGGCACAGCCGCCGGTCTATGAGCCGGGGCGCATCGTGCTGGGGGCACTGGTGCTGCTGGCTCCGGACGACGGGAACGGCGTCCCGGTGGAGGTCATGCAGAATGTCAGCGGGCAGCTGATCGAAACGTCCCGGCTGATGGAGGCACTGCGCACCGGCCAGCAGCAGGAAGCTGCAGACCTGTTGGAACAGGGCTTTGACCGTGGCTTTTTTGCGGACTGCAAACCGCCGCACACAAAATGAACTGAAAACGAACTCCCGGCTTTTGCCTTTTTGGGCAGAGCCGGGAGTTTTTTGTTGTTGTAACAAGATACCTATTAGAGAACTTTTGAATCAAAAATCATGTATCCCAGAAAGTTGGCGAAAAGCACCAAAAACACGCAGTGCGATTTGTTGAAACAACAGCTTGACAGGGGCAAGAACTGTTGGTATTATAATGCCAGAGCTTTCGTTTCAACAGTTTCGAGTTTCATAACAACAATCATGAAGGAGGCTGTTGTTCCCATGATCTACACCGTAACATTGAATCCGGCGCTGGACAAGACCGTTGAGATCCCGAACCTTGCGCTGGACACCGTAAACCGGATCACCAAGATGCGTACCGATCCCGGTGGCAAGGGCATCAACGTCAGCAAGGTGATCGCAAAGCTGGGTGGGACCAGCAAGGCTATCGGCATTCTGGCCGGTAACAGCGGCAAAGCCATTCAGGACGCACTGGACAGTGAAGGGCTTGCCCACAACTTCCGTTTCGTGCCCGGCGAGACCCGCACGAACCTGAAGGTCATCGACCCGGAAAACCACACCAACACCGACATCAACGAGCCGGGCATCGAGGTGGATGCCCCGGAGCTGACCGCCCTGCTGTACGACCTGCTGAAGGAACTGAAACAGGGGGATATCGTGGTGCTGGCAGGCAGCCTGCCGAAGGGTGCCCCCAAGGACACCTACTACACATGGGTGGAATCCTGCAAAAAGGCAGGGGCAAAGGTCTTTCTGGATGCAGACGGCGAGCTGCTGGCAGAGGGGCTGAAGGCTGCTCCCTATCTGGTCAAACCCAACAACGACGAGCTTTCCCGCATGATGGGCCGGGAGCTGAAAACGCTGGATGAACTGGCCGATGCCGGTCAGGCGCTCATCCGCAGGGGCATCGAACATGTGGTGGTGTCCATGGGCGGTCGGGGTGCGCTGTATCTCCGCAAGGACAGCGTGATCTACGCTCCGGCACTGAAGGTCAAAGTAGGCAGCACGGTGGGTGCCGGCGACAGCGTGGTCGCCGCTCTCGCCTACGCCGAAGCGGAAGGGCTTAGCGAAGAAAACACCGTTCGCCTGTCCATCGCCACAGGAGCCGCCAATGTGATGTGCAGCGGCACACAGGCCGCAGAGCGCAGCCAGATCGAAGAACTGCTGCCGCTGGTCACCTTCCAGCATCTGTAAAACTTCTTGAAAACACAACGGTAACTGTTATAATAAAAGGAGAGTTTCATTATGAAAGTCAAAGCTGTTCGTCTGCACGCCGCCAACGATCTGCGTCTGGATACTTTTGAACTGCCGGAGATCAAGGACGATGAGATCTTGGTCAAGGTCGTTTCCGATAGCATCTGCATGTCTACTTACAAGTGCGCCATCCTCGGCACTGCTCACAAGCGTGTGCATCCGGATGTAGCCGAGCACCCCGCCATCATGGGTCACGAGTTCGCCGGTGATATCGTCAAGGTGGGCAAGGCGCATCAGGACAAGTTCAAGCCCGGCATGAAGTTCACCCTGCAGCCCGCCCTGAACTACAAGGGCACCATGTGGAGCCCCGGCTACTCCTACGAGTTCTTCGGCGGCGACGCCACCTACTGCATCATCCCTGCCGAGGTCATGGAACTGGGCTGCCTGCTGGAGTACAAGGGCCGTGCTTACTACGAGGCTTCTCTGGCCGAGCCTATGAGCTGCTCCATCGGTGCTTTCAACGCCGCCTACCACACCAAGATGGGGGTGTACCATCACGATATGGGCATCAAGAAGGGTGGCAAGCTGGCGATTCTGGCCGGTGCAGGCCCCATGGGTCTGGGTGCTCTGACCTACGCACTGCACCGTGATGTGCGCCCCGGCATGGTGGTGGTCACCGATATCAACGAGGATCGTCTGGCCCGTGCGGAGTCCCTCTTCCCCCCGAAGGAGGTCAAGGAGAAGGACGGCATCGACCTGTACTTCGTCAACACCGCCAACATGGCAGACCCCGCTGCCGAGCTGCGGGAGCTGACCGGCGGTACCGGCTTTGATGATGTGTTCTGCTACGCCCCCATCGCGCCGGTGGTGGAGCTGTCCAGTGCTGTGCTGGGTCGTGACGGCTGCCTGAACTTCTTTGCAGGCCCCACCGACAAGCAGTTCAGCGCCAAGATGAACTTCTACGATGTGCACTACAATTCTACCCATGTCATGGGCACCACCGGCGGTAATACCGCCGACATGATCGAGTCGCTGGAACTGACCGCCGCTAAGCGCATCGATCCGGCTGTGATGGTCACCCACATCGGCGGTCTGAACGCCGCTGCCGAGACCACCCTCAACCTGCCCAAGATCCCCGGCGGCAAAAAGCTGATCTACACCCACCTGACCATGCCCCTCATCGCCCTGACCGATCTGCGTGCCAAGGGCGAACAGGACAACGACCCCCGCTATACCGCACTGGCTGACATTGTGGATGCCCACAACGGCCTGTGGTGCCCGGAAGCAGAGGAATATCTGCTGGCAAACTTCAACCCGGAGGACTAAGCAGAACGTGCCATGGGACAGGACAAACGCAGACAGGAGGAATCCCCCATGGAACAACGCCGCAATCAAATCGTGGAGCTGGTGAACCGCAAAGGCAGCATTAGCTTTGCCCAGCTCAAGGAAGCTTTCCCTTCCGTTTCGGAAATGACCCTGCGCACCGACCTGAAAGCACTGGATGAAGCCCGCCGTGTGGTGCGGGTGCATGGCGGTGTCAAGTCGGTGGAGCAGGTGGTAGGCACAGACGACCTGCTGAGCCGCCGTGCCGCCCGCAATGCCGAAGCAAAGCAGATCATTGCCGAAAAAGCCATTGCGCTGCTGCGCCCCAACACCACCCTGTTTCTGGATTCCGGCAGCACCGCCACAGCAGTGGCCCGGTGCATCCCGGATCAGCCCATGCTCATCTACACCAGCGGCCTGAGCTGCGCCATGGAGCTGGCAAAGCTGGAAAAGCCCCCATGTGTCCCTGCCGGGCGGCAGCCTGAACCGGTTCAGCATGAGCGTCTGCGGTGCACAGAGCATCCAGACGATGGAGGGCATCAACTTTGATTTGCTGCTGCTGGGCGTGACCAGTTACAGTCCGGAAACCGGTTTTACCTGCGGCGTGGAGGATGAAGCACGGCTCAAGCAGACCGTGCTCCGCCGCTGTGAGCAGAAAGCCGTGCTGCTGGATTCCTCCAAGATCGGACTGAAAAGCACGTTCCACATCTGCGAGCTGTCCGATATTGATATTGTGATCTCGGACGGAAAGCTGCCGTAGAATTTTTACAGGCCTGCCGGAACGCAGGCGTAACGGTACTATAAAAGGAGTATTATTATGAAGATCATCCGCGCAAAAGATTATCAGGATATGTCCCGCAAAGCGGCCAACATCATCTCCGCACAGGTCATCATGAAGCCGGACTGTGTACTGGGTCTTGCCACCGGCGGCACCCCGGTGGGCACTTATGCCCAACTGGTGGACTGGTACAACAAAGGCGATTTGGATTTCTCCGAGGTCACTACTGTCAATCTGGATGAGTACCGCGGCCTGCCCAAGGAGCACCCCCAGAGCTACTGGTATTTCATGAACGAGAACCTGTTCAGCAAGGTGAATATCGACCCGGCCAAGACCAACCTGCCGGACGGCACCAATCTGGACACTGCCGCCGAGTGTGCCCGTTACAACGGTATCATCCACAAGCTGGGCGGCATCGATCTGCAGCTGCTGGGCATCGGCCCCAACGGTCATATCGGCTTCAATGAGCCGGGCGAAGCCTTTGAGCTGGAGACCCACTGCATCGACCTTGCGCCCACCACCATCGAAGCCAACAAGCGCTTCTTTGACGGCAACGAGGCCCTTGTCCCCAAACAGGCATACACCATGGGCATCAAGACCATCATGCAGGCACGCAAGGTGCTGGTGGTAGCCAACGGTAAAGCCAAGGCACAGGCCGTCAAGGACGCCGTGACCGGCCCTGTGACCCCTGCCTGCCCCGGCAGCATCCTGCAGCTGCATCCGGACTGCATCCTTGTGGCAGACGAGGAAGCACTGAGCCTGCTGTAAACTCCCAAAGCCAACTTCTTCATTTACCATAACTTTGCTTAAGATCCAACCAAAGCACAGAAAGGGCCGGACTCGTTGCACGGGTTCGGCTCTTTCTGTCAGAAATAAGATTTATCTTGCTATCTTACGCAAAGAGCAACTCCAAAAGAGCCGTCATGGAGATGGTGGGTTCGCCTGCTGCGGGATTTACGCTGAAAATACGCTGAAAAGAGGTCACCCCGATCGGTGGCCTCTTTTTTGCTGCCGCGAACTGTCTGGCTGCGGCAGCGGATAACAGCAATGTCCATTGCGCTTTGTTTTGCCCGGATGCGCACCCGCAGAAAGCTCTCCCTCGTCAAACTGCCCAAAATACGCCCTTAAAAGTTTACTTGACGCAATTCTCAAATCAATATATAATTGGGTCAGAAACCAATTGTAGAAAAGGATGATTCCCAATGGCGCGCAGATACGACAGCAAGGAAGCAAAACGGCGGATCCTGACCGCCTGTGTCCGGCTTTTTCTGGAAAAAGGCTACACGAACACCAAGGTTGCAGAAATTTTAAAGGAAGCAGATGTTTCCGCCGGGTCGTTCCAGAATATTTTCCGCACCAAGGACGGTGTGCTGACCGAGCTGATCGGCATGATGTTCAGCAGGCAGTTCGGCGCGGTAAGGCCGCTGGCGGCAAACGCCCCCTCGCCGGTGTACCTCTACGCGGTGGAGACGGCTTTGCAGCTGGCGATGACCGAGCTGAGCGAGAATCTGCGGGATATCTATGTGGAGGCGTACACCTTCCCCGCCACGGCGGAGATCATTCACCGCAGCACCACTGCCGAGCTGCAGGCGGCGTTCAGCGCGTATCTGCCCGGGTGCGCCGAGTGCGATTTCTACGAGATGGAGCTGGGCACGGCTGGCATGATGCGCGGCTACATGGCACGGCGGTGCGACCCCTACTTTACGCTGGAGCGCAAAATACGGCGCTATCTGAGCATGAGCCTGAGTGCGCTGCAGGTCCCCGCGCAGGAGCGCGAGCAGGTCATCGCTTTTGTGGCGGAGATCGATATGCTTGCCCAGGCGCGGAAGGTGGTAGATGCCGTGCTTGCATCGCTGTCCGTGCAGTTTGATCTGAAAGGATAACAAGGTTTGATGACAAGGAGGGAGTAACATGAAAAAATGGCTGATCCGGTGTTTGACGGTGCTGGCAATGGTGTGCCTGATACCGGGGATCGTGTTAAAAGCGGCGGCAGAAACAACCACGGTGCGCTGCAAAAACTGTGGGAGTGTGGAGACACGTGAGATCCTTGGATACAGAAAATATGATTCGAACTCTCATAGGTTTTATGTAGCTGAGTGCCAGAACTGCCACAACGATGGCAATGTTACGTATTTAAAGGTACATTCCGGCGGCACCGAAACTCCCACCTGCACCACAGGCAAAACCTGTGAAAAATGCGGCGCGGAATACGGCGAAAAAGACCCAAATAACCATGATCTGGTGCAGCACGCAGCAAAAGCCCCCACTTGTACGGAAATCGGCTGGGACACTTACGACCGCTGCATCCGCTGCGGCTATACCACCCGCAAAGAGCTGCCCGCACTGAACCATGATTTAGTGCACCACGAAGCAAAAGCCCCCACCTGCACGGAAAAGGGCTGGGATGCTTACGACACCTGCTCCCGCTGCGATTATACCACCTATGCGGAGCTGTCCGCGCTGAACCATGACTATCAGGCTGTTACCGTAGAGCCTACCTGTGAAACAGACGGCTATACTGTTTTTACCTGCTCCCGCTGCAAAGACAGCTACACCGCAGACCCGACCGATAAGCTGGGACACCAGTTCGGTGCATGGTCCCCGAATGGAACCGGCTCTCAGAGCGCCGGTTGTCTGCGGCAGGGCTGCGCGCACACTGGCAGCACGGATTGCCGGAAGTTTACTTTCCGCACTGCGGAAGGCGAAACGCTGATCTTCTGCCCCGTGTGCGGGCAGGCAGAAAACGCCGCGCAGCTGGAAAAGACCGAAGCCGCAACGGCGTGGACTATCAGCGGCAGTCTTTCTACGGAGGATGTGACCGCACGGACGAACGGGGAATACCTGAGTGTGGCTTTTGAAACCGCAGGCAGCCTGACGCAGCCCACCGGCCGGGTAAGGCTCGCGCTGCCCGCCGGATTGCTGGAAGGCAAAAAGCTTGTGCGCATTGCCTCGGACGGCACACAGACGGAGATGCCGTTTGAAACAGAGCGCGGAAAGCTCATCTATACGCTGGATTTTGCAAACAGCGAGCTGCCCGTAATGCTCTTCCGGCTGGTACCCCAGACCGCCGCCCTCTGAACGCTTTTACAGCGGCACAAACAATAAAACGCAAAATGCCCGCTCACCGTGGTTTTCCACAGGTGGGCGGGCATTCTTTTGTGCCTTTTGGGGCATCAAAATACCCCCGGAGGATGCAGCGTTTTTTACGCTGTCTACTCGGTGGTCATTTCCATCGTGCTG
>ENA-OQHF01001187-OQHF01001187.1-human-gut-metagenome-genome-assembly--contig:-NODE-1187-length-14704-cov-3.532551_pt1 | contig 14704 bp, 15 predicted proteins | sample MGYA00242559_ERZ504709 | MGnify/ENA primary metagenome ERZ504709 (study PRJEB26092, sample SAMD00036203) | human gut metagenome | host: Homo sapiens | study: EMG produced TPA metagenomics assembly of... | reverse complement strand
GACGGCGGAGGACGCGCGCAGCTTCAACTATCAGGACATGCTATACCGGCGGCGGAGCTGAAGGCCGCGCTGATCGAGGCCGCCGGTGACCCGGATGTGAAGGCACCGACCATTAAGGAGATCGACGAGTGGCTGCTGGCGCAGCGGCTCATCGGCATGGAGCGTCTGCCGACGAAGGGCTTTTACTACGTGCCGACCCCCTGCCGGTGTGGACGCCGGTCTGCGCAGCGAGGACAAGGTCAGTGCTCGCGGCACGCCGTATTCAGTGCTGCTGTTTACGCCGGAGGCGCAGCGGATGGTGGTGGAGCACTTTATAAAGCCGGACTAACCGCAAACCGGCAGGTCCCTGCTTTCGCACACGGCCACGGCGGCATGTGGGCATGCCGCCCTACGTTCCACTTTCCCCGTTATACGTAGGGCGGGGTGCCCACACCCCGCCGCCAGTTCGCGGCATCTGCCGCTAATGAGTTTACGCGCTCTTTTCGTCAACCTGCCCGTTCTTTCGTCAATTCTTTGTCATATTCGTCGATTGCGGATTTTTTGACACGATGTTAAAATGTTAGCAGAGACCGTATACCAATTTATAAGGAGCACCCCATGGACAACGTGAAAATTCTCGAGGTCAAGCAGAGCATCTTTGCCTCCAACGACGAACAGGCCGCCGCGCTGCGGGCTGAGCTGAAGCAGGAAAAAATTTTTCTGCTGAATTTAATGAGTGCACCGGGGTCCGGCAAAACCACGACACTGCGCCGCACGATTGCTGCGCTGCAAAATGAGCTGCGCATCGGCGTGATGGAGGCCGACATCGACTCCGACGTGGACGCCCGCGCCATTGCCGAGACCGGCGCCAAGGCCATTCAGCTGCACACCGGCGGCATGTGCCATCTCGATGCCGGGATGACCGAACAGGGGCTTACCGAGCTCGGCACGGCGGACGTCGATCTCGCGGTGCTCGAAAACGTCGGCAATCTCGTCTGCCCGGCGGAGTTCGATACAGGCGCGGTGAAAAACGCGATGATCCTCTCCGTGCCGGAGGGACACGACAAGCCGCTCAAGTACCCACTCATCTTCACTGTGTGCGACGCGCTCATCATCAACAAGATCGACGTGCTGCCGTATTTCGACTTCGACATGGAAAAGGTCGTCGAATACGCGCACATGCGCAACCCGAAGCTCAAGATATTCCCCCTCTCCGCCAAAACCGGCGAGGGCGTGGACGCTTGGTGTAATTGGCTGCGCGAGCAGGTGCGCGCTTGGAACGGGTGAGAAAAGAGAAAGAGATGTACCGCAAGGTACATCTCTTTTTTTTATGCGTCCAGCCGAAAGACCGACGGGTAAATTTGTCCGTCCCTGAATTCGAGTACGCCGTAGGTCGGGCGGCGGGGATCGCCAATCGAACCGGGATTCATCATCATCGGCCGCGACGCCGCGTCCACGAGCGGCACGTGCGTGTGGCCGAAGAGCAGAATGTCGGCGTTCATCTCGAGCGCGCGGTACTGCGCGCGGAGAAGTCCGGTCTTCACCCCTAACGTGTGCCCGTGCGCGATGAGCACGCGGTGATCATCCAGAATCAGCACGCGCTCAAGCGCTTCAAAGCGCCCGAAGTCGCAGTTGCCGGGGACCTGCTCGAGCGGCAGGCTGGGGAAAAGTTCACGCAGCTCCTCGACATCGCGCCAGCCGTCGCCAAGATGGATGATGCCCTGCGGCTTTACGAGCTCCACCGCGCGCACCATGTTGTCGACATTGCCGTGCGAGTCGGATAGTACCAAGTATTTCATAGCGCTTACAGGAACTTGTCGAGCTCGCGCTCGACCTCATCCATCTTCTTGATCTGCGGCTTGTCGATGCGATAGCCGCCCTTGACGACCATGTCGAGCCTCACGCAGCGCGCTCAAATTCTGAAGAGGGTTGCCGGAGCAGACGATCAGGTCGGCCTGCTTGTCCGCCTCAATGCTGCCGGTCAGATCACCGATGCCCGCGAGCCGGGCATTGAGTTTTGTCGCGCTGTAGAGCGCGAACGCGGGCGTCACGCCGCAGTATTTGACGAAATAGTGCAGCTCGCGCCACATGTCGTAATGTGTGATGTACGGGCAGCCGACGTCCGTGCCGAGACCGACTGGCACGCCCGCGGCGAGGTTTGCCTTTGCGAGCGCGACGATGCCGTCGAAGACGATCTTGCCATTTTCCTGCTGCTCATACGTCGCGTGCGAAATGCTGCGGTCGAAGAGCGCGTAGGGCAGGGCGGGGGAAATGGTCGAAATTTGGAACGCCTTGCGCTGCTTGAAGAGCGTGATCATTTCATCGCTTGGCTGCGCGCCGTGCTCGATGGAGTCGACGCCGTTTTGCAGCGCGACCATCACGCCCTCAGGGCTCTCAACGTGCGCCGCGACGATCATGCCGAGCGAATGTGCCTTGTCGCACGCGGCCTTGACAAGCTCGGGCTGCATGCGCAGCACGCCCGGCTCGCCCACGACTTCGGCGTCCAGCACGCCGCCGGTGATCATCAGCTTGATGAGGTCGGGCTTTTCGGCGGCAATCTTTTCGACGAGCGCCGCGGCCTCTTCGGCGGAGTGCGCCTCGTAGGCGAGCGAACCCGCCATGTGCCCGCCGGGGACGGAGACCGCCATGTTCGACGCCAGCACGCGCGGGGCAAGAATTTTGCCCGCCGCGGCGAGGTCGCGAATTTTCGTGTCGTAATCGGCGACGCCGCCGACTGTGCGGATGGTCGTGACGCCGGAGAGCAGCTCGGTTTTGGCGTAGCCCTCGCACATGTTGACGCCGATCCTGTTCGTCAGCGCGCAGAAGGTGATGAGCTTGACGAGCTTTTTGGGGTCGCTCGCCTTCTTTTTCGGCTTGCCCGAGGCGGGCAGGTGCACGTGCATGTTGATGAGACCCGGCAGCACATATTTTCCGCCGAGGTCGACTGCCTCATAGCCTGCGGGGATATGCTGTGCGTCGACGATCTCATTGATTTTCTCGCCGTCGATGCAGACGGCCTTGCCCGTCTGCGGCTCCATGTGCTCAGAGCCGTCGAGAAGCACGCAGTTTGTCAATGCGTACTTTTTGTCGTTGTGGTACATCGGAGTGTGCGCCTTTCCTGTTATCGAATCTGGCCGCTGCCGGTGATGACGTATTTATAGGTGCTCAGCTCGTCGAGCCCCATCGGGCCGCGCGCGTGGAGCTTCTGCGTCGAAATGCCCATCTCGCAGCCGAGGCCGAACTCCCCGCCGTCGGTGAAGCGGGTGGAGACGTTGACGTACACCGCCGCGCTGTCGACCTCGTCGACAAAGCGGTCGGCCGCGGCTTGGTTCTCGGTCACGATGCAATCGCTGTGGTGCGTCGAGTGATGCTGGACATGTGCGATGGCCGCATCCAGATCATCTACGACCGCGACGGCGAGAATGTAATCGAGAAATTCCGTGTCGAAGTCGAGCTCCGTTGCCGCCGTGCCGGGAATGATCTCCGCCGCGGCTTCGTCGAGCCGCAGCTCGACGGGGACAAGGCCCGCTTCCCTACGCTTGTCGACAAGCGCGGCCTTGAGCTTGGGGAGAAATTCCTTTGCAATGTCGCGGTGGACAAGGCAGACCTCCTCCGCGTTGCAGACGGACGGGCGGCTCGTCTTGGCGTTTTCGATGATCTTTACCGCCATGTTGAGGTCAGCGTCCCTGTCGACGTACACATGGCAGATGCCCGTGCCGGTCTCGATGCAGGGAACGCTTGCATTTTCCACGCACGCGCGGATGAGCCCCTTGCCGCCGCGGGGGATCAGCAGGTCGACAAGGCCGTCCGCCGTCATCAATACCTGCGCGCTCGCATGCGTTGTATCCTCAACGATGTTGACAATGTCGGAATCGCCGCCGACGGACTCAACGCCCGCCTTGAGCGCCGTGACGATGGCGTGAGAGGAGCGATAGGCCTCCTTGCCGCTGCGCAGCATGCAGACGTTGCCGCTCTTGATGCACAGCGCCGCGGCGTCCGATGTGACGTTCGGGCGGCTCTCGTAGATGATGGCGACCAGACCGAGCGGCACCTGCCGCTTGGTGATGGTCATACCATTGGGGCGCTTGAACTGCGCGAGCGCGCGGGCCCACGTGGTCGGGCAGCGCCGCGGCCTCGCGGATGCCCTCGGCCATCGCGTGGATGCGGCTCTCCGTCAGGGCGAGACGGTCGAGCATCATGTCGGAGATCGTGCCCTTCGCCGCCTCCATGTCCTTGGCATTTTCGCGCAGGATATCTTCGCTGTTGGCCTCAAGGCTCTCCGCCATCGCGAGCAGCAGCCGGTCCTTCTCCTCGGCGCTTGCGCTGCGGATGCTGCCCCAGGCAGCTTTTGTGCGTTCCAGAAGTTCGATCGTTGTCATGCTTCATCCCTCTTTGCCAAAAATCTTGTGCCCACGCGCTTGCCCGCGGCCACATCGTAGAGTACCTCGGGCGACTGGCCGTTGGCGATGACCATTTCGCAGCCTGCTGCCGTCGCCATCTGCGCGGCGCGGAGCTTGGTCGCCATGCCGCCGGTGCCGAGATTCGACCCGCTGCCCCCGCCGAGCGAAATGATGTGCTCGTCGATCTTTTCCACCGTGTCGATGAGCTTCGCGTCGGGGTTCTTGCGCGGGTCTCCGTCGAAGAGCCCGTCGATGTCCGAAAGCAGAATGAGGAGGTCCGCCTGGATCGTCACGGCCACGATGGCAGAGAGCGTATCGTTGTCGCCGATGCCGAACTCCTCGGTGGAGATGGTGTCGTTCTCGTTGATGACCGGCAGCGCGCCGAGCTCTAAAAGCCGCGCAAGCGTGTTGTGGAAGTTCTGCTTGCGCACGCCGCCCTCTTCGATATCCGGTGCGGTGATGAGCAGCTGTGCCACGGTGTGGTTATACTCGGTGAAGAGCTTGTCGTAAATGTACATCAACTCGCACTGGCCGACTGCGGCGGAGGCCTGCTTCGTCGGCACGTCTTTCGGCCGTTCACTCAGGTTGAGCTTGCCAAAGCCCATGGCGATGGCGCCAGAGGAGACGAGGATGATCTCGTGTCCCATATTTTTAAGGTCGCTTAAAACCTTGCACAGCTTTTCCATACGCTGGATGTTCAGCCGCCCCGTGGGGTGTGCCAGCGTGGATGTGCCGACCTTGACGACAATTCTCATATCGTGATCCCTCCGATCAAAGCGGGCGCGCGATGCGCGCGGACGCTGGAATTTGCTCATTATTATACCGCGCCGATTTGCATTTTGCACTCTTTTTTTGCAAATTTTGCGCCGTAATGACACAGTAAAGTGAAAAAGCACAGGCGCGCGAAAGCACGCCTGTGCTTTTTTGTGAGATTCTGCTTAAAACGGCTTTTTCGCGACCTCTAAGATCACGTCGAGCATGCCTTGGATCTGCGGGGTAATGACCTTGTTGCGGTGATAAAGCACCTGCCGCCACTGGCTCATCTGACAGTCGGCCACAGGGATGATGGCAAGGTTGCCCTTGTGAATGCTCATCTTCGCCGTGTAGCGCGGCAGCACGGAGAGATACTCTGGATTCTCGCGGATGAGCTTGAGCGCGAGCGTGTCGCTCTCGAGCTCCAAAAACGGCTCGACACTTAGATCCTGACGGGCAAGCTCGCGGTCGAACTGGTCGCGGTAGGGGTTGCCGTGGTTCATCAGGATGAACGGGTGCGACACAAGGTCGGCAAGGTGCACATCATCGCGGGCAGAGAGCGGGTTTTCCGTGTTCGTCACGATGACGACGTCCTCCTGCGCTTCAAAGACTTTGACAAACTGCGTGTCGAAGATCTGCTCATCGAGCGTGTAGATGATGTCGAGCTCATTCTTGACGAGCATTTCGGTGATGGAGGCGATATTGCCCGCGTGCAGGCTGATCTGCACGTGCGGAAAACGCTCGTGGTAGAGCGGCACGATGTTAGAGAACGAGGCGGTGAGCAGCGAATTGAGCGTGCCGACGCGCACGGTGCCGCTCAGTTCGGAATCCGACGAGGCAAAGGCGCTGGCACGCGCGATGGCGCTCACCACGTCGCGCGCGTAGGAGACAAAGTCCTTGCCGTACTGCGTGATGGAGACCGTTTTGCCGATGCGGTCAAAGAGCTGCACGCCCAGCTCGCGCTCGAGCTGCTGGATCTGCACCGTGACGGCGGACTGGGAATAATCCAGAGCTTCCGCCGCACGGGAGAAGCTCTTGAGCTCCGTGACTTTTAAGAATGTGACCAGGTTGCGGACTTCCATGGCTGTCCTCCGATTCAAATTTGTAATACATTTTCAAAAATATATTAGTGGAAATATCTTAATTTGTCAATAGACGCATTATAAAAAATAATGAGTCGGGCGAAAAAGTCGGCCGTGGACACACGGCCGGCTTTTTATGAAGGGGATCAGTCCTTGTACTCGTGGTGCAGCAGCTCGTGCGCGCGCTCATTGAGACCCGCGGCATACATCGCGTCGAGGACGGGGTTGCGCTCGCTGCGCTTGAACATCGCGCTGCGGTCGATCTCGTACAGGCCGTGGGCGCGCTTGAGCTTGGTGCTCATCAGCGCGTAGGGCTGGCCCGCGCCGCCGACGCAGCCGGTGCGGCAGGACATGACCTCGACCAGGTCGACCTCGACCTCGCCGTTTTCGATTTGATCGAGCAGCTTTGCCGCGTTGGCAAGGCCGTGGGCCAGGGCGACGCGCACGTCGCGCCCGTTAACGGGGATGGTCACAAAGCGGATGGCCTCCGTGCCGCGAAGACCGCTGTGCTCGAGCATGCGCAGGACGTTTTTGCTCTTGTCGGGCAGGCAGCAGCGGAGCACCGCCTCCGCCACGCCGCCGGAGGTGCCGAAGATCTCGGCCGCGCCGCTGCCCATGCCGAACGGCAGGTCGGGCGACTCCTTTTCGAGCATCTGGAAGCGGATGCCGGATTCCTTGATCATCTTGATGACCTCCTGCGTGGTCAGCACGAGGTCGACGTTCGGTACGCCGTCGCGGCGGAATTCCTCGCGTCCGGCCTCCATTTTCTTGGCTGTGCAGGGCATGATGGCGATATGGAAGGTCGTGCGGCCGTCGGCGGCGTCCTTTTCGCGGTACTTGTCCTTTAAGACCGTTGCGAACATTTGCATAGGCGAGAGCGCGGAGGACAGGTTCTTGATGAACTGCGGGCGCTCCTGCTCCACATAGCGCACCCAGGACGGGCAGCAGGATGTCATCAGCGGGAGATTTTCGCCTGTTTCCAGGCGGCGGAGGAATTCCTTCGATTCCTCGCGCACCGTGAGGTCCGCGCCGAAGATCGTATCGTAAAATTTTCGTCCGCACCCATGATCTTGAGCGCCGTGACGAGCTTGTCGAGCACATTTTCGCCCGCGGGCAGACCATAGGCCTCACCGATGGCGACGCGCACGGCGGGCGCGATCTGGATGACGACACGCTTTTGCGGGTCGTGCAGGGCACGCCACGCCGCGCCGATGTCGTTTTTGACGGTGATGGCGCCGGTCGTGCATACGGCGGCGCACTGGCCGCAGCTGACGCAGTGCGTGGTCGAGATGGGCTGGTCGTCGCCTGCCTCAATGTGCAGCCCTGGGCCGCGGCCTGCAAAGTGCAGGATGCTCATGCCCTGAACCTCTTTGCACACGCGCACGCAGTCGCCGCAGAGAATGCATTTGTTGAGGTCGAATGTGACCGCAGGGCTTGAAAAGTCCATCGGTACATGCTCGCGCGTATCCTTGAAGTGAACGTGATGGATGCCGAAGCGCACGGCCATCTCCTGCAGGCGGCAGGAGCGGTTTTTTTTCGCAGGCGGTGCAGTCGCGGCAGTGCGAGGCAAGCATCAGCTCCAGTATCATGCGGCGGTATTTGAGAAGGCGCGATGTGTTGGTGCGGATGCGCATGCCGTTTTTCGGCTTGGTCGTGCAGGCGGCGTCGATCTTGCCGGTGTCCAGATCCTCGACCATACACATGCGGCACGCGCCGTAAACGGAAAGGTCGGAGTGGAAGCAGAAGTTCGGCATTTCCACGCCCGCCTTGCGGCAGACATCCATGATCGTGGGCTCGTCGTCGAACTCCACGCGGATGTTGTCGACATACATGATACCCTTAGCCATCGATCTCCACCTCCTGGATCGCATCAAAGGGGCAGGCCTCGATGCAGGTATAGCATTTGACGCACTTTTCCGGGTCGATCACGAACGGCGACTTGATGACGCCCGTGATGGCCTCGGCGTGGCAGGAACGCGAGCACTTGCTGCATCCGCGGCAGATGCTCGGGTCGATCTCGAGGCGGATGCGGTTATAGGGAAGTCCACCCGGCTCGATCGGCTCGCGATCAAGCTCGCAGAGCGCGCAGTCCCCGCGCAGGTGATCCTTGAATTCCTCGGGAAAGTATTTGATGGCCGTCTCCAGCGTGTGGTAGGAATTGCGGCCCAGATTGCAGAACGCCGTGATCGAGATCATCTCGCCAAGGTCGGTGAGCATATGAAAGTCCGACTCGCTGAGGCGGTAGTCCCGCATGGCCCAGAGCAGCTCGTTCATGCGCTTTGTGCCCTCGCGGCAGGGAACGCACTTGCCGCAGAACTCTGTCTGCGTGTACTGCATAAAGCGACACGCGACATCGACCATGCAGCGGTCCTCGTCGAGCACCGTGATGACGCTGTCGCCGCGGCGCACGCCGTAGGGCTTGAGCTTTTGAAAGTGCAGGGGCAGATCGAGATGCTCCTCGACGAGAAGGCCGCCGCTCGGGCCGCCGATCTGCACCGCCTTAAACTTTTTCCCATTCGGAATGCCGCCGCCGATCCCGTAGATCGCCTCTCGGATGGTGGTCGCCTCGTCGGGAATGTCTACATAGCCGGGGTTGGCGATGTCACCCTTGAGTAAAAAAATTCTTGCCATTTCTCTCTCCGTGTTTCGTTTTTAAATTTCAAAAATCTAATAGAATATATAGCACGAAAAACTCTAACACTGCGCCTTAAAATTGTAAAGGGATGCACTGATAAATTATTTGAATAGGAGAGCGGGCTATAAGCAAAAAACGGAGGAGACCGCCTATAATAAGGCGGTCTCCTCTGTTTCTTCTTCGTCCAAAAGCTGCATGATCGACACTTCAAACGCCGTGCGTTCCTCACTGCCGCTTTCGAGCAGCTTGGTGTAGGTCCGGCTCTGCACGCGGCCCTCAAGTGCCAATCGCTCGCCGACGTCCATGCCCGCGATCTGCACGGCGGTCTGTCCCCAGGCGATGCAGGGTAAGTAGTCCGCGCGCCCGTAGTGGCGGTTGACTGCCAGAATGACATCGCATATGCTGCGGCCGAGCGGCGTGCGCCGCAGCACGGGCTTTTTGCACAGCGCGCCCGAAAGCAGGATGCGGTTAAAGTACGAGCCGTCGCCCGGCTCGATGCTCTGGGCGAACACGGTGATGACGAGCCGGTTGCCCTGCCCGCTCTTGTTGTTAAACGAGCGCAGCTGCCCGACGATGCGAAGGCTCTGTCCCTCCTCCACAGGGCAGACGCGCAGCAGTGCCTCGCTCGCCACGATGACGGGCACGTCGTTCTGGCCTGACAGGCGCTCGACCCGCAGGGGAAATTTGTCGAACCGGCGGGTATGGTTCTCGTGCGAAAAGACGGGCTCGCCTGCGGCGACGCCCCACAGCTCCACATAGTTCTGGTTGCGCTCCATATCGTACACCTCAGCACAGTTTTGTTGGTGTATCCTATGAAAAAGAACGTGGAGATATGCCGTGCCGAGCACGAGGACAAGAAGAAAGAGCCGTCTTTCGACGGCTCTTTCTTTTTGTCATTCGCGTGAGCGATAAATTACATCTTGGAGATGATCTCGACCAACTCTTCGCCGATGCGGCCCTGAGCCTCGACGGTCGCGGAGCCGATGTGCGGCGTGCAGGAGACCATCGGGTGGGAGTAGAGCGCAACGTTGGTCGCGGGCTCGTCGGCATAGACGTCCAGACCGGCGGCGCGGACCTTGCCGCTGTTGAGCGCGTCAAGAAGCGCAGCCTCGTCGACGTTGGTGCCGCGGGAGGTGTTGATGATGACGACGCCGTCCTTCATCTTGGCGATGCGCTCAGCGTTGATGAGAGCGCCGCCGTCGACAGCGGGAGCGTGGACGGAGATGAAGTCGGACTTGGCGAGCAGCTCGTCCATCTCAACATAGGGGATGCCGAGCTCTTCCTCGATGCCGGGGATGTGGAAGATATCGAACGCGATGACGTTCATGCCGATGGCCTTGGCCATCTTGCCGAGCTTCTGGCCGATGCGGCCGAAGCCGACGATACCGAGCGTCTTGCCGGTCAGCTCGATGCCCTTGCCGTAGGCCTTCTTCTCCCACTTGCCCTCGCGCATGGAGTGGCCGGCGATGGAGATGTAACGGGCGCAGGAGAACATGTGAGCCATAGCGAGCTCAGCAACGGACTCGGAGGGGGACTTCGGGGTGTTCTTCACCTCGATGCCGTTGTCCTTGGCGTACTGCACGTCGATGTTGTCGAGGCCGACACCGGCGCGGATGACGCACTTGAAGCGGCTGCCCTTGGCCTCGTCGATCTGCTTGGCGCGCAGCTTGGTCTTGGAGCGAATGATGGCGACATCAAAGTCGCGCAGGGCCTTACCAAGCTCGTCGGGCTCGTAGAACTGCTCAACGAGCTCGTGACCCATCGCGCGAACCTTCTCGATCGCGCCCTTATCCATACCGTCGGTAACAAGAATACGCATTTTAACTTTCTCCTTGTAAATATTTTAATCGTTGACCCAGCCGCTCTTTAAGCGGCGGCACCGGTGAACGCTTCACCGGTGAGGGGGTATCTAAAAGGGGGATGTGATCCCCCTTTTAAAAAGCAATTACTTGGTGTGCTCGGCCTCAAACTTCTTCAGGAATTCGACGAGAGCCTGAGCGCCCTCAATGGGCATGGCGTTGTAAACGCTGGCGCGCAGACCGCCGACGCTCTTGTGGCCCTTGAGGTTATCGTAACCGGCAGCCTTGGTAGCAGCGACGACTTCGGCGTCGAGCTCGGCAGAATCGGTGACGAAGGGGATGTTCATGAGGGAACGGAACTCGGGCTCAACGGTGCCATGGAACATCTTGGAGGAATCCAGGAAGTCATAGATGACCTTGGCCTTCTCGATGTTGCGCTGATGCATGACCTCGAGACCGCCGATGCTCTTGAGGTACTTGAACACCTTGCCGCAGCAGTAAATCGCCCAGCAGTTCGGGGTGTTGTACATGGAGTCGTTCTTGGCGTGGGTGTCATAGCGCATGTAGATGGGCATCTTGGGATCGAGATCCTCGCGGATGAGGTCCTCGCGGATGATGGCGATGACCATACCGGCAGGGCCGACGTTCTTCTGCACGCCCGCATAGATCATGCCGTAATCGCTGACATTGCAGGGCTGGGAGAGGAACATGGAGCTCTGGTCGGAGACAAGAACATGGCCCTTGGTGTTGGGCAGCTGCTGCCAGGTCACACCGTGGATGGTCTCATTCTCGCAGATGTAGACATAGTCGGCATCGTCGGGAATGTCGAGATCAGAGCAGTCGGGAATGTAGCTGTAGTTCTTGTCCTTGGAGGAAGCGGCGACGATGACCTCGCCGTACTTCTTAGCCTCGGCAATGGCCTTCTTGGACCATGCGCCGGTCTCGACGTAGACGGCCTTGCCGTTCTTCATCAGATTCCAAGGCACAGCCGCGAACTGCAGCGTAGCGCCGCCCTGAATGAACAGGACCTTGTAGTTGTTGGGGATGCCCATCAGGTCGCGCAGGTCAGCCTCGGCCTCGTCGATGATCTGCTGGAAAACCTTGGAGCGGTGGCTCATTTCCATGACGCACATGCCGCTGCCGCGGTAGTTCATCATCTCGTCACGGATTTCCTCCAGCACGGGCTCCGGCATCATAGCGGGACCGGCAGAGAAGTTGTAGGTGCGATTGTACTTCATTGTTGGTGTCCTCCTGATTGTCTTTTTTGAGCAATAGCAACAGAAATTGCATGATATGACAGCTACAGTATAGTCTATTGTGCGGGGATAATCAATAGAAAAAAGCAAACTTATCATTTATTTAAAAACAACTGTGCCGCGCTTTGAAAAACAAAAAGCAAATGAAGAAATTATTGACAAACGATAATTCTTCTGCTACGCTGACGATAGAAATTATCGCAAAACAATAATTCTGGAGGTGCGATATGAAACGTGACCGGATCAAGACCTTACTTTTGGCGGAGGCACTCATCTGCGCGCTGCTTGCGCTCGCCCTGTGGCTTTTCGAGGGCGACGCCTTTTCCGTCGCCGGATTCCCCGGCAGCGCAGTGGGGCAGGGTTTGAGTGCGCTGGCCGCCTCGGGCCGCTTCGGCTTCGCGCTGGCGTTCACGCTGTACGCCGCGGTGATCCTGCTGCCGCTCTATGCGCTCGTGCTCATCGGGGCGCGGCGGGAACTGAAGCCCGAGGACGCGCTGCTCGTGCTCATCGCGTTTGCCGCGGCCGGCGCGCTCTTTCCACACGGCTGGACCGCCTATTGGAGCACATCGGCGGAGGCACTGTTCCCGCGCCTTGCCTGGCAGTGGCTCATTTTCGCGCTGCTCGCGGGCTGGGTCGTACTGCGGCTGCTGCGCCGGTTTTCCGGCGGCGATACGCAGGAGCTCTTGAAGCTCTTCCGCGCGCTGCTTATCCTCGCGGCGGCATACTTCGTCTTTGAGGTCTGCTTTGCCGAATTTGCGGGCCTGTTTTCCGCCATCGACGCTCTCAAGGCGGGCAACAGCGCCTTTACAACCGATACGGTACTGCCTGTGGCAACGGACATAACGGGATCGAAGAGCCTTGTGTTCAGCTATGTTGTCCTCGCCCTGCGCTTTGCCGCGGAAAGCCTTCCTACGCTGCTCGCCGCGGCGACGGCGTACTTCGCCATCGGCCTTCTCGACACGATGGAAGACGGCGCATTTACGCAGGAGAGCGCCGCCTACGCGCCAAAGCTCGCCGAATGGTGTGTCAAGGTGCTCAAGCTCAGCGTGCTGTTCGCCCTCGCAGTCAACGTTTTACAGGCGGTTTGCGCGCCGATGCTCCTGAGCACCAGCATTTCGATCCGTCTGCCGATCTTCGAGCTGTGCTTCGTGCTCGCAGCGCTTCTCGGTGCGCGGCTCATCGCCTCGAACGTCGCCCTTGCGGCGGACAACGACCTCTTTATCTGAGGGTGCTGCCATGGCGATCACGATACATCTCGACGAGGTGCTGAAAGCGCGCGGCATGACAAGCAAGGAGCTTTGCGCTATTGTCGGCATCACGGAGGCGAATCTTTCCATTCTGCGCAGCGGCAAGGCTAAGGGCGTGCGCTTTGCAACGCTCAACCGCATCTGCTGCGCGCTCGAGTGCAATGTGGGCGACATTCTGCAATGCGACGGAGAATTGGAGGCAGAGCATGAAGAGTAAAACGAAAACGATACTGATTTTTGCTGCGATCCTCGCGGCGGTCTTTCTCGTCGCCTTTCTCGACGGCGGCGCGGTGCAGTCTGCTGCGGACGAGGAGGAAGAGGGCACGCTCATCGGGGCTTTCGTCTCGGAAGAGGATCTCGACATCGGCGGTGATCTTGCGGTCTCGGCCGCGGGCAAATTCGTCTGGAAGGCCGGGCGGCTCTATATGGATACGGACGAAGACTGGTGGGCGCTCAAAGACCGCGGCAGCGGCATTTACTGCACGATGGAGCCTGACTCGCGCTACGGCGAAGAGGACGCCAAGTCGCCATGCATCACGATCTTCGGCGAACTCGGTGCGCCGCTGGGGAAGGCCGGTATCGACGATGACAACGGCGTCCGTACGACGGACATCGACCTCTCGGGCGAGGTCTACGCCTGCGGCGACAGACAAGTGATTTTCAAACTTTATCCCATCTATCAGACGTCGGATGGACGCATTTATTTGACGCGCGGCAACAGCATGGGCATGTCCGGCGCGGACGGCGCCAGCATAACCCACACGCTCACGAGCGATAAGACCGAGACGATTGGCGGCAAGTCCGAGCGCGTGAAGGTCAGAGTCGCCATCACCGTTGCTGCCCGTCCGACGCCGACGAAGTTCACCGTCGCGCACATGGACGAAAACGACGATCTCTTGAAGCTCGAGGAGTTCGCGCCCGACGCGCTGCCCGAGTCTATCACAGCCGCGCCCGGCGCGGCGTATCTCATCGGCACGAGCTATGGACAAGACGGGGACGGCGAGACGGCGGAATACGACATTTGCAGCCGCAGCAATGACAGTGCGCCGTATGCTTACTCAAATCTGGATACCTTCCGCTATCAGGACGGGAAGCTCTGCTCAATCAGCATCAAGGTCAACTGGAAGGAGGGGGCGGCATGAAACGCATCATTGCTTTTGCGCTGGCGCTCGCAGTGGTGTTTGGTGTGAGCTTTGCGCTCTACAAGCCCGAGCGTATCGAAGCCGCGGCGCAGGAGACCATGGACGACGAATGGGTCGGATACTTCTTCGTCCTCGAACCCTTCGACGGCAGGCGCTACGCGACGGAGAACGGCGATGATTACGACTTCGGCGTGCCCGGCGTGCCGGTGTTTGTGACCATCACAGCGTTTGAACCCGACGATCCGGATTACGAAGAGGGCTCTGAATTCAACAATTCCGTCGGTGCGGCGGTGTCCGACGAGGTGGTGGGCAGCGGAATGCACATCAAGGTCGACGACAACGGCAGCAGCTACGAGACGGGCGGAGAGATCGCGCTCGACGCGCTGGGACAGGCGGAACTGTACGAATGTT
>ENA-OQHF01001186-OQHF01001186.1-human-gut-metagenome-genome-assembly--contig:-NODE-1186-length-14710-cov-3.598025_pt1 | contig 14710 bp, 18 predicted proteins | sample MGYA00242559_ERZ504709 | MGnify/ENA primary metagenome ERZ504709 (study PRJEB26092, sample SAMD00036203) | human gut metagenome | host: Homo sapiens | study: EMG produced TPA metagenomics assembly of... | reverse complement strand
CCTACGCCGTGGATGAGGTGAAGCGCACCAACGGGCAGGTGAGTTTTGAAAACGCGGTGCGGAGCCAGCGCCGCATAGAGCCGGATGACACATGGCCCGGATCGTACTGATCTCCCCCTACCTCAAGGGCGGACAGAACGCCGCGAAGCTGGCGCAGCGTACTCGCTATGTTGCCACCCGTCCCGGCGTGGAGCTACTGGCGGATGAGCGCAGTACACTCCCCGCTACAAAAAAGCAGCAGGACTTTATCACGCGGCTGCTGAAGTCCTTTCCCTCCTGCTGGGAACTCATTGAGTACGAGGAATATCTGGATCACCCCACCCAGGGCAATGCCTCCGCGTTCATCCAGCAGGTGCAGGAAGACTACATGGAGGCGCTGGAGCAAAAGGAAAATTTTATCGACTACATCTCTCACCGCCCCGGCGTCCAGAAGGACGGCGAGCATGGCCTGTGGGACGCTCACGGCAAGGTAAAAAATCTCGCGCGGGCGGTACGGGAGGTGGCGGAACACACCGGGAATGTGTGGACGCCGGTGATCGCGCTGCGCCGTGAGGACGCGGAGCGGCTTGGCTACGACAGCGCGGAAAACTGGCGAGCGCTGGTGAACGCCTCCGTCTGTGACATCGCGCAAGCGTACAAGATCCAGCCGGACAACCTGCGCTGGTATGCCGCCTTCCACCGAAAGCCGAATCAGGTGCATATCCACATGATCCTCTTCTCCGCGGACCCCAAGGAAGGGTATCTCACCCAAGAAGGCATCCGGCAGGTGAAGTCCGCCTTCGCCAGACGGATCTATCACGCGGATCGGATGCACATCTACCAGCAAAAGGACATCGCGCGGCAGGAACTCCAGACGCAGACGCGCAAGGCCATGGTGGAATGTATCGCACAACTGAAACATGGTGCAGTGGATAACCCACGGCTGGAGCAGCTCACCGAAGAATTGGCGGAACGCCTGCTGACAGTCAAGGGCCGAAAGGTCTACGGTTACCTGCCGCCAAGGGTCAAGGCCATCGTGGACGCCATCGTGGAGGAGCTGGCGAAGGACGAGCGGGTGTCCGCCGCCTATGAAACATGGCAGACGCTCTACGAGCAGGTGTGCCTGGACTACGACCAGCGGCCGCGCAAGCGTCTGCCGCTCTCCCAGCAAAAGGAGTTCCGGAGCGTCCGCAATATGGTCATTCAGGAAACACTGCAATGGATAGTGGAGCGGCAACGGTACGCGGATGTGCGGAGAACACCTTCCGCGCAGGAAGGACCTATCATCAAAAAAGATGCCGCTGAAGCCGCACCAGAAGATTCTGGCTCCGCTGACGCTGCCGCCTCCAAAGGTACCGCGCCGCCCGTGGGCGAAATGACTCCGACGCACTCACAGCCATCCGGTCAAGCAGGGCAAACCGCACCGGCAGGAGCAGATTATCGTGCCCCCACGGTGAGCGAAGCCGTTGTGCGGATGCTGCATCACATGAGCAGAATTTTTGAGGACAACAGCAAGATCGACCAGATCCACCGCGGCTTGCAGATCGACCGCAAACGCCGACAGGAATTGCAGCGCAAGCGGCTGGCGATGGGACACAAGCCGGACGACCATGAGGAGCAGACATTCAGATAAAAAAAGCTGCCGCAATTCAAATTGCGGCAGCGTTTTTTTTTGAAGTCAGATCTGTGTTTGCGTCGGAACGAATTCCAGCTTGAGTGCCATTCCCATGCCTGCGGCAAGACGCTTGAGCGTCCGCAGAGAGGGATTGGCCGTTCCGCTTTCCAGCCTACTGATGTCAGCCTGTGTAATGCCGGTAATGTCGGAGAGTTGCTTTTGTGTCATGCCATTTTCCTCACGGCCTTCAACAATAGCGCGCATGATCTGACGTTCCGGTTCCTGCGCATCCCACTCCGCGCGGAACTCAGGGTCCTGCATTCTTTCGTTCAAAGTCTCACGAAAAATTTTTTCCCCCATAAATCATGCCTCCCTTTTTTTGATTAAAGTCTGCGCGATACCGCTTGGCACGTTCTATCTCGCGCGGCGGGGTTTTCATCGTCTTTTTTACAAAGCCATTGGTGAGGATTACTCTGCGTCCCACCACGAAAAAGTAAAGCACCCTGCTGATATCTGTACCTTGCTTTGCACGCACTTCAAAAATCCCGTCATCCAGCACCTTTGAATATGGCTCGCGTAAGGCGGGGCCTTTGCTTTCGAGCAATTCCAATGCAGCAAATATTTTTGCCTGCATTTATTATCCTGCGAGAGAATGAATTCTTCAGCAGGTCTGCTGCCATCATCCTTCTCGTAGTATTCCACCGTGTAGTCCATACATTCACCACGCCTTCTCTGCAATTAATTATATGCGATAAAAACACATATTGTCAACAGAAAGAACGACAATCTGAAAGGAAACATCATGAGCCAATTTATCTATTTCACGCCGGAGGAAAAAGCACGTGCGCAGAACACGGATCTCGTGTCGCTGCTGCGCGCCCAGGGGGAACGACCCGTGCGCTCTGGTCGGGAGTTCCGTCCCCCCAACGATCCCAGCATCACCGTGCGGGGCAACAAATGGTTTGACCACTCCGCGCGCGTCGGCGGCTACGCCGTCAGCTTCGTCCAGCGCTATTACCGCCTCCCTTATCAGGAGGCGGTTTTGCTTTTGCTGGGCAGAAAGAACGGTAAATCGCATGAGCAGGCAAAGCCTGTGAAGGAAGTTCCAAAGGCTTTCGCTTTGCCGGAGCCTTACGGAACCATGCGGCGTATGTATGCCTACCTCATGCGTCAGCGCCACATCGACCGGGAGTTTATCTCCTATTTCGTACACGAAAAGATTCTCTACGAGGACAAGCATCACAACTGTGTTTTCGTGGGGCTGGATGACAGCGGTGAGGCCAAGCACGCGCACATCCGCAGTACCAACAGCGAGGGACGGGTGTTCCGCATGAACATTGAGAGCAGCGCCAGCGAGCACTGTTTTCATAAGAACGGCACGGACAAGTCCCTCTATGTGTTCGAGGCGCCCATCGACCTTCTGTCCCACATTACCCTCTATCCATACGGCTGGCAGGAACACAGCTATGTTGCCTGCTGCGGAACTTCTATTCAGCCTGTGCTGGAGCGGCTGCGGCAAAATCCGAAACTGGACATGGTGTATCTGTGCCTCGACAACGATGACGCGGGCAATGACGCCTGCGACCGTATGACGGATACGCTGGAGGACATGGGCTTGGATGTGGAGCGGCTCTGCCCGGTGCGCAAGGATTGGAATGACGATCTCTGCGCTAAATTCGAGAAGAAGGAGAAAGACACATGAACGAAAATGTATGGCCCCTGATTTTGCTTGGCGGCGGCCTGCTGGCATTCTTGCTTGCGGTGTCCTTCCTCTCCAAGAATTACTCGCTTAACAATTTCAAGAGTAAAACCGTTGGCGACGGTCAGCACGGCACGGCTCGGTGGGCAACACCCAGGGAGATCAGCAAAACATACCGGACGGTACCGTTCCGTCCCCGCCGCTGGCGCAAGGGAGAGGAGCTGCCTACGGAGCAGGGACTCGTTCTTGGCAGCGTCGGCGGCAGAAACCATAAAAGCGAAAGAGGATTCCTGCTGAAAACCTCTCGCAAGCTGCTGGAAAAGCTGCGACGTTCTGTGGAGGGAAAGCGGAAGACGAAGAAAAAATCAAAGGCTCTCTCAAAAGTCAAAAAGATGATTGAGGAGCAGCGAGATATCCGGGCGCTGGTGGACAGTGATGACATCCACTGTCTGATGATCGGCGCCTCCGGCGTGGGCAAGACGGCATTTTTCCTATACCCGAATCTCGAATACGCCTGCGCCTGCGGCATGAGCTATTTGGCGCTGGACACCAAGGGCGACCTCGCACGTAACTACGGCTGCATCGCATCGAAATATTACGGCTATCAGGTCACGGTCATTGACCTGCGCAATCCGACATGCTCGGACGGTTTCAATTTTATGACGCTCGTGAACCACTATATGGACAGAGCAAAAAGAGACCCCAACGATCTCACTGCCAAGGCGAAAGCAGAGAACTATGCCAAGATCCTCGCCAAAACGATCGTCAGCCCGGAGGGCTCCTCGCAGTATGGCGACAATGCATTCTTCTATGAGAGTGCAGAGGGTGTGCTGGCCTCAGTGGTTATGTTGCTTGCAGAATTTATCCTGCCGGAAAAGGACGGCACGGAGAAGCGATACATCGTCTCGGCGTTCAAGCTGGTGCAGGACTTACTGGCAGCGCCGGGCGGCGGGCGGGGAAAGAACGGATTCCATGTGCTGATGGACATGCTTCCGTCCGTACATAAGGCGCGCTGGGTAGCCAACGCAGCGCTGACGGCAGCGGATCAGTCGATGGCATCCGTCATGTCGACAGTGCTGTCGAAACTCAACGCCTTTTTGGACTCTGAGCTCGAGCAGGTCATCTGCCGCGATAATCCCATCGATGCAGAACGCTTTGCGTCGAGCAAGTGCGCCATCTTTGTTGTCATTCCAGAGGAAGATCCTACGAAGAATTTTATCGCCAGCCTGATGATCCAAAACCTTTCACGCGAGCTCTTTTCCGTGGCGGACTGATAATGAAGGGAGACTCAAAAATCGCGTGGTCATTTATGACGGATGAGTTTGGTACGATGCCGCCCTTTGACGTACTGCCGCTGTTCTCCGCGGGACGTTCCCGCGGGCTGACGCTGGTGCCAATCATCCAGAGCCTTGCCCAACTGGAAAAGAACTACGGGAAAGAGGGGGCGGAAATTATATGTGACAACTGCCAGGACACCATCTTCGGCGGCTTTGCACCGCAGAGCAAGACAGCGGAGGCGCTCTCCTCGGCGCTGGGGAGCCGGACAGTGTTGTCCGGCTCCGTCAGTCAGGGCAAGGAGAGCAGTCAGTCGCTCCAGATGATAGAGCGCCCTCTTATGACGCCGGACGAGCTCAAGTCCGTTCCCAAGGGAGAATTTGTTGTGATGAAGACGGGCGCGCACCCAATGCGTACACGCCTACGATTGTTTCTTGACTGAGGTATTACCTTTGAAAAAGACTGTCCGACGCCGAAGCCGGTCGTCCGCAGAGTTGCCTATGCGGGCTGCGAGGAACTGATAGCGAACATTCGCAAACAATACGCTGCGGAGAAGACGCCCTACAATGCAATGCGGGGTGATAAAAGATGAGCGATTTTAATTTTATTTACGCCGAGGAGCATCTGAGTCACCGGGAAAAGGCGGTCTATATCTATCTTCGGGACCGGGCAAACGTTTCCGGTGTCTGCTGGCCGGGGATCAAGACCATCGCCCGAGAATTGGGACTTTCGCCACGGACAGTCCAGCGGGCTCTGGCAGATCTGGAGCGCAGGCAGCTCATCGAGAAGCGGAACCGCCGCCGCTCCAACGGCAGCCTCACCAGCAATTTATACCGGCTGACAAAGCATAAAACGTCACAGCCTCCCGCCAAGGGGGGACTGTGACGTTTTTACTCTCAAAATTCTGTCCATAGGGTAGCGTCACCATGGCGCATCCAGAAGAGCCTACTCTACCGGAGGATACAGGACAGAGAAAGAACAAGAATATGGAGGAACTTATGAAGATGATCGTTAGAAGAACAGCGTTGGCTGTCTGCACCCTTGTCCTGGCATTGATCCTGCCCACAGCTGCTTCCGCTGCCTGCACAGGCTTTGATGACGTACTGGAGTCTGCGGACTGCTATGAAAGCGTGATATATCTGGCAGAATGTGAGATCGCTGCCGGAACGGGAAATGACTGCTTCTCGCCGGAACAGCTCATCACTGTGGAGCAGTGGGCTGTCATGCTCTGCCGCGCCTATGGTGCGGAAACTATCGGTGACAGCTGGCAGGATGTAGGTCGAAGCAGCGTCGTGGAAGCCTACCGGCAGGGCTGGCTGAACGAAACCGCACTCTCCGCGCCGCGCTCACCGATGTGTCGCAGCGTGCTGGTTGAGAGTGCTTTTGCCGCCGCGGATGTTCCGGTCTATGACAGCACGCTCTACGAGGGAGGGGCATCGCTCAGCACGGCTGACAACATCCTGCGCGTGGGGCGGGAGCTCGGGCTGTGCTCTGATGATGCGGATACCAATGCGCTCGTGACGCGCGGAGAAGCGGCGATCATTCTTCATGCTGTCCTGACACAGAGCTTCCGCATTGAGGCTCCGCCCGCGCCGGTGGCTCTGGTAAACGCGGCAGGCGTCAACATCAACGACTACCTGCTGGCGCTGCGGCAGGTGCCAGAGCCGGTGCTTGCCACCTTTAAGGTGGCCGGCTGGATATACCGTATCGACTTCGACTACATCAGCGAACTCAGCAAGCAGCTGGACATGAGCTGCATTGGAGCCACCAACTACAGCCAGAAAACCATCTACATCTCGGAGGCCAGCGCGACGCTCCATGAATTCGGACATTTCCTCGATTGGACGCTGGGAATCCCTGCGGAGCATGAGCAGCTATATCTGGCGGAGGCACAGAACTCCGGGCTGCGGGATTACGCCAAAACCAACGCCAGGGAATACTTCGCGGACTGCTTTGCCTATTGGGTGAAGTACGCAGGAAATACCAATGCCATATCGTTGCTGCAAGAATGCGCTCCGATGACGTATCGGTATTGGAAAAAAATAACGGATTCAGGATATACATGCTCAAAGTAAAATAGAACTTCAACCGTCGTTTTTTCTGTTTGTTCGGTTGCCTCGGCTTGCATTGCAGGCTGGACAGTTCCCCCCACCTCTTGGTATAATGCCACCAGCATAACAGGTAGGAGTTGCGGGCTATGTTGATTTATCTTCAAGTAATCGAAACAGAGGAAGACAAAAGCAAGTTTGAAGACATATACCTGGAATATCGGGGCCTTATGTATTATGTTGCTTACAAACGCTTGCATCATGAACAAGATGCAGAGGACGCAGTACATCATGCATTTATGAAAATAGCTGAAAATATTACGGCTATTAATCCAGTGAGTCCAAAAACAAAGCAGTTTGTCGTAACTATAGTTGATAACAGAGTAACTGATATGCTGCGAATGAATGGCCGGCATCCCACCGCAGAATACAACGATGAAATTCTTAGCAGTTTGAGCTCCGAACTTCACACGGATGATTTGCTTACAGAAGCTATCCTCAAGCTTCCAGAGCAACAGCGTCATGTTATCTGGCTGAAGTACTATCACGGTTACAGCTTGCGAGAAATTTCAAAGATGTTAGGCATTACATTATCATGGGCACAGAAAATTGATCAGAGAGCAAAAAAAGCAGCTTGAGATACTATACAAAGAAGGAAGGCGGTGAATTTTGATCACGGATGCGTAGCTACGCAAAGCTGCTGAAAAAATCCAGCGACTTATATCTGCGTTACGTAGAACAGGATTACAATTCTACCCCTCCTCATGAGTTCTCTGCATCGTTTGAAAAGAAAATCAGGAAGTTGAGAAAACGCGCAGATCATCCTTACTTCTATAAAACTTGCACAAGGCTGCAGCTGTTATACTTGCAATCCTGATTAGCGGAAGTGCGTGGCTGGCTGTTGACACAGAAGCGAGAGCTGCCTTTTCGGATGGGTAAAAGAGCATTATGAAATGTTCTTTGTATATCGGTTTTCAGGCAAATCAGAGGACTCGACTGAGCATGGCCAGTATCAGCTTGAGTTGATACCAGATGGATATTCTGAGAAAATGACCATTGATGAAAACGGGAGCGTTACAGTCATTTATGTGGATAATACCGGAAAACGATTGAAGTTTGGATATATGTATAATCCAAACTCTACCGAGTGGTATATCGATACAACGAACACCATCCATTCTAATTCGTATGTAAATGGACAGCCAGCGGACTTGTTCATATCTACAAGCAGGGATGTGGGATGTGGCAAGTATAATAATGTGGACAGAGGAATCGGTTGATGTTGCGTTTTATGTATCGGGGTTCTTTGACGAATCGACACTAATTCAAATTGCGGAAAGCGTTCAAGCACAGAAATAAAAAAATTTGTCCAAAAGCGCCTCATTCTATCGTATCTATTATTAAGTACGATAGAATGAGGCGCTTTTGAAATTTCACGAAAAGATATCTCTCTACTGGCGGAAATTCTAAAATCAAGCGCAATTAGTTTTTCCCTTCCGCTTTACTGCAGATACCGTAGAAGGAGTTGATTCACATTAAGCGCATTTTCAGCGGCATTGCCATAATCCTATTTGCAATTTTGCTGGCTCTTCTTTGTTTTTTTACCAGAAGCAGCAATCAAGATAAGTATCACATCGAGATGTCATACAAAGAAGAACTCCAGCATGTTGTCGTTTCTGCTTTAAAGGTATCACCAGAATATGAACCATTAGATTATGAATTTCGAGGGCCAGAGTTGCTGTCTCTTGTTGACGCAGATTATATCGATGGAGTAGACGTGCTGACATTTGACATTGTAGAGGATGGAATGTCAGAAATAGTTTTTTACTCAATTGATTCCAATAATCCCGACAACATTTATGGTCATGCTTACAAATGCGATATTAGTATTACTAGTGATGTTGTTGATGTAGGCGGGCGTCTTTGGAGACGATGAATGAAAAGCGTAATGACCACACATTAATGAGGATTCAGAAATAGTTTATGGAATAAATATGGAGGAGGCGTACCCCATGAAACGTCTATACACCCGGATTCTCTTCATTTTCACAGTGTTGGCAGCATTCTTAGTTACAGACTGCTGGAAGGCAGAACCGCATAAAACACCGTGGGAGGTGGAGGAGCAAGCATACCTCTCCTATGAGGAATACTTTTCTCAGCAGCGTCTCTACGATTATGCAGAAGATGTCTTTTCTGGCTGGTCATTACAGGATGCTGATATTAGCTACGACGGTACAGTGCTTCGCCTAACGGATAGCAAAGGGATTCCTATGCAGGACATTGCTACATTGAAGGGATATCTCTTTCAGACGGCTGATAAGAACTGGATTTATGGTATTTCCGAGACCTCAGAGCTTGTGCGTATAAGTTATTCTGGGAAAATAGAAACGCTCTTTGCAGATAGAACAGGATTGCTGCGCAGCCTTGCGGAGAAAGAACACGCACCAATCTATTTGGCGGACGGATGTACGCTTTTTTTCCTCGCAGGGACAGACGAGGGTATCGGGATCTATCGGCTATATCTGCCGAACAAGCAAGCCGATGTACTCTATTCTTCAATTCCACGCAATGCGCTGCGGTTGAGGCTGGAACCGCCTCCATCCAATGTGGCGGCCGTGTGGGATAACGGCGATGTATTATTTTTTGCGCGATACGAGGAGCTTTTGAATACTTCTTCTGGTTATGCGCCTGAGACGATGGGCGAAGATGAGTGTATTGGAATGCTGGAGTTAGATGAGAAGCTGTATTCAGCGCAGGCCCACTATATCAATGCGCTGACGGGTGATTACCGAGAGATGCCCTATGGATACGTTTATCTGCCGATGCCGCGCAGCAAAGAAAATATCGCACTTAATGGTGAGGCGTGGTGGCTTGATGTATAAGAAAAGCTGCCAGCATGTGTGCGCCGACAACTATCTGTTACCTTCCGGTACTGTCGGTATTAAAGGTAGAAACGAAAGGATGTGCTATCATGAAAAGGTCTCATTTCTGCTTGACCATTGTTCTTCTGCTACTGTTAATTATGTCTGCCTGTAGAAATACTCCAGCAAAAAGCGGCAAGATCCAATGTGATAGCGAAGCTCCTACCGGTAGTAAATCTCATGACGGTAATCAAACGGCAAATTCGGGCGATTTATATACTCCGGTGACTACTGAGAATGAAATTCGTGCTTTGTACGCTCTGGATTATACAGATGACCCCACCAATCCTCCGATTCTGTCTGTAACGGCCTATAAGGGGGATTTCCTGGTACAGCGAGGCTGGGAAGGAAGCGGTCAGTGGCTAGATTGGGTTTACGGTAAAAGTGGTATCCGATATGAGATGATGTATTTGGATGAACCGCTTTTGGACTTAAAAATTTTGCGTAAGGCTGCAGTTAAAGCCGTTATTGGTGGTCCGAACAGCTATAATGGTGTGCCTAGTTTTCCACATGTGGAGACTGCAACTTTGGATTTTATCTGTGATGAGCAGGGTATACCGTTAGATTGTTTCCCTTACAGCGGCTATGGGACAAGTGTGTCTAGCACTTACTGGGCCGATTCTGGTGAAACTTATTATATGGGGATGCAGGAACGAAGGGAGGCTGTTCGTTCTGCTCAGATTGATGCGGGTGGTGTTACTGTGGCATTTGCACCTCTGGCAGACGGCAGCGATTTTACAGCCGCCTACTGTGAGATCCCCTATACAAAGATATCTTTTCCAGAAAACGGAAATGTTATTTTTGTTAGGTTCCATAATACGTTTCTGGACAGCGGAGAGTTGGCGGATGGTGTTACTACAGATTATTTGAAAATCTATGGCTCCCTTTATCCGGAAGACTTTCCTGCTGGTGAACTGACGGGAAATTGTCTGCTAATTGAAAAAGCAGAGATCACACAAGAGAAAAACGATGTGGTTCTTACCATAACCTTAAATGTTGACCGCTTGAGTGAAACTCCACTGGGAGATGAAGGCTTTTTTCAATATACTGCAGATCGCAGTTATACCGGTATGGGTGATGTTGGACCCTATTTTCACATTCAAATCCGAGTTGCGGATGACTTTTCCCGATTATCATAGATGCGGTTTTAAAAACGAACAATCCACATAGCGGATTTAGATATATCTGATATATAGATGTAAAAAGAATGCGCTTTCTTGCAAAGAATAAACATCTATAAAACAGCAAAAGCAATTCGATGAGCAGAAGATAAAAGGAGTTCTTTGAGAAAAAAGAAATATATGGATGTCGAGGGATACTCAAAAACTTGTTACATATTAAGGAGGTTTTTAGAAATTATGGAAACTGATAAAATGAGCATGTACTCGGTCTGGGTGGACACTTCGGAAAAGGTAGCTTCGTTCCATATGGTTGAAAGCGGTGATTTCATACACTTTCTGCAACAGGAAGACTTCATGGCCTATCTCAGCACACTCACCACACAAGGCTATCGATTCCAATAAATCATTTTCATCCGCTAAACTTGCTATGACAGGAAGGAAAGATTATGAACCGAACGACACAGAGATTTGTGCATTCTTCACTTGCTCTCATCTTGTTGCTTGCGATAGCCGGATGCAGTGGAAGAGAACCGTCATATCCGGAGCAGTCAAACACAACACCAACAGCGCTGGACATCACCGACCTCAAGGAGATCTTATCAACGCTGGATGCATCGAATGCAACACTGACCTACTACAATGGCGAAAATGAGGAAACATACCCAGCAAGCGCTGCTATCCGCGCAGAAAAATACATAACTGAATTACAGAATTATGATATGTGGGAGATTTGTCAGCCGCCGGAACACTGGAGTTCCAACGGCGACTGCCACTATTCGTTCAATGGCGATGGCGTATCGCTTACTGCCTACCGAAACGGATTTGAAGGAGTTCGCCCTCTCCATGTGACTACTAGTATTGGAGATAACTGGTTTAGGCTGGCAGATAGCACTTTAGCGCAAACCGATTCGACACAGCAACTCAGTTGGATGCTCTGTGACACTTTTGGAAATTGGTATAACGAAGCCCAAGCTGCCACTCTCAACCGCAGTACTGGAACTCCGCTCGCCGCAGACGAATTGGACGAGTTTGAAGCTTTCACATCCAGTCAGGTAAGCACTTACGTTGAAGAATGGGGCGGATATGTGGTTTCGTCCACGCCCATCAGCTGCTTCTTTACCTCTCTATATGACGATCCGCGCAACTTGGACGCAAATGCTTCATCACCTACTGTCCAAGTCAGGAAGAGCTTGGACCAGAGGATGAGGCTGAATTCCAGCTCGTGCAGAAAAGCTGGATTGGCGCAATACCAGTAGTCACCTGTTGACGCTCGAAGAAATGCCCGTTCCCTGTCACCGCCTACCACGAAGCTACATTAACAAGATTTTGATGCAGTACGCTGGCATCACTATGGAAGATATGCAATCAGACTGGAGGGCTGAACTGTGCTATGTTCCCGAAACGGACTGTTTCTACACTACTACAAGTGACTTTGGCCCCGGAGTATTTAACCTAAGCTATGGCGAAAAAAGCGGTAACATTGTTACGTTATGGGGAGCATCATCCTATAGTGGAGGAACAGCCGTTTTGACATTGCAGAAAAGCAACAATAGTTGGCTTATCCAGTCGTTTCAGGCAAAATGATAGTATACATCCGATTAAGATCAAGTCTATGTTATTCAACACAAGGCAAAACTTTGGAAAGCGAGGGCATTGAAATATGAATCCGAAGAAGCTATCAGACTGCATCGAGAATTCCGATAACCGTCTCGTTCAGCAGGCGCAACAGATACCAAATTATGCGCAGCATCACCAGAAAAAGCGGCTGAGAAATTGGGCCGCGATTGCTGCGTGCTTCGCGCTCATGGCTTGTAGCTTTTGCATAGGCGCGTTCGCATTTGCGAGAGAACGCGTGGTTGAGGTCCCCATAGAGCAGGAGTCACTTACAATTGAGACACTCGGGCTTACCTTAATCTTACCGGACAGTTGGAAAGGTCGGTGCGCACTTGAGCAGAGTGAATTTTCAAAAGTATATCAAGTTTACAACCCCGCAATCCGTAAGGAACTCATGGGTGGCGACGAAGGGCAGACCGGAGGGGTTTTGTTTTACATTAGGCGTTGGGACGAACAACTTACAAAAGAACAGGTGGATGCCGGTGGAGAGTGGGATTACGCCCTGTGCCGGTATATCATGACGACCAAAGACGGCACTTATCTCCTGTACTATGCCAGCGATGTGCAATGCACGCCGGAAACGATGGAGGAATATCGCCAGATGGAAAGCGAGATTGGCGATATTCGTTTTGTAGTAGATAACGCACTGAATTAGCCCAACAAATCGCATAACTTATGGCCGAAGTATTGTCGTAACAAACATATACAAAGGTCAAGGGTCAAGGCCGATACGGGCCGGCGAGTAAGTGCGTCCGGGTACTTTTCTATACGATGATCCTATTATAACTAATCTGTACGTTTTATTCCAAGGAGAAATGTTATGAACGCCAATGCGGAAAAGCCCCTCATAGGAATGGCACTATTTGCTTTCATTGATGCAGTAATAGTTTACTTTGCAAATAGATACGCTCTGCCATTCTCAATTATGTGGTGGTGCGCTGTTTTGAGCGCGGGATGCGCTATGTGGATTAGTCGTTTCTGTAACCGCATCTATAATAGCAAGCAAGTAAAACCTATAAAGGAATGTATATTGAAAGATTTTTTAATTTCCTTTATGGGAAATTTTCTGATATTGGTTATCCTTGGAAAATAGCAAGAAATGACTGCACCTACTAAGATTGCTGCAGTCCCAATTATGGTAGGCCATCATGGGATATCTTTTAATGCAGATACCACAAGTAACGACCATCTGCCGTCTCTGTAGTATCAAAGGCGGCGATAAGCACGATCTGCTTACCGCCGCCTAATTTACGCCGCTACTATTCCTTTGTGAGCTCGTCGGCATCCTTACAGAGCCGTATGTATTTAGCCGCTTCCTCGGCGCTCATCCCGGCAAAGAACGTCCTGACGCAGGATGGAACATCGCCTTTCGGCACGATCCCAACCAGAGCATCGATGCTGATTCCTAAAGAGCGTGAAAAATGTGCGACCGTATCCAGCTTTGGATTAGTCTTTCCGCGCTCTAAGTCGGAAATGCTGCGGTCCGTCGTCCCGAGCTTTTCGGCCAATTCGATTTGTGTCAGGCCCAGTTCGCGCCGCGCCCTGCTCAGGGCAGCTCCAAAAAGATTGCAAATATCGTGCATACCTTCACCCTTTCCTATTGCTTTCATTCTAATTTGAACTTCGCTTCTGATGAACGCTGTTTGGCTTCAAGGCATTAGAAGCACGGTTCTAATTACTTGCAGAAATAGCGAGGTATTTTATGAACAGGGAGAATCTGTGGGAGGTCCTGTAATAAAAGATTCCGGCGTTTGAACTTCCATATGAGTCCTCGGGCTGGAAGAACACGCCGGATACCACACAGGAATACGGTCATAAATTAGAAGCAGGCTTCTGCTTTGTGGAGCCAAGCTTCTTCTGCAATCATATTGATAAAAGTGCAAGCGTTCAGCTGCGGCTGTACGCTTGCACTTTTCTTATCCAACGGCGATCACGTCCTGACTGCCGCTGCCGAGATCCACCGTTTCTGAAATTTTGTCCATTTCAAAATTTTCAGAACACGGAGGACTTAAATATGAAAAAGCGAGATGCCTATCATCCCGACTATTTGAAAATATACCCCTGTCTGAAGGAGCGCCCGGACATTTTGAAGTTCCTGAAGCAATGCGACCGAAAGCAGGAGTATCTGGAGTACGATTTGAAGGTAAATCGCACTCGAACGAACAAAAGGACAATGGAAACAGTAATCTGGCCGCAGAGAGAGCTTTCCTACGAACACCTCTTAGAGGAGCACCAATTTGCTCAACAGGAGCCTTCTCCGGAGGAGATATTGCTTCATGAAATCGAGCTGGAAAATCTGCGCTGCGCGGTTGAACGACTGCCAAACGATGAGAGGCTTCTCCTTCATTTGCGGTACTGGTGCGATTTCAGCCAGGCGGAAATCGCCCGACACCTTGGCGTAACGCAGCAGAGCGTCAGCTATCAGGAGCGGTGTATTC
>ENA-OQHF01001185-OQHF01001185.1-human-gut-metagenome-genome-assembly--contig:-NODE-1185-length-14711-cov-3.618212_pt1 | contig 14711 bp, 16 predicted proteins | sample MGYA00242559_ERZ504709 | MGnify/ENA primary metagenome ERZ504709 (study PRJEB26092, sample SAMD00036203) | human gut metagenome | host: Homo sapiens | study: EMG produced TPA metagenomics assembly of... | reverse complement strand
CTGAAGAGCATTTATTTGATGCAAATTTATGTAGTATATGTGGATGGGGTTATTCATTTAACCGAATCAAGTAGCAACGCGGATTGCGAATATCTGCCTGACCGACATCAGACAGATTTATGAAATCTCATTATACCATGTATTTCTGAAATCAGAAAGGCATATGCCTGTCGTAAAAATCATTGTATTTTGCAATAATATAAGATATAATTTCTCCGAAAAAAGAACATATTTGCTATGGATGATATGGATCTGAATGATTGACCGGATTTTTACAGATAAAAGGAGAAATTTTTTATGATAAAAGTAATTGCAAGTGATATGGACGGCACACTTCTTGGTGATGACCACAGGATCGCGCCGGAAACCCTTGCGGCGGTCAGGCGTGCCTGCGATGCGGGAATCCGTTTTATGGTTGCCACCGGCCGGAATTTCCCCGGTGCCATGGAGGAACTGAAGGGAACAGAGTTGACCTGTGATTATGTGGTGAGCAGTGGTGCTGAAGTACGGAATCCGCAGCAGGAGGTTGTAAAGAGAACACCGATTTCTATTGAACTGTGTGATGAGGTCTACAATACGGCAAAAAAATACCCGGTATCTGTGGCATTTTTTACGGATCGCTATGATTACCGTATTGGAACAAAGAAGGAAATTGAAGACGGGATCATTCAGCAGATCCGCCTTTTTAATATGGACATAGATACCAGTGAGGAAATCGTCCGGAAGTCGCCGCAGTACCGCAGGATCGCCGGAAATACGAAAGGGATTTCCGATATCCGTTCTCTGGAAAGCAGCGGTGCGCCGGTATATAAGATCTTCATTTTTGCGGCAGATGTGGAGCAGCTGGAGAAACTCGGCGATGAGCTGAGAGAAAATCCGGCTGTTGCGGTAGCTTCTTCTTTTATATATAATCAGGAGGTTACAGCAGTGGAGGCACAGAAAGGTCCCGTTCTGAAAGAATATATTGAAGCTCTGGGATATACCATGGATGAGGTAATGGTTCTTGGTGACAGTCTTAATGATTATTCCATGATCTCTATGGATTTCGGCGCAACCGTTGCAATGGAAAACGCAGTTCCGGAGATCAAAAAGGCAGCAAAATACATCACAAAGAGCAACAATGAGTTTGGTGTGGCTTATGCTATCAATCAGGTTTTGGAACATCAGGGAAAATAGTTTTACCCCTTTTGAAAAAGTGTCATATATATTATAATGTAGAAGGATGAATACAGAAAAGCGAAAGGATTACGTTCTTGGGTATAAAGCAGAATGGGATGAGAATGTTCGCTTTACAAAAAACACAGACAAAGAGAGGAAATCACGATGGAAAAAATGGAAAATGTTTATATTATGGATCACCCGCTGATCAAACACAAAATTTCAATGCTCCGTGACAAAAGCACAGGAACAAACGAGTTCCGTAAGTTGGTGGAGGAGATCGGAATCCTGATGGGATATGAGGCACTTCGTGATCTTCCTACAGAGGAAGTGGAAATCGAGACACCGATAGAAACCTGTAAGACACCGATGATCTCAGGCAAGAAGCTGGCAGTGATCCCGGTCCTCCGTGCAGGACTTGGAATGGTAAACAGCATTCTCACACTGGTGCCGTCTGCAAAGGTCGGACATGTGGGACTTTACCGTGATCCGGTAACACATGAGCCCCATGAGTATTACTGTAAGCTTCCGGAATCTATTGACGAGCGTATTTCAGTGATCGTTGATCCGATGCTTGCAACCGGCGGTTCTGCCGAGGCTGCCATTGATTTTGTCAAGAAACAGGGCGGAAAGAATATCAAGTTTATGTGCATCATCGCAGCTCCGGAGGGACTGAAACGTCTCCATGAGGCGCATCCGGATGTACAGATCTACTGCGGCTCCCTTGACAGAGAGCTCAATGAGAATGCTTATATCTGCCCGGGACTTGGTGATGCCGGTGACAGAATTTTTGGAACAAAATAATTTTTTTAAAAACTCAAAAAAATACTTGACACACCCGGCACTGTTATGGTATTGTACCTAAGAACGCTGCCGAAGACAGTAGGTGCCGTAAGGCATAAGGATCAAAACGCCTACCGAGGTCCAAGTATTCTGAGTTAAGATTACACAAGGCCTTATTGCGAAGCAGTAAGGTCTTTTTTTAAAACAGATTGACTTATTGCGACGGCGGTATACAAAATCTATAAGGAGGTGTACCATTTCATGGCAAAAGTAGAACTGAAACAACCAATCGTAGAAGAGATCTCTAACAGCATTAAAGACGCACAGTCTGTTGTACTTGTAAACTACAGCGGTCTTACAGTTGAGCAGGATACAATTCTTCGTAAAGAGTTAAGAGAAGCTGGTGTTCAGTACAAGGTATACAAGAATACCATGATGCGTCGTGCATTCGAGGGTACAGCATTTGAGAGCCTCAGTGATCATTTACATGGCACAAATGCGATCGCTATCTCCGAAACAGACGCAACTGCTCCGGCAAGAATCCTTGCTAAATATGCAAAACAGTTCCCGGCACTGGAGCTGATCGCAGGTGTAGTTGAAGGTAACTACAATGATCAGGCCGGAATTCAGGCACTGTCCACAATTCCTTCAAGAGAGGAACTTCTTGGAAAACTGCTTGGAAGTATGCAGTCTCCGATCGCAAACTTCGCTCGTGTGCTTAATCAGATCGCAGAGCAGAACGGCGGAGCTGACGCAGCAGCTGCTGAGTAATCCCAGCAACGTGCAATTGGCGGCATAATGACCGCATGATTATTAATTAAAATTTATAAATGGAGGGAAATTAAAATGGCAAAATTAACAACAGAAGAATTTATTGCAGCAATCAAAGAATTATCTGTATTAGAGTTAAATGACCTTGTAAAAGCTTGTGAGGAAGAGTTCGGTGTTTCCGCAGCAGCAGGTGTTGTTGTAGCAGCAGCAGGTGCAGCAGGCGAGGCAGCTGAGGAGAAAGATGAGTTTGACGTAGAGCTTACAGAGGTTGGCGCTAACAAAGTTAAAGTTATCAAAGTTGTTCGTGAGGTTACAGGTCTTGGACTTAAAGAGGCTAAAGCTATCGTTGATGGTGCTCCGAAGGTTGTTAAAGAGGGCGCATCCAAAGCTGAGGCTGAGGACATCAAAACTAAACTCGAGGCTGAGGGAGCTAAGGTTACACTTAAATAATCCAATCAGATCAGAAGTTTTAAAGGCTGTTGTGACTGCCGGTTTACCGGTGGCGCAGCAGCCTTTTTGCCATACCTGATAGAACTTGCAGCTGGTGATGAAGCATAACAGAAAGTGAGATTGGAATATGAAAAGAAAGATTGCAGCCTGTTTTCTGGCAGGCGTGCTTGGAATGACCGGAATTCCTGTTCCGGCGGCAGCGACGCAGACAGTTTCCTCTAAAAATACGGTATCTTCCGTAAAAGCTGCAGATCCGCTGACTGCGATACAGGAACAGGCCAGTGCCATGGATGCCCAGGAGCAGCTGGAAGAAGAGGAAGAGATGCCTGCCCAGGATCCGGATCCGCTGGTTCTGGATAACGGAAATGTAGTTCCTGCATCGCAGGCTTCCTGGGTGAAGGAGGAAGGCGACGAGACAGCGGCAGTTTTTGATGCCCGGAATGATTTTTCTGACGGAGCTTCGGAAGAAGAGGAAGTTGTGGAGGAGCCTGTCCTGTCTGCTGCGCCGGAATCGGAAGCGGCAGAGACAGATATGGAAGCTGCCGGGGCAGAGTCTGCCGTATCTGTGACGCCGGAACCGGAAACGGAAGAGAAAGCGGAGACTGCTGACACAGAAGAAAACAGTGCTTCGGAAATGACGGACACGGAGGCAGATGGAGAAACAGCTGACGAATCTGCCGGTGCTGCGGAAGTTTTTTCGGATGAGACCGAGGAGACTTCTGTGGAGCTTCAGATGGAAGCAGGAGAGGAGACGGAGGTTTCTGCCGGTGCATCCTCAGAAGAAACGGAGGACTTCTATGACCAGGAGGACTTTTCCGCAGGGGAGGCTTCCCAGGGTGACCTTGGAACATATCAGGAGGAAACGCTTGCTGTGGAAGATGGCCAGGACATTACAGCTCCGCTGAATACTCTGTTTCTTCAGCTGAAGGATAAGGCCACAGAGGAAACACCCTATAAGATTATTATCCCGCCGGGAAATTACCAGCTGACAGGAACCCTCTGTATGTACAGCAATATGTATCTGTATGCAAGGGGTGCGGTCATCACAAAAACCTCTGCGACCAAGCATCTGATCCTGCGTCTTGGAAACACAAAGGATTCCCAGGGCGGATATGACGGATACCAGAATATTGTTATTGATGGAGGAACCTGGGATTATAATTACCAGTGCGTGGCGGACAAGGATGCACCGGGCGGTTTTGTCGGCTTCTGCATTGGCCATGCCAGAAATGTTACCATCAAAAATGCTACATTCCTTAATAATCTGAAGTCTCATTTTCTGGAATTTGGCGGTGTGAAAAATGCCAGGATCACAGGCTGCACCTTCAGCGGTTATTACAAAAATTACGTAGGCGGCGGTCAGGAGTGCATCCAGATCGACTGCTGTATAGATGAGACGAATGTTTTTCCACAGTACCGGCCTTACGATGGAACTACCTGCGAGGATTTTGTTGTTGATGGAAATGTATTTTCAGATGTTTTTTCCGGGGTGGGAACTCACAGCATGATGTCCGGAGAAACCTATAAGCGGATCACGGTTACCAACAATACCTTCCATAATATAAAAAAACGCTGCATAGAATTTATGAATTATGAAGATGCTGTTGCAGAGAACAACACCATGGTAAATGTGGGAATGGGTGTGGATGTTATATCCGCAAGCGAAAAATGTTCATCAGACCCAGGGCTATGAAGGCGGACCGGATACCCAGAAGGACAGAGACATCCGGATCGCCGGCAACTATATCAGCCTTGCAAAAACCTCCAGCATCGGCGGAGTGGCATGGGTCTGCAGCGGTGTTCATATAGAAGGCTACGAGATGAAGGCAGAGGGTGCCATTCCAAAAGGGATGTATCCGGTAAAAGGTGTAACGGTGGAAGATAATGAGATCTCGGGATACGGAAACGGAGTCAGTATTTCTCTTGCAGATACGGACACAGTAACCGGAAACCAGATAAAAATGAAAAAAACTTCTGCATATTCCAATCTGGGTATTTATGCGAAGGATGCCAGAGGAACGGTGATCACCGGAAACACGGTTTCGGGAACTGCCAATGCGGGAATCTATATTAATGAAGCGAGATATGCCAAAGGCTCCGGAGAGAAGAATCTTGTCAGTGACAACGGAGTTTCGGCTGCAGGCGGAGACGGAATATATCTGCAGTCAGTAAACGCGGCTTCCACTGCGGAGAAAAATACGGTGAAATCAGCCGGAGGATCCGGAATCCGGGTCAGATCCGGAGGAAACATCAGCATTCTCGGGAATACATGCGCTTTAAACAAAGACCACGGAGCAAAGATCGAATATACCACAGGAAGTATTCGGGTAAAAAATAACAGCTTTTACTCAAATGTAAAAAGTGGTCTCATGATCTGGAAAGCCAAAGCTTCGGAGATTTCCGGAAACCGCATGTACAAAAACAAAGGAAATGGCGTTTATGCATATAATTCTGTCATCACTGCCATGAAATCCAATTCCTTCAACGGAAACGGAAAAGCACAGGCACTGTATGCAAAGGACTGCAAAGGCTGGAGCAGCATCAACAGACCGTCCGCGCAGAAGGTTACGGAAAAGAGCACGGCTATAACCGGAAAGGCAGCTGGTAGCAGAACAGTTACCGCATACACCGTCCGTTCCGGAAAAACTGCAAGACTTGGAGGGGCTGCAGTGGACAAAAACAGCCGTTTCACTATTAAAATAAGAAAACAGAAAAAGAATACCGTACTGAAGCTTGTGTCAAAAGACAGGTACGGCAACGCAGTAACGGTAACGGATAAAGTGAGATAAATAAGAAGCTTCTGTTCTGTACATCGTATGTACAAAAGGAACAGAAGCTTTTTTTGGGAAAAATGTAAAAATTTTTCTTGTTTAGGAAGTAATCATCACGATTTCATCATGAAAAAAAGGAACAAAATCAAGCTCTTTTTCAAAAGATTTCATACCTACCATACCAATGGTGAATTTGCCATTCAAAATAGATTGTAAGATATTACCACTGTCATTTTGATGAATATGCAATTGGATATCGGGATATTTTTGACAAAATAACGGTAATACTTCAGGTAATATATAATCGGCAGGAATGGTAGAAGCACCGATACGAATGATTTTTTATTTTCTTCAGACCATTTTTGAATTAAATCATTTTTTAATGTGAAGATTTTTTGAGCACATGCAAATAATTCTTTTCCATGTGGTGTGATTTCAATATTTTTAGTAGTGCGAATGATTAAGCGAGAATTGAATTCTTGTTCAAGCATACGAATATGAGTGCTGATTGTAGGTTGCGAAATATATAATTTTTCTGCAGCTTTAGTAAAACTTTGATAACGAACAACAGCACAAAAAGATTCTAATTGTCTAAATTCCATAATTAATATCCTATATATTTTGTATATCTTTATTTAAAATGAGTTTAGTTAAGGCTTCTATAGTTAAATCTATCTCTTTTAATGTATTGAAATAACCAAAGGAAAAACGGATTGTGCCTGTAGGAAAAGTACCTAAAGTTTTATGTGCTTGTGGGGCGCAATGAAGACCTACTCTAGTCATAATTTGAAATTTATCATCTAAATCATAGGCAATTTGTGATAATTCATGATTTAAAACTTGAATAGAAACTACGCCTGTACGCATAAGAGTATCTTTTTTGCCAATAAGGCGAATATATTTTTCATCAGGGTCTAATTGTTGTATCTGTTGCAAAAAATAATTTGTCAACATATTTTCATGTTCATGGATTTTGGCAATAGTAATTTTTTTTAACCATTGTAAGCTCGCATGTAGTCCAATAATACCAGGAAGATTTAAAGTACCAGCTTCAAATCTATCGGGCATAAATTGAGGTATTTCTTCTGTATGACTGATACTACCTGTGCCACCGCTGATTAAAGGTTCAATTTGTTTAATCATATCTTCAGATAGAATAAAGCCACCTATTCCTTGTGGACCTAATAAACCTTTATGACCTGTGAAAGCTAGAGCATCAATATGCATTTTTTGCATATCAATGGGCAAAATACCAGCAGTTTGAGCGCAATCTACCATGAATTTTAAATTATGTTTGACACAAAATTCACCAATTTGTTCAATAGGTAAGATTGTTCCACATACATTACTAGCATGAGTTACAATGATAAGCTTAGTGTTTTCTTGTAGACAATCAGATAATTTTGCTAAAGGAAATGTTCCATCTATATGGCAAGGGACTTGAGTATAACTGATATTTTGTTTAGTTAATTGAGTCAAAGGTCGCATAATAGCATTATGTTCCATAGAAGAAATTATTACATGATCATTTGGTTTTAAAAAGCCTTTTAATAATATATTTAAACTTTCTGTTATATTTTTAGTGAAGACTACATTTTTACTATCTGTAGCATGAAATAGATCTTTTAATAATTCTCTTGTTTCAAAAACTATTTCTTCAACAGAATAGCATTATTATAAGAACCTCTATTGATATTCACTGCATTATGAGCAAGAAAATTATAGACTTCTTTAGCTACTGAAGGTGGTTTGGGAAATGATGTTACTAGCATTATCTAGATAAATTTTGTGCATGATAAAAACCTCATTTATTATGATTTTTGATAAATAGATGAAAATATTAATAAATTAAATTAGACATAGCTTAAGTTTAGATGCTATGATAAACGCATTGTGCATATACATAGAAAGGGAGGCATATATTATGCAAAAGAATGAAAGTATGATGATTATACTTTCAGGGGGAATTATAGGTATTATAGCATCTTGTTTAGTTTATTTTGGTAATCCTATGAATATGGGCTTTTGTATTGCTTGTTTTTTACGTGATACAGCAGGCGGTTTAGGTTTACATTCCACAGCAACAGTTCAATATATTCGACCAGAAATTATCGGTTTGATTTTAGGTAGTTTTATAATTGCTGTGGCTAAAAATGAATTTAATGCTAAAGGTGGCAGTTCTCCATTAACACGTTTTATATTGGCATTTTTCGTGATGATTGGCTGTTTGATGTTCTTAGGTTGTCCTTTTAGAATGATATTGCGTTTAGCAGGTGGAGATTTAAATGCTATTTTTGGCTTAGTAGGATTTATCGCTGGTATTATGGCAGGAGTATTTTTCTTAAATAAAGGATATAGTTTAAAAAGAACATATAAATTGCCTAAATTAGAAGGTAGTATTTTACCAATTATCGCTGTAGTTTTATTAGTGTTTTTACTTACAGCACCAGTATTTATTCATTTTACGGAAAGTGCTTCAGCTCCAGGTGGTAAACATGCAGCTTTAGCTATTAGTTTAGTTGCAGGTATTATTGTAGGTATGTTGGCTCAACGTACGCGTTTATGTATGGTTGGTGGCATAAGAGATATAATTTTATTTGGTCAATCAAGATTATTATTAGGCTTTATTGCTATTTTAGTGAGTGCGTTTATTTGCAATTTAATACTTACAAATATCACAGATGTATCATATTTTAATTTAAGTTTTGATAAACAACCAATAGCTCATACAGATGGAATTTGGAATTTCTTAGGTATGTTATTAGCTGGTTTTGGCTGTGTATTACTTGGCGGTTGTCCATTGCGTCAATTAGTCTTAGCAGGTGAAGGTAATTCTGATAGTGCTATCACTGTTCTAGGGTTAATTATCGGAGCTGCTTTTGCCCATAATTTTGGTTTGGCTTCTAGTGGCAATGGTCCAACAGTAAATGGTCAAATTGCAGTAGTTATCGGTTTAATTGTAACGATATTCATAGCATATTTTAACACATTTAGTATTAAATCAAAATAATGAGGGAGTTTTAGATTTATGGAAATTTTAGATGCAAGAGGACTTTCTTGTCCAGAACCTGTGATTATGCTTAGCAAAGCAATGATGAGCAAAGAAAATAAATATCAAATGGTAGTAGATAGCCCTACAGCTAAAGAAAACGTGAGCAATTATGGTAAAAAGCAAGGCTATAATGTCAATATTACTGAACAAAATGGAGAATATACTTTGACTTTTACAAAGTAAAAGTTAAATATAAAATACAATGAAATATATAGTAACTTTTTATGCACATTTTGGTGCTATTCGCTTTAAAAAATTATGCGAACAAATGAATATAAAAGCTAAAATTATGCCTGTACCACGAGATTTGAGCAGTAGTTGTGGGACTTGTGTCTTATGTGAAGGTGAATTGATTGATGAACAGCAAATTCATCAAGATGAAGTCGAACAAATTGTAGAGCTTAAAGAAAATAAGTATCATCTTATCTACAGGGCAGAAAATAGTTAAAAGAAAGTAAAAGCTATTAATAGTAATATCTATTAATAGCTTTTTTGTTAAAGAATACGAGCTTCTATTCTCATTAAATAATAGTTGAAATCCGTTTCAGAAAGATAATTGAGCATATCTTCTTCATATAAAGCACCTATGACATTGTAATTCATATTATGTAGTTCTTCTACGAATTGAGCATAAGCTTTGATTAAATCATCATAAGAACCACGAATATATTTTATGGCATATAATCCAGCAGGTTTTATCAATAATTGTTTATTGTTTACTTTGCGATTTATTTTCGTGCAAAAATACGTAGTTTGGAAAGTTTGTCTTGAATATGTTCAGCAGAAATGATTTCACCTAAGGAAAAAGTATAATAAAAATTATGCTTATTACAATAATTGACATGTTGAGAAATAGCTGAAAAACAGCTTTATCATCAGGGGTTTTAGGCCCTTCAGTTACAATAAAATACTCTTCTTCTTTATGAGTGAAAGTAATTTTATCAATTTCCACATTGAAAGAATCAAGTGTGATATTCATTGTATTTTTTAATAAGCTACGCAATCTTTTAACCGTTCTATTTCTTGATGGATTTTTTATCCTTTTCTTTTAACATGGATAAAAAGTTTTAGCGTCGCGATTATCCATATATATTTTGATTTCTTCTAAGCTAAGACCTACTTCTTTTAATAAGGAAATCATATCAAATAAAAATGCTTGATTAGCTGAATAATATCTATAGCCATTAGGGGCTATTTTGGCAGGTTTTAATAAATTAATATCATCATAGTGAAATAATGTATCTTTTGTTGTATTGCAAAATTTAGCAAATTCGCCACTGGTGAATAATTTTTGTCCCATGATAAAATACCTTAATTGTTTTAATCAGTTTTTAAATCTTCATTAGAAAATAAATTTGCTTCTTGGTAGAGTTTTTCTCGTTCTTCATAACTCATATTTGGCAATTCTGGCAAATCTTTTATATCATTTAAACCGAAACATTGTAAAAATGTAGAAGTAGTACCATATAATATAGGTCTGCCGATGACCTTTTTACGACCAACTTCTTGAATTAAATCTCTTTCAAGTAAACGACGTAAGATTTTATCTGTATTTACACCGCGAATTTCTTCGATTTCTTGTTTAGTAACAGGTTGTTTAAAAGCAATGATAGATAATGTTTCCATTATAGGTTGAGAGAGCTTTTTATCAACAACTTGAGTGAATTTTTCAAGATAAGGAGCTATTTTTATTTTTGTGCATAATCGATAGCCACCAGCAATTTTGACTAATGCTAATCCACGATGTTTAGCTTGTAAATCTTCTTGTAAGGACATGATGAGTTCATCTAATTCGTCGCTTGTAATATTTAAAGTATTTGCTAAGCGAAAATGAGATACTGCTTCACCGGATATAAATAAAATTGCTTCTAGTGCAGCTTTTAACTCATCTTTATCTTTAGAAATTATAGGAGTTTTTTCTGTTTGCATAAATTATCCCTCCTTTTTTAGTTATTAAATATAAGAAATATATTTGAGGAAATAGTTGTATTTTATTTTATCAAAAAAGCTGTGATTTGCCTATTAAATATCAATATAATCGTAAAATAAATAGCAGGCAACACAAAAATATGTTGCCTGCTATTTGGAGATTGTATATTAAGAGAATTAGAGAGAGCTAAATTAGAAAACTTTAACGCTACCTGCATCACGCATATGAATTTCATAATATTCATTTTTAAGAACATCTTTGAGGAATGCTCTAAATGCAGGAGATTCTTCTTTTGGAATAACAGAAAGGATAGAACCAGCAAAACCGCCACCATGAACACGGCATACACCTTTATGATTCTGGAAGTAGATTTCGTTCATAGCGAGGAAGAGTGCAATACCTTGATGTTTAGGGTCTGGTGTTGCACAGTTCTGTAAAAATCTCCAAGAAGAAAGACCAGAATCAGTAACAGCTTTTTCAAAGTTAGTGTAATCATGTTCTTTAACTTCTGCAGCTAATTTGCGAACACGTTCTGTTTCTGTAATGAAGTGGATAGCACGAAGAACTGCACGGTCGCCAGCTTTTTCACGAAGAGCTGGAAGATTTGCCATGATATCGTCCATGCTAACATCTTTTAAGTATTCTTTACCAAAGAATTGGGAGATAGCTTTCATTTCTACAGTGATAGCAGTGTATTCGCCATCAAGAGCGGAGTGATCTTCGCCTGTAGGAGTGATGAAAAAGTCATATTTATCTTGAATAACTTTACTATCTAATTTTACAACTTCAGGGTTTTCATAGTTAGCAAAGTCAATAGTAATCATACCACCAGTAGCACATGCTAATTGGTCTAAAAGTCCGGATTTTTTATCCCATTTATTATTTTCAGCCCATTGACCAGCTTTAGCACATTCTAAAGTAGAGATTTCGTTATTGTTGTAGAGGTCATTTAAAATTGCGCAGATAAGCATTTCAAAAGAAGCAGAGGAGCTAACACCAGCAGCACTTAATACTGTAGTTGTCATGAATGTAGTGAAGCCACCAATTTTTCTGCCATTTTGAACGAAACGTTCGAGAATACCTTTGATTAATTTAACAGTACGAGAGTCATCTTCTTTAACAGCTAAATCATTAACATCAATAGTGAATTCATCATATTCTAAGCTTTTTACATGAATTTTGCCGTCAGCATTAGGAGTAACAATTGCGATTGTATCCATGTCGATACTTGCAGCTACGATACGACCAAGTTGATGGTCTGTATGGTTACCAATGATTTCAATACGACCAGAAGAACTGAAGAAAGATGCATTATCAACAGGATAAACTTCAGCAAAAGCATCAGCTAATTTTTGATAACGTTTAACTTGAGTATCTACAGCTTGTTCATCAAGATTGTAAAGGCTCATAAGTTTTTCTTTAGCTTCTTGAGATTTTAAGAATTCGATAATATTAGACATTTTTATACCTCCATTTTGGTAAACGTTTTCTTTAAATAGCAAAATAAAAAAGGGAAAAAGCCCAATCCCTATACCACAATTGTATCTTATGTAATATATTATGCAGCTTTTGTGGTTGATTGTCAAGTATAATTTTTAAATTTAATTTTTTTATATATTTTCTGAAAAATGTAAGATAGACCTACAAAAAATGTAGGCTATCTCACATTTCATTTATTATTTTGAGATTTTATTTATTATTTTCAGCAATTATTTGTTCACTGATTTTAGCAGGAACTTCTTCATAATGTGAAAATTCCATAGTGTAACTGCCACGACCTTGAGTTGCTGAACGTAAATCAGTAGCATATTTATATAATTCAGCTAAAGGAACTTGAGCTTCAATGATGCTGACATCGTGAGATGGGCTTTCAGTATTGATGATGCGACCACGTTTTGTATTGATACCACTGATTACATCACCCATATAATATTCTGGAATTGTGATTTTTAAAGTATAATATGGTTCTAAGAGTACAGGTTTTGCTTCAGGAATACCTTTTTTTATAGCAAGAGCTGCTGCTGTTTTGAACGCCATTTCTGAAGAGTCAACAGTGTGGTAAGAACCATCAAAGAGATTAACTTTGATATCAACCATTGGATAACCAGCTAAAATACCTGTTTGAAGTGTTTCACGAACACCTTTTTCTACAGCAGGAATATATTGACGAGGAACAGCACCACCTACAATAGTTTCAGTGAAAGTAACGCCACTGCCTAATTCACCAGGGCTAAATTCTAACCAAACATCGCCATATTGACCATGTCCACCACTTTGTTTTTTATGTTTTCCTTCAACTTTGCTAGTGCCACGGATAGTTTCACGATAAGCGATAGCAGGCTGATAAAGTTTAGCTGTAACGCCAAATTTATTTAAGAGTTTTTCAATAGCTACATCAAGATGTAATTCACCTACACCACTGATAGTTAAATCGCCAGTTTCTGTATTTTTATAGATTGTTAAAGTAGGGTCTTCATCTACTAGACGAGTTAATGCATTACCAATTTTATCTTCGTCAGCTTTTTTATCTGCTTTGATTGCCATAGTAAACATAGAAGCAGGATGAGTAACAGGTTCATATTTGATAGGTTCTTCTTCATTACATAAAGTATCACCTGTTTTTGTTGCTTGAAGTTTGGTGATGATTACGATATCACCAGCATGAGCAATTTTTTGAGCTTGTTGGTTTTTACCACAAGCACTATAAAGACTGCTAATACGTTCAGTTTTTTCGCTAACGCTATTATATACAGAACTGTTTTCAATTAAAGTGCCAGATAAGATTTTTAAGTAACTAACTCTGCCGATGAACTGGTCAACAACTGTTTTAAATACATATCCGGAGAAAGCATCTTCTGTACGGCGTTCAATGAGTTCATTATTTTTTGGATTAATACCCATAGAAGCACGGAAATAAGGAGTTGGCATATATTCAATGATACTGTTCATTAATTGTCTAAAGCCAATACCTTTAGTAGCACTACCGCAAAGTACAGGGAAAATTTTAGCATTTACGATACCTTCAATGAGAGCAGCTGCTACTTCTGTTTCAGTGATTTCTTCGCCTTCAAGATATTTTTCTAATAATTCATCATTGAATTCAGCGCAAGTTTCCATGAGCATATGACGAGCAGTATCTACTTCATCTTTCATATATTCAGGAATTTCATAAATCAAATCTTTATTTTTGATTAAGACTTTTGTATTCATAGTGATAAGGTCAGCTACGCCTTGGAAACTAGCTTCGCTACCAATAGGAATTTGAATAGGAACAATTCCTTTACCAAAATGAGCACGTAATTCTTCTACTACTTTATAAAAATCAGCATGTTCACGGTCCATTTTATTGATGAAAATAGCACGTGGTAGAGATAATTCTTCAGCATATTTCCATGCTCTATCTGTTTCAATTTCGATACCAGATGTAGCAGAAACTACTACGATTGCTGATTCACAAGCAGTAAAAGCAGATTTTACTTCTCCTGTAAAATCAGGATACCCTGGAGTATCTATGAAATTAATTTTGTAACCTTGCCATTCACAAGAAGCTAGACTAGAATCAATAGTCATTTTGCGTTTTACTTCTTCTGGTTCATAATCAAGTATGGAAGTGCCATCATCTGTTTTGCCTACACGATTAGTAGTACCACATTTGAAAAGGCAGTTTTCTGCTATTGATGTTTTACCAGATTTGCCATGTCCTACTAATGTCTAAGTTTCTTAATTGTGTACTATTAAATTCTGTCATATTAAAATCCCTCCTGGGTGTAAAATCTTAAAAATCTATATTTAATAT
>ENA-OQHF01001183-OQHF01001183.1-human-gut-metagenome-genome-assembly--contig:-NODE-1183-length-14731-cov-5.218159_pt1 | contig 14731 bp, 14 predicted proteins | sample MGYA00242559_ERZ504709 | MGnify/ENA primary metagenome ERZ504709 (study PRJEB26092, sample SAMD00036203) | human gut metagenome | host: Homo sapiens | study: EMG produced TPA metagenomics assembly of... | reverse complement strand
ACGACAGACTGTGCCGGATTCACGTTACCAGCTCCACGTCCGGTACAACACAAACGTCCCAAAGCAGCTTATAAAAAACTAACTGCCCCGGGACGAAAAATCATCTGCAATGCAGATATCCTATTGTCCATATCGGATAAAGCAAAAACCGGAAGGGCTTTCTGCCCTCACATTTATATATACGAGGGAAGTGCCTTTCCGGTTTCTATTTTTTAATTTTTATATACGGTTTTTCCTTCTTTTATCGTTTCAAGTACCACAATGTCTTTAATATATTTTTTATCGGCCTTGAGCGGATTGGCATCTAAAATCACCATATCTGCCATTTTTCCTGCTTCTAATGTGCCCTTTTTGATCTTCCTCCTTATACGCATAAGCAGCATTGATTGTCACTGCCTGTAAGGCTTCATAGACATTAATGCACTGTTCCTGACCGATTGGCTGTCCTTTTCTTGTCACACGATTGACAGCGCACCACACTGAATGAAGCATATCCAGCTTTGTAACCGGTGTATCCTGATGAAAGTTATAAATCAGTCCGCGCTCTAAGGCGGATTTTACCGGGCTGATTCTTGCACCGCGCACCGCGCCTAAGTTCTTTAAATGAATATCGCCCCAGTAATACGTATGTCCTATAAATATAGAAGGAATCATTTTTAGCTGCGCCATGCGGTCAAGCTGGTCATCCCTTACGGTCTGGCAGTGTATCATGACCGGACGGTAATCGCCGTCTGCCGTACCCGTTTCTTTTAGTGCCGCCTGATAACTCTGTATAAACTGTTCCGATGCCGCATCGCCGTTACAGTGTGCAAGAATCTGGTACCCACCGCGTACTGCATCCTTTGCCGCTTTTGTAACATAGGCATCGTTATGGGTCGGATAACCACAGTAGTTTTCCTCCCCTTCATACGGTTTACTAAGCCATGCAGATTTGCCCTGTGGCGAACCGTCTAAAATCACTTTAACACCGCCGATTTTAACACGGTTTTTATATTTTCCGTTGTAATCCGCATATTCTTTGACCGTCTTTTCATAATCTTCCTTTAAAATGTATGCCACAACGTCCAGTTCCAAACCGCCCGATGCTGCAAATGCCGTCAACCCCTGCATGGTCTGTGCCATTGCCGCACCTTCCTGAACGGTTGTAATGCCGTATTTTAAATAAAGCTGCTGGGCTTCTTTCATCTGCTCTGCCATATCCATTTGCATGCGCGGCATAGCTGCGGCAAGCACCTGCATCAATGCAGGCGTTTCCTCTACATAGCCATCCGGTTCTCCGCTTTTATCCCTGCCGAATCTTCCGCCCTCCGGGTCTTTGGTTTCTGTCGTAATTCCTGCAAGCTTTAGCAGCGCCGAATTGGCAACTCCCATATGACCGGAAGCGTGGGAAATGTAGATTGGCACGGTTTTGGATACTTTGTCCAAAACCGTCTTATCCGGGTGTTTCTGCTCCGCAAGAAAATTATGGTCGTAACCGGTTGCAAAAATCATACCGTTTTCGTCAATCTGATTTTTTTCCAGATAGTTTTTCAATGCCGTGACAATATCCTCAAAGCTTTCCGTATCCGACAAATCACACATCTTTATGCTCTGTGCCGTCTGTACAAAGTGACTGTGTGCATCAATAAAGGCAGGCATAAGCGTATGACCCTTTAAATCCCGCTCCTGTGCCTCATTTCCGTAAAGCGCCCGCGCCTGTTTTAATGTACCGGTATACAGAATTTTTTTATCTTCCGTGACAAGTGCTTCACAGGAATCCTTTACCCCCGTCATCGTAATAATATCACCATCATAATAAATCGTTTTCATGCCTGCCTCCTTTATCAGCACATCAGTGTAATTTTTTACACTAATCATCTTTACTCTGTGATGAAATCGTATAGGACTCCTCTACCGGCAGGACAAAGATTCGTCCATCGCCGGAGTTGCCGGATTCGCCGGTCTGTGCCGTATCCATGATAATATCAATAATTTCATTTTTATCGTCATCATCACATACAATCATCAGCATATTTTTAGACATTTCATCATAAACAAGTTCGCCTACCTGAATTCCATGCTGTTTACCGCGTCCTGCAACACTCCACTTGGTCGATGCGCCGTATCCGGCATCGGCAAGCGCTTTATTAACTTCATAAACCTTTTCTGGTCTTACAATCGCATATATCATCTTCATATCATTTTCCTCCAGTTCCCTGTAAACTTTAATTCCAACTGTTATGAATCATTGATTCAACTGCCGCCGTATCGGTTACATCTACCGTATCATGCAGATACCCGCGTAAGAACGGAATCTCTTCGCCACTTTCCGCACCATCTGAAATTCTGCCTTTTGCTACGGTAAAGGTCGGCTTTCTTAATACACCAAACACCTTTAACAAAATGATATAAATAAATATTGTCAGGAACATACCGCCGCACGCTATCGGAAGCGAAATCATTTTAAGCCCCGCAAATGTGATAAACAGCATGGTTGGTGTTGAAAAAATCATTGCCATATTCATCATACCCAGTTCCGCACCGGTTGATGTCTGTAACTTCGGGTCAACCATACGGAGCAGTGATACACCGCTTGGTGTTGTACCGGTGCTTGTACCGAATACACCCAGCACCCGCTCGAAATCGTGGTCACTGCCAAGACGTTCTCCAAAGAACAGGCAGATGAAAAACGTAACAATACCGCTTGCAACACTAGCAAGTAAAATCGGAACAATCCAGTTTCCGATGATGCCTACCTGAATTGCCATAAAAGCACATACAACCAAATAATCAGAAAGAAATCCTGTAATTCTGCTCTGGAATGCATTGTTAATCAGATATTCAATGTTTAACTTTCTCATCACAGCTTTTACAATATAGGCTGCAAACATGCCCCACATAAACAGCATGGCACTAAACGTTGAACCAAGCGCCGGAATGAAGTTTACCAGCTTCGCAAGAACGAGTGCAAGCAGGTAGCAGACACCCATAATGGCAAAATGGGCTGCCGCTGTTTCAATATTGGCACTGTGGAAAGTCGATTTACCAAGTGGCTCTCTTTGTTCCTCCGGTACAAAATATCCCCGTTCAACAGCTTCATTAATCTTACTTTTATTTCTTGCAAGCCCTTTCTTTAATCCGTATCTTGCAAACGGTACTCCGATTAAAAATGCAGAGAGGAAACCAAAGATTGCATACGTTAATGCTACCATTTCTGCCTTGTCAAATCCATAGGTATATTCAAAAAGTCTGCCGTAGGTAGATGCCTGTCCCGGTCCCTGACAGAATGCAAACGGAACTAAAATGCCATACATCGAATCCATATGAAATGCTTTTCCTGTAATGGATACGATTAAAATACCGACAAGCGGCTGGAGTGCATACAAAATACACCAAATGAGTGCCATACCGATTGCACCTCGTACCGGACCGCTGCTTTTCTTCTTTTTGCCGTCTTCTGTTTTTTTATTCTTTTTCTTTTTACTGCCTGTCAGTCCGATAGAAATAAAGGACATCACAAAAAATACATCTACAATATTACTAAAATCCGTTACACTTACACCGCCGACCGGATATTTTGACAGTACCAGATTCATCAGGATAAATCCTAAGATACCGCCGATAACACTGACCGGCATCAGCATATGCTGAAAGAATTTCACTTTTGCGCGGATTGCCATGCCGATACACAGCATCACGCTTGCCAGTCCAAACGCAACAACAACACTATACATAGGTGTCACCTCTTTTCTCTTGCACTGTCCTTATGCCAGTTTATGATACATTTCGCTTAACATTTCATCGGTAATTTCAACCGGATTGTTGTAAAGGTTTGGATGTCTGCTGATTCGTACCAGCTCTGAAATCTGTTCCTCTGTTAAATGCAAATCCTTTAAATCATTGCGCAGTCCCATCTTTGCCTTTAATTCATGGATGGCATCTGCCATTTCCTCTGTATCCTTAAATCCCAATTTTCTTGCAAATTCATCAATTCTTGCACCGTCTGCACCCTTTGCATTGATTCTTGCAAAGTAATCCAGTGTCATGCCGCAGGCTTCTCCGTGCGGAATGTGGTGGATATTAGTCAGCGGAAATGAGCAGGCATGGGAAGAGGTTGTCTTTGGCAGGGTAAATGCAAGTCCTGCAATTAATGAGGCTTCACACATTTTCTCTCTTGCTTCCTCGTCTGCCGGGTCTAAATATGCCTTATACAGATACTGGAATACCAGTTCTGCCGCATGAAGGGCACACGCATCACAGATTGGCTGGTGTCCCTTGCTCCAAAAGCCCTCTAATGCATGGGATAACACATCAATTCCTGTTCCTGCCGTAACCTTCGGCGGCATGGTGTATGTTAATTCCGGGTCGATAATCGCATAGCTTGGGAAAAATCCGTCCGATACAATCGGGGATTTCTTTCCATTTGCGTGATCTGTCAGTACAGATACGCACGTTACTTCACTGCCCGTTCCTGCTGTTGTCGGCACTGCAATTAACGGCAGATGTTCCTGTGGCATGGCAACACCTGTTCCATGGTATTTTCTAATAGAATCGTCCGTTAATGCAATACTTGCTGCTGCCTTTGCACAGTCCATGGAACTGCCGCCGCCAAGTGCTACAACAAAGCCGATTTCCTTTTCACGGATAATTGCCGCACAGGCATCAACCTCTGTAACATCCGGGTTTGGGGATAAATCCCCGAAGGAAGCGATAATCGCTCCTTCGCTTTCCTTTACAATGCGCTCTGCCAGACCGTTTGTAAAGAAGAATGGGTCTGCAACCAGTAAGCCGTTTTTAATTCCCATTTCCTTTGCTAAATCTTTTACTTCGGACACTCTGCCCTTGCCGAACCGGATTTTAACCGGCTGTAAATAATCCCAATTCATATTAACCTCGATTCCGCCGTATAATTTACGGCTTTTTATTAATCACAAAACTTTTCATCTGCCATTGTTAATACTTCATCCAGAATTGGAAGGTATTCTTCTAATTCTTCCTTTGTAATAATCAGCGGCGGGCATACTTCGATGAAATTCTCACGTCCGAAGGTTGCAAATCCTCTTTTCTTTAACTCTGCGAAAATCCAAGGCATTGCTGTTCCCGGAACACCATACTCCTGTAACGGTTCTCTTGTTTCCTTATTTTTAACCATTTCGAGCGCGCCGAATAATCCGATACATCTTGCTTCACCGACACACTTATGCTTTTCTACCATCTTCTGCATAAACGGTGCAACGATTTCATGCATTTCGGCTACATGCTGTTCAATGTTGTGTTCCTTGTAATAAGTCAGTGCTGCAACACCGGCGGCACAGGCAAGTGTATGTCCTGAATAAGTAAGACCACACTGTAATACATTTTCTTCAAAATAATCTGCAACCTTTTTATTTACAATAACGCCGCCGAGCTGTACATAGCCGCAGGTAACACCTTTTGCAAATGTAATCATATCCGGTACGAAATCGAAGTTCTGCCATGCAAACCACTTACCGGTTCTAAAGAAGCCTGCCATAACCTCATCGCAAATCATTAAAATACCATACTTGTCACAAAGCTTTCTGACACCTTCCATATAACCCTTTGGTGGTAAAATCACACCGTTTGCACCGACAATAGATTCCATCAGGATTGCGGCTACATTCTGCGGGCCTTCATATCTTAACTGCAAATCCAGATCTGCAAGTGCTTTCTTTGTAACGACTTCATCATCAACACCGTATGTATAACCGTCTCTGTACATCTGCGGATTCATGAATTTTACAAATCCGTTTGCACCGCCGATTTCTGCGGCAAATCTTCTCCAGTCACCGGAAGCATTGGAAGCACCGAGTGTTGCGCCATGATAGCTTCTATAGCATGAGAATACTTTTGTTCTTCCTGTTACCATACGTGCCATTTTAATTGCATTTTCATTTGATTCGGCACCGCCGTTTGTAAAGAATACTCTCTTAAAATGATCTGCTCCGGCAGCTTCAACTAACATCTTTGCAAGCTTGCTCTTTGGCTCTGAAGCATACGCCGGTGCCATAAAGCACATCTTATCTGCCTGTTCCTTAATTGCTTCAACAATTTCCGGAAGTTCATGTCCAAGATTTGAGCAGACTAAAAGGGAAGCCATATCTGCATATTTCTTTCCATCATAATCCCAGAAATAAATTCCCTTTGCCTTTTCAACCGGTAATGCATCTACACCTGATTTTGACCATGACTGCATTACATAATCCTTGTGCATCTGTGCTACTTCTTTTCCTGTTAAATTTCCCATTTGTTTGTCCTCCTGAAAAAATAATTTCTGTTATGCAGAAAAAAACAACAAGGCGCCAGATTCTCCATTTGGAGTTTCTGACGCCTTTGTCATTTCTGTTATCTAACTGATGATTTTATTTTACATTTTTTACCGCCAAATACAATAGTTTAAAGCCTAAACCTTTTTGTGCCTTAGCACAAAGTCCGGATTTACTTTATTTATTTTGAAAACTTCCTTAATTTAGCGACCAACAGCCCCAGTGCCAGTTCATTGCGGACTGAAAACTTTGTAATATCCACATTTAAAAGGGCTTCGATTTTCTTGATTTTGTAATTGACTGTGTTCCGATGCACAAACAGCTCCTCTGCCGTATCCTGTACACTACCGTTGTGCTTCATATAACAGTCCAGTACTTCCACCAGATTACTGTTATTTAACGCATCATATTCATCCAGCGGCCGGATGGTATCCTGATAATATTCTTCAAAGCAGTCTGTATTTTCTATATTAAACAACAGGCGGTTCACACCCATGGATGCATACGTTCTTGTCGTATCTTCCTCGTTTTCCATTTTTGACAAATCCACAATTTTTCTTGCAATCTGATAGCTTTTTGACAGACGGCGGAAACCCGCTGCGGTACTTCCAACACCAACAAATATAGATTCCGTGTTTTTCAATAACGATACAATCTGTTCTTTGACAGTCTCTGCAAATTCAGCTGCTTTTTCTTCCTTCATGTCACTAAATACCATTAAAATTCTGTCATTTTCCGTAAATACAACAACATCATGTTTTTCCTGCTCCATCACACGCGCCGCTTTCTGTGCAAAACGCTCCAGACGGTCTTTTAAAATCGGTGCATAAAATATTTCTTCCTTTTCATTTTCAAGCCGGTCGCAGATGTCCATCATCACAACCACGTAATTCCACTCGGCGAAGTAGCCTTTCTGCATGAGTGCCGATACGTATAGTTCTTCCTGCTTCGGCGTAAATATAGCATAACTGAATGCTGCCGACAACTGCATTGCGCGCTGCTGGGACTGCGTAATTGTAAAACAGATCATCCGCATCATATCTGCCATATGCACACTCCACGGCACTTCAAAAACCGGAAAATCGTGTGCATTGCCAAAATCAATAACCTCCTGCGGAATTTCAGCCACATAAGGTCCGATGTTTACTACCATTGCACTGGCATGATTTTTATAGACCCGATCCACCAGCGCAAGCAAAGACATTTTTTCACCGACACCGATTCCTGTTGTAAATGCAATTTCCCCACCGGACAAAAAATCGGCAATTTCTGTTGTATCTACCATATGCACCCATTCGACCGCATTGGTCAGACCGTTTTTTCCGGCGACCAGCTTAATATCTGCACAGCCCGCCTGCCGGATGGCTTCTTTTAAAACTACACTCATATCCTGCCCTCCTTTATTTATACAATCGCCATGACTCCTGACAGCAGTAATAAAATGTATGTCATTTTCATAAAAATTTCCTGTGGCAGCTTCTTTACCAGCTTTGTGCCAATCCATGTACCTGCAAAAACAGGAATAATTCCTGCTATTAACAAAAACCACACATGGCTGTTAAAATGTCCCGCCTGAAACTGGATTCCTGTAATGTAACAGCCAATCGTCAACCAGATTAACGCAATAGTTGCCCTGAATTCCTCCTTATCTTTTAATGCCCCTGCCGCATAAATGACAAGCAAAGCCCCGCCGGATACAAACATTCCGTGAATAATACCCGCGGCAAAGATGACAAACAACATAAGTACAGCCGGAAGTCTGAGCTGTTTTTTCACAAACAGCTTATCCAGCGCAATCACAATAATCATAATGCCGTAAAATGTCAGAAGCTGCTGCATCGGAAATACTTCAAATATTTTCATTCCCACAACCATACCGGCTGCCATCAGCACAAACATCTTAAAAAATTCCTTCCAGTTAATATGCCGGAATCCGGTAATTACAATCATCAGACTGGAAATCTGTGCAATTGCATTTAGCAGTGCCTTTGCTTCGTCCACACCGATTAATTTCATAGTCGGCGGCATGGAAATCAATGTCCCCGCAAAGCCTGTAATTGCCTGTAAAAGATTGGCACCAAATAAAATCAAAAACACTAAAATTTCTTTTATGCCCATCGCTTTTCCTCCTTACAATGCAAAAAGGAGACAGCTGCTGCAATCTGCAACACGGCTGCCTCCTTTGGCATTTTTTTATATTTTTATCATCTTCTGCAGGCTTGTGTTTCTGCCCAGCAGGACGACACATCAATTAATGTGTCATAAAGAACATAATCGCAAATAACGCGCCGACAACCCATGTGAACGGCTTAATTTCCTTTACTCTGCCTGTAAAAATACAGATAAATACATACGTAATCAGACCGAATGCAATACCGTAGCTGATATTATAGGCAAATGGCATCATCGCGATTGTCATAAATGACGGTACGGCTACTTCCGGCTTATGCCATTCAATATCTGCAACGCCACCCATCATCAATACGCCGACATAAATCAGTGCTGCTGATGTCGCACAAGTCGGAATCAGTACTGCAACCGGGCTTAAAAACATTGCAACGAAGAATAACACCCCTGTTGTAAATGCCGCAAGACCTGTTCTTGCACCTTCTGCAACACCGGCAGAGGATTCTACGAAGGTTGTAACCGTAGAAGTACCGCAGATAGCACCTGTTACTGTTGCAATCGCATCGGATAACATCGCCTTTTCAAAGTTCGGTACTTCGCCTTCTTCTGTGAGCATATTTCCTCTTGAACATGCACCGTAGAGTGTACCAAGTGTATCAAACATATCTACCATGCAGAAAGCAAGTGCTGTTGTAATCATCAGAATCACTAAATCTGCTGTAGAATGGGTTGCCAGATAGCCTGAAAAATCGAAGCCGTCTGTAAATACCTTTAAAAATGCCTGTGAACCCCAGTCACCGAATGCAGTAAACGGATTGAAGTTCATATTTGCCGCAAATCCTTTGTAAAATCCCGGAATGGTGCAGCCAAGGATATAATAAAGACCTGTTCCGCCGAGAATTCCCCATAAAACAGAACCCTTTACTTTTTTGTAAGATAATACGGCAATAATAATCAGCGCCGCAATTGTAACAAGCTTTGGCATAATTTCTGCCCAGGTTGCATTCCCGTTAAACAGGTTAAAGCTTGTCAGGTTGACACAGGTAGAGCTTGAAGGAACAATAATTCCCGCATCCTGTAATCCCAAAAATGCAATAAACAGACCGATACCGGCTGAAATTGCCATTCTGACACACTGTGGGATAGCATCAAATAACATCTTACGGACACCGGTCAGTGTCAGGATGATAAATACTACACCATCTAACAATACAAGAATCAGTGCATTTGCATAAGATAATCCGAATGTAAAGCAGACTGTGTACACAAAAAATGCATTCAGTCCCATACCGGATGCCAATCCTAAAGGAAGATTTGCGAGGAATGCAATTAAAAATGTACCGACAACGGCTGAAATTGCTGTTGCGATATAAATGGCATTATATGATACAACGCCAAGTTCTGAAAACATATTTGCATTAACCATGAGAATATACGCCATCGCCATGAAAGTTGTAATTCCGGCAAGCACTTCTGTTTTCACTGTCGAGCCATGCTCTTTGACCTTAAAAAATTTTTCCATGAGTCTTTCTCCTATTTTTTTCATTTATCCAAACACAGTCTGATTCTGTGCTGAATTCTTTGTATTCCCCAACTCCCTCAGACAGGCATTATAACACACTTTTTTCTTTATATCCACCCCATACCGCGCGAAACTGCATAAATCATATACAAAATATACGCACCAATCATGGCAATGCCCTCTTTCCGCTCTATTTTGTCACCTGTTGCGGCAAAAATATAAATAATAATACTCAGGCCGATTAAAATAACCGTGTCATACAACGACTCCGTTATCACCGGAATCGGATGAATAAAAGCTGACACGCCTAAAATCAGCAGAATATTAAAGATATTGGAACCGATAATATTACCTGCCGCCATACCGTTTTGTCCTTTTTTTGCCGCAACCACAGATGTGACCAGTTCAGGAAGTGATGTTCCCATGGCTACAATCGTAAGCCCCACCAGCGTTTCTGTCATATGACAGGCAAGTGCAATGGTTTTTGCACTGTTTACAACAAGCTGTCCGCCGATAATAATCGCAGCTGCACCACCAAGAATGTACACTGCGCACTTCCACGCCGGAAGTTCCGCAATTTCTTCATCCTCCACTTTATTTTTAAGCGCCATCAGAACCGTAAAGGCAAGATACGCAATAAACAGCAGAATCAAAATCACCGCATCCAATCTGCCAATTGTTCCTGAAAGCAGTATACCATCCGCAGTAAAGACCTTCTGCCCTGTAAATACATAATCTGCAATCATGACTGCCAGTATCACGGAAACAATAATTGAAAACGGAAAATCCCGCTTCATAATGCCCCTATCCACTGTCACCGGTGTAATCACGGCGCAGATTGCAAATATCAGCACCAGGTTAAAAATATCTGACCCGATAATGTTACTGATTGCGATTTCATTAGAACCCGCTATTGCCGCAGATACACTGACTGCCAGCTCCGGCGCACTCGTCCCCATTGCTACAATTGTAAGACCGATGACCACACCCGGAATTTTCAACTTCCCCGCAACGGCCGAACTGCCTTCCACAAAAAAGTCTGCCCCTTTTACAAGTGCGGCAAACCCGATTACCAGTAATACCAACTGTATAATAATTGTCATATTTCCCTCTTTTCTTTCAGCCTTTCGTTGACAAATAACCGGAACAGTGCATAACACACCGAACATATCGGAATAAAGGTCAGCATTCCCACGATACCAAACAAACTTCCGCCGACTGTTACTGCCATTAATACCCACATTCCCGGCAGTCCCACTGAGCTGCCGACTACATGCGGATATATGAGATTTCCTTCAATCTGCTGTAAAACGAAAAACATAATCACAAATATCACTGCCTTGACCGGATTTACCAGCCCTATCAGTATAATTCCCACAACACAACCGATAAAAGCACCTACAATCGGTATCAGCGCTGTAATGGCAATAACAATACCGATTAACAGCGCATACGGGAGACGGATAACCAGCATGGTTACACAGAACATCGTTCCAAGAATACACGCTTCCAGACACTGTCCTGACAAAAAGCTTGCAAATGTCGTATTGGCAAGCCGTACCACACGAAGTACTTTTTGGGCTGTTTTTTCTTTTGTAAATGCATACAGAATTTTCTTCGTCTGCCTTGCAAGTGTTTCTTTCTGAAACAAAACATAAATAGAAAAAATAAATCCAATAAAGAAATTCGTCACACCCGATACAATACTTGTCACTGCACCGATTCCGCCGCTGATAATTCCCTTTGTACCGGCAGTTACAAAATCCATTGCTGATTTTAACAGCGATTCCCAGTCAATCTGCACCGAAGCCAGCTGCTGTTCAATCTGCGGATAGGCTTTGGCCTGCTCCATCAAAAACTGCTGCACATTTTGAAACTGTCCCGGAATCAGCTTTACAATATCTGCAATTGTAGATACCAGCTGCGGAATCACAATAACCATAGCTGCTGCCAGAATTACAATAATTGCCAGTAATGTCAGGACATATGCACATGTTCTTCTAAGTGCCGCAAATTTTTCAGTCTGATACTGTTCTTTCTGAAAAAGATGCCGTTCAATCTGCTTCATTGGCACATTCATAATAAATGCAATGACCCCGCCGATTAAAAAAGGCATAAACAGTGTCAGAATCTTTGACATCACTGAAAAAATCAGCTGTAAATTCTGTAATGCCCAATATAGAATAATCAACACTGCCCCAATTGTAATATACTTTTTAACTTCCTCGTTTTTTAAATTCCGATTCATTCTTTCCTCCTTTTTCTGCCTGCAATAAAGAAAAACGAGACTTTATTGCAACACAATCGTTACAATAAAAGTCTCGCTTCCTACAACGTGCTCCGGAGAAATCTATTTTCCCGTACTGACGAAATCACGTTACATATACTGCCCGTATATGCAAGCTACTCCCTTTTATCTGTAAACATCATAACATAAAGAAAATCCGGCAGTCAACCTTAAATTTTTTAAGCCAGTGTGCTATACTGTGTATACATGCATTATTACAGAAGGAGTGATTTTGTGAATCCAACAGCTGAAAACGATTTTTCAACCGGAAGCATTCCCGCACACATGCTGCGTCTTGCGCTTCCTATGACACTGGCACAGTTAATCAATGTCTTATACAATATTATTGACCGTATTTTTATCGGAAGAATCCCCTTTGATTCTACCAATGCGCTGACTGGTCTTGGTGTTGCCTTTCCAATCTGTACGATTACCATTGCTTTTGCCAACCTTGTCGGCATGGGCGGCGCACCGCTTTTTTCCATTGAACGCGGGAAACGAAATGATGCCGAAGCCGAAAAAATCCTCGGTAACAGCTTTGTCCTTTTACTGTTGTTCGGCCTGTTTATTACAATAACGGGGCTGTTTTTGAAACGTCCGCTTTTATATCTGCTCGGCGCAAGCGAAGCCACCTTCCGTTATGCCGATTCATACATTACCATCTACCTGTGCGGTTCTGTTTTTGTATGTTAAGCCTTGGCTTAAATTCATTTATCAATGCGCAGGGCTTTGCAAAAACCGGCATGCTGACCGTTTCCATTGGTGCGGTCTGCAACCTGCTGCTAGACCCTGTTTTATCTTTTTACTGGGCATGGGAGTGCGGGGTGCGGCTCTTGCAACGGTCATTTCACAGTTTATTGCCGCCTTATGGACATTCACTTTTCTGACCGGCAAAAAAACAATAATACGGCTATCTCCAAAACAGTTTGTATTGGGCAGAAAACGTATCGGCAAAATCCTCGCACTGGGGCTTTCCGGTTTTACCATGTCCATAACCAACAGTGCCGTCCAGATGGCGGGCAATGCCAGCCTGTCCATACACGGCGGGGACTTATACATCGCCGCCATGACCGTTATTAACTCCGTGCGCGAAGTGATTCAAATGCCGGTCAGCGGTATTTCCAACAGTGCCCAGCCGATTCTTAGCTTTAACTACGGTGCGGATAAAAACAGCCGGGTAAAGCAGACCATCCGCTATATGTCTGTGGCTTTGCTTATCTATACCGTAGCGGCATGGATTTTAACCATGATTTTTGCCAGACAATTTATCCTGCTTTTTGATTCGACACCGGAACTGCTCTCACTGGGTGCCGCCTGTATGCACATTTACTTTTTCGGATTTTTTATGATGTCCTTTCAATTTGCGGGGCAATCCGTTTTTACGGCACTTGGCAGATCCAAAAATGCCATTTTCTTTTCGCTTTTAAGAAAGGTTATTATTGTGATTCCGTTAATCTATCTGCTTCCGCTCACGCCACTTGGTGTAAACGGCGTATTCTGGGCAGAACCGGTTTCCAATTTTATCGGCGGAGCCGCCTGCTTTATCACTATGTATTTTACGGTTTATAAGAAGCTGTAAAATACACAGCTGTTCTTAGTTATCCGCAACAATCCTGGCATGGCTTCCGCCGTCCGGTGTCTTGGTAACAACAATCTGCCGTCCGATACGCTCCTTTAATTCGCCGACGTGGGAGATAATTCCCACAAGGCGGTTGCTCTCCGATAACCGCAGTAAAACATCAATCGCCTGTTCCAGTGAATTTTCATCCAATGAGCCAAACCCTTCATCAATAAACATTGTATCAATCTGGATACCACCCGTCTGCGACTGGATTTCATCGGATAATCCCAGTGCCATTGCAAGAGATGCCTTAAAGGACTCTCCACCCGATAAGGACTTGACACTACGGATACTGCCGTTATAGTGGTCAATCACGTTTAATTCCAGTCCGCTCTGCGCTCTTAGATTATCTGCCGTCTTTGCGCGCACCAGTTCAAACTGTCCCGATGTCATCTGCATAAAGCGGGTATTGGCCCGGATAATAATACGGTCAAAAAAAGCTGTTTGGACATATGTTTCAAGCATAATTCTGTCCTGACCGCTCAATGCACCGTTTGCCGTATTGCTGAGTGCCCGTACCCACTGATACTGCTTTTCTTTTTCGCTGCTCTTTGCCGCAATCTTTTTTACTGCACCTGCCGCCCGCTCATTGACCGCAATCCGCAAATCCAGTTCCTTCTTTTCGTTCTGATACTGCTTCTGACAGACTTCCTTTTCCTGCCGCAGGGTCAGTAATTCCCCGTACTTTTTCCCACTCTCATTACTTTCATTGTTTTCTTTATCTTCTTCACCCGCTTTTTAGCTGTGTGGTTAAATCAAGCACCCTTCTTCTGCTCTGCTTCGAGCTTGATTTTTACAATCCTGATACTGCTGCCCTGCCTTGCTTTGCCCGCTTGTTGTATTTCCTCTTTCTGCCGGACTTTTCTGCGCAATGCTTTGTCTTGCCGCTTCTGCATTTTCAAACTTTAAAG
>ENA-OQHF01001182-OQHF01001182.1-human-gut-metagenome-genome-assembly--contig:-NODE-1182-length-14735-cov-5.033680_pt1 | contig 14735 bp, 12 predicted proteins | sample MGYA00242559_ERZ504709 | MGnify/ENA primary metagenome ERZ504709 (study PRJEB26092, sample SAMD00036203) | human gut metagenome | host: Homo sapiens | study: EMG produced TPA metagenomics assembly of... | reverse complement strand
TATAAAAGAGAAAATACGATTATGATAATAATAACATGACTGCTCATATTATGAATACAAAAGAGAGCAGGGAAAGGAGTTATATGGAAAAGAAGTTTTTCTGTGGCTTGGACTGATGATCCTATTTCTTGTTGTAGAACTTGCCACAGTCGGACTGACCAGTATCTGGCTTGCCGGAGGTGCGTTGATCGCATTATTTGTTGCTCTTGCCGGAGCAACAGTTGCATGGCAGTGTATTGCGTTTATCGTGGTATCAGTTCTGCTCCTGATTTTTACGAGGCCTTTTGCAACGAGATATATCAACAGGCATCATGAAAAGACAAATTGTGATGAACTGATCGGCAGGACGGTCAGGGTAACGGAGCAGGTGGATAATTATGAACAGACCGGTGCGGCATTTGCCAACGGGCTGGAATGGACTGCCAGATCAGAAAAAGACGATCAGAAGATCAAAGCAGGCAGTCTTGCAACGGTGACGGCAATCTCCGGTGTAAAATTAATCTTAAGACCGGTTAAGGAGGAAAAGAAATCATGGGATTAGCTATTTTAATTGTCTGGGTGATCATACTTGGAATTGCGATCTTACTGATCGTGAGCAATATCAAGATTGTTCCACAGGCACATGCGTATGTAGTTGAAAGACTTGGAGGATATAAAGAAACCTGGGGGGTAGGACTTCATTTTAAGATGCCGATCCTGGATCGTGTCGCGAGAAGAGTCTCACTGAAAGAACAGGTCGTTGACTTTGAACCGCAGGCAGTAATTACAAAAGATAATGTTACGATGCAGATTGATACCGTCGTATTCTATCAGATCACTGACCCGAAGAAGTATGCATACGGGGTAGAAAGCCCGATTGCGGCGATCGAAAATCTGACAGCAACAACGCTGCGTAATATTATCGGTGATCTGGAACTGGATGAGACACTGACTTCCCGTGAGACGATCAACTCCAAGATGCGTACGATCCTGGATATTGCGACAGATGAATGGGGAATTAAAGTAAACCGTGTAGAATTGAAAAATATTATGCCGCCGAAAGCAATTCAGGATGCCATGGAAAAGCAGATGAAGGCGGAGCGTGAACGAAGAGAGGCAATTCTCCGTGCGGAAGGTGAAAAGAAATCTACGATCCTTGTAGCAGAAGGTGAGAAGGAGTCGGTGATCCTGGAAGCAGAAGCATCCAAGCAGGCAGCAATCCTGAAAGCGGAAGCTGAGAAGCAGAAGCGGATCAAAGAAGCAGAAGGTCAGGCAGAAGCCATCCGTACTGTACAGAAAGCGACTGCGGAAGGGATTGAGTACATCAAGGAAGCCGGTGCGGATGAGGCAGTGCTGACACTGAAGAGTCTGGATGCATTTGCGAAAGCAGCTGACGGCAAGGCAACAAAGATCATTATTCCTTCTGATCTGCAAGGCATTGCAGGGCTTACGAAGACCATCGCAGAAGTAGCACGCCCGGATGTGACAGAAAAGGTGGATTAATTGGAATCGGGAGAAAAAGTCATCAGGATCTCAGTCAGAAATCTCGTGGAATTTATTTTAAAAGAAGGCGATATTGATAATCGTATTACGGCAGGAACTGCGGAAAAGGATGCGATGTTGATGGGAAGCCGGCTTCACCGGAAGATCCAGAAAAGTATGGGATCGGGATATCAGGCAGAAGTACCGCTGAAAATTTCTGTTCCTTGTCAGGAATTTACTCTGAGGATAGAAGGCAGGGCAGATGGGATCATTGCAGATGAAACTTCAGATGGAAAGCTGCATCAGGTGACGGTGGACGAGATTAAGGGAGTCCTGAGAAATCTGGAACAGATTCAGAAACCGGCAGGAGTACATCTGGCACAGGCAAAATGCTATGCATATATTTACGGAAAAGAAAAAGAACTGGAAAAGATCAGTATCCAGATGACATATTGTCATCTGGATACTGAAGAAATAAGACGGTTTAAAGAAGAGTATACACTGGAAGATCTGAAAAGCTGGTTTAAAGAACTGGTGCATAGATATGAAAAATGGGCCAGGCTTCAGATTGAATGGGAGCGGATGCGGGATGAGACGATCCGCAATCTGAAATTTCCATTTCCATACAGGGAGGGGCAGTTCAATCTTGCCGCATCTGTATATCGCACGATCGCAAGAAAGAAAAAGCTTTTTATCCAGGCACCGACGGGGACAGGAAAGACGATGGCAGTTCTCTATCCTGCTGTCAGGGCAATGGGAGAGGGTCTGGGCGAGAAGATCTTCTATCTGACTGCAAGAACGATCACAAGGACGGTTGCCGAGCAGGCTTTTTTTATTTTAAAGGAAAAAGGGCTGAAGTTCCGTTCAGTGACCCTGACAGCGAAAGAAAAAATTTGTTTTTGTGAAAAAGCAGAGTGTAATCCACAGGCCTGCCCCTATGCAAAAGGACATTTTGACCGGGTTAATGATGCGGTCTATGACCTTTTGAAAAATGGCGGCGGAATGGGAAGAAAGGAGATTGAGGAGCAGGCACAAAAGTTCCAGATCTGTCCTTTTGAATTTGCATTGGAGCTTTCGGTCTGGGCAGATGGGATTATCTGTGATTATAATTACGTATTTGATCCAAATGCACATCTGAAAAGGTTTTTCGCAGACGGAGGAAATAACCACTATCTGTTTCTGGTTGACGAAGCTCACAACCTTGTGGAACGTGGACGTGAGATGTACAGTGCGAGCCTGTATAAGGAAGATGTTCTTGAAGTGAAAAGAATTGTAAAGGGAAAAGATAAAAAGCTGACGAGAAGTCTGGAGAGCATGAATAAGGCATTTCTGGAACTGAAAAGAGAGTGTGAAAATTATCAGATTCTGGACAGCGTATCTGTCCTTGCACTGAAGGCGATGAATCTTCTGACCGAAATGGAACGTTATTTAGAAGAACAGAGAGAGCAGGGAAGGCAGGATGGAACGGAAGAAGAGATACTTCCATTGTTCTTTGGATTACGAAGTTTTCTGAACATCCATGATCTGCTGGATAAAAATTATGTGATATACAGCGAAATGCAGTCTGATGGAAGATTTATGGTAAAGCTTTTCTGTGTTAACCCGGCAGAGAATCTTCAAAAATGTCTGGAACAGGGCAACAGTACGATCTTTTTTTCCGCAACATTGCTGCCGATACAGTATTATAAGTCTCTGTTATCGGTAGTTCAGGATGATTATGCAGTCTATGCAGAATCGACTTTCCCGGAAACGAACCGGAGTGTACTTCTGGCAGAAGGGATCAGTACAAAGTACACGAGCCGTGGAGAAGAAATGTATAGCAGGATCGCAGAATATATAGGGAAAACGATTGACAGTAAGACGGGAAATTATATGGCTTTTTTCCCGTCTTACCGCCTGATGGAGGCAGTGTATGAAAAATTCCTGGAGCTTGGGAAGAAAAGTGAAGTTTTGCTTCAGTCGCAGTATATGGATGAGGAAGAACGGGAAGAATTTCTGAAAAAATTTGAAAAAGAGCAGGGCGGGACATTGGTAGCATTCTGCGTGATGGGCGGTATTTTTTCAGAAGGAATCGACCTGACGCAGGATCGTCTGATCGGAGCCATGATCGTTGGAACAGGAATCCCGCAGGTATGCAACGAAAGGGAGATCCTGAAGCAGTATTTTGGAGCAGAGGGATTTGACTATGCCTATCTCTATCCCGGAATGAACAAAGTACTTCAGTCAGCGGGGCGTGTGATCCGTACGGAAAAAGATAAAGGGGTAATTCTTCTGATGGATGAAAGATTCCAAAGCCCGCATTATAGGAGAATGTTTCCGCGAGAATGGTCGGACTGTAGAAGATGTACGATGGAAAATGTGACAGAGCTGCTGACAGAATTTTGGAAAAAAGATCCCACCTGATCCGGAAAATGTGTCCGGGAAACCGGGCAGACCGGATGCAGGAGGGGATGAGACTTATTCTTTCACCGGATTCTTCTTCCAATGGATTACTCTTCCACCGGATGGAAGCAACTCAGAAATTCCTGCGTTGCCTTGGAAAGCGGGAGCTGCTCATTGTATGCGATGACCAGCGAACGCTCCGGCATCTCTTCGTTCATATCCAGGGTGAAGATACCGTCAGATTCTTTGGAGATACAGTAATCAGGAATAAATGCAATTCCGAGTCCGATGCGTGCAAGGTCGATCAGAAGATCGTTGCTTGTCAGCTCAATCTCAGGAACAAGGTCTAACTGATGCTGCTGGAACAGGCGGTGGAGAAATTCATTGGTGGTACTGTTCTTATCCAGCATGAGGATCGGATAAGCAAGAAGGTCTGAAAGAGAGATCTTTTTTCTTTTAATTCTTCGTAATTATTCCCTGCGATAAATACATCACGGAAATTCTTGATCTTCATGGATGCGGAAATATTATTCAGGCTGGCATTGGGATAATTGACCACAATGAGATCTACCAGCCCGTTCTTGAGCAGTTCCGTACAATGCAGAGAAGTCTGATTGATCACTTTGATATGTACATTGGGGAACATTTTGTGAAACTTTTCAAGGTATGGTACAAGAAAGTATCTGCAAATTGTATCACTCGCACCAATACGGATCTGACCTCCGGTAGAAGCTGCATCAAGAAGCTGTGCCTCTCCTTTTTGGATCAGATTCATAGCCGGTTCAATATGGCGGAGCAGGATCTCACCTTCCGGGGTAAGCTGGACTTTTTTGGTGCTTCTGATAAAGAGTGTCTGATCCAGTTTCCGCTCCAGTGTCTTGATCGACTGGCTTACAGCAGACTGAGAAATAAAAAGCTGCTTGGACGCCTCTGAAAAATTCAGCGTAGTTGCAACATGGTAAAATACCTTATATAGTTCATAATTTATATCCATCATATTATTAGACCTCCTAATAAGTAATAATAGTATTATAAGATAAATACATAAAGAATACAACAAAAAGGAGTAAATTTGTGAAAAAACGGGTCTTATCTTCTGAAAAAGTGAAAAGCAAAATAAGTCTGATTTTAAGCCGGATCCTGGGACTGATCCTGACGGTTTCTTTTTTAGCGGTGTGGCTGGTCACGAGTGTCCGACTCGTACTTTATTCGGATGTTGATCTGTACCGGGCGGAATATGAAAAATACGGGGTATTAGATGAATTGAACATGACAATGGGAGATACAATTTATGTAACCCGTGAGATGATGGCATATTTAAATGGAGAGCGTGAAGAACTGAAAGCAGAGACTACGGTGGATGGAATATGGAGAGATTTTTTTAATGAGCAGGATCGGCTGCATATGAAGGATGTAAAGCAGATTTTTTGACTGGAGCAAGAGAGTCCGGTTTATGGCAGGAGTGACCGCAAGTTTTTCTTTTGTATTTCTGCTGATCTGCTTCTTCTGTGAAAAAACAGGTGCTGAAAAAACAATTTTGTGGAAGGTCTTATGGAAAGTGTACCGGAATATTGCGGGGCTGATTTTACTGGCAGGCGTTGTGGCCGGATTTGTGGTCAGCCGGAACTTTGATTACTGGTTTACATGGTTTCATGAAAAAGTTTTTACGAACCGGCTGTGGATGTTTGATGCAGAAAAAGACTATATGATCCGAATGTTGCCGGAGGGCTTTTTTTCAGATATGGCAATGTGGTCCATGTGGATTTTCGGTGCAGGTGCAGTTATCACAGGAGGATTTTTATGGGTGAAAAGCAGAAAAGAAACAATGAGAAGTTCCGTGGAAACTTTCCGGATGGATAACTGATTAGAAATGCTTATGATAAAGTTTAAATTTATTAATTATACGGATGTGCAATTATATGATACGATAAGCATAACAGGTTCATTCTAATTTGGTGTGAAGGAATAAGCACATAAGAGGAAAAGGAGATTGTATATGAGTAATGTAAAGCGTGTGTATGTGGAAAAAAAGCCGGAATTTGCCGTAACAGCGAAAGGGCTTGGACATGAGATCCGTCATTATCTCGGAATTAAAGATGTGACCGGGGTACGGGTTCTGATCCGGTATGACGCAGAAAATATATCAGATGAGACATTTGAAAAAGCATGTGGCGGAGTGTTTGCAGAGCCTCCGGTCGATATCCTTTACAGAGAAAGTTTTACAAAGAATGAGACAGATCGGTGCTTTTCAGTTGAATTTCTTCCGGGACAGTTTGACCAGAGAGCAGATTCAGCAGAACAGTGTATCAGATTTATCAAAGAAGATGAGACACCGGTGATCCGTACAGCGGTAACTTATGTGATCGAGGGAAATATATCAGAGGAAGAGTTTGAAGCAATCAAGAATCACTGCATCAATCCGGTAGATTCAAGAGAAGCTGCTGCAGAGAAGCCGAAGACACTGGTAACGGTATTTGAAGAACCGGCAGATGTAAAGGTATTTGACGGATTTAAAGATATGCCGGAGGCAGAACTGAAAGAGTTGTATGATTCACTTGGTCTTGCGATGACGTTTAAAGATTTCCAGCATATCCAGAAGTATTATCATGGAGAGGAAGACCGGAATCCGACGATGACAGAGATCCGTGTACTGGATACTTACTGGTCAGATCACTGCCGTCATACGACATTTTCTACAGAATTAAAAGATGTAAAATTTGATGACGGAGATTACAGAGATGCCATCGAGGATACATATAAAGAGTATCTGAAAGATCACAGTGAGATCTTTAAAGGAAGAGAAGATAAGTTTGTATGCCTGATGGATCTGGCACTGATGGCAATGCGTCGTCTAAAAAAAGAAGGAAAGCTTGCAGATCAGGAAGAGTCCGATGAGATCAATGCGTGCAGTATCGTTGTACCGATCAAGGTAGACGGTGTCGAGGAAGAATGGCTGATCAATTTTAAAAATGAGACGCACAACCATCCGACAGAGATTGAGCCGTTTGGTGGAGCAGCTACCTGCCTTGGCGGTGCAATCCGTGATCCGCTGTCAGGACGTACTTATGTATATCAGGCGATGCGTGTGACGGGAGCGGCTGACCCGACGGTTTCAGCGAACGAGACACTGAAAGGAAAGCTTCCACAGAAAAAGCTGGTGCGTGAGGCTGCACATGGATACAGTTCTTACGGAAACCAGATCGGTCTTGCAACCGGACTGGTAAAAGAGATTTACCATCCGGATTATGTCGCAAAGCGTATGGAGATCGGAGCAGTGCTTGGTGCAGCACCGAGACGTGCAGTGATCCGTGAAAATTCTGATCCGGGCGATATCATTATCCTGCTGGGTGGTCGTACCGGTCGTGACGGATGCGGAGGAGCAACAGGTTCTTCCAAGGTTCATACAGAGGAGTCCATCGAGACATGCGGAGCTGAAGTGCAGAAGGGAAATGCACCGACAGAGCGTAAGATCCAGCGTCTGTTCCGCAGAGAAGAAGTCAGCCATCTGATTAAAAAGTGTAATGACTTTGGTGCCGGAGGAGTTTCAGTTGCCATCGGAGAACTGGCAGACGGACTGCGGGTAGAGCTGGATAAAGTGCCAAAGAAATATGCAGGACTGGACGGAACAGAGATCGCGATTTCCGAATCCCAGGAAAGAATGGCAGTCGTTGTCGATCCGAAAGATGTAGATGAGTTTATGGCATATGCGAAAGAGGAAAATCTTGAGGCAACGGTTGTAGCAGTCGTTACGGAAGATCCGAGACTGGTTCTTGTATGGAGAGGAAAAGAGATTGTAAACCTTTCCCGTGCATTCCTTGATACCAACGGGGCACATCAGGAGACAGACGTAGAAGTAGAGATGCCGTCCAGAAAAGACAGCCTTTTTATCAAAAAAGAAGTAGAAGATGTAAAAGAGACCTGGCTGAATACTCTTTCTGATTTAAATGTATGCTCTCAGAAGGGTCTTGTGGAAATGTTTGACGGTTCCATCGGAGCCGGATCAGTGTTCATGCCTCATGGCGGAAAATATCAGATGACAGAGACGCAGGCGATGGTGGCAAAAGTTCCGGTACAGAATGGTACAACGGACAGCGTATCCATGATGAGTTATGGATTTGATCCGTATCTGTCAAGCTGGAGTCCGTATCACGGAGCAGTTTATGCGGTGACAGAATCAGTTGCAAAGATCGTGGCAGCCGGTGGAGATTATAGTAAGATCCGTTTTACATTCCAGGAGTATTTCCGCAGAATGACCGAAGATCCGAAGAGATGGAGCCAGCCTTTTGCTGCATTGCTCGGAGCGTATGCGGCACAGATCGGATTTGGCCTTCCGTCAATCGGAGGTAAGGACAGTATGTCCGGTACATTCCAGGATATTGATGTTCCTCCGACACTGGTATCTTTTGCGGTCGATATGGCACTGGAGCAGGATATCATCACACCGGAACTGAAAAAAGCGGGAAATAAGCTTGTATGGCTTAAGATTGAGAGAGATGAAAATGATCTTCCGGTTTATGAGAAAGTGATGGAGCAGTATGGAAAGATCCATGAAGATATTCAGAAAGGAAGAATCGTTTCCGCTTATGCACTTGATCGTCATGGAATTGCCAGTGCTGTAAGTAAGATGGCATTTGGTAACAGACTGGGAGTTCAGCTTGAGACAACGGTGGATAAAAAGGATCTGTTCGCACCGGCATTTGGTGATCTCATTGCAGAGGTACCTGCGGGAGAAGTGGAGAACCTTGTGGCTGACTATACAGAGATCGGAGCAGTAACTGAGGAAGCAGTGCTGGCATATGGGGATGTAACGATCAGTCTGAAAGAGGCAGAACAGGCATGGACAGGTACTCTTGAAAAAGTATTTGCAACAAAGTCTGCAGCAGATTCTGATAAAAAAGTAGAAGAAAAGTTGTTTAATACAGCAGATATCCATATCTGCAGCCATAAGATCGGACAACCGACTGTCTTTATTCCTGTTTTCACGGGAACGAACTGTGAGTACGACAGTAAACGTGCATTTGAGCGGGCAGGAGCAAAGGTGATTACGAAAGTATTCCGTAATCTGGACGCAGAGGATATCAGAGGATCTGTTGGTGAATTTGAAAAAGCCATCGGACAGGCACAGATGATCATGTTCCCGGGTGGATTCAGTGCAGGAGATGAACCGGATGGTTCTGCCAAATTCTTTGCAACAGCATTCCAGAATGCAAAGATTAAAGAAGCGGTAGAGAAATTGTTGAATGAAAGAGACGGACTGGCACTGGGAATTTGTAATGGATTCCAGGCACTGATCAAGCTGGGGCTTGTACCATACGGTAAGATCATAGGTCAGACGGAAGATTCACCGACCCTGACATACAATACCATCGGCCGTCATATTTCTAAGATGGTTTATACGAAAGTTGTAACCAATAAGTCCCCATGGCTGCAGGGAGCAGAGCTTGGCGGAGTCTATACGAATCCGGCTTCCCATGGAGAAGGAAGATTCGTTGCAAGTGAGGAATGGCTGGACCGGCTTTTCGCTAACGGACAGGTTGCAACGCAGTACTGTGATCCTGAAGGTAAGATCAGCATGAATGAAGAGTGGAATGTTAATGGTTCCTATCGTGCGATTGAAGGTATCACAAGCCCGGACGGACGTGTGCTTGGTAAGATGGCTCATTCAGAACGTCGTGGGGATCATGTTGCGATCAATATTTATGGAGAACAGGATCTGAAGATTTTTGAATCAGGTGTAAAATATTTTAAATAAAAATTGCGGTAAAATATTGCAGATTGTAGAAAAGTTCAGCGATTGCTGGACTTTTCTGCTTTTAGAACCGTCTTTCTGTAAATTCTGCAGTTGAGGATCGTAAAAGTCAGGCAAGGACGGCAAAAGTCGGAGATGATAATTAAAAAAATTTGAAAAAAGTGTTGACATTTGCGATGAGATGATAGTATAATAAGCAAGTCGGTTGCGGGAAAGAGTAATCAGAACCGCAAGAGATACAGGTATATGGGGTCTTAGCTCAGCTGGGAGAGCATCTGCCTTACAAGCAGAGGGTCACAGGTTCGAGCCCTGTAGGCCCCATATCAATTTAATATGGCGGGATAGCTCAGTTGGCTAGAGCACACGGTTCATACCCGTGGTGTCGCTGGTTCAAATCCAGTTCCCGCTACTTGGTTTGAGAAGCTCTGAGGAGCTTCTTTTTTGTTGCCTCCTGATAAGCTGCATCCGTCCCGAATGATCACTGTTGTATTTGCGATACCGGATGGTGTATACTTGAAAAGATGAGAGAATCAGGAGGAACAATATTTTGTACGAAAGAAAGTATCATAAGCACATCTCCGCAAGACATAACTGGTTTGACCTGAAGTTGAACGAAGTATGGCAGTATCGGGATCTGATCTTTTTATTTACGCAGAAGAATTTTACGGTAAGTTATAAGCAGACGATCTTAGGTCCGTTATGGCTTTTTATCAATCCATTGTTGACCAGTGTTATGTATATGGTTGTATTTGGAAATATTGCGAAACTTGGAACGGACGGGATTCCGCAGCTTTTATTTTATCTGAGCGGAAATGCAGTATGGAGTTATTTTGCCTCCTGTCTGAATGGAAATGTGGCAACGTTTACATCGAATGCACGTTTGTTCGGAAAAGTGTATTTTCCGAGACTGACTGTTCCGATTTCCAATGTTCTCTGTAGTGTGATCCGGTTTGGAATCCAAATGCTGCTGGTAGTGATTCTGCTCGGATATTATATATGGAAAGGGGCTGTCAGTCCTCACTGGGAAGCTCTTCTTCTGATTTTTTTACTTTTACTATGGCTTGGCTGCATGGGGATGGGAGTCGGGATTCTGATCTCCAGTGTGACGACAAAATACAGAGATCTTTCAGTAATGGTGGGCTTTGGAATGTCACTATGGATGTATGGCACACCGGTGGTTTATCCAATGAGCATTTTACCTGAAGGAATCCTGAAAAAAATAATCTTATTAAACCCGGTCACTGCTCCGATGGAAATGTTCCGTTATATTTTACTGGGGGAAGGAAATATTCTTCCGGTGAGTATCGGAGTTTCACTTCTTTTTACAATACTGGTAATGCTAGGAGGAATAGTCGTATTTAATAAAGTGGAAAGAACATTTATGGATACGGTGTAAAGGAGGACGGAATGGAAAAGGAAAATCTGGCGATCCGAATTTCAGGGGTGAAAAAGGAGTATCGTCTTGGGAATATCGGGGGAAGAACTTTGCAGGCAGATCTTCAGTCCTGGTTTGCAAGAAAGCGGGGCAGAGAAGATCCAAATGTAAAAATCGGGCAGGATGAACGGCTGGTCGGACAAAAATTTATGGCATTGAACGGGATTGATCTTACGATCCGTCAGGGTGAAATGTGTGGAATCATTGGAAGTAACGGTGCAGGAAAATCGACCCTGCTGAAACTGCTGGCACAGGTGACGGCACCGACAGAAGGAGAGATTGACCTCTATGGAAGAGTGACTTCCATGCTGGAAGTCGGAACCGGTTTTAATGGAGAGATGACCGGAAGAGAAAATATTTACATGAACGGAACGATTCTTGGAATGTCAAAAGCGGAGATCAGAAGCAAAATGGAACAGATCATTGAGTTTTCGGAGGTAAGGGAGTTCATTGATACACCGGTCAAGCGATATTCTTCCGGTATGTTTGTAAAGCTGGCTTTTTCTGTGGCAGCACATCTTGACAGCGAGATCATGATCATGGATGAAGTGCTGGCGGTCGGTGATATGGCATTTCAGAAAAAGTGTTTGGATAAGATGCGGGAAGTTGCACAAAAGGAGAACAGAACGGTTTTATATGTAAGCCATAATATGAATACGATCCGGAGACTGTGCGACAGATGTATTGTGCTGGATCAGGGAAAAGTGATCTATGACGGCGAAGTAGAGGGTGCCATCGCAGTGTATATGGATCATGCAGTTGGAGAAAATGAGACTGACATGGATCTGGCAGAAAAGCAGCGTGCCGCCCGCATTCTGAACCTTCAGCGGAATCAGGGACTCTTTATGGAGCATCTGACCATGAAGGGAAAGATCACTCCGGTTTTTGCAAGGGAAGAAACACTGGATTTGAGGATCAGAGTCAGGACCACGCAGCCTTTGAAAAATGTCATGTTCCGTCTGACGCTGCGTACGGACAGTGATTCGGGATTGGGAACATTCTGGTCAAAGCCGGTAGATTTTCCTGCGACAGGAGAGCAGGATATGGAAATGAGCATGCCATTACAGCTCTTTGAGAAGGGAATCTTTTATGCCAGCATTGGGTTTTATCAGAAGACAGCGGGCGGAGAACCACGGATACTGGATCATATTACCAGAGCATTTAAGATTGAAATCCCGGGCAGTGCAGGATGGAGTACCAATGCATACGGGTATCTGCGGTTCCCGGAAATGAAGATACAAAAAGTGAAGAACACAAGAAAAAAGGAGACCAATTATGAATAAAAAAGGTGGAAATGTGATCAGAATCGTATTAGGAGTATATCTGATCTATCTTGGAGTGAATATTTTTATTGAAGTTGTTCAGAAGAATCCGGCTAATTCAGGATTTATGGGAGTAGCCGGCGGTATATTTGTCATTGTCGGAGCGGTCTATGCATTTCTTGCGGCAAAAAAAGTGTTTGCTGAGATGAAAAAAGAGAAGAATGTCGAAGAAGAGCTTTCAGTTTCAGAAGCGGATGGAAATGAAATAAAATGGCAGGAGGCAGAAATATCCCATGCGAAGAAAGAATCAAAAGGACCAGTCATGGTAGAGGCAGGACCGGACAGGAATGAAAGAAAAGAGGCAGAAAAAGAGAACAAGGTGAACACCGGAGAAAAAATAGCAGATAAGGAAAGGGCAGATAAGGAAAAAGTGACGGCTGAAAAAAAGGCAGATAAAGAAAAGGCGGAGACCGAGGCAAAAGCCGGTAAAGGAGAAAATCCGGCAGAAAGGGACAAGGTGAAATAAAATGCGGGTAGGCATGGGATATGATGTTCATAAACTGACAGAAGACCGGAAACTGATTCTTGGCGGAGTTGAGATCCCTTATGAAAAGGGACTTTTAGGACATTCTGATGCAGATGTTCTGCTGCATGCGATCATGGATGCACTGCTGGGAGCAGCGGCACTGGGAGATATCGGAAAGCATTTCCCAGATATAGATCCGCAGTATAAAGGCATTTCAAGTATCAAATTACTGGAACATGTAGCAGCATTACTGGATGAAAATGGATATGTGGTTGAAAATATTGATGCGACGATCATTGCCCAGCGTCCGAAAATGCGTCCATATATTGATCAGATGCGGGAAAATATTGCAAAGGCACTTGGCGTGGAAACCGATCAGATCAATGTCAAGGCAACGACAGAAGAGGGCCTGGGCTTTACCGGAACAGGTGAGGGGATTTCTTCTCAGGCAATCTGTGCAATCGAGAAATATACCAATTATAGCAGTATAGATGTTGCAGCACCGGCTGCGGGGTGTGGAGGCTGTTGTGCAATGAACAATCAGTGAGATCAGAAAGACGAGGAAAAGAGGATGGAAATCCGTAAACTGGAATCTGCAGAACATGGAAAGACCCGATTTTTGTGGGAAAAGATTTTCAAGGAAGACAGTCAGACATTTGTAGATTATTATTATTTTATCAGGACAAAAGAGAATGTGATCTATGTAGTTGAAGAAGACGGAGCAATCCGTTCCATGCTGCAAAAGAATCCATACCGGATGAAACTGGAAGATTCGGTTTTTGATTCGGAATATATTGTCGGAGTCGCAACGGAAAAGGAGTACCGGAGCAGAGGGTATATGCGGCAGCTTCTGATCGCGGCACTGGAAGAGGAAAATAAGAAAAAGCATCCTTTTACTTTTCTTATGCCGGCAGCAGAAGCAATTTACAGCCCGTATGATTTTCGATATATATATCATCAGAAACAGATGGAACTGGACTCTGACGTTTTCTTTGCCTTAAAAAGAGATAAAAAAACCGGCGAAAAAGAAAGCAGAGACAGGGGAAGACAGGAAAGAGTTACACGGGATGCCGAACTGGGAGATGCAGAAAGGATCGCTGCGTTTTTTGAAAAAAATGAATCCCCGAAATGGGCAGTCTGCACAGTGAGGGACAGCGTATATTATCAGACCAAAATTCTGGAACAGCAGAGCGAATCCGGTGGAGTACGGCTGATCTTTGAAGAAAAAGATTTAGTCGGTGTCTTCTTTTATGCAAGAGAGGACATTCTTGAGATCCTTGAACCGGTTATCCTGCAGGAAAAAGAGGATGCATTCCTGGAGGCGGTGGAAGAACTGCGAAGAGAAAAGGAACTGGTGAAGATCCTGGGATGTACGGAGAAAATGCGGGAATTGTGGGAAAATGTCCATGGCGTGAGGACGGAAGAGAAGCCTCTCATCATGGCGCGGATTACGCATCTGCCGACTTTCCTGTCTGCGATGAAAGTTCCTGAGGAAGAGAAAGTAGACTGCTCCTTTGCGGTGATCGATCCTTTGCTTCAGAAGAACAGTGGTGTATGGAGAATGAAAAGTGACTGGGGAGAAGATAAACTTTGTGTGAGTGAGACGGAAGATTCCGAGGGAGTTTTTCCGATCGATGCACTGACCCAGCTTTTATTTGGAACTGTACCGATCAGAGAGATCGCAGAGCGGACGGATGTAATGGCAACAGAGCGGCTGGTGGCAGAACTGGAGAAAATCTGTAAACTGAACCGGGTTTTCTTAAATGAGATTGTATAATGCGGTTGACAAAAACTGAAAAGTTGAATAAGATAATGTAAGATGAGTAGGATTGTGGAGTCGTAGGCACGGAGCAATCCGTAGGCATCAAAGTCGGGAGCTTTTGACCCCGACATCAGATTATATATGTAGCATTAATAAAT
>ENA-OQHF01001181-OQHF01001181.1-human-gut-metagenome-genome-assembly--contig:-NODE-1181-length-14740-cov-4.156299_pt1 | contig 14740 bp, 16 predicted proteins | sample MGYA00242559_ERZ504709 | MGnify/ENA primary metagenome ERZ504709 (study PRJEB26092, sample SAMD00036203) | human gut metagenome | host: Homo sapiens | study: EMG produced TPA metagenomics assembly of... | reverse complement strand
AAACAATGTATCCTGATCGCGCAGGACCATGCGCCGCAGGACTTCCTGTGTGCGGTCCCTTGCCTCCTGCGGGCACAGCTCCCGGGAGCTTGCATTGATAGACAACGCAGTGCGCTCACCCAGGCAGGCCGGTGTCTCCCTCGGCGGCTCCACCAGCACTGTGGTGGCAATACCGCGCTTTTGGAACTGAATTCCCGTATCGGTTGCGCCGGTCAGATCATCGGCGATGATGAAATACATATAGGCCCCTCACTTCACGGCGGATGCGTTTTTTTTGGCATTTGCCATACGGATGGCGTAATCCATGGCATTTACAAGACTCAGTTCATTTGCAACTCCGGTTCCGGCGTGTCCAAAAGCGGTCCCATGGTCCACGCTGGCCCTGATAATGGGCAGTCCCAACGTTACATTCACGCCTGCCACCGCATCCCAGCGGCCCAGTTCTTTGTTATATACAAAGCCCACGACCTTCAAAGGGATATGCCCCTGATCGTGGTACATGCAGACCACGATGTCATACCAGCCGCCCAGCGCCTTGGAAAAGGCGGTGTCCGGCGGGAGGGGTCCCAAGGCTTGGATCCCCTCAGCCTTCGCCTGTTCGATAGCAGGAGCGATCTCCTCGATCTCCTCCCGCCCAAACATACCGTCCTCACCTGCGTGGGGGTTTCAGACCGCATACGCCCACCCTGGGCGCCTCGATACCCAGCTCCAGACAGGCCTTGTGGGCGATACGGATGACATCCAGCACCCGCTCCTTTTTTACCAGATCACAGGCCTGCCGCAGGGATACATGGGTGGATACGTGTACCACCCGCACGGTCATCATGTGCCAGCATCATGGTGTACTTGTCCGTTCCGGTGTAATGGGCATAGATCTCGGTATGCCCGTTGAAATGGTGTCCGGCAAGATTCATGGCCTCCTTGTTCAGCGCGTTCGTAACGGTAGCGTCCACCTCGCCCGCCATAGCCAGCTCGATGACCTTTTTCACGCACTGAAAAGCGGCATTTCCACACATGGGATCTACCTTGCCATAGGAAAACCTGTCCCAGTCCACCAGCTCCAGATGCAGCACATCTATGGTGCCGAATTCATACATGCCTGACCTGGGTGCTGTCCACCTGATGGAGCTTCAGCTCCGAGTGGTTCGTCACCCGCAGCGCATCGCGGATGCACTTGATGTCGCCTATCACCAACGGCCGGCACCGCTGGTACACCGCGGCATCGGACAAAGCCCGGACGGTGATCTCCGGACCGCAGCCGGCGGGATCTCCCATGGTGATCCCCAAAATCGGACGATTCATATGGTTAACGCCTCCTTGTGATTCTTCTGCGGCCCTTACAGGACGCTTTGATAAATAGCCCGGATCTCCTCCAGCGTCAGTTCCTTGCGATTGTTGTCCAGCAGGCGCCGCTGCTGGCTGCCGGAGGTGACCAGGAAATCAATGTCCGACGGCTGCACACCGTAGGGCTTGAGATCCGTGGGGATATCCGTGCGGCGGATAATATCCTCGATGGCCGCAATGACACGCAGAGATTTTTCCTCGGCGCTCTGCCCATGGCACTCGGGATACACCGCGTCGCACAACTGCGCCAGCTCCTTTTCGCAGGCGGGACGGTTGCAGCGCATCACCGGCGCAAACAGGATAGCATTGGATACGCCGTGGGCAATATGGAATTTGCCGCCCAGCGGATAGCTCAGTGCATGCACAGCGGTGGTGCCGCTGGCGGTAATAGCCACGCCTCCGTAAAATGCACCCAGCATCATGGCAGTCTTGGCCTCCATATCGTCCGGGTCCTCATAGGCGCGTACCAGGTTTTTGAAAATCAGCTTGGCGCCGGTCGCGGCAAACATATTGCTGAAATCTGTAGCCTTCAGCGAGGTGTAGCACTCCACCACATGGGCCAGCGCGTCTACACCGGTAGCTGCCACAATGGATTTCGGCAGACGGCGGATCGTCAGCGGATCCAAAACCGCATAGTCCGGGATCATGGCATCGTTGACGATGCCCTTTTTCACACTCTCCTCCGGGATGGCTACAATGGCGTTGCAGGTGGCCTCAGACCCGGTGCCGCAGGTGGTGGGCAGGAACACTGTCTTTACCTGCTTGCGTCCCTGTGTGGGGTCCTGCAGCAGATCTCGGACGGTATAGGGCGCGCCCTTGAGGATGGAACACAGCTTCGCCGTGTCCATCACACTGCCGCCGCCTATCGCCACGATCAGGTCGCACGCCATTGCCTCCAGCTGCCCGGCGATTTTCTCTACATCCAAGTAGCTGGGCTCCCGCGGTATATCGTCCAGCACCTCATAGGAAACATCTGTCAGTTCACGAAGCAGCACGTCGCATACGCCAGACTGCCGCACGCCCTGATCGGTGAACACGACAACCTTTTTCGCGTTCTCCCTGCGAATGATTTCCGGAACAGTTTTCACACTGCCCTCCCCCAAGTGGGTACACGCAGGCAGCTTCAGACTAATCATATCTCCGCACCTCCTTGTCAGCGTTTGTAGGCCGCATAGTATCGGTCAATGGTATCCAGAATGGCGTTGTCTGTCTCTTCGCTCACCATTCCGAAGGGCTTGCGGCACGGACCCAGAGGCTGCCCGATCAAGTTGGCTGCCCGCTTAACGATAGAGTTGGGGTTGCCGTACTTGAAGCAGTCACGGATAGGCTGAATACCCTGCTGGGCAGCTTCAGCGGCAGCCATGTCGCCCTTCTTCCAGTTCTGGTAGATACTCACCATCATTTCCGGCAGAATATTGGCAACTGCGGTAATTCCGCCCTTACCTCCGTTCTGCAGCGTTTTCAGGATCAGCGCATCGTTGCCGGAAAGGACGGAAAAGTGCTCCGGATCTGTGCCGTGTATGTATGCCAGGATGTTTTCAAACTTTCCGCTGGAATCCTTTACGCCCGGATATTAGAAAAGTCCTTCGCCAGCCGGGATACCGTTTCCGGCTCAATGGCACAGCCGGTACGCATGGGGATGTTGTACATCACGATGGGCAGCGTCACCGCGGCGGCAATATCCGCATAGTGGCGGTACAGCTCCTCTTGGCTCAGCGCCGCGAAATACGGGGTGATAATGGACAGCACATCTACGCCGATCTCCTGCGCCGCCAGCGACAGGTCAATGGTGTCCTGCGTACCCACACAGCCGGTCCCCGCATAGACGGGCACCCGCCCCCGTGCCTCATCCACGCAGATGCGCATGACCCGCTTTTTCTCCTCCGTGCTGAGGATGTAGAACTCTCCATTGGTACCCAGGCAGAAGATGCCGTCAACACCGGCCCGAATATGCCGATTCACCTGATTGCGGATTTCGGACTCATTGATACTGCCATCCTCATACATGGCGGTAGCCATAGCGGCAATGATACCTTTGATCTCCATATATACCTCCCTCGGGGTCTGCGCCCCGCATTTTTTTACTTTGCTATTCCTTTTTTATCATAGAGATCTCATCAAATCAATGGTGAAGCCAAAAAAGTAAGTTTCATATTGCAACACTTTTATAATTGATGTAAAATAAATCCTGAAACACGAAAAATGTGTTTCAAAATAAGACAGGTGGTGAATCGCATGATCCCGTGCAGGATTCTGGTCATAGCGCCCTATGAAAGCATGAAGAATATTCTGCTGTTTATCTGCAAGGACAGGCCGGAGGTCCGTCTGACAGTGATGGTCGGCGACCTCGGCGAGGGAGCGCGTCTGGTGCAGGAGATCGACGAGGAGGAGTTTGATATCGTCATCTCCCGCGGCGGCACAGCGGAGGTGCTGCGGTCCGTTGTTTCCATCCCGGTGGTGGAGATCCAGCTATCCAGCTATGATGTACTGTCCGCCTTAAAGCTGGCGGAAAACTACACCGGCCGTTATGCTCTGGTCGCCTATCCCAACATTGCCCGCATGGCGACACTTCTGTGCAGCGTGCTGCAATATGATGTACCAATTTATCCGATCGCGCAGGGAGATACGCTGGAAAAGACGGTAGATGAGCTAATTCAGCGGGACGTCACCCTGATCATAGGTGATATGGTGACAACGCAGTATGCCAAGCAGCATTCGCTGGACGCTATTCTGATCACCTCCGGCGTAGAAAGTCTGGAAAACTCGATCCGTCAAGCGCTGCAGCTGCATCAGCTAATGACCGCAGTCCGTGTCCGGGACGCACTGCTGGAGCGTCAAGCCCGTCAGCACCAATGGGAACTGGCTGTTCTGCAGGAGGATCAAACGGTATTTTGGGAAAGCCCCTCTCTCGCCCGAAAGCCCCGGCTGCGCAAAATGATGCAGAAAATCGCCGCACGTGCGGACGCCGCAGAGGGCGGTGTGCAGATCCGGCGGATCCAGGAACAGCCGTGGAAGATTTCCTGTCAGCGAGTATTTCTGGAGGGCTCCCCCTATTTCTTTCTGCAGGCCGAGCCTCTGCCGGAAGACATGACCCGCAGCGATGTCGTGAGCTTTTTTAGCTGCGAAGATATTTCGCCGCAGTATTTCAAGAAGTACATCAACTCCGCCCTTCACCAAAATCTCCAGCGCTATGCGGCTTCCCATTCTCCTGTGCTGATCCTTGGCGAGATCAGCACGCACAAGGATCGGGCCGCCAACGTTCTATATACCAACGGGCTGCATCGTGACCACCCTCTTTGCGTGGTGGATTGCGACCGGGCGGACAGCAGATTCTGGCAGAGCTTTGTTACGCGAACGGACTCCCCGCTATACGATACCGGCTGCACCTTCTATTTTAAGAACAGCAACTGCCTCACTGGGAAGCAGGCGGATTCTCTGGCTCGGCATATTCTATCGGGAAGGAACAACCGTTTTCTGTTTTCGGTCGTCACAGACACTCCTCAAGCGGAGGACTGTCCCATCTGTCGGATCCTGCGCCAGCAGTGCTCCTGTCTGACGCTGCGGATGCCTCCTCTGCGGGAACGCGTTTTTGAGATCCCTGCCCTGTGCAGTCTGTACCTCAACGAGTTTAATGCCGAAAGCGCCCATCAAGTCATCGGTTTTGTGCCGGAGGCGATGGAGCTTCTGCAAAGCTATCCGTGGCCCGGAAATATGGACCAGCTAAAACGAATCATACGACAACTGACGCTGACGGCGGAACGGTCCTATATTTCCGCCGAAAGTGTCCGCCAGCAATTGCTGTTAGAGTCTCCTCAGCCCATGTCCGAGGCCCCGGCGTTTGACACAAATCGTACTCTGGAGGAGATGACCCGTGAACTGGTAGAGATCGCCCTGCGCCGAGTCCACGGCAATCAAAGTCAGGCGGCGGTCCAACTTGGCGTGAGCCGCTCTACTCTGTGGCGGATGCTGCACAAGGAAAAGTAAATGTCCGTCTCGCTGTAAGCTGCGGCAGCTTCGGGATGAGCTGCTGTGCGGTGTCTTTGGGGCAAGGGAGGTCGACCAGCTTTTGGGCAGGCGAAAGGGGCTGCGCCTTGCTGCATGTACCCCTTTTCTTTCGAGGACTTGCCTGCACACAGCACAAAAGGCAGGCACCCTTTGGGCGCCTGCCTCAGCGTGTCGAAAAAGTCCAGTCCAGCTGGGCTTTTTTGCGTTTATATGATAAAATGGTTCTGGGTGATGAAAGATGCTGGAACGAGGGAAACGGGACCGAGACCTGGTGGAGTTTGTTGTGATAGACCAACTGGTACCGGCGGAGCATTTACTGCGGAAAATAGATGCGGCGGTGGACTTTGATCGCATTTATGAGATGGTGGATATCCTGTACAGCGAAGATAACGGGCGGCCCAGTGTGGACCCTGTTGTGCTGTTCAAAGTGGTGTTGATTCAGCATCTGTACGGCCTGCCGTCCTTGCGGAGGACAGCGGATGAGATCAGCGCAAATATCTGCTACCGTTGGTTTTTGGGATATACGCTGCAAGAGGAAACGCCGCATTTTTTCCACGGTGAGTTATAATTTCCGTCATCGGTTTACCGCAGAAACCGTGGACCAGGTCTTTGCGTGGATACTGGAAGAGGTGGCGGAAGCGGGATATCTGTCCCCCAAGGCAGTTTTTATAGACGGGACCCACATCAAGGCCAACGCCAACACGAAAAAGCGAGTAAAGGCTGCGATACCGGCAGCATCCAAGCACTACGCGAAGGAACTGATGGAGGAAGTCAACGCAGACCGGGAAGCCCGAGGGAAGAAGCCTTTTGAAGACGACGATGAGCCTCCAAATCCACCGAAAAAATGCAGAGATAACACATCCAAGAAGAAACTGGCGAGACGAAAGAAAGAGAAAACACGGATCGTCACCCAGAGCGTGACCGACCCGGACTGTGGCTTGTTCGTAAAGGGCAGCCATGAGCGGCAGTTTGCATATGAGGCCCATACGGCCTGCGACAAGAACGGTTTCGTGCTTGAGACGGTGGTAACGCCCGGAAATGTCCACGACAGCGTTGCCTTTGACGAGGTGTACGACAAGGTAACGAAGACATTTCCTGAAACAGAGACCATTGTTGCCGATTCTGCCTATAAGACGCCCCATATCTGCAAGAAAGTATTTGATGACGGAAGAGTTTTATCCACAGCGTACAAGCGGCCGCAGACGACGAAGGGCGGACATGAGTGGTGGAGATACGTCTACGACGAGTTCTATGACTGTGTGATCTGCCCGGAATACCAGATCCTCAAATATGCGACAACAAACCGGGACGGCTGCCGTGAATACAAGAGCTTCGTGGGTGTTCTTCACCACGAACCGTTCACTCTCAGGGCGCTCCACACGCTGCTTGTTTTTGTAGGAGATCGTAGTGGTGCGAAGCCCAACCGAGTGTCCGAGGTAGACCTCATTGTTCAGAATGCTGGTGACGCTGTTGGAAGACCACAGGCATGGTCTGGTGGTGTCCAGTCCTCGATGGCTTTTCCCGGTCTTGCGGTAGTAGGCGTTGGACGGGTTCACCACCTGCTCCTTGGTGAGGATGGTGGCGATCCGCTTGGGGTCGTTTCCAGCGGCGCAGAGGGAGAAGATGCGCTTCACCACAGGTGCGGTGTCCTCGTCCGGAACCAGCGTGTTGGCGTCACCATCACTTTTCCGATAGCCGTAGGGCGGTCTGCCGCCCAGCCGCTCTCCCTGCTCCGCTTTCATTTTCATGACCGCGCGGACCTTGCGGCTGGTATCCTTGGCGTGAAGCTCGTTGGCCCAGTTGCGGATGGGGTTGAAGTCATTGCTGTTCTCCACTGTGGAATCCACGCCATCGTTGACAGCGATGAAGCGGACATTCTTCTGGGGAAAATATATCTCCATGTAGTAGCCCACCTGAAGGTATTCACGCCCCAAGCGGGAGGCGTCCTTTACGATGAGGTTCGCCACCTGTCCTGCTTCGATCATCTCTACGATCTTTTTCCATGAAGGCCGCTCGAAGTTCGTACCAGAGTATCCGTCATCCGCAAGGAAGATGGTGTTTTCGAAGCCCTTTTCTTTTGCGTATTTTTCCAGCAGGGTGCGCTGAGAGTTACTATGTAGAGGGTGGTTTCTCCCACCTAATACATATGACTGCGGCTCATTTGTGGTGAATGGAACAGCAGTTGTAGGAAAGGAGCAGAATATTCCTTATAATTGCTGAAAATCAACACAAAAAGGAGCTGATTCTTATGAAGTCTCTATTTGAAGAAATGGGCGGCACTTACCGTCAGGAGGGCGATTATCTTATCCCAAACCTTGCGCTGCCGGACGAACCAGAATACCAAATCGGCAAGTACGGGCGTATGCGCCGCAATTATCTGAAAGAACATCGTCCTGTTCTCTATGCAAACCTGCTCACAAGCGGAACGCTGCATCGGCACCTTGCCGAGATCGACCAAGCCTGCAATGAGCGTATGGAAATCATCGTTTCCGATATGGCAAGGCAGGAAGATGTGACCGAAGCGCTCAAAGCCGCCGATCAAATGGAATGGGTGCGCCGCATGAACAGCATCCGCAATCGTGCGGAGGAAATCGTTTTGACCGAGCTTGTATATGAATGACAAATGCCCGTTATTGGCTGTATGACCGATAACGGGCATTATCTTTATTCTTTTGGTGCTATAAACTTGTATTTGCCCTTTCCAAAGCCGCTGACAGGCTCAATCAAATCCGCATTTTTCAGTTTTGTAATGAGATTCCCTGCGGCAGTAACAGAATCCTTTGTGATAGCAGCGATGTCAGATCGGCCAAAGACGCCATCAGCGCCCATATTTGCAAATACCGCTTTTGCCTTTGCAATCGTGCCTTGGCTTGCGTTCAGCCGGTCAATCGCAACCTCAATCGCAACATTTTCGTTCTCGATCGTAACCTTGTTTGCGGTTGCCGCAGTTCCGTAATTCAGATTATAGAGCGTAACTTGAAAAGAACTGGCATCCGAATAGAATTTAGGCTCCAGCTCATCGCGGTAATTGTGAGCGGCACGGTAGGTTTCCGTGATTTTCTTAAAGCCGCTGCCTTGCCGCTCCATATAGCCCAATCGTCCGAAAATATCTGCAAGGACGGGATTGCGGCGCGTAGAGGAAATGCTGGACAGATCCCGCTCCTGTATCCGTGTTCCGTCTGCCATACCACCGGGAGAATGGATAGTAAGACGGTCATCATAAATATCGATGTGAACCTCGCTACCCAAAATCAGATAATCCCGATGGATCAGCGCATTGACAAGCGCCTCAAAAACGCTCCGCTCGCAGTAGTCGGGCATCTCAACACGAGAATCGGCGGTTTTCTTCCAGCGTGTTTTCATATTCCGCTTAACAAAACTGACACCCTCATTGAGCAGAATGATCAAGCTGCCAGAGTATTCCGCGCTGTCAAGTGCATCTACCATACCGCCGCTTTTATCAAGGCCGTTCCAGCGTGTGCAGAACAGGCGGGAATGCCGGATGGGAGAATCGTCTGCAAGCAAGGCGCCTGCATTGGTCAGCTTGCCGTGTTCGTCCCGCATATCGAAGGAATCGAACAGCTTTTCTTCCATGCTGTTGCCCGTCCAAGCCTTATACCGTTCGCGCAGCTTGGAAAAAGCGTAATCCTTGAAATCATACTCGGAAACCAGTTCGTCATAGGTGCGGTGCATCCCCTTGAGAATCAGCTGGTTCAGCGCATAGGACGGAGCAATCACGCTTTCATTGCCGATGCGGATATACGCCTCCATAACGCCGTCTGCTTTGTAGTAATACGGTGTGGAGCGCCCTGCGAACACAGACAGCACAAGAATGTCCTTGCCGTCCTCCCGCTCCGGTGCGAGGACAAAACTCGGATAAGGCGTGATACGCTCTTTAATCAACCGGCTGATTGCCTCTGCATCGGTCTGCGCGTCAGCTAAGCCGACAACATTTCTGTCATTATCAATACCAAAAAACAGCGTGCCTCCAATGCCATTTGCAAAGGCACTGACGCTTTTGAGCCAGCTTTTCGGCTTCTTTACCTCCAGCGCGACCTTGAAATCACATTCGGTCGCTTCTGCAATCCAGCGGTCAATCATCATTCTCACCGTCCTGTCCCTTATTCTTTCCCCTGCTCTTATAAACATTATACTGATTCTTGCACCGGGCGCTGCAAAATGCGGAATTGGCCCGACTGCCGAGGAACACCTTCTGGCAGTGCTTGCACAGCCGCAAGGGTTTTGCGTCGTCCACCAGCATAAAGCTGAACATCATCTGCACGCCCAGCAGCAGGGAATGAAAGTCCCAATAGATGGTGGGCTTGTCCAGCAGTTCAATATGATAGGTAGGCGCAATGCCGCCGAAGGCAGCCATGGCCTTGCGGTAAAGATTTCTTGTATCCTCGTCAATGCTGTCGTAGTCGTTATAGTACAGAATAGAGGTGGTCAGCGTGAACGCCCAATCCTTGAACTGCTGGGCAACCCAATCATACGGCTCGGCATATTCCCGCTGGAAGCTCATGTTCTTCGCCATTGGCTCATCCATAAAGGTCATGGTCAGGGCAATCATCATATTATCCCCGGAAACATTCCAACTGGATTCCACGCCCTTTTTCACCACATCCAATTTGTCGAAGGGATAGAACAGAGCAAGATAATCCTCTGTCGCCATGCTTTCTTCCTTGATGAAGTGATTCTTCGGCAGATAAACCGCCTCGTAGTCCATAAACGACGGCGTGGTGGGCAGTGCCGTCATCAGCCCCAACAGACCGTAATGGGTCACAAAAGCCAAAACTGCCTTTTCCACCTCGTCCTCCGGACTGCGGTTCATCATCAGCATACCAACATTCAGTGCTTCCAGCACCATCTCGGAGGAATCCTTCAGCGGGTTATAGATGTCGGGCTTTGCCGCCTTTTCCGGCGTAATATAGCGTTTTCCGTCCTTGCCGGTCTTGATCTCATAGCGGTCATACCGCACCCAATGGGAACGGGACTGCGCAAACAGATTGTTCATGACGCTGTTCCTCTCAATTCGTAATCCATCTATATATTAACCATATTACCATTGTATCAACCGTCCTTGGCATCGTCAAGGGCGGCTTTCTTTTTTCTCGGCTTCGTTTTATTCTCCCTGCGGATCACGGCATCCTTGCCCATGGTTTGCAGCAGCGCTTCATATTCCTCCATGAACTCGCGCTCCCGCAGCGTAAAGCTATGATCGTTTTCCAGCTTTTCGCTCAGATGCTCATACATCCGCTTTTGCAGCTTTTTCTGAATGGTCATCCGCAGCTTTCGGATATTTCGGTCGGACTGCCCTCGGATGGCGGCAAGCCTTGTGGTGCTGTATTGCTTGACGAACAGGTAATACAGCACCTCCTTCTGCTCATCGCTGAGGGCGAAAAAAAGCTTGGAGAGAAAACGGTTCGCAGTCAGCTCGTGCAGCTCGTATGGACAGGAGAAGATGATGTCGAGAAAGTTTCCCTGACAGAGCTGGCGGAACCTCGGCAGATTCATCCACAGCGGGGCGATCTTCGGATCAGGTACCGCCTGAAACTCCAACGGCACATCCCCACGCAGGTTCTCATAGTCACGTTCCCGGCGCTCCCGGTTCCTGTCCAGCTTATTCCACTCGTCTACTACAGTCAGAAAGTCGGATTCTGTCCGGGCTGCTTCCTCCAGCCGCCGCAGAGCCTCTGCGCGAATTTCACGCTTGAGCCGCTTCTCACTGGTGGGCGCCGCTTCTTCCTCCTCGTCCTCCAGCTCGGCATTATAGTCTCTGGGGTGTTCGTCCTGCTCCAGCTCGCTTTCCAGCTCCAGCGTGCGTTCCTCTGCCAGCGCCTCCTCCAGCGTCTCGTCCACCGGCGCACCGTCAGACGCATCCTCCCAATCGGCAAAGCTGTCCTCATCCATTTTAAGACCGGTTTCCTCTATTTGCTCCTCGGCAACTTCTTCCTCGTCGGAAAAATCATCATCCCACAGCAGTTCATCCTCCCACGGTTCCATGACAGCTTCACCTCCCCGAAAAAATATTTTTCTTTTTTTCAAAAACAGTTCCGATTTACACCCTGTATTTCTCCTATTAGTAGAGAAAGTAATCTTGACGCAAATTACACAGGTTACTTCTCAAAGCCATCAACGAAGAAAAGGAGGATATGGAACATGGAAAACCAACAGAAAGCCACGGTTGGCTTACAGCCAACGGAACCAAACACATTATATCAAAAACCAACCAATCGCGCAAGGAGGATGCCTATGGAGCAGAACAAACGAGAACAGTTTATCATCCGCCGGATTGGCGGTACAACCTACAAGGTCAGAGTTGTGTTCAACGAAAACGGCGGCGAGACTATGGAGGATAAAATTTTGCGGATTGTACGCAATGATATGGTTACAAACGACGGAACCTATGGTATAATGGAGGCACCACAAATGAGCCGACAGTCTGAAAGGAGCGCATCATGAGCGTGAAACAGGCTGAAAGCAAAATTACCGCTCTCTATGAGCGGCTGTCCCGTGACGATGACAACGCCGGGGATAGCAATTCCATCGTGAATCAGAAAAAATACCTCGAAAGCTATGCCCAGCAGAGAGGCTACACCAACTGTCGGCACTATACGGACGACGGCTGGAGCGGCGGCAATTTCGAGCGTCCGGCATGGAAACAGCTTATCGCGGATATTGAGGCAGGCAAGGTTGCCCATGTGATCGTCAAAGATATGAGCCGGGCGGGGCGTGACTATCTGCAAACCGGCTTTTACACGGAGGTATTCTTCCGGCAGCACGGCGTCCACTTTGTCGCCATTGCCAACAGCGTGGACAGCGACGACCAGAACAGCAATGAGTTTGCCCCCTTCCTCAATATCATGAACGAGTGGTATCTGCGCGACCTGAGCCGCAAGCAGAAAACCGCCATCCGCGTCAAGGGCGAATCCGGCAAGCCCACTACCAACTGTGCTATCTATGGCTACAAGAAAGACCCGGAAAACAAATACCATTGGCTGATCGACGAAGAAGCTGCCGCCGTGGTGCGGCGTATCTTCCGTTTGACCATTGAGGGCAAAGGCCCCTACGATATTGCCCGCATCCTCTTTGAGGATAAGGTGGAGACGCCTGCCGTGTACTTCGGCAAGCAGGGCAAGGGCATCTGGAAAAGCAAAGAGGAATTTTCCAATCCCTATAACTGGAGCGGCTATGTCGTGGGACAGATCCTCTCCAAGCCGGAGTATATGGGGCATACGGTGAATTTCCGTTCCCACAAGCAGTCCTACAAGGATAAAAACGCCGTGATGAATCCAAAGGAGGACTGGCTGATCTTTGAGGATACCCACGAGGCCATTGTGGACAGGGAAACATGGGAGCTTGCGCAAAAGCTCCGCAAGACGCCCAAGCGCATCGACACGCTGGGTGAAGCGAATCCGCTGACTGGCCTTTTGTACTGTGCCGACTGCGGCGAGAAGATGTATAATCACCGCTCCAAAGGCGGCACGGAGAATAATCCGTACCCATCCGACTTCTTCGATTGTTCTTCCTATACCCTTGCCCGTCAGAAAAGAACTGCCGCCTGCTGCGGCCACTATATCACGACCAAGGCCCTGCGCACACTGATTCTGGACACCATCCGCACGGTCAGCACCTTTGCAATTTCCAATCAGGCGGCGTTCATGGAAAAGGTGCGCTCCGCCTCTCAGCTTCAGCAGGCGGAAGCGGCCAAGGACGCCAAGCGGAAGCTGAACAAGGAGAAAAAGCGGATTTCCGAGCTGGATACTATCATCAAAAAGCTCTATGAATCCTTTGCCGTCGGTCGTATTACCGATGAACGCTTTGACAGTCTGCTGGCAGATTACGAAGCCGAGCAGAAAGCGCTGCAAGCCTCTGTCGCAGAAGCAGAAGAAAAGCTGTCCGCTTTTGCGGAGGACGCCGCCCGTGTGGAGCAGTTTCTGGAGCTGGCAAGGAAGTACACGGACTTCTCCGAGCTGACTACACCCATGATCAACGAGTTTATTGAGAAAATCATCGTCTACGCCCCGGAGCGTATCGACGGTGACCGGGTGCAGGAGGTGGAGATCCACCTTCGCTTTATCGGGCAGTTTGAGCTTCCCGCACCGGAGCTGACCGAGGAAGAAATCAAGCGGCAGGAGCAGCTCAAGCGACATCGCATTAAAAGCCGGGAACGGTATCAGAAAATCAAGGCTGGTGAACACGCTGTCGGTCAGCCTTTCATGCTGACCTGCAAGTGCTGCGGGCAGGAATTTGCATCCAAACGGACGAACACCCTGTTCTGCGGTCCCAACTGCCGGGCAAAATTCTACCGGCAGGAGGCGGCAGAGAGCCGCAGCCGGGCGTGTACCTGCGAAAACTGCGGCAAGGAGTTTATCACAACAAGGTCAGATGTGAAATATTGCAGTGACGATTGTCGGTATGCAGCACAAATCAAACGGCAGGGCGCATGGAAGAAAGCCTTGCGAGAAGCTAAGAACGAGGAAGAAACGAAAACAGCATAAAATAGACGCAGACGGCGGCTTGCCCCAGATTGGGCAGGCCGCCGTTTTTGCGCAGAAATGGAGGTATCATGCGTATTTTTGAAATCGTAAAAGAAAATGTCAATCTGCGGGAGGCGGCAGAGCTGTACGGGATCGATGTGAACCGATACGGCAAAGCACTTTGCCCCTTTCACAACGACCGGAACCCCAGCCTGTATGTGGCCGACGATCATTATTATTGCTTCGCCTGCGGGGAGCACGGGGATGTGATCGACTTTGCAGGCAGACTGTTTCAGCTATCGCTCTACGATGCGGCACGGAAGCTGATGGCAGATTTTCATCTCAGCCCGGACAAGCCGCCCAGCGCAGCGGCACTCCACGCAAAGCGCATCCGAACAGAAGCACAGCAGCTCATGGAAAACGAGCGGCTGTGCTTTTCTGTTCTGTCGGATTACGCCCGTGTGCTGCGGGACTGGAAGATGCGGTATGCGCCGCAGTCACCTGACGCGCCTGTTCACGCACGGTTTGTGGAAGCCTGTCACAAGCTCGATGAAATGGAATACTAGCCAGCCTTGCGTTGTTCTCACGAATTGCCCTTGCTATGCGCTCATCGGCAAGGGTCAGCGGCGTGTCTCTATCGTCAATGACAAGCACTCTTTCAAGGTCTGCTTCCGCTTCCATCAGCCGGGGCTTAACGGTATCGCCCAGACCGTCCTCTGCGGTCTGGTAGATGATGTTGAAAGGCTCAAGGGTCTCCATACCGGGCAAAGGCTTTCGGTTGGTGCAAGCCGCCGCAAGACGCATGGCAAAGTAGGTCTTGCCCTCGCCGGGGTTGCCCTGTATAATCGTCAGCTTTCCAAAGGGGATATAGGGAAACCATAGCCAATCCACGCTCGTCAGCTCCACATCTG
>ENA-OQHF01001179-OQHF01001179.1-human-gut-metagenome-genome-assembly--contig:-NODE-1179-length-14762-cov-5.338025_pt1 | contig 14762 bp, 14 predicted proteins | sample MGYA00242559_ERZ504709 | MGnify/ENA primary metagenome ERZ504709 (study PRJEB26092, sample SAMD00036203) | human gut metagenome | host: Homo sapiens | study: EMG produced TPA metagenomics assembly of... | reverse complement strand
ACAAGATGTCGTTTTTCCTTAAAAAGACAGGGAAAACAGGAGAAAAAGGAGTATGGGATTAGCGGACTGAAATGGAAAAGGGTATAATGAGATGAATAAAAGATTCTGATTAGTAACAGAAAGAATAGAGAAAATTATGTGGATAAGAACAATAAAAGGATTGAAAATCCTAAAAACGTATACGAGTTTCTTTGCTTATATTGTATGATATCTTGTTATTGGGATTTCAGAGTATACGGCATTGTTGATTCGATTTGAATTCCATCCGGGAATGATAAGGAAACCATTTCTTGAGTCTATGATTCATTATACACCAATTAATATAGGGTGTACGCTGATTATTTTTGCACTGTTCAGTTTATATGAGAGCCTGTGGCGGTATGCCAGTGTTACAGAACTTTTAAACCTGGTTTTATCGTGTATAGTATCAGCAATGTTTCAACTGGTGGGAATGTATATGATGGGATACCATCTTCCAAGATCCTATTATATTCTGTATTTGTTGGTATTATTACCACTTATGATGGCAGGGAGATTTTCGTATAGACTGCTTCGTATTTTCAAGCAGAAAGTATATACAGATCATCTGGAAAAACCTATTATTACCATGGTGATCGGAGCGGGGGATGCAGGAACGTTGATTATCAAAGAACTTCAATCCAGCTACCACTTAAGTAATAAAGTGGTATGTGTGATCGATGATAATCCACAGAAAAAGAATACGAAACTTCTTGGTATTCCAATCGTAGGAGGAAGAGAGGAGATTTTAGAGGCTGTAAAACGTTATAAGGTACAGGAAATTATTATAGCTATCCCTACGATGCCTCCAAAGGATCGGAAAGCTCTTCTGGAAATCTGCAAAGACAGTGGCTGTAAACTTCGGATTCTTCCAGGGGTTTATCAGCTGATCAATGAAGAAGTAAGCATAGCAAAATTGCGGGAAGTAGAAATTGAAGATCTGTTAGGAAGAGACCCCGTAGAGACGGATCTTGGATCTGTACTGGAATATGTACAGGATAAAAGAGTACTGATTACCGGAGGGGGTGGATCTATTGGCAGCGAGCTTTGCCGCCAGATAGCAGCACATCATCCTGCATTGCTTGTGATCGTGGATATTTATGAAAACACAGTCTATGATATTCAACAGGAATTAAAACATGATTATCCGGAAATGAATCTGGTGGTTTTGATCGGTTCAGTGAGAAATACCCATAGAATCAGTAGCATTTTTCAGAAATATCAGCCGGAACTTGTATATCACGCAGCGGCACATAAGCATGTACCACTTATGGAAAACAGTCCAAATGAAGCAATCAAAAATAATGTTTTTGGTACATTAAATACAGCACGGGCTGCTTCTGAAAATGGGTGTAAACGTTTTATATTAATCTCTACGGATAAAGCAGTAAACCCTACCAATATTATGGGAGCATCAAAAAGAATCTGTGAAATGATTATACAGACACTGAATACAACCTGTGAGACAGAATTTGTCGCAGTGCGGTTTGGCAATGTATTAGGAAGTAATGGAAGCGTTATTCCATTGTTTCGAAAACAAATAGAAGAAGGTGGTCCGGTAACTGTAACAGATAAAAATATTATTCGCTATTTTATGACAATTCCGGAGGCAGTTTCTTTAGTATTACAGGCAGGAGCATACGCAAAAGGTGGGGAGATTTTTGTACTGGATATGGGAGAGCCGATGCGAATCGATGATCTGGCAAGAAATCTGATCAAGCTCTCCGGATTGCGACCTGATGAAGATATTAAGATCCAGTATACAGGACTTCGACCGGGAGAAAAACTGTATGAGGAGCTTCTGATGGCTGAAGAAGGGTTGCGAAAAACTGCACATGAAAAATTTTTATCGGAAAGCCTCTGGAGTTTGATCAGGAAAAATTTTTAAAGCAGCTGGAACAACTGAAAAAAGAGGCCTATCAGGATGGAAATCATATTCGTGAGTCGGTAAAAGAAATTGTAGAGACATATCAGTATCAGGAAACAGGAGAGAAATCAAAGAAGAAATAATAAGCGTGGAAGCGCCAAAAAGGTATGGAGGTGAGAACGGAAACTGATGGAAAAACAGAACCACAGTTTCCGTTTTTTAAAGAGTGATGAGAGATAACAGGAAATGGTTAGATTATGTGATTACGGTGCCGGCAACGATATTTTGTGCGCCACTTCTGGCTGGAATTGCGATATGGGTAAAGATAGATTCTCCGGGACCGGTTTTTTTTCGCCAAAAAAGAGTTGGTATTCATCAGGAATATTTTGAAATTTTGAAGTTTCGGACGATGCGTGCAGATACTCCCAAGGATGTACCGACTCATCTTCTGGAAAATCCGGATCAGTACATTACGAAATCAGGAAAATTCTTACGAGCTACAAGTCTGGATGAACTGCCACAGCTGATGAATATCTTAAAAGGAGATATGAGTCTTGTAGGACCAAGACCGGCACTCTGGAATCAGTACGACCTTCTGAAAGAACGGGAGAAATACGGAGCAAATGATGTATTACCGGGGCTTACCGGTTGGGCACAGATACATGGAAGAGATACGATCAGTATTTCCGAAAAAGCAAAACTGGATGGATATTATGTAGAACACCAGAGTACCTGGATGGATCTGAAATGTTTGTTCCTGACGGTACTTGCTGTTTTAAGAAAAGATGGAGTTCAGGAAGGTGCGGAGAAGAAAGTAAATGATACACCACTGGTGTCGGTTATTATGGCAACATATCGCAGAGAGCGAGAATTAAGCTGTGCACTGGAGAGTCTTGCAAGACAGACATGGAAGAACCAGGAGATTATTCTTGTGGATGACAATGCGGATTCGGAATGGAATGCCAGAGTAAAGAAAATTGTTGAAAGATTCCAGAGAAGATATCAGATTTCCTTAAAGTATGTGGTGAATGAAACCAATAAAGGGTCGGCGACCTCGAGAAACCGTGGTATAGAAAAAGCATCCGGGATGTATATTACATTTCTTGATGATGATGACAAATACAGAAAAGAGAAGATAGAGCAACAGGTGCGTCATATGCAGTGTGTGAAATCAAATGTATCTATTACCGATCTGGCTCTGTATCGCGAGGATGGAAGATTAGAGGAAGTGCGGAAAAGAAATTATCTGAACCCGGGGGTTATACAGGAAGAGAAGCATTTGCTGGCAAAACATTATCTGTATCATATGACAGGAACGGATACACTGATGTTCGAAAGAGAGTTTTTGCTGAAGTCAGGAGGATTTCCACCGATTGACCTTGGGGATGAATTCTATCTGATGGAGAAAGTCATTCGGAATCACGGAACAGTCAGTTACCTTCCAAGATGTGATGTGAAGGCACTGGTGCATACAGAATCTGAGGGGATGTCCAGCCGAGAAAGAAAAATTGAAGGTGAAAATCGGTTATTTGCACATAAAAAGAAATATTGGGCAGATATGAGATGGGGAGAAAAAAGAAAAATTTGTATGCGCCATCATATGGTGCTTGGGTATACGTATCTTAGAAACCGACAGTATCCGGCATTTGTAAAAGAAGGAATGCAGGCTTTATTATCGGCACCGTTTGCCTGTATAACAATGGTGTGGAAAAGAAAATAAGGAATATGTCTTTATGATGAAAAAAATAGAGAATTTACTGAAAACCAGTTATGCCAGAATTACGACTTCGGAGGAACCCAATGAGAAAAAATGGGTGTTCTCTTCAGTGCATAACCGGGCATTCAATTATAATTCCAGTGCGCTTTTTGAATATGTAAAGAAATACCATCCGGAGATTCAGGCATTTTATGTAATGGAAGATCCGGTGGAACGAAAAAAACTGCAGGAGTGTTTTGGGAAAGAGTCTATTATTGATACCAGCACTATGGAAGGAATACGAAAAGTGCTGGAATGTAAAGTCTGGTTTACGTCCACTGCACCGCCGTTGTATGGGATAGGATTTCGAAAAAAAATATTGTATTATCAATCTGTGGCATGGGGTACCGTTAAAAAAAATCGGGATGGAGCAGGAAAATCTGGGATGGATGACAAAGCTGTACTACAAATATCTGTTTGCGGATAATTATGAAGCAGTTGTTACTACTTCAGAAGAGCTGATTCCGGTGATGAGCAGAAGTTTTCTGGTGGAACAGGAAAGAGTCAAAGTGTGGGGACAGCCAAGAAATGATAAGTTATTTGAAAAAATAAATGTCCGGGAACAAATGCAAAAGATTTTTCAAAAAGAAAAGCTTCCGGAATTTGATTCTTTGCTTCTATATGCGCCTACATTCCGGGATGATGGGGAAACCAGACTGTTTCCGTTTGAGGAATTCCACGGAGAAAACCGTGGAAGAGCGGTAGAACAGTTACAGAATTTTCTGGAAAAAAATCAGTGTATTATGTGTATCCGTATGCATCTGTATGAGAAAGAAAAATATGAGTGGCTAAAGGCATTAGATCGTCCGGGAAGCCGGATTCGCTTTCTGAATGAGGACAGGATAGAAGATATTATGGAAGTACTGGCGATGTTTGATCTGTTGATCACAGATTATTCCAGTATTTATATTGATTATTTGTTGCTGGAACGTCCGATTTTATTTTTACCATATGACCGGGAAGCATACCTGGAGACACGGGGGTTTAATTTTGATTACGATGAGGTAACTCCGGGACCAAAACCGAAAAGTTATGCAGAGTTCTTGAATTCCATAGAGGGTTTGTTGTATAATGAAATGAATTATGTCGAAAATCGAAAGAAAATTGAAAGAAAATTTAATAAAATACAAAAACCATGCAGCGAAGATATTTGCAGAATGGTAAAGATGATGTGTATTCGATGAAAGACAGAAACAAAAAATCCCTCTGAAAAAAGTTATATTTACCAGGTATACAGGAGGGTGAAAGGTATAAAAAGGAGAAAAAAATGAGAAAAGTAATCACGTATGGAACGTATGATCTTCTTCATTATGGACATGTCAAATTACTGCAGAGAGCCAAGGCACTTGGAGATTATCTGATTGTTGCTTTGTCTACCGATGAATTTAACTGGAATGAAAAACAGAAGAAATGCTATTTCTCCTATGAGGAGAGAAAGAGTTTGCTGGAAGCGATCCGTTATGTGGATCTGGTTATTCCGGAAGAGTCCTGGGAGCAGAAGATTTCGGATGTGAAAGAATTCAAGGTGGACACGTTCGTAATCGGAGATGACTGGGAAGGAAAGTTTGACTTTTTAAAAGAATACTGTGACGTGGTTTATCTTCCACGTACACCGGAGATTTCCACAACACAGATTAAAAAGGATCTGGGAAAGAAGTAGGAGTTAAAAGATGAAGATTATAAAGAAAATTCGGAAAAAGAGGAGAAAACTGATTCGGAGATTCTTTAAAAGCCCGATAAAGAAACGCCTGGCTCAGTATTCGAAAACGCACCCACGTTTTCGAAAGTGCTGGAAGAAAATCCTGTATACCAAGCGGAGAATTTATTATTGGTGGCGGGGTCTTGGCGTGACTCCTGACGAGAAAACAGTAGTATTTAATTCTTTTAACGGAAAAACGTATGGATGCAGTCCGAAAGCAGTGTATGAGTATATGCTGACACAGGATGAGTTTAAAGACTGGACATTTATCTGGGCGTTTAAAAATGCAAAAAAACATCGTTTTCTGGAAGAAAATCCGAATACGATCGTGGTAAAACAAACAGCAAGAGTTTATGAAAAAAAACTGATCAGAGCAAAATACTGGATTACGAACTATCGTGTGCCGGATCATGTCTGGCCCCAGAAAGATCAGGTCTATGTGCAGTGCTGGCATGGAACACCGTTAAAACGTCTGGGATATGATCTGGAAACTTCGGAAAATGCTATCGACTCTATTGCTGATATTCGGAAAAAATATGCGATGGATGCAGAAAAATTCAATTATATTCTTTCGCCATCAGGATTTGCCAGTGAGAAATTTACTTCCGCATGGAATCTGAAAGAAACGAAGATGGAAGATAAAGTCATGGAAATCGGTTATCCGAGAAATGATTTTCTTATCAATCATACACAGGAAGATATCCGGATGATTAAAGAGAAACTGGAGATTCCGGAGGATAAAAAAGTAATTCTGTATGCACCGACCTGGAGAGACAATCAGCATGAGGCGGGTACAGGATTTACTTATGATCTGAATGTGGATTTTGATGCACTGCGGCAGGAGCTTGGCGATGAATATGTGATCTTATTCCGTGTCCACTATCTGGTGGCAAGTAAGTTCTCATTTGATGATTACGAAGGATTTATCTATAATGTATCCAATTATGATGACATCAACCATTTGTATTTGATCGCTGATCTGCTGATTACAGATTATTCCAGCGTATTCTTTGATTATGGAATTTTGAAAAAGCCGATGCTGTTTTATATGTATGATCTGGAAGATTATAAGGACAGTATCCGCGGATTCTATTTTGGTATTGATAAACTTCCGGGAAAGATCATTACAAAGGAAGAAGAACTGCCGGATGCGATCCGTGACAGTATCGATAATTTTGTCTACGACGACAAATACCGGGAATTCAACGAAACCTTCAGCAAACGGGAAGATGGTCAGGCAAGCAGGCGTTTTGTAGACTGGGTATTCCGGGGCGAGAAAGGATAAGAAAGTAAATGAAACGATTTTGGAAAGACATAAAGCGCTATATGCCTTATGCAAAATATGCAACAAAATCGGGATTGAAGTCAGAAGTGGCCAGCTCACATTTGAGCTGGCTATGGTGGATTTTGGATCCTATTTTATTTATGCTGGTATACTGGTTTATTTTCATGGTGATTTTCGGACAGAAAAAAGAATATTTTCATATCTTTGTCTTTGTAGGTCTGTCCATGTGGAATCTGTTTAATAAAACAGTATCCGGAAGCGTACGGATCGTGGCGGCGAACCGGGCAGTAGTAACGAAAGTATATATTCCCAAGTATTTCCTGATCATTATTCTGCTGTTTCAGAATCTGTTTAAGATGATGATTTCTTTTGGAATCGTGATCGTGATGATGCTCTGGTCCCATGTACCGGTTTCGTATAATGTGATCTATGTGATTCCGATCTTTGTGGATCTGATTCTGATAACCTTTGGTGTGAGTGCGATACTGGCTCATTTTGGGGTTTTCTTTGATGACCTTAAGAATATTACCAACGTGGGGTTACGAATTCTTTTTTATATGTCTGGTATCTTTTATGTGATCACAGACAGAGTCAATGAAGCGATTGCCACATTGTTATTAAAGGTGAATCCCGTGGGATTTCTGATCGATGCCTGCCGGTCGTCACTGGTTTACTGTGAGACACCGCACAGAAGACTGATCTTGCTGTGGTTTGTGATCGGAGCAGTATTATCGGCAATCGGTGTGGCAATCATTTATAAAAATGAAAATAATTATGTGAAGGTAATATAGAATGTGTTGCCGGTCAGCTGACCAAAGCAGAGGTTAGTGTGACAAATCTACGAAAGGATTTAAGCTATGAAACCAGGAAATGCAATTGAGGTAAAAGATCTGAAGATTACCTACAAGTGTGTAAAGTCTCTTTCTATGAGAAAAAGTCTTTTTCATCTGAGAAAGAGTAAGCTGGAAGTATATGAAGCCCTGAGAGGTATCTCTTTTGAAGTGAAAAAGGGAGAAATCATGGGAATCGTCGGAAAGAATGGAAGCGGTAAATCCACGTTGCTCCGCGCAATTGCCGGAATTTTTTCGGCGGACTCCGGAAGTATTGAACTGGAATCGGATTCTGTATCCCTCCTTTCCATCGGTGTTGGATTTCAGAAAAAATTAAGCGGACGGGAAAACATTATTTTATCGGGAATGCTGCTGGGTTTCTCGGAGCAGGAAGTACGGGATAAGATGGATGAGATTATCGAGTTTGCCAATCTGGGAAAATTCATCGATATGCCGGTAAAGACGTATTCCAGCGGTATGTATTCAAAACTGGCATTTTCTATTACGGCGGTTCTTGAAACAGATATTATGCTGATTGACGAGGTTCTGAGCGTGGGTGATGCCAAGTTCAAGAAGAAGAGTTATAAGAAGATGCAGGAACTGATCATGGATGAGAATCGTACTGTAGTAATCGTATCGCACAGTACAGAGACGCTGGAGAAGTTGTGTACTAGTCTGTTATGGCTCCATGAAGGGGAGATTAAGATGCAGGGTGATACGAAGACTGTATTGGATGCTTATAATGAATTTATGGCATAAATAGGCGGTTCAGAAGATAAGTAACCGGATGATGTGATTGTATGTAGAAAGACAGGGGAAAAGATGAGTGCCTGGAAATGGATGGCCAGAATCTGCAGTAAGACTCCATGGACGAAAACATGGAGTCTTCGTGTGTATTACTGGTGGAAAAAACTGCAGTATCAGAAGGGATATGTGGAAAAGGAAGAGATCAATCCGAAAAAGGTGATTTTTGAGGCGTATATGGGAAAAAAATATGCGTGCAGTCCAAAAGCATTGTATCAGGCGATGTGCCGGGATCCTCAGTATCAGGACTGGGAGCTGATCTGGGCGTTCCGGGAACCGGAGAAGTATCGCGAGATGGAGCAGGAGCCGCATACAAAAGTAGTTCGTTATCGAAGCGGGGAATACTACCGTGCATATGCATCCGCGAAGTTCTGGGTGACGAATTCGCGGCTTCCGAGGGAACTGCAGCCGAAAGAAGGGCAGGAATATATTCAGTGCTGGCATGGGACACCGTTAAAACGGCTGGGATATGACCTGGATCATTATGCAGAAAAAAATGGAAGTCTGCTGGAAGTACAGGAAAATTATCTGGAAGAGACAAAACGGGTAACGCATATGCCATCGCCATCCGAATTCTATTCTGAAAAGATTGCGTCGGCCTTTCATCTGAAGGAAGAGGGAAAAGAGCAGGTACTTCTGGAAATGGGATACCCGAGAAATGATGATCTGGTTAAGTTCTCAGATATGGATTGTGAGAAGGCGCGTCAGGAACTGAGAATTCCGAAGGGCAAGAAAGTAATTCTGTATGCACCGACCTGGCGGGAGAATCAGCATCTCCCGGGTGAGGGATATCAGTTTCAGCTGCCGGTGGATTTTAAACGGTGGCGAGAAGTGCTTGGCGGGGAATATGTGGTGTTATTCCGGGCACATTATTTTATCAGTAATTCCTTTGATTTTGAAGCGTTTCAGGGGTTTGTATATGATGTGTCGCAGATGGATGACATCAATCCTCTGTATCTGGCGGCTGACGTGCTGATCACGGATTATTCGAGTGTATTCTTTGATTATGCCAATCTGAGACGCCCGATTCTGTTTTTCATGTATGATTATGAACAGTATAAACATGAGATGCGTGACTTTTACTTCGATATCCACATGCTTCCGGGCCCGGTGTTGATGAATCAGGAAGAAGTGTTGAAAACCCTGAAAAATCTACCGAATATGGTGGATAAGTATGAAAAGAAATATGCAGAATTCAATAATGTATTTAATCCACATCGGGAACGATGTAGTGAGAAGTATCTGAGAGAATGGATGAGATAAAAAAATAACACCTGTTGGTGTTATTTTTTTATCTCATCGTATCTTTCAATTCTTTTTTTAAAAGAGCAATTTCCTGGGTTAAGTTTTTATTGGATTCTACTAATTTAGAGAGCAGAATCGTGTGGGAAAGTGCCAGTAAAAACAGCAGAATAATGGCAACTAGGAAAATCATATTGGAAGCCAGTTGAATCCCAAGGCACTTGCATAAAAAGGTAAGAATCGATGGGAATAAGTCGATGATCAGCAAACAAAAATCAACGATTATCCAAGAAAGTACGTATTTGATTTCCAGTTTCTTCTTTAAAACAGAGCGCAGCAGTTTATAAAGAAGAAAAACCAGTAAAACTGCCAGAATTATTTGTATCCTATATTCATGCATATGTAAACACCTCACTGAGATATATCATCGAATCCGTTCTATCAGAATCGCAATGGTAACTTTTACCATATAATAAATGGAATTTAATGGAGAAATAGAGGAAACACCACCGGCGCGGGCACGCATAATGACAGGAATTTCCTGTACTTTTTTCTTGCGTTTCAGGACGGCAACGATACTTTCCGGTTCCGGATAATCACGTGGATACTCTTTGGCAAAGTATTGGATAATATCTTTGTTGATCATGCGGAGTCCTGAGGTGGGATCAGTGATGGTTTTTCCGGTCAGCAGACGGATCAGCCAGGTAAAGTATTTGATACCGGTACGACGCAGTCCGGACGACTGAAAACCTTCCTTGGTAATAAAACGGGATCCGATCAGCATGTCCAGTTTTTTTTCCTGCATAACATGAAGCATTTGTTCGAGAAAGCGAGGATCATGTTGTCCGTCTCCATCTACCTGTACAGCGTAATCATATCCATGATTGCAGGCATATTTATAACCGGTTTGTACGGCACCACCAATTCCAAGATTGACAGGAAGATCAATATAGTGGAATTGGTTTTTCTCACAGATTTCTTTTGTTCGATCTTTTGAACAGTCGTTAATTACAATATAATCAAAGTTCGGTGCATGTTCCAAAATATCCCGCACGGTTTGTTCGATACATGCTTCTTCATTATAAGCGGGAATAATAATTAAACTTTTCATTCGTTCTCCAATTCGTTTGATTTTTCACTTGATGAATAGGCGCGTGTCAGAAGCCGGGCAATCGGCTTTGGCCAGAACTTGCAAAACATCTGGAAATCTTCATTTCCACGTGCAGAATCGCCAAGAATGGCGGATGTTTCCGAGCCATCATGAATTCGGTGATACATCAGGATCCTGTTACAATAGACAAAGGCTCCTCTTTTCCTGGAAAGCAGTTCCCATGCCTGCCAGTCTTCGTCACTTCGAAAACCAGGGAAGAAGATCTGATCCGGAAGATTATCTTTTACGAAGGTTACAGAAGGACAACAGATTGGACAGCCGAAGGAAAGAACCCGTCGGCGGACAAAAATACTGTTATGAAATATCTTCAGGTGCAACGGAAGCAACATTGTACGTTTTACCTTTAAAAGCGTATTTTTATTTACAATAGCTCCGTTTCTCAGTTCTCCATAGTCTGTAAAGGCAATCAATGGATGTCTGGCAGCAGAAAGTTGCTGTAACACAGTTTCAGTATAAAGCCGATCATAAGTATCGTCCTGGTGTGCGATGGTCATCAGTTCCGTTCTGGCACTTCGGTAAGCAAACATCCAGTCCTGGGTGATGCCGGATTCTCCGTGATTGATGAAAAGCTCCAGATGGTATTTTTCAGCCATATTTTGAATGTAAGCGTTATCTGTGGAAGTGACAATAATTATTGTAGAAGGAATCGTCTGTCCCAGAAGTGACTGAATACACTCTTCCAGAAACGGACTTTCCTTATATGCACAAATGGCAAATGTGTGATTTTTTCCTGTATAATTCATTTATTTTATCCTTTTAACAAAATATCATACAAACTTTAGCTTATTTTTTAATGCTTGTCAAGGTGAGAGGAGGAATCGTAAGAATCCTTACGTTTTTTGAGGTCCATCTGTTCCAGAGTTTCGAAGAAAGCAATATCTTTCTGGCGCATCTGAGCAAGCTCCTTTTTTCGTTTCTTTTTGTGATGCCATCTTCGAATCTTCAGATAGAAGAGGAAGATCAGTAAAATTACGATCAGAAACAGGATGGAAAGCAAAAGAACAAGCATCCAGTCCACGCGGCTGTAGATCAGTTCGATTGTATGGTCGGACTGAATGGCAGTCAGCGTGATATTATTTTCTCCCTTTTTGAAAGTATACTCTTTTCCATCCACCAGGCATGGAAGTGCAGAAAACAGGAGGTATCCGGTGTAGCGGTGGTTGTGTAGGAATCCCCGCGGTAGACTGTAACCGGAGAAGTATCTACGGTACCGTTTTAGGGCTGTAACAGTGATTGTATATGACGGGATCGGTTTGAAAGTCACATCAATCGTGTGATCCGAAGTCAGATCATCAAATACATAGCCAGAAGTGTCACTGGTAACAGGGACAGTGGCACCATCTACAGTGAGAGTATCTACAACGTAATGCTCATCAGGAGTAAAAGTGACAGACAAAGGTTCATGCTCTTTCCCGGATGGTGAGGTATCGATGGTTCCGTTGGTAGCTGAGGTAGAGACGGTATAGACCGGTATTTCTTCGAAAACAGCCTGTATTGTGCGATCTTCCTGCAGATCTGTGAATGTATAGGAAAGAGGATATTGGCTGACATCCACAGCTTCGCCGTCAATCAGAAGAGACTGCAGGCGATGATCGGTATCGCATCCGTAGGAGACGGTATAGGAACCGCCTTCATCGATTTCCAGATTGCTGTCCGTGATTTTTCCGTTTTCCGCACTGGTTGTAACACTATGGACCAGTGGAAGGGTGGCTTCGTACAGACGGAAGCGAGTGGTACCGATGATGGCGGAAGCCATGAGAAGATGTCCGGGCTCTAACTGGCAGATGCCTTCCGGTTCCACCTCAAAGGCATCATGACCTGGCAGTGTGAGATAATAACTTCCAATTCGTTTTTGCCGGGAGATCGAATAAACATCCAGTACATTCATATAGCCTTCCCGCTGCATATATGGAATGCTGATAATCGCATCGCCGGAAACACAAAAATCCTGGAAGGAACTGCGGCTGTAGGAAAGATGCAGATTTAATTTATCTACGATCTGAAAATTACTGTCGGTAAAATAAAAGGCATAATCGGCAATGCGGTTTGCCATCAGAACATACTGATCTTTTTCCGGAAGATAGTCGATGCCAAAGAAATTGATACTTCCGTTTCCGACCTGCACTTTCCGTTTGAAATGCAAAGTGTTGGCATCAACGATAAAGATGGCTCCTGCATCAGAAGGATCGTTGGTAAAAAGACCGGCAATTGCGATCTCCTGGGTATTGGGATTGTAAGTCATGCCGTTTCCATGTTCATAATCGGTTTCTGTCACACTGAAAGCATAACTGTACTGTTCTACGGGATTGCCGTCGATATCTGTGGTGTTTCGGTAGAAGGCAATCAGAGTGTCAGGATCCGTGCCTTTTTTTGACGCATTTACCAGACATACAATATATTGATCCGTGGCACACATGGACTGCAGCCAACCTTTTTCATTTATTATAGAAGATTCTGTTACCATGCTCCAAGGAACAGTTTCCAGATCCGAAGTTTTTACAGCGGCAGATACGGTCGTATCGGAAAAGAAAATGAAAAAAGACCGTAAGCAGCATGAAAAACGGATAGTAAAAATAGTGATGTTTAAAAAGATTTCATCTGACCCCTCCTGATCGATACTATTTTCAGTATACCATGAGAGAAAAAACAGGGCAATGATCAGAGCTGAAGATTCCGTAAAAACAAAAAACTTGAAGAAAGAAACGGATATGAGATAGAATAATAGTAACGAAATGAAAGGTAAAATTTGATAATCGTTACAGAAAATGAACAGGAAGAAAATGCGAGGAGTACATAGTATTATGATAAGAAAAATCTGTAAAAAGGCGACGGTATGGCTGCTGGCTGGTGTGATCAGTCTGTCAGCTGTCACGGTTCAGGCGGCAGAGGTGGATAACGGGGCATCTTATCCGATCACAACGAATGCCATAGAAGGCTGGCCACAGGGCCCGGATACTTATTCGGAGACAGCAGTGCTGATGGATGCAGATACAGGAACAATCCTTTATAATAAGGGAATGGATGAAAAGAGATATCCGGCGAGTATCACAAAGATCATGACGGCACTTCTTGCACTGGAAAACAGCAATCTGGATGATCAGGTGACATTTACAGAGGAATGTCTGGCAGATCAGACATCGGATAGTGGAAATATCGGCATGCAGGTAGGCGAGGTGCTGACGATGCGCCAGTGTCTGCTGGCATTGATGATACGGTCAGCAAATGATGTGGCGACGCAGATCGCGGTTCAGATTGCAGGATCGGTATCGGCATTTGCAGATATGATGAATCAGAGGGCACAGGAACTGGGATGTGTGAATACGCATTTTGTGAATGCCAGCGGGATGCCGGATGAGAATCATTATACAACGGCACACGATATGGCACTGATTTTCCGGGAAGCAATCAAAAATCAGGATTTTCTGGATATTATCGGTACACAGAGTTTTACGATTGATCCGACGAATATGAATCCGGAGAGCCGGACGTATTCCACACATCATGCACTGGTGGCACAGGGAGCACCGGAATATTATGAAGGATGTTTTGGTGGCAAGACAGGCGTGACGGAAGCGTCGAAGAATACACTGGTCAGCGGAGCGACCAGAGACGGCATGACACTGATCGCAGTGGCAATGCGGGCAGATGCCGGACAGGTGTGTCAGGATCATATCAGTATGTTTGATTATGGGTTTAATAATTTTCAGAAAGTAGAGGTATCGGGAGGTGCGGTTACGATACCGAAAGATGTACAGGTAAGTGATCTGACCAATACGGATAATTCCTATTATTATGGAACGGATTATTATGTGGGAAGCGGTTCCGAAGAGGTGCAGGCGGAAGAACCTTCGGTGATAGCAGCAGAAGAGACAACGCCGACACCGGAAGTAACGCCGGAATCTGCTGATTCGAACACGGGGCAGGATGAAAAAACGCAGACGGTATATCGCTATGTGATCTATATTCTGGCGGGACTGATCGCAGTTACTCTGGTAGTTACGATTGTTTCCGGAATTCGAAAACATATGAAAAAGAAAAAACGAAGGAAGAAATCCTGATGGATTTCTCCCTTCTTTTTTTACTTGATTTG
>ENA-OQHF01001177-OQHF01001177.1-human-gut-metagenome-genome-assembly--contig:-NODE-1177-length-14767-cov-2.410246_pt1 | contig 14767 bp, 20 predicted proteins | sample MGYA00242559_ERZ504709 | MGnify/ENA primary metagenome ERZ504709 (study PRJEB26092, sample SAMD00036203) | human gut metagenome | host: Homo sapiens | study: EMG produced TPA metagenomics assembly of... | reverse complement strand
CCTACGCCACCGCGTTTTTGGCTGCGGAAGTTGTCGAGAGTCTGGCGTTTGATGTAGCCCTGATGGCTGATGGTTACAACGATATCCTCTTCAGCAATCAGATCCTCAATATCCATTTCGGAGCTGTCGATGGAAATTTCGGTACGACGCTCATCACCGAAGCGCTTCTTCATTTCCTGCAGGTCTTCCTTGATAATGTTCATAACCTTATGCTCATCTGCCAATACGCTTTCCAGCCAGTCAATAGTTTCCAGCAGGTCGGCATATTCTTCGTCAATCTTCTTGCGCTCCAGGCCGGTCAGGCGCTGCAGACGCATATCCAGAATAGCCTGTGCCTGACGTTGGCTCAGTTAAAGTTTTCCATCAAAGCGGTGCGGGCAATTTCTGCTGTTGCGCTGCCGCGGATGGTGCTGATTACAGCATCCAATATTATCCAGGGCAATCTTCAAGCCCTCTAAGATGTGAGCTCTGTCCTTAGCCTTGCCCAGCTCGTAGCGGGTACGTCTGGTAATAACGTCCTTCTGATGCTCCAGATAGTATTCCAGCACCTGCTTAAGGTTCAGGACGCGCGGCTGGCCGTTAACCAGCGCCAGCATGATGATACCAAAGGAGCTTTGCAGGGCGGTATGCTTGTACAGACGGTTCAGAACAACGTCAGGAACAGCATCACTCTTCAGCTCAACAACAATCTTCATGCCGTCTTTAAGGCTGGAGAAGTCATCAACCTTAGTAATGCCTTCGATTACGCCGTCCTTAGCCAGGTTAGCAATATCCTTAATCAGGTTAGCTTTATTAACCTGGTAGGGGATTTCGGTAATAACGATATGGTGCTTACCCTTGTTGGCAGGCACAATTTCAGCCTTGGCGCGGATTTTTACTACGCCGCGGCCGGTGTTATAAGCGCTGGTAATGCCTTCCTTGCCCAAAATGCAGGCACCGGTTGGGAAGTCAGGGCCTTTAATAGCCGTCATCAACTGCGGAATTTCCACATCAGGGTTATCAATCAGCATAACCAGGCCGTTAACAACCTCACACAGGTTGTGCGGCGGAATGTTGGTAGCCATACCGACTGCGATACCGGCACTGCCGTTAATCAGCAGAGCAGGGACCTTGGAAGGAAGTACGCTGGGCTCCTTTAAGGATTCATCATAGTTAGGTACAAAATCAACTGTATCCTTTTCGATATCCTCGAGCATTGCCTCAGCAATTTTAGCCATACGCACCTCGGTATAACGCATTGCTGCCGGACTATCGCCGTCAATGCTGCCGAAGTTACCATGGCCGTCTACCATCAGATAGCGGGTAGAGAAATCCTGTGCCAAGCGCACGATTGCATCATATACAGAACTATCACCATGCGGGTGATATTTACCTAAAACGTCACCGACGATACGAGCGGATTTTTTATAGGGCTTCGTCGGAGTCATGCCTGCTTCCTGCATTGCGTATAAAATACGGCGATGTACAGGCTTCAAACCATCGCGGACATCAGGTAAAGCACGTTGGATGATAACGCTCATCGCATAATCGATATAGGATTTTTGCATTTCCTCTTCGATATATACGGGAAGAACTTTACCAGTGGTATTTTCTAAATCCACTTTATCACCTTTCCTTTACAAAAAACAATATTACAACCTGTTAAACAGGGCAGAGTGCCTCAGCTCAGGTTATTTTAATAATATCTCATAAACCTGCTTGCCAATCAGCAGGGTAGTAACCAATAAATACAAGGGGCGCACATAGGAAGCACCCTTTTTAATCGCCAGACGGGTACCGACAACAGCACCGGCAATCATCGCCGCAGCCATAATCAGGCCGTAGCTCCAGATAATCGTGCCACTGACAGCGAAGGATACAAGAGCACCAACGCCGCTGGCAAAATTCAACGCCTTGGCATTACCGGCAGCCGTTACAAAGTCATAGCCCAAATATAAAAAGCCAAAAATCAGGAAGGAGCCTGTACCGGGACCGAAGAAGCCATCATAAAAGCCCATGGCAAACGCCATGACGATGGCACCGATTAAAGCCTGCATACCAAGCTTTTCTATCGTACCGGCATCGCCCCAATCCTTACGGCGATAGGTATAAACAGCAACAGCAACCAAAAGCACGACGATGATATTTTTCATCAGCTGCTCCGGCAGCAGATAAACTACGTAGGCACCTAAGGCTGAACCGATAAAAGAAAGCGGCATCAGCGTAAAGGCTGCCTTTTTTATTTTACCGGCGCGCCAAAAGGAGAGCACGCTGGTAAAGCAGCCGATAGAGGCTGCCAGCTTGTTTGTTCCCAAAGCATAGGGAACAGGCAAGCCCAGGCTCAACAGGGCAGGGGTGGAAATTAAACCGCCGCCGCCGACAGTAGAATCAATAAACGAAGCTATAAAGCCTGAAACTATCAGGAAAATAACTGTCGTAGTATCTAAATTCGCCACAAAAGTTTCCAAAAAATTCCCCTCATTCCGGTGCGTAGTTGTTAGTTGTTAGTGATTAGTGGTTAGCTTTAGGTTGCCGGTATATCATGCTAACGACCTTCACTATACACTATTTACTAATCACTGCACACTGCACACTATACACTATTCACTTTTAACTATTTACTGCCTTCCGCCCAACGGATATAGAGTCCTAAAGCACCGCTGTGACAGGTGCAGCAGATTTTTTCGGCACCTTCCAGCACCTCATTGCTGATAGCATAAGGATAGAGCTGACGCAGCGTTGCCTGCTGCAAGGGCCAGCGCACGCCAGTAAAATCTACTGTCGTGCTTTCGTTTAAGGGCAGCAATGAAACAGCTTCCGCCGCTGCCAGCAGCTTCAGCTCTGCGCTTTCGCCCCTCTATCAGCAGCAGCATAAATTCCTTGTCATCTGCCAATATCACCTGACAGCCACACTGCTTTTTTACTCCCAGTCAGAGTGTAAACGTTGCTGTATAAATGGTCGAAGCGTCCGCCCCAAATACCGCTGGCAAGAATATCTCCCTCAGGCAGATTGTGCAGCAAAAGCTGTAAATCGGTATCATCCTTTGCAGGATTGAAGCTGTGCACCGCAGTACCTGCAGCGCGCGCCTGCTGATAAACAGCCTGTGACGAGCTGTCGCAATCACCGAACAGCTCCGCCGGCACACAGCCGGCCGCGAGGCAATACTCAGCGCCGCGGTCGGCGCAGTAAATTTTCTTGCCACTGCTAATGCTGTGCAGCCACTCAGTTTTAGGTCCGCGTCCGCCTGCAACCACCAGTAAAGCGTCAGCAGGGGAGAGCGCAGCAGCGTGATGTTTCACGTGAAACATCACGCGCAGCTCCAGCTCAGGCAGTACAAAAAGCTTAGCAGCCATTATTTTTTCGCTACAGCGACAGGCTTAATCACAATCTGGCCGTTTTCCTTGAGAACCTTCCAAGTGCAGTCACCATTCTTGTTCTTCAGCCATTCCATGCTGATTTCCAGAAGAAAACGGTTCAGGCGCTCCTGTGCATCTTCAGGCAACAGCAACTCCTTTTTAGCAGGTGCCTTAGCACCCTTTAATTTGCTTTGCTTAACCTTTTCGTCAGCATACATGCCGTTTTCAAAGGTCAGCTCCTCGCTGAAGCCCTTCAGCATATCTGCATCGGAAAGTCCTTTTTTTATCTTAACCATTTTAAGCACCTCTTTTTATGCAACAATCAGGCTTACAAATCCAGATTACGTACCTTCTTAGCATTGTCCTCGATGAACTGACGGCGCGGCTCAACCTTATCACCCATCAGAATGGAGAAAATGCGGTCTGCCTCTGCGGCATCCTCCAGATGAACCTGCAGAATAGTACGTGCCGCAGGATCCATAGTTGTTTCCCACAGCTGGCCGGGGTTCATCTCGCCTAAGCCTTTGTAGCGCTGTACATACGGGTTAGTATCGCGGCCAACCTCGTCGAGGATTTGCTGCAATTCTTCATCGCTGTAAGCGTAGTAATGCTGCTTCTGGTTTTTACGGATTAAATACAGCGGCGGCTGTGCAATAAACACATGGCCTTCCTTAATCAGGGGCTGCATATAACGGTAGAAGAAGGTCAACAGCAGCGTACGGATATGCGCACCGTCGACGTCGGCATCTGTCATAATAATAATCTTCCCATAACGTGCCTTCTCCAGATTGAAGTCATCGCCGATACCACAGCCGAAGGCAGTAATCATATTGCGGATTTCTTCACTGCTCAGCACCTTATCAAGACGTGCCTTTTCTACATTGAGGATTTTACCGCGCAGCGGCAAAATAGCCTGGAAATCACTGTTACGTCCCTGCTTGGCACTGCCGCCTGCAGAGTCACCTTCGACCAGATAAATCTCAGTATCCTCAACGTTACGGCTCTTGCAGTCAGCCAGCTTGCCGGGAAGACCGCCCAAATCCATAGCGTTCTTACGGCGTGTCAGCTCGCGCGCCTTGCGTGCTGCTAAACGTGCGCGTGCAGCAATAATAGCCTTTTCCACCAGCTTTTTGGCAACCTGCGGATTTTCCTCCATAAACTCGGCCAAAGTATCACCGACCAGATTATCCACGATAGGCATAACCTCGCTGTTGCCCAGCTTAATTTTAGTCTGGCTTTCAAACTGCGGGTTCTGCACCTTCAGGCTCAGAACTGCAGTTAAGCCCTCACGCACATCATCACCGCTCAACGCATCCTCATTTTCCTTGAGCATGTTGGTTTTACGCGCATAAGCGTTAATGGTGCGTGTCAGCGCCTTACGGAAGCCGCTGAGGTGAGTACCGCCTTCCTCGGTGTTGATATTGTTGACATAGGTGAAAATGTTCTCGCTGTAGGTATCGCAGTATTGCATTGCAACCTCAACGATAACAGCGTTCTTTTCGCCCTCCAGATAAATCGGTTTCGGATTAATCTTATCCTTGTCCTTATCCATAAATTCGACGTATTCGATAATACCACCGGCGAAATGGAAGGTTTCACTCTTATCCTCGGCACGTTCATCGGTCAGGGAAATGGTGATACCCATTATTCAAAAAGCCAGTTCACGAATACGCAGACGCAGGGTATCATAGCTGTATTCAGTTTCCGTAAAGATGGTAGCATCCGGCTTAAAATGTACCGTAGTACCGGTAACATCGCAATCGCCCTTTTCATAGAGCTTTTGGAGGTTTTGCCCTGCTTGAATTCAATGCCGTAGCATTTGCCGCCGCGGCGCACTTCAACCTCCATATGCTCACTCAAAGCATTAACGCAGGTAACACCTACACCATGCAGGCCGCCGGAAACCTTGTAGCCGCCGTCACCGAACTTACCGCCTGCATGCAAAACTGTCATGATAACCTCAACAGCAGGCTTCTTTCCTTTTTCATCATATCCACGGGGATACCACGGCCGTTGTCGACAACTGTAATGCTGTTATCCTTATGGATAATTACCTTGATATCACTGCAGTAGCCGGCCAAAGCCTCGTCAATACTGTTGTCCACAACCTCATACACCAGATGATGCAGACCGCGGGAGGACGTACTGCCGATATACATAGCAGGTCTTTTGCGTACAGCCTCCAGGCCTTCTAACACGTGAATCTGTTCAGCATTATAATTGCCCTTGACCGCTGTAGCTTCTTCAATATCAATTTCCTGGGTCATATTTACCTCCGTTTTAAAATTTCCAGATTAGTATAGACAGCGCCGTCCAGAAAACCTGATTCAGCGCGTTTTTTCAAAGTCACCGAAGAAATCGAGGACAAATACATCGTATCACCGGTCAGAACACAGCTATAATAGCCTTCGCCGCCGGAAGCATCAACCACCCTGTAGCGGGAGCCATACTTCGTGACGAAATCGTCATAAACCAGTGACTGAGGGTGATTCAAATTAAAAATAGCGATGATCTCACTATTTTTTACCATGTAATCTACTCCCAAATGCAGATACACCTTGATCCCTCCTTAAATAAGTTAAAGCATTTTCATATAAAGCTAAGGTAATTTCCTCTGGCTGCTTCTCCAGCAGAAACATTACTGCCAGCAGGCTTTCCTTCTTGTCCGCAAAGCCACAGCGTACACGCTCAAAATAGTAGCTTTGCAGGCTTTCCTTTACAGCCGTGAATAATATTTTATCACATTTGTAGTAGGCCAGACAATCTTCATACTTCAGCCAGGGCTGAATCCGCAGCAGCTCCGCCAGCTTGCTGCGCAGCTCCTCGCGCTGCTCACGCTCGCAAATGCTACACATTGCCAGTCCCTTGCGCATTTGGGCACCACAGACAGGACATTTGGTATATTCCACAGGCGGGGCAGGCGGCTCGGCCTCCTTGGCCTTTTGCTCCTGCCTTTTGAAAAAGCTGCCGGTATGAAAGTAAACCTTTTTTATCAGCACACGTCCCAGCAAAAAGGAATTGATTTTTTGCAGGAACAACTGCTGCATCATATACAGCTCATTAGCCAGCATACTGTTAGCCGTACGCACATAAAGCTCGTTGCCGCTGATTTTCTCAATCGCACAGCTGCGCGCCAGGTTTTCGCCCACAATCTCGCTCCATCTGCTTTCCAGATAATGCTGCAGATAGGCCAGCTTGATTTCCGGCGAAATATAAGCCTTTTTATAGGTACGACGCGGATCAAACAGACGGCGGATTACCTCCTCCGCAGCCTCTAAATTTTCAGCATACATAATCAGGCCTCGCTTATACAGCCACCGGAAATTTTAAAGTAAGCATTGCCTGCAAGATCCGGTATCAGCTCGCGGTCATTTACTGTGATAAAGGTCTGCACTCTGCCGTCAATAAACAGCAGCAGCTGAGCGCGGCGGCTGTTATCAAGCTCGCTCATGACATCATCTAAGAGCAGAACAGGGAATTCGCCCAGCTCGTTTTTGACATACTGCAGCTGCGACAGCTTCAGTGCCAGAGCACCGCTGCGCTGCTGCCCCTGTGAGCCAAAGGCCCGCAAGGAAAGACCGTTGAGCAATAGCTGCAAATCATCGCGGTGGGGACCAATGCCCGTATTACCGCGCAGAATATCTATGCGCTGACGCTCCAGCAGTCTGTCGCGGTAAAAATCCTCTGTGGCCTCCGCAACAGACTGCGGATAAAGCAGCTCGCTGTTATTAGCCTTCTGCTCATAGCGCACCTGCAGCATTTCGCTGCCCTGGGTAATCGAAGAGTAAATCTCGCCGGCAATAGCCTGCAGCTTTGCCAGCGCTGCCAAACGCTTGCGTACAATAGCTGCTGCCAGACGAATAAATTCCTCATTCCAGGGCTGCAGCACCTCAGCACTGCCACCGTTATCACGCAGCTCCTTTAAAAGACGGTTGCGCTGCAATAGCACGCGGTTATACTTCAGCAGCAAATCATAGTAAACAGCATCAGTCTGCGCAATCTGCATATCAAAGAAACGACGTCTTAAGGCAGGCTCGCCCTTGACCAGCTGCAGGTCCTCCGGCGAAAACATTACGGCATTCAAAGCGCCATAATGCTCCTTAGGACGCACGCGCGCACCGTCGAGCAATATTTCCTTGTGCCAACGCTCATGCTGCCGGTATTTTTTGATTTTTACCTCATGGCTGCCGCTGAAGCTGGCATATTCTACGCCTACAGCCATCGCCTCTGTACCCATTTTCAGCATTTCCTCTTCAGCTGAGGTACGGTGCGACATGCCGAAGGCCCCATAAAAGATAGCCTCCAGCAGATTAGTCTTTCCCTGAGCATTCTGCCCGTAAAAAACATTAATCATAGCGGGAAGCTGCAGCTGGCAGCTTCCATAATTGCGGAAATTAACCGCATAAAGACTATTGATTTTCATTAAGCTTCTTTGGCAACGGTCAGCTCTATCTGGTCATCAATATTAACTACATCGCCAGGATGTACCTTTTTGCGTTTTTCCGTTACCAGCTGGCCGTTCAGGCGGACAACGCCATCTTCAACCATCATAAATGCCTGGCCTCCGGTGTCAGCAACACCGGAAAAACTTCAGCAGCTTATCCATAGTAATGAATTCTGTTCTGATTTCTACAGTTTCTTTTTGCATAATAGCAGCTCCTTAGAAAACAACGCGTACCGGGGTAACGATATAGGTATAATCAGGCTCTTCAGCGCAGGTAACGCAAACAGGGCTGAGAGAGGTATTCATGGATAAAACTGCTTCCTCTGCTTCCAGGTTTTTCAGAATATCCAGGATATACTTAGCATTAAAGGCAACATTCAGCGGGTCACCGACGGTCTGGCAGGCCACAACCTCCAGGCCGGTGCCAACATCCGGGCTGCTGCTGGTAATAGTAATTTCCTCAGCAGCTACGCTCATTTTGATAATGCTGTAGTCTCCGTCAGTAGAGAAGAGAGCAACACGCTCAACAGCGCCTGCCAGCTCTTTGATATTAACCTTGCTGGTCAGAGCGAATTTCGGCGGAATAACGCGGCGATAATCAGGGAACTGGCCTTCAATCAAACGGGAAACAATAACTACATTATCGATAACAACCATAATCTGGTTATTGAGCAGGGAAATAAGTACCTGCTGCGGTACTTCGCCGGTAAGATTACGGGAAATTTCGCCCAGAACCTTGGAAGGAATAATCATGCTGAGCTCTTCATTTCCCTCGTAAGGCAGAGATTTAATTGCCAAACGATGGGTATTGGTGCCGACGAAGGTAATTTTGCCGTCTTTAGCTTCTACCAAAATACCGGTGAACAGAGGTCTTGCTTCATCGGTAGAGCAGGAGAAGATAGTCTTTTTAATCAGCTCCTTAATCATGCTGTCATCAAGAGCAATGGTTCTGTCTGCATCAAAGGTGGGAAATTTAGGATAATCATCTTCATTCATTAAGAAGAGCTGATATTCAGATTTTCCGGAGCTTACTTTAATAGCATGCTTGTCAGCATTTTTGCTGATAGTCAGGCTTTCACCGGGCAATTTACGGATAAGGTCAGCAAAATGCTTGGCAGAAACAACTATTTCCCCCGGTTCGCTGATTTCAGCATCAATGGTGCAGGAAATAGCCATGTTTAAATCCATAGCTTGTATTTCCAGCTTGTCAGCTGATGCGATTACATGAATACCGGAAAAGATAGGTGTGCTTGGCTTGGAAATAATTGCTCTTTGAACTGTCTGGATGGCTTTATTTAAGCTGTTGGTATTACAGGAAATTATCATTTGTTCACAGTCCTCCTTGGTTTTTTAATACTGTTATAATATATAAAAAGTAGTCGACGTAGTAGTAGAGCCTGTTAGTTATGGGGAAAAGTATCGCAAGCTCAGTCGTGATGGGTTATTTCCCATGTATATAAAGCTGTTGATAACCGGGAAATAATATACACACAATCTACAGGGAAAAATTTTATCAACTGGTGCCCCAAAGTTATGCACAGTTTAGGGGCTAGTTATCAACAGTTTTTTGTGGATAACTTTTTTACTGTTATTGCCGTAAGATTTCTATGATTTCCTGCAGCTCGTTTTGGAAGGCGAGGCTGCTGTTTTTTGCATTTGCTGATTTTTTCATAAGTCGTGGATAACGGTGGTATGGTCGCGTCCGCCAAATGAGCTTCACCGATACGCGGATAAGATAAATCAGCCAGTTCACGGCAAAGATACATAGCTACCTGACGCGGGAAGGCAATGTTTTGGGTACGCTTCTTATTGAACAGCTCATCCTGCTTTACATTGTAGTGGTCAGCAATAACCTTGATGATGCCTTCGAAGGTGATGGTTTTGCTTTTGAGTTTGATGTCGTTGCCCATATCTGCGAGAACCTTTTGCGCAGTCTCTACAGTGATGGGCATATGCATCAGGGAGGTATATGCTACTATTTTGTTGTAGGCGCCTTCAATTTCACGGATGTTGGTGGCGATGTTGGTTGCCAACAGGGTAATAACATCGGTAGGCAGGGTGATATTGTCGGATGCTGCCTTGGTACGCAGGATGGCCATACGTGTTTCCAGGGTCAGGTGTCTGGATATCAGCTGTCAGTCCCTGGTCAAAACGGGAACGCAGGCGGTCTTCCAGCGTTTCAATTTCGCGGGGGGGACGGTCACTGGAGATGATGATCTGTTTATCGGCATCCTTCAGTGCATTAAATGTATGGAAGAATTCTACCTGCGTCTGCTCCTTGCCCTTCAGAAACTGGATATCGTCGATAATCAGGCAGTCGATATTGCGGTATTTCTGACAGAAGGCTTCCGTGGTTTGTTCTGAATAGAGTTGATGATTTCGTTGGTGAATTTTTCACTGGAGGTGTACAGTACCTTCATGCTGGGATTATTCTGCTTGATGCGGTTGCCGATAGCGTGCATCAGATGTGTTTTGCCCAGACCAACGCCGCCATAAAGGAAGAGAGGATTGTAGGCGTGCGCCGGGTCATTGGCTACTGCCTGCGCTGCTGCGTGGGCAAAGCGGTTGGAGTTGCCGATGACGAAGGTTTCAAAAACGTATTTAGGATTCAGGTTGCTTTCATCGGGCTGCTGGACAGAGGTGTTTTCGTTAAACAACTGCTGCTGTTCACGCTTGGCAGGTATAGCGGGCAGCTCTTCGGCCGGAGAATTGTCGCTGCTGCCGTTGTCCATGGTTTCGATGATGAGCTTGATGTTTTTGCTCATAATGCCTGCAAGGACGCCTTCGATAACCTGAGCGTAGTTTTCCTCCAGCATAGTTTTAAAGAAATCGTTTTTGACAGCTACTTTGTAGTAGGTATCTGTCACCTCTAACGGCATAATAGGTTTTATCCAGACGTTAAAAACCTTTTCATTAAAGGATTCCTTTAATTTGTCCTTACATCTGACCCAGATTTCCGCTAAATCATAGGAATTCATATAGATACATCCTTTCTCGCTAAAATTAGAAAAATAAAAACGACAGCCTGCATTGCCCGCGGAAGGGCGTGTAAGCGCCGGTTAAATTACAAGAGAAGCTAAATTTCCATATATATTTTAGCAGACTGTGGATAACTTCGCAAATTTCCCAAGAAAAATTTCGCAGTTGGCAGAAAAATAGCGGTTTTTACTTGACGAAGTTTTTATTTTCCCATATAATAAGTTAGTAATACCTTACGTGGTGCTGCAGGTGCTGAAAAAGCGCGTTACAGCCGCGTTGGTAGAACAAATAACAGCTATCAATATTCACATACATTAGAAATTGATAAAATTTTGCGGTGGATAAGGAGGGAATACTGAATGAAGCGTACTTTTCAACCTAACAATCTCAGAAGAAAAAGAACTCATGGTTTCAGAGAAAGAATGAAAACTTTGGGCGGTCGTCAAGTTCTCAAAAGAAGACGTGCTAGAGGCAGAAAGAAATTGTCTGCATAACATTATAAAATAGGCCGCGCAAGTGGCCTATTTTTTCCATGCGGGCAGGTGTGCATTTGATGCAAAAGAAAAAGTTTACTTTAAAAAATTTTAATCGAATTAAATCGAAGAAAAGTTTCCAGCTTGTCTATGTTAAAGGACGCACTGTTGTCGACGCTATGTCGGTTTTTTATATTCTTCCGGAACAGGGCGAGGATATAAAAATTGGTCTGGCAGTGGGCAAAAAGCTTGGCTGCGCTGTGGTGCGCAACCGTGTTAAGCGTATGATGCGTGAGGTATTCCGCATGCATAAGGCGGAACTCAAAAAGGGCTATCATATAGTTTGGGTGGCTCGCAAGAAGCTGACAAAGGCTGACTACAAGACTTTTGAGCGTGTATTTTTAAGACTGGCAAAAAGGGCAGCTCTGCTGCAGTAATAAGGATAGAAGGCTATGAGCAGGTTACTGATTTTGTGTATAAGATTCTATCAGATTTTTATATCACCGCTGAAACCGCCGACCTGCAGGTTTTATCCTACATGTTCAGCGTATGCTATTGAAGCGATTCAGAAGAAGGGACCGGTGAAGGGTACCTGGCTGGCTATTAAGCGTATTGCTAAATGCCATCCATTTCATCCCGGTGGCTATGACCCGGTGCCGTAAGCATACTATTAAGCTATAACACTTTGTTTATTAAGGAGTGATATCTTGGATTTTCTCGCTAATATTGTGCAACAGGTGTTAACTGTGCTCTATAACTTTTACTGAGAGCATTGGTATACCGAACCTTGGCCTGGCTATTGTTTTAATGACCATTATCATTAAGCTGATTATGTATCCGCTGACTCAAAAGCAGATTCAATCAACTAAGGCAATGATGGAAATTCAGCCTAAAATGAAGGCTTTGCAGGAAAAATATAAGGACGATAAACAGCGCCTGAATATGGAGCTGGCTAATTTATATAAGAGCGAAGGCGTTAATCCGTTGGCAGGCTGCCTGCCTCTGCTCATCCAGATGCCGATCATGATTGGTATTTTCTATGGTATCCGTGATTACAACTATGCAGCACATCCGGAACTCATTACTAGCTTTTTATGGCTGGCTGATATTTCCAAGGCAGATCCGACCTATGTTCTGCCGGTGCTTTCCGCATTGACTACCTTTATTCAGACTAAGCAGACTATGCCGGCAAGCGGCGGCGGTGCACAGAACAAGATGATGATGTATTTCATGCCGTTGTTCATCGGTTATATCAGCTTGACCTTCCCTGCAGGCCTGGTTCTGTATTGGGTTGTAATGAATATTATGCAGATTGCACAGCAGTCTATTATGAACAGAGCTGCGGCTAAATAACGTGTAAGCGTATAGGAGTTGGTAAAGATGGCTTTTGTTGAAAAGACCGGTAAGAGCGTGGACGAAGCTGTTGCAGCAGCTTTGGCAGAACTGAATGTTACAGCTGATGAGGCTGTTGTTGAAGTATTAGAAGAAGCAAAGAAGGGCTTTTTTTTAGGTTTGGGCCGTAAGGATGCCCGTGTACGCGTAAGCGTTAAGCCTGCAGTTGAAGAAAAACCTGCAGAGGCTGCACCCGCTGCTGAGAAAACAGTAAGCGAGGCTGCTGCTGACGCTGTAGCTGCAGTGAAGGAGGCCGCTTCTGTTGCTGCCGGCGCTCTGGCTAAAAAGGCAGATGCTGTGAAGGCCGATGCAGTTGTAGCTGCTGAGGACTTCAAGAAGAAGGCTGCAGATGCTAAGGATGATGCAGTTGATGATGCTATCGCAGCGCTGAATGCTTTAAAGAGCGAGCGTCGCGAACGTCAGAACCGCGAACCGCGTAAATACAATGTAAGTGATGAGGCAGTTGCTGCTGCTAAGGAATTTTTGCAGAAAATCTTCAATGCTATGCATATTGAGGTTGCTATGGAAAAATTCATCAACAAAAATGACGGCAGCGTTACCTTCCGCCTGCATGGTGATGATATGGGTATTTTAATCGGCAAGCATGGACAAACCTTAGACAGCTTGCAATACCTGACTAATCTTGTTGCTAACAAGAACAGCAACGAGCGTGTGCGTGTAATCATTGATGTTGAGGATTACCGTGACCGCCGTATCGAGACTCTTAACCGCCTGGCTGCACGTCTGGCAGATAAGGTTAAACGTACCGGTGAGCGCGTAGCCCTGGAGCCTATGAATCCGCACGAGCGCAAGATTATCCATATGGCACTGCAGGGTGACCGTCGTGTTACTACCCTGAGCGAGGGCGATGAGCCTTATCGTCATGTGGTTATCGAGCTGAAAAAATAAATATAAAGCAAGGCTGTCGCGTTAAGTTAATTAGAGGCTTATTTGCGGCAGCCTTTTTTCCGTACTGAGCTTTTTTATGCAGTACAGATAAAAGAAGGAGGGTCATATGGCTGAGGATACGATTAGTGCTGTTACTACGGCTCTTGGCGAGGGTGCTGTAGGTATTGTGCGTATTAGCGGACCTGAGGCGCTGGCGGTGGGTGAGTCCTTGTTTAAGGCGGCTTCCGGCAAGGCATTAGGTGATATCCGGTGAATACGCTTGCTTATGGCCATGTTTATGATACGGACGGCAGTCTTGTGGATGAGGTGCTGGCAGTGTATATGCGTGCTCCCCGGTTCCTATACCGGCGGAGAGTGGTGAAATCATGCCACGCGTGTTCAGCGCTTAAGAGATTTTGCAGCTGACTTTTGCTGCCGGTGCGCGTCCGGCAGAGGCCGGCGAGTTCACGAAGCGCGCGTTTTTGAATGGCAGGATTGACCTGACGCAGGCTGAGGCGGTTATGGATATTATCCGTTCGCGCAGTGAGGCGAGCCTGAAGCTGGCTGCGCGTCAGCAGCAGGGCCAGCTGGCAGGTGAGCTGCGCAGTTTGCGTAAGCAGCTTGTGGATGTGGTTGTTAATCTGGAGGCTGTGATTGATTATCCGGAGGAGGATATCGAGGATGTTACCTATGGCAGGGTGCAGGAGAGCTTGACTACTGTGTGCAGCGGCATTGAGCATTTGCTGGCACATGCGCATACGGGCAAGATTTTGCGCGAGGGCTTGCGTACTGCTATTGTGGGACGTCCGAACGTGGGTAAGTCCAGTCTTTTGAACGCTTTACTGCGGGAGGAGCGTGCTATTGTTTCGCAGTATGCCGGTACTACGCGTGACGTTATTGAGGAGCAGTTGCTGCTTGACGGTGTGCCGCTGGTGCTGGCTGATACGGCGGGTATTCGTGCTACCGATGATTTTGTGGAGAAAATCGGCGTGGAGAAGAGTCGTCAGCTGTTGGCGGATTCGGAGCTGGTTATCTGTGTGATTGACGGCAGCGAGGGACTTACTGAAGAGGATGAGGCGATTTTAGAGGCTGCGGCCGGCAAGCCCTGTGTGGTGATTGTGAATAAAAGCGATTGCCGCAGCAGGTTGATTTGGCGCAGATGCGAGAGCGCTTCGGTGCTGATAAGGTGATGACGCTTCTGCGAAGACGCTTGTTGGTATTGAGGCGTTTACTGCCTGGCTGAAGAGCTATGTTT
>ENA-OQHF01001176-OQHF01001176.1-human-gut-metagenome-genome-assembly--contig:-NODE-1176-length-14768-cov-2.624274_pt1 | contig 14768 bp, 20 predicted proteins | sample MGYA00242559_ERZ504709 | MGnify/ENA primary metagenome ERZ504709 (study PRJEB26092, sample SAMD00036203) | human gut metagenome | host: Homo sapiens | study: EMG produced TPA metagenomics assembly of... | reverse complement strand
GGACGTAGACGGCTTTCATCCACAGAATGTTGGAAATTAGTGATCGGTGAAGAGGGCTTTTGTATCTTGTACTCCGGCCGGAGTCATTCAGCTTCTGAAACGTTCTGGAATTGAAATTTCCGGAAAAAACTGTGTTGTAGTTGGCAGAAGCAATATTGTCGGAAAGCCAATGGCGCTTCTGATGCTTCGTGAGAATGCTACGGTCACGATCGCCCATTCAAAAACAAAAATCTGAAAGAATTATGCCAGACAGCAGATATTTTGATCGTTGCCATTGGAAAACCACAATTTATTACAGCAGATTATGTGAAAGAGGGAGCTGTTGTGATTGATGTTGGAATCCACAGAGATGAAAATAATAAACTCTGCGGAGATGTACGATATGAGGAAGTTGCAGAAAAAGCTTCTGCGATTACACCGGTTCCGGGTGGAGTAGGTCCAATGACAATTGCCATGCTTATGAGCAATTGCGTGGAAAGTCTGAACAGAGAATAAGATTGGTAGAGATAGAAAGGGTTTCATATGAAATGTGCAAAGTGTGGAGCTGAGTTAAAAGAAGGCTGTTTATATTGTTCGGTATGCGGCCATGAAGCACAAATGGTAAATGGTTATTCTGTTTTGGAGGAAGATTATCTGAAAGCTCTTTTGACAGATGAAGCATCCAAAGATACATCGTCAGAAGAAACAGAAAACCAGAACAAAAAAGCAGAGGGACACCATAAAAAGAAAAAACAGACTCCGTGGATTGTTTTAGGCTGCGTTGCTGCAGTGGTTGTCGTCATTGCAATCGGAGCAATTGCTTACGTGCGCTATCAGAATAACAATTCGTACGATTACCAGATTGAGATGGCAGAAAAGGAACTGGTGGATTTAAACTATGAGAAGGCGCTTTCTTACTATAAAAATGCGCTGACATTATCACCAAATGACATCAATGCCAGGGCTGCCATGGCGGAAATCTATCTTGCAAGAAAAGAATATGATTCTGCATTAGTGCTTGAGATGGAGATCATCAACCTCGATAAAAAGAACAAAGAGGCTTATCAGGGATTGATCACGATTTATGAGGCAAAAGGTCAGTACGATAAAATTACAGAGCTGGCGTCTACTGTGACAGATACAGATTTATTAGAACTGTTTTCCGGGTATATTGTCGCTGAACCGGTCTTTTATCCGGATGAGGGAACATATGATGTGTATACGGAAGTTACCATTTTTTCCATTGAAGAATGTGATATCTATTATACATTAGATGAATCAGATCCGAAAAAAAATGGTATTCTTTATACCGATGCCGGAATTGAATTAGACGATGTTGGAAAGTATACTATCAAGGCAGTCTGCAAAAACGATAAGGGAATTTACAGTGATGTCGTTACCTGTAAATATAAGACCGAAGCGAAAGCCCCGGATTATCCGGAAGTAACACCGGATGGCGGTACTATGGATGATATTACGTTTGTAGTGATTACTGCAGATGAGGGATGCAGTATTTATTACACGTGGGATGGAACAGATCCTACAGATACATCTGCACGTTACACAGAACCAATCGAAGTACCGGAAGGTAACAATATCTTATCTATTATTGTTGTGAATGATAAGACAAAACTTACAAGTGAGATCTACCGGACAAACTTTATCTATCATGCCCAGCCTGAAGTTGAGATTGAAGAGTAGCGGAACGTTGTAACTTTTATTATGTACGAAGTGAATAAAGAAAATGCCATTGAATTTAAAACTCAATGGCATTTTTTTATAAATGAAACATGATCAATGATATATTTAACATTCCTCCGGAATGAACTCGATCACACCCTTGGCAAGCCTGGATACACGCGCTAATGAGTATACATCCACACCCTGTGCAATTAATTTGTCGCGTCCCGGCTGGAAGGATTTCTCGATCAGAATACCAACACCTGCGATGGAAGCACCGGCCTCAGTCAGTAAGCGGATGGCACCGCTTGCGGCTTCTCCGTTTGCAAGGAAGTCATCAATGATCAGAACGTTATCATTTTCTTCGATGAACTGATGGGATAATGTCAGTTCATAGCTTGTGCCTTTTGTGAAGGAAGTCACAACGGTCTGAAGCAGATTATCATTTAAAACCTTAGAAGGCTGTTTCTTTAAAATGATCATTGGAACGTTCAAAGAGATAGCCGTCATTAGTGCCGGAGCAATCCCGGAGCTTTCGATGGTAACAACTTTGGTAATCCCCTTATTTCCGAAATGTCCTGCAAATGCATCGCCAATCTGCTGCATTAAAACAGGATCTACCTGATGATTGATAAAGCTATCTACCTTGAGAATATTCTCAGATAAAGCATGACCTTCTTTTAAGATTTTTTCTTCAAGTTCTTTCACTATGTCACCTCATAAATATGTATTGTTATATTTTTAGAACGATAAAATATAGATTCCGGATCTTTCTGTTCGTTCTTTATTTTGCATATTGTAGCACAATTACAGTGTGAAAAAAAGACTATTTCGTGTTTTCTTCGAATAAATTCCCGTAAAGTTCTTCCACCAGATGATCCAGAAAGGTTTCCTCTAAATCCGGGTACTGTTTTGAGAGGAAACGGGTCATGATCTCATAGCGTTTAAAGTAAAGATCCTGATCAAAAACTTCCTCGTCCATGCTCTCATCAATATCTTTTGCGCTGTAAGTGGAAGTAAACCAGGAAATGATTTCAGAAGATAAATCATTTTCTTTTTCTGCCTGCGTGCCAAGTGTTTTCAACTGCCGCAACGACACAATGCCGATCACGAAGAAGATGAGGAGCATGACACCCATAACGATACAGAGCATAATCTTCATATAATCAGCGACATGGACAGGAAGTACTCCGGTGGCAAATAAAATAAGTGCAATAAAACCGAAAACACTCACCAACAGGAATGAATAGGCAGTGGATTTCGTCTCTTCTTTTTTTTGATTCCTTTGAAACATAAACTTTCATAATGATTCTCACTTTCGTTTTTTACTTTGTTATAATTATATTTGATTTACTAGACCGGGGCAACGGTTATATGATATAATTTTTCTGTATGAAAATAACAATTTTATGTGTGGGAAAAATTAAAGAAAAATTTTACAGGGATGCGGTCGCTGAATATGAAAAACGTCTGAGCCGCTATTGCAGATTTGAAGTGACTGAGGTGGCGGATGAGAAGACACCGGATCATGCAAGCGAGAATATGGAGCTTCTCATCAAGGAGAAAGAAGCGGAGCGCATGGAGAAGTATCTGAAGGAAGGTGCCTATGTGATCGCCCTTGCAATTGAGGGAAAACAGTTAGATTCTGTGGAACTGTCACAAAAAATCGATACATCTGGGAACATCCGGCATAAGCCATATTATTTTGTGATTAGGTGGTTCGCTGGGACTCGCGGAACGCATTTTAAAACGGGCAGACTATAAGCTTAGTTTCTCAAAGATGACATTTCCGCATCAGCTTATGCGTGTCATCTTATCAGAGCAGATTTACCGCAGTTACCGCATTATCAATCATGAGCCATATCATAAGTAGACGATAAAAACAAAAAATTATAATCATAACAAACATAGAGGAGGAATTGTATTTTATGTTACGAATCAGAGAGTATCGCAGGGTGGAAAGCTTAGAGGAAGCCTACGAACTCAATCAGAAGAAAACGAACCGTATCATAGGTGGCGGACTCTGGATGAAAATAGGAGATCGGAATCTTATGACTGCCATAGATTTAAGCGGTCTTGGATTAGATCAGATCAGTGAGACAGAGGATGAGTTTGTGATCGGCTGCATGGCAACACTCCGCGATTTAGAAGTGCATCCGGGATTGAATGCATACACAGATGGCGCGGTAAAACAGAGTGTCTGTCATATCGTCGGAGTGCAGTTCCGCAACTGTGCAACCGTTGGTGGAAGCATTTATGGAAGATTTGGTTTTTCAGATGTACTGACTTTATTTGCGGCACTGGATTGCTATGTGGAATTATATAAGGGTGGAAATGTTCCAATTCAGGAATTTATCCATATGAATTATGATAATGATATTCTTGTGGCAGTACATATTGTAAAAACACCTGTGAAGATCACTTATCTTTCACAGAGAAACACAGCAACGGATTTTCCGGTAATTGCAGTTGCTGTTTCAGAATATAACGAAAAACTGCATGTCAGCATTGGTGCAAGACCGGTAAGGGCAGAGACACTGACACTTGACCTTTCAGAAAAAGCAGATATGGAACATCTGGTAAAAAAAGTGCAGGAACAGTTTTTCGTTTGGAGCAAACCGGCGCGGCAGTGCAGATTACAGACGCCATATTGCAGGAGTTCTTGTAAAGAGAGCCTGTGCGGCAAATGAACAGCAAGGAGGATAGAAAATGAAGATACATTTATGGCTTAACGGCAAAGAAATCTCTGATGAAATCTCACCGGATATGCCTTTATTGGAATATGTCAAGAACAAAGGGATGTTACAGCGTAAACGTGGCTGTGAGACATCGAACTGTGGACTTTGTACCGTGATGGATGAACAAAAAAACCGGTTCTTTCCTGTTCGGTACTCGCAGCAAGGGCAGATGGAAAAGAGATTGTAACTTTAGAGGGTGTGCAGGAACGCGCGGCAGAATTTGGAACTTATCTTGCAAACCAGGGCGGTGAGCAGTGTGGCTTCTGTAATCCGGGATTTATCATGAACGTTCTGGCGATGGAGGATGAACTGGACGATCCGACCGAGGAGGAGATCAAGGCATATCTTTCCGGAAATCTCTGCCGCTGCAGCGGCTATGAGAGCCAGCTGCGTGCGATCAAAAATTACCTGAACCGTAACCGGGATAAAGAGTAGAAGAAATACAAGGAGAAACGGATATGAAATATGTAAATGCTCCCGTGATGAAAAAAGATGCCATGGCGCTTGTGACGGGAAAACCAGTGTATATGGACGATGTGGCACCGAAAGACTGTCTGATCGTAAAAGTACTCAGAAGTCCTCATGCACATGCCCTGATCGAAGAGATCAATATCACCAATGCATTAAAACAAAAAGGAATTGAATGCATTTTAACTTATAAAGATGTTCCACACCGTCGATTTACGATGGCAGGACAGACCTTTCCGGAACCGAGTCCTTACGACCGTTATATCTTAGACCAGCGTGTCCGTTTTGTCGGAGATGCGGTTGCGATTGTCGCCGGGGAGGACGAGGCGGCAGTTGACCGTGCATTAAAGCTTATCAAAGTGAAGTATCAGGTGTTAGAACCGGTGCTTGACTATCATACAGCAAAAGATAACCCGGTTCTTGTCCATCCGGAGGAGGACTGGAAGGCACTCTGTCCGGTTGGTGCAGACAATAAACGGAACCTTTGTGCGTCAGGCATGGACAGTGACGGAGATGTGGATGGTGTCATGAAAGACTGTGACATTGTCATGGAAGGAACCTATCATGTAAAGGCAATGCAGCAGAGTATGATGGAAACCTTCCGCACAGCTACTTATCTGGATACTTATGGAAGAATCAACATTTTATCTTCTACACAGATCCCATTTCATGTGAGAAGAATCCTTGCGAATGCCCTGGACATTCCAAAATCAAAAGTCCGCGTCATAAAGCCTAGAATCGGAGGAGGTTTTGGAGCAAAACAGACCGTGGTAGCCGAGGTATATCCGGCAATTGTGACGATGAAAACCGGAAAACCTGCCAAAATCATTTATACCAGGGAAGAATCCCTAATTGCATCGTCTCCGCGGCATGAGATGGAAGTGACCGTGAAACTGGGCGCAATGAAAGATGGTACGATCCGCGCATTAGACTTGTATACTCTGTCGAATACAGGTGCTTTCGGAGAGCATGGACCGACAACTGTAGGTCTGAGTGGTCACAAATCCATCCCGATGTATCAGACGGAGGCATTTCGTTTTCAGTATGATGTTGTATACACGAATCATATGTCAGCAGGCGCTTACCGCGGTTATGGGGCAACACAGGGAATTTTTGCAGTGGAATCCATGGTAAACCGGCTGGCAGACAAACTTGGCATGGATCCATTGGAAATCCGTTATAAAAACATGACACATGAAGGTGATGTCATGCCGGCTTATTACGGAGAGACCGCAAATAGCTGCAAGCTTGAAGACTGTCTGAGAAAAGCGGCGGATATGATCGGATGGGAGAAAAAACCGCTGCGTCAGGTTATGCCGGATGGAAAGATCCGTGGACTTGGAACGGCAATGGCAATGCAGGGTTCTGCAATTTCAAACTGTGATGTCGGCTCTGTCACAATCAAACTGAGTGATGAGGGATTTTACAATGTGATCGTCGGATGTACTGATATGGGAACCGGCTGTGACACGATCATTGCACAGTTTGTTGCAGACAGTCTGGACACGGACATTGACAACATTGCAGTATTTGGAGTAGATACTGATACCTCACCTTACGATTCCGGTTCCTACGCTTCGAGTACCACGTATCTGACCGGTATGGCTGCAGTGAAAGCGGCAGAACAGATGCGTGAAAAACTGCTGCAGCTTGCGGCAAAAATTCTGGAGGAAGATATCACAAAACTGGAGTTTGACGGCAAACGTGTATTTTGTGAAGAAACCGGAAAAGAAGTATCGCTGTTTGATCTTGCAACTGCATCCATGGTCAACAATGAGATTGCATTGGAAGTTACCTACAGTCACAGTTCCCCGGTTTCGCCGCCACCGTTTATGGCTGCCTGTGCAGAAGTGGAAGTCGATCCGGAAACCGGAGCCATCGAACTTTTGGATTACACGGCATGTGTGGACTGTGGAACGGTTGTGAATACGAATCTTGCAAGAGTACAGACAGAGGGCGGCTTACTGCAGGGAATCGGTATGACACTGTATGAGGATGTCTGGTACAACGAGAAGGGTGTGAATCTCTCAAACTCCCTTATGCAGTACAAGATTCCGACCCGTCTTGACTTTGATAAAATCCGCGTGGAATTTGAGAGCAGTTACGAGCCGACCGGACCTTTCGGTGCAAAATCAATCGGTGAGATTGTAATCAACACGCCGGCTCCTGCAATCGCACAGGCAGTATACAATGCAACGGGTGTATGGGTGAATGAATTGCCAATCACCCCGGAGAAGATTTTAAAAGGGATGCATGTGATTTGAGATGGAATCTGATTCTGCTGGCAGCCGGATATTCCAGACGTTTTGGAGACAGAAAGCTGCTGGCAGAGATAAATGGAACACCGCTTTATCGCTTTTCACTGGATAAAATAAGAAAGCTCTCGGAAAAACTTGGAGATTCGACCATTCTTGTCGTGACATCTTACCCGGAGATTGAAGCATATTGCAGAAAACAGAGCGTTACCGTGATAAAAAATGACGGAACAGATAATACCGGAATTGCGTCCTCTATTCAAAAAGCGGTGAAATATCTGGAGACACAGGAGTGTGCCGTGGAGGGCAGTCGAAAGGCAGATGTTTTCTTTACAGCAGACCAGCCTGGACTTGACGAAAATGAGGTATGGATGTTTTTGAACCAATATGCATCGCAGAACAAAAAAATCGGTACGATGGAATGTAAAAATATCTGGCGCAGTCCAAACGTATTTGATGCATGCTATCGTCCGGAATTATTACAGCTTTCGGCGGACAAAGGCGGAAAAGCTGTGATGAAACAGCACGCAGAGGATGTGTTTTGTTTTCACACAGAAAAAGAAACACAGTTTTTGGATATTGATACGAGAGAGGATTTATTGCGCATATCAGATAAGCTTTTTTCATAAGCTTATATATGAGTAAAAACAGTAAAAAACCAATCCATGAAAAAATGATAAGTCAGTTAGAACTCCCCAAAGACCTTATGCTTGGAGCGGCAATTGTCACAATTACCGGGCGGAAAGAGGTTCTGGTCGAGAATTATAAAGGAATCATTGAACTGGAGGATTCACTTGTGAAAATTCAGACAAAGAACTGCAGACTTCAGATTTTAGGAGCTCATCTGACGGTGGAGTATTACACGAATGAGGAAATGAAAATTGTCGGTCTGATCGACTCCGTTTCTTACGAGTATTAATGTTTGTCTTATCATGGATCAAATTTTTTCGTGGATATGTGTATGTGCATCTTACCGGATATGCCACAGAGCGTTTCCTGAATTTATGTGGCAGCCGCAACATTTTAATCTGGAATTTAAAACCAACGGAAGATGGGTACTATTTTTATATCAGCGTGGATGGTTACCGCAGTTTAAAGCCAATCTTAAAAAAAACAAAGACAAAGGCGCGCATTTTAAAAAAATACGGTGTGCCGTTTCAACTGTTCCGCTACCGGAAACATAAAGTATTTGCGGCAGGAATCGCCGTTTCCGCTGTTTTGCTCTTTTACTGTTCCGGTTTTGTCTGGAATATTGAAGTAAAAGGCAATTCTTATCTGTCAGAGGAGACAATCCTCACGTTTTTACAGAACGAAAATGCAGGCTTCGGTGTGCCAAAAAGAAATATCAACTGCGAAGAACTGGAAGAAAAACTGCGTTCTGCATACAGTGAAGTCATCTGGACTTCGGTAAAAGTCTACGGCACGAAAATGACGGTGGAACTTCAGGAAAATCTGCTGCCGGAGGAGGAATACGAGGCAAAGGATGACACGCCGGAAGATATCGTTGCAAAAAAAGACGGTGTCATTGCTTTCATGGTGACGAGGACAGGAACACCGCTTGTGACCGCAGATATGGAAGTGAAAAAGGGAGATATCCTTGTCAGCGGCAGGGCAGAAATCTTGAATGACGACGGTGAAGTGGCGGAATATATTTATCCGGGAGCGGACGCAGATATTATTGCAGAAGTAAATTTTTATTATGAGGATGAAATAAATATTTCGTATCAGGATAAAATAAAAACAGGCAGGGCAAAAAAAGATTATGGGATCAGGTTCTTTGATTATCACCTGAAAAATCCATTTTTCCGGCAGGACTATGAGCAGTTTGATCTGACGGAGCATGCCAGCCAGCTGCATTTTACCGACAATTTTTATCTTCCGGTTTATTTTGAAACCTATTTGTATGAAGAATGTCAGACAGAGGAAAAAACGTATAGTAAAACAGAGGCAGCAGCAATTGCACAGAGCCGTTTTGAGCAATATCTTGCAAATTTAGAGGAAAAAGGTATTCAAATTCTGGAAAAAAATGTTATGATAGAAAAAGCAGATCAGAAATATGTGGTAACAGGGACGGTGGATGCCTATGAATCCATCGTTTCATATCAGCCGACAGAGATTCTGGAAATAACGAGTGAAGAGAGGCAGCAACCGAATGAGTCTGACTGAAATATCTTTAAATATACCAACCGAACATGTGGCAAATGTCTTTGGACAGTTTGATGCCTATATAAAGAAAATTGAGCGCACTCTTAATGTGACGGTAGTCGTTCGTGGAGATTCCATGAAACTGATTGGAAATGAACGTCAGATCAAGAGTGCTTCTAATGTGTTTATGCAGCTTTTGGAGTTGTCCAAAAGGGGAAATGTCATCACGGAGCAGAATGTGAATTATGCATTGTCTTTAGCGGCGGAGGCGAAAGAATCTGCGATCGTCGAGATCGATAAGGACTGTATCTGTCATACAATCAACGGAAAACCGGTCAAGCCAAAGACGCTTGGACAGAAGAATTATGTGGATGCCATCCGCCAGAAGATGATTGTCTTCGGAATGGGACCGGCAGGTACCGGTAAAACATACCTTGCAATGGCAATGGCGATCACAGCGTTCAAAAATGAGGAGGTCGGAAGGATCATTCTGACCAGACCGGCGATCGAGGCAGGCGAGAAACTTGGATTTCTGCCGGGAGACTTACAGAGCAAGGTCGATCCGTATCTGCGCCCGTTATATGATGCGCTTTATCAGATCATGGGAGCTGAGAGTTTCCAGAAGAATATGGAAAAAGGATTGATCGAGGTTGCCCCTCTTGCCTACATGAGAGGCCGAACTTTAGATAATGCGTTTATTATTTTAGACGAGGCACAGAACACAACACCTGCCCAGATGAAGATGTTTTTAACCCGCATCGGATTTGGTTCTAAAGCAGTCATCACAGGTGATGCAACGCAGAAAGATCTCTCACCCGGAACAACTTCAGGTCTGGATGTTGCACTGAAAGTGTTAAAAAAGGTAGATGAGATTGGTATCTGTGAACTGACCAGCCAGGACGTTGTGCGCCACCCGGTCGTACAGAAAATTGTAAAAGCATACGAAGATTATGAAAATCGCAATAAAAAGAAACCGGCAGAGCAGAAGAAAAAGTGGGAGAAACGATAGATGAAGGAACAGTTTGTGGCAAAGAGGATCGTGAATATAGGATTGATTTTTCTTGTTGCAATTGGGTTTTCTGTCATTGCCGGCAGGATGAGCGGGATGTATTTAGACCAGCTTCTTGGAATTGGAGCATTGACGGTTCTGTTTATGGTTTTGTTTGCGTTTCTTTTGATTTATGAGAGAAACCGGAAAAGAATATCGCATAATCGCGAGACGGATTATGGTAAGATTTTTAAGGGATTTTTGCTGACTGCAATTCTTGCAGTGATCTTTCTTTTCCTGCCAGAGTTTACAAGTCCGGTCATGATCCTGCCAATCTTAATGTCGGCGGTCGGAACGTATGAGCTTGCTGTGTGCAGTTCCTTTTTCTTTTGTACCGTATTGGAGATGGCAAAGGGCTGTCAGTCCTATGAGATCCTGTGCTGCACGATGTTGCTTCTGTTTGGATTCGTGATTGCACATATGTTGGAGGATACCAAAATAAAGTGTGGTATCTGATTCTTATATTTGCAGTGGCTGTTTTGGCTCCGGTGCTTTTTTCGTACTTTTTTTATCAGGAACCGCACTATGATATTCTGGGCAAAGCCGCAATTGGGGCTGCTGTGACGGATCTTGCAGCTGCGTTTGTTTATCCGTTTCTCACAAAGCAGAAAGAGGCTGAGATTGATAATTTCTTAACAGATATCACAGAAGAGGATTACGGTCTTTTGCGTGAACTGAAGAAGTTTTCGAGGCAGGAATACAGACATGCCCTTCGTGTGTCGGGAATCGCCGAAAAATGTGCATATATTGTAGGGGCAGATGCTGCTGTCTGTAAAGCGGCTGGTCTTTATTATCGTATTGGGATTTTAGATGGCGATCCTATGGTGGAAAACGGGGTTGCAAGAGCGCAGAATCATTGCTTTCCGGAAAAAGTGACGGAAATCCTCTCTGAGTATTATGGAATCGAAAAGATGCCGTCCACCATTGAATCTGCGATCGTACAGATTGTAGACGGGATGATCAAGAAGTTAGAAGCACTTGAGAAGACAAGCAAAATCGCCGGTGGCTGGAACAAGGAAATGGTGATCTATCAGACCTTGAATGAGTTCTCTGCCCAGGGACTTTACGACCAGTCTGGACTTAGTATGAATATGTTTTTAAAAATCAGAGAATATCTGGTAAAAGAGGAGGCTTTACTGTTATGACATTGAACTTTGAAGCGGAAGTAAACGTACCATTTGAATTTTGATGTGGAAGCTTTAGCAGGGGAAGTGATCAACTTTACTTTGGAACACGAAGATTTCCCATATGAACCTGAGGTAAATCTCACATTAGTAGACAATGAGGGGATCCATGCCATTAACAAAGAATTTCGTGAGATTGACCGTCCTACGGATGTTTTATCATTTCCAATGCTTTCCTATGAAAATGCAGGAGATTTTTCAAAACTGGAAGATGATTATGATGATAATTTTAACCCGGATACCGGAGAAATTATGCTTGGAGATATTGTAATCTCGGTGGACAAGGTTTTAGAACAGGCAGAGAGTTACGGGCATACCACAAAAAGAGAGTATGCATTTCTGATCGTACATAGCATGTTACACCTGTTTGGCTATGACCACATGACACCGGAGGAAGCTGCCGTGATGGAAGCAAAACAAAAACAGATTCTTGATGAGATGAACATCACAAGATAAGAAATTTGATGGAATAATATGAGTAATAAAAAGAGTAGCACCAGTTTTTTAGTGCAGGGTTCCATTCTTGCAATGGCATCGATCATCAGCAGGATCATCGGTCTGGTATACCGTATCCCGCTGACTGCTATCATCGGAAATAAAGGAAATGACTATTATGGCTGTGCCTTTGAGATTTATAATATATTGCTGATCATTTCTTCCTACAGTCTGCCGCTTGCAGTATCAAAGCTTGTGTCCGCAGATATGTCGCTTGGAAGAAAGAAGAATGTATACCGTATTTTGAAATGTGCGCTGATCTTCGGACTGGTGTCCGGTACGATCGCCGCATTGATCCTATTCTTTGGGGCTGAGTTTATCACAGGAACGATCATGAAGACGCCTTACAGTATTTTTGCAGTGAAGGTGCTTGTGCCAACACTGATCGTAGTTGCAGTACTCGGCGTTATGAGAGGATTTTTTCAGGGACTCGGAACGATGATGCCAAGCGCAGTCTCGCAGATCTTAGAGCAGATCGCAAATGCGATCGTGAGTGTGTGGGCAGCCTATGTGCTTTATAACTACGGAACCAAAGTGGGTGCGGTGCTTGGAAATGCAGAAAACTATGCCGCTGCCTACGGTGCTGCAGGAGGAACGCTTGGTACGGGAACCGGGGCTGTGGTAGGACTTCTGTTCGCAGCCTTTGTTCTGCTCGCATATTTAAGTGTGTTTAAGCGTCAGATGAAGCGGGAACGCCGGGCAAAGGTTGACAGCTATTCGTATATTTTTAAAATTTTATTTATCACCATCATACCGGTTCTGATGAGTACTACAATCTACAATTGTAATGCAATTTTAGACCAGGCAATTTTTAAAAACATTGCAAACTTACAGGGATACTCTGCAAATGATATCAGTGAGTGGAATGGTATTTATACCGGTAAATATAAGACATTGATCAATGTGCCAATCTCGATCGCATCTGCCCTGGCAGCATCTTCCGTGCCTGCGTTGACCGCGGCTTACACAAATGGTAAGAAAGAGGCAGTCCGCTCACAGATCAACACAGCAATCCGTTTTATCATGGTGGTTGCGTTCCCTTGTGCAGTGGGAATGGGTGTTCTTGCATCTCCGATTTTACAGCTTTTGTTCCGTGATTCCTCGGAACTTGCAGCGAGTATGTTGCAGCTTGGTGCTGTTTCTATTGTATTTTTCTCGCTGTCGACGCTCTCAAATGGTTTGTTACAGGGAATTAACCGTATGCGGGAACCTGTAAAAAATGCATTGATCGCGCTGGTGCTTCATATCGGATTACTCGTTGTACTCATGTATGTCTTTAAATTAAATATTTACGCAGTTGTTTACGCAAATGCATTTTTTTGGTCTGTTAATGTGTGTATTAAATGCACACTCCGTGAAAAAATACAGCGGCTACCGGCAGGAGATCAGACGTACCTTTGTGATACCGGGCATTTCTGCGCTCATTATGGGTGTTGCAGTTTATCTGTCGTATCAGCTTGCATTATATCTCTTTCGTGTGAATGCGATCGCAACCGTATTCAGTATTTTGATCGGTGTGATCGTCTATGCAGTGGTTCTTTTGCTGCTAAAAGGACTGACAGAAGAGGAGATTTTAAAATTTCCGAAAGGTGCTGCACTTGTAAGGCTGGCAAGAAAAATGCATACTGCTGCGATAAATTGTAAAACAAATTTACCGGCATGAAAATTTTTCGATTTAAGAATGTAAAAAATGGCAAATACTTATCAGGGGTGATGAAATTGTAAAAAAATGATAAGTGTTTGCCTTTTATTTGTATTGCTTTTGGCCGGTTCTTTATGGATAGACCAGACAATGCGTTCTTCTGAGAAAACAAAGCCGGAAGAGGTGGCAGAAGAAAATGGCTGCTGATACGGAAAAAATGACAGAGAGCATGTCACATCTCTCTTATACAAAATATTATGTCCATGCCCAGGAAGGCTATGTGGTCATCTGTCAGGCGGATCATGAGACGGTTTACTGTGAGACTTCTATCCGGGTGGAACATCTCCCGGAGGAACTTCAAAGCAGTTTAGAAGAGGGGATTGCACTTTATTCGGATGAGGAATTATATGAATTTCTTGAGAATTATTCCTCGTAATTATTTGATTGTTACTTTTACTTATGGTAATATAAAAAAGGTTTTCAATAACTCTGGACCATGGGGATCAGAATCGTTAAAGGTTTACAATTACCCGGATAAATACAATGTGAGGAATCATGAATATAAATGAGAAAAAAAGCTTTGATGTCATTGTGATCGGCGGTGGAGCTGCAGGAATGATGGCTGCCATCACAGCCGCGTCCAACGGGGCGGACACGATGATCTTAGAGCATAAAGACCGTGTGGGGAAGAAGATCTTATCCACCGGAAACGGAAAATGTAATTATACGAACGAATTGCAGGGTGTCACGTTTTATCGCGGAGATGACCCTGCATTTGTGCTGCCGGTCATGGAACAGTTTGGTTTTGACGAGACGGTTTCTTTTTTTGAAAAACTTGGTGTTTATCCAAAAAGCAGGAATGGTTACTATTATCCGGCGAGCGAGCAGGCGGCATCTGTATTAGATGTGCTCGGATGGATTGATATTCCGCCATGTCTCTGTGGTAACCGAGTGTGAGCTTCGCAATATTTTAGAGAAAAAAAACGGTTTTCTGTTAGAGACAGGAAAAGGAAGATTTTCTGCACAAAAAATTATTTTTGCCACGGGTCTTCTGGCTGCACCCAAAACCGGGAGTGATAGAAGCGCAATTCCTCTGATCAAGGCGTTTGGGCATCGTTTTTCAGATATTGTTCC
>ENA-OQHF01001174-OQHF01001174.1-human-gut-metagenome-genome-assembly--contig:-NODE-1174-length-14778-cov-4.729438_pt1 | contig 14778 bp, 18 predicted proteins | sample MGYA00242559_ERZ504709 | MGnify/ENA primary metagenome ERZ504709 (study PRJEB26092, sample SAMD00036203) | human gut metagenome | host: Homo sapiens | study: EMG produced TPA metagenomics assembly of... | reverse complement strand
AGGAGGCTATTGCTTTTTTGAAAAGTGAAATGGTGAAGGCAGGTGCTGATGTGAGAACAGACTCGGTAAATGTTCCATTATGGCTGCCTGGTGTTTCTTCTTTATACATATGGATGAAACTGGTAGAAAAGAACTAAATGCTATTCCTTTGGGGTGTCTATAGGGACTAGGGGGCAAGGAGCTAAACTTGAAAGTAGTGGAATTTACAAATAAGGCCGATTTTGAGAAAGCATCTTCATTGGAGGGCTGTATCGATTTTTTTTAATGAAAAAATGGATACAACGGCAAACGGGTATTCTAAAGCTGGATGGCAAAGGATGTTTGGTGCATCAATGGCTGCAAAAAAAGGTGCAGAGGCAGTAATTACTCGTTCACTTTCGCCTGTTTCCGATAATTTTCCAAGAACGGGAACACTCAGATATGAAGAAGGTGTAAAACAGATTCCTGCTTTGGCTATTTCTACTCATGATGCTGATATACTCTCCGAAAGTATCGCTAAGAATCCCAATCTGAGAGTAACTTTCTCTTCTACATCAGAATGGAAAGGAACAGCAACCGGATTCAATCTGATAGGAGAGATAAAAGGAGTAAAAAATCCGGATAAAGTGATACTTATATCTGCACACATTGATTCGTGGTTCAATAGTCAGGGAGCCCAGGATAATGCTACAGGATGTGCTCAGGCTATTGACGTGCTGAGAATATTTTCTAAAGCTGGTATCAAACCGCAAAACACAATCAGAGTTCTGATCTATCAGGATGAAGAGATATCTATGTCAGGAAATGAAAAAAATATATAGAAGTATATGGGGATGAGAGTTATTTGTATAATCTTGAAATTGATTCGGGAGCGGAAGAGCCAGTAGGCTTTGCCCTATTTGAAACAGAAGAGGTTTATAACAAAATAAAATTATTTTCTGATAGCCTTCGATTCACATCTGAATTGCAAAGGATGCCATTGGAAGATGCATCTTTCTGGCCTTTAAATTCAGAAAAGAAAGTCCCAGTCTATTTTTATATGGCTGATAGAAAAAAATTATTTTTCTATCCATCATTCGGAAGTAGACAATATGTCGCTGATAAATAAAGATATCATTAGTCGTTCCTCTGCGATGATTACGAGTTTTGTTTATCTGACTGATAAAGTAATGTGTTCGGAAAAGTAATAGTTGCCGCATTGATATAATGAAACAATCTTATGTTTAAACTTATAGATAAAGATACTTGGAAAAGAAAGCCGTATTTTGATCATTATTTCAGTCAGATACGGTGTACATATAGCATTACTGTAAACATAGATATCTCCGGGATTATAGCGTTTAAAAACAAAAGTCGTTCGAAACTTTATCCTCTTCTGATTTATGTATTGACAAAGGCGGTAAATAATCATGAAGAGTTTCGAACAGCAATCAATGACAAAGGGGAGTTGGGAGTGTGGGATACCTTACTGCCGTGTTATACTGTTTTTCATGAGGAGAATGAAACCTTTTCCAATCTGTGGACGGAGTGGAATGATGATCTTATAGCTTTTCTTTCAAACTATGAACAGGATATTGAAATGTTTGGCGGTAATTACGGTATAGATGCCAAACCTGATACGCCAGCTAATACTTTTCCTATATCTTCATTGCCCTGGGCTACGTTTACTGGTTTCAATTTGAATATATTTGCGGATGGAACTTATTTGTTGCCAATCTTTACTTATGGAAAGTACTTTCAGCAAGATGATAAATACCTTATTCCTCTTTCTATCCAGGTCCACCATGCTGTGTGTGACGGGTTTCATGTTTCAAGACTTATTAATGAAATCCAGCAATATTGCAGGAGCAGATATTGTTGCACAAAGTACGCATAAAATAGTAGGTTCAATGACGCAACTTCTTTATTGCATATGAAAAACCAACACGTAGATATAGAGCGTTTTAATAAAATTGTGCAGTTTAGTGCAGTCGACAAGCCCTAATTATTTATTGTTAGCTTCACTTGATATAGCACGCAGACAGATGGCAATGGAAGGTAGAGATTTAGTCGGTAGAGCTGTGCAATTAGCGGAAGATTTACGTGAGCAAATCAATAAAATTCCAAATCTAAGCTGTTTTGGTCATGAATATATGAACAGTGAAGGCAAATATGATTTAGATGTAACAAAAATAACTGTTTGTGTGCGTAAATTGGGGATAAGTGGAGCTCAGGCAGAACAGATTTTGCGACATAAATATAAAATTCAATGTGAATTATCTGATATGTATAATTTATTATTCATTATTTCTTACGCTGATAGTGAGAAAGAATGTGCGTATTTATTAAATGCTTTGCAAGAATTAGCAAAATCTTTTCAGGATAAAGAAACAAATCCTTTAGTACAGATTAATTTGCCAAGTATTCCTCGTTATGTTTTATCACCAAGACAAGCAATGTTTGCTAAGACGAAGAAAGTAAAATTTGCGCAAAGTGTAGGCAAAATAGCTGGGGAATTGATTACATTTTATCCACCGGGAATACCTGTGATTTATCCAGGGGAAGAAATAAGTCAAGAAATTATTGATTATGTATTGTTGCAAAAACAAAACGGGGGCAATATAATAGGCCCAGAAGATACGAATTTAGAAAATATTAATATAGTGGAGGAATAATGGTGAAAGGAAAGCTCATAATCATTGAAGCTGGTGATGGTTGTGGTAAAGCTACACAAACTAAGCTTTTATATGATAGATTAAATCAAGCAGGTTACAAGGTAAAAAAAATAGAGTATCCAGATTATGAAAGTCCAGCATGTACACCGGTAAAAATGTATTTGCAAGGTGAGTTTGGCGGTCATGTAGATGATGTAAATGCCTATGCTGCTTCTGTATTATTTGCTGTGGATAGATATGCTTCATATCGCATGAAATGGAAAAAAGATTACGAAGAAGGCACTATTATTTTAGCGGATAGATATACTACTTCTAATATGGTTCATCAAGCTGTAAAAATAGAAGATAGCAAAATGCGTGATGAATTTTTATCATGGCTTTGGGATACAGAATTTACGAAAATGGGACTTCCAGTGCCGGATAAAGTTATTTTCTTGAATATGCCACCAGATATCAGCAATAAATTGATTGATAATAGAGCTAAAAAATGATAATCGCAAAAAAGATATTCATGAACAGGATAAAAATTATTTAGAAAAATGCCATGAAGTTTATCAAGAAATGGCAAATCGCTATGATTGGGATATCGTAGAATGTGCAAAGGATAATCAGTTAAGAACTATAGAAGAAATTCATGAAGATGTTTGGCAAAAAATTCAAGGTCTGATTAAATAAAAATAGTAGATAAAAGTCTATAAACTTTATAATTAAATAGCTTTATGATATACTAAGTTTTAGTCATAAAAAATAAATTATGGCTAAAACTTTTTTATTAATGAAAATTTTGCTATCTAAATATATGTAAGAGTAAAGGATGTTCAGTATGAGTCAAGAAAAGAATAGCATATTGAAAGATGATTTCTATTCCATGATACAGATGCAACGCGTAAAAGTAGATGATGAATATAAATTATTATTGCAAGATCCTAATAATGAACAGATGCAAGTATATCAAACACTCATTAAAGATTTTGTAACTATGGCTGTAAAACAATTTTATATTGTAGTGATGAGTTCTGCTAAAGAGGAATTATCACAATATAATTTATACGATTATGCAAATAAAGTAGATGATTTATTATTAAATATCAATCAATGTATTGAAAATGAAGATACAGTATCTTTGACACAATATCATAAGCAAATAGATGAACTTTTAGATAAGTTTATCTACATAAATTAAGATGATTAGTTGGCAAAATATTTATGGGCATGAGCAAATAAAAGCGGATTTACAATTATTATTGCAAGAAAATAAATTGCCTCATGCCTTATTATTTTCAGGAATTGATGGTATTGGTAAATTATTGACGGCTAAGATGTTAGCTAAATCGCTACTTTGCTGTAATTCGCAACAAGGCAATATGGCTTGTGGTTATTGTAATTCTTGCAAGATGTTTGATGAACAAAATCACCCTGATTTTTATTATTTGGAGCCAGAAGGTAAAACAAGAAAATTGATTAAGATTGAGCAAATTCGTCAAATACAAGCAAAAATAGCTTTATCGCCATATCTGTCAGATAAACAAGTGGTGATTATAAATGATGCTCAATATTTAAATGATACAGCAGGAAACAGTTTGCTTAAGACTCTAGAAGAGCCAATAGGTGAAGTGTTTTTTATTTTAATCACTTCTAATAAAGATATGATACTGCCTACTATATTATCGCGTTGTATGAAGATATATTTTGCGCCTCTTTCTTATCTAGATGTGGCGAAGGTTTTACAACAAAAAATACAGATTGAAGAAGATAAAGCTAAAATCATTGCTAGATTGTCTGGTGGCAGTATATTAAAAGCTATGCAATTTATTGATGATGATGCTCTAGCCTTAAGACAAAAGGCGTTATCTTGTCTTCAAGACAATTTTTCCATAAAAGATATATGGTCATTTATTGATGAATTATCAAGTTTTGAGCGAAATAAGATAAATGATATAATGAGTCATTTACAAATGCTATTGAGAGACTTATTACTGATGAAGGTTAATAAAGATAGTGATATTATTTATAATCAGGATATAAAAGATGATTTATTGAATATACAAAACAAGTATGATGAAGTTAATCTATTAACTAAATTGACCTTAGTAGAAGAGATTTTAAAACGGTTAAATTCTAATGCAGATATAAAACTCATCTTGCAGAAATTTATTTTAGATTGGCAAAATAAATAAACGAGAAATAGACAGGAGGGCACTTTGTGCAGACCGTTGTAGGTGTAAGATTTAAAAAAGCTTGTAAAATATATTATTTTGGGTTAGGTGGATTGGAATTAGCCCAAGGTGATGGCGTAGTAGTAAAAACTGCTCGTGGTGTTGAATTTGGAACAGTTGTTATAGGGCCACGTGATGTACCAGATTCAGAAGTTGTACAGCCATTAAAAGATGTACAAAGAAAAGCAACACAAGAAGATATTGATAAATTGGCAGAAAACAGCGAAAAGGAAAAAGAAGCTTATGCTATTTGTGAAGAGAAAATTCGCTTGCGTGAATTGCCAATGAAACTCATCAGCGTAGAATATACTCTTGATGTGAATAAGATAATTTTTTATTTCACTGCTGAAGGTAGAATTGACTTTAGAGAATTAGTAAAAGATTTGGCAGCAGTATTCCATACTCGCATTGAGCTTCGTCAAATTGGCGTACGTGATGAAGCAAAATTATTAGGTGGAATAGGTTGCTGTGGTAGACCACTTTGCTGTGCTACTTTTTTAGGCGATTTTGAGCCAGTATCCATTCGCATGGCGAAAGACCAGAGTTTATCTTTAAATCCAACAAAAATATCTGGTATTTGCGGTCGTTTGATGTGTTGTTTAAAATATGAAAATGATTTATACCAAGGTTGTTGCAAACAAAATAGTATTATTGCTCCGCCAAAACAAGGTAGTCGTGTAGTATCTATGGAAGGCGAAGGAAAAGCTATTTCTATCAATATGCAAAAACGTACTGTAACTGTATTATTAGACTCTAAAAAAACTATTGTGGCTTCATGGGAAGATGTTGTAGAAAAAGATGACGATGATATCTGATTGGAATTTAAATTTAAAAGAAAATGAACGTATAGATGATTTATTAGCTGGCGGATTGAAAATAATTCAAAACAATAAAGAATTTTGTTTTTCCATTGATGCTGTATTATTAGCACATTTTGTAACTGTACGTAAAAATGCTAAAGGATTAGATTTAGGCACAGGAACAGGTGTTATTCCCTTATTATTATCCAATAGAGCGATGAAAATGGACGCTTTGGAGATAAATCCTGTAACTTGTGAAATTGCCAAACGCAATATGGTCATGAATAAACTTCAAGACAAGATTTGCGTTCAAGAAGGCGATTTATGCAAGATAAAAGAATATTATAAACCTCAATCTATGGATTTTGTCGTATCTAATCCACCTTATCGTCAAATAAATCAAGGTCATTTAAATATTTTAGATGGAGTGGCAAGAGCTAGACATGAAATAACAGCTACACTTGATGATGTAGTGCGTGCAGGTAGTTTTGTATTGAAGAGAAAAGGTCGTTTTGCCATGGTACATTTGCCAGAGCGACTAGGCGAAATCATGGTGGCTTTTCACAAATATAATATTGAAGCGAAAAGACTGCAATTAGTACAACCAAAACGAGATAAAGCACCGAATATAGTCTTGATTGAAGGTGTCAAAGAAGGCGCTCCAGGTGGATTGAGTGTAGAGCCAGCGCTTATTGTCCATGAAGATAATGGTGATTATACAAGAAAATTAATGGAATATTATTATCCAGATAGATTGTAAGAGGTGAGGTGAATATATATGATAGAAAATAAAAATGGCTGTTTATATTTAGTAGCTACTCCTATTGGAAATTTAGAAGATATGACTTATCGTGGAGTTAGAATTTTAAATGAAGTAGATTTAATAGCAGCTGAAGATACAAGAAATACACGAAAATTATTATCACATTATGATATTCATACGGCGCTTACAAGCTATCATGAACATAATAAATTTGAAAAAGGGCCACAGCTTATAACAAAACTTCAAGAAGGATTAAATATCGCTGTAGTAAGTGATGCAGGTCTTCCAGGAATTGCTGACCCTGGTACGCATTTAGCACAACTAGCAATACAGGAAGGTATAAAAGTAACGCCTATTCCTGGAGCAAATGCAGCACTATCGGCACTTATTTGTTCTGGTATAGATACAAGAAAATTCACTTTCATAGGATTTTTGCCCAAGACAAGCAAAAAGCGCAAAGAATTATTAGAGGCTATAAAACTTAGAGAAGAAACATTGATTTTTTATGAAACACCATATCATCTAAAAGATATGTTGAAAGAATTAATGAATGTTTTAGGCAAAGATAGACAGGCTTCAACTTGTAGAGAGCTTACGAAAAAATTTGAAGAATTTAATCGTGGCACTTTAGAAGAATTGGTAAATTTCTTCCATGAAAATGAACCTCGTGGTGAATTTGTAGTTATTGTATCTGGAATTACTGAAGAAATGTTAAATGAACAAGAAGATACAAAAGAAGATATCTCTCCTGTGAAATATGTGCAGGACTTAATGGAAAAGGGTATAAACAAAAAAGAAGCTATGCGTATGGCTGCAAAAGCTTTAAATATGAGTAGACGAGATATTTATCAAGCATTGTTAAAAGATGATTGATATTTTATGTATTTGATATAAAATAAAAACTCTGCTATATCTAAATTGATATTTTGGATATAACAGAGTTTTTTTATTAAAGCTTAGATAATAGAGTTGTTTGTGTTGGTTGAGGTAAATCTGTTTCAGGAAGTGGAAGCGCAGAAGATTTTACTTCTTGAGGAATTTCATCAACTGTAGTGTTGTTTAGATGAGAAATTCTAATATTTAAATTGAATTTGCTGAGATTTAGATAATTTTTGAAAGTATTGCGCAATACATAACCATTCATATCAGAAAATTCTTCATCAGGAATACTATCTAAAACTTCATTACCAAATTCTTGAATATTATTGGAGAAATCTGTTTTTAAATTAGTTATGGATAGAGATTTTTTTATCAATGGTCAATTCATAACTAATCTTTCTAGGTTTAGCAAGACTTTTCTACTAATTGAGGATTTTTGGCTAGTAGATTATCTAGTTTTTCTAAATTTTGCTTTTGTTTATCATCTTTAGCATAAAGTCGTTTTTTAATTCTGCCTTCATGCCTTCATCTAAATTGGTCTAGTATAAGTTACATAGATTTTAGCAGTATTTTTATTCACATCATACATAAATATATTAGTGATATTTTGAGTGAATTTATCTAAATTAAATTGTTTTTTTTGGGAGAATAATTCATTGGCATTATCAGCAAGTGTTGTACTAGATATATACCATTGGTCAGGATTTATATCATTGATAAGAGGAGTTGTTTTCATCTTTAAATATTGATTTAAATTAGTATCAGCAATCTCAGTATAAAATTGAGTTGTAGCTTCAAATTTAATAGTATCTATCCAGCTATTAAAAGAAATATTTATATTACCAGATGTATTCATTAATTCAGAGTATTTACCATCGACAATGATATCACCATCAGCAAGTGGACTTGTCATAGATAAATTGATTTTATAAGTCAAATTTTTAGCATTAGCAGTATTTTCTACAGCTTGTTTGAGGTAATCAATGGCTTCATCTTGTGCTTTATTAGCAAAAACTGTGCTACTAAAACAAAATACAAATAAAGATAATAGTAAAATTAATAAATGCTTCGATTTCATAGTATTCATAGTATCGCCACCTTTATACTTTTTCTTTAATTATACCATAGATTATTAGTAGGTTAATATTTTTATTATGGATTTTTTTGTATTTGTTGTATAATAAATTAGATACAAATTTTTAAAGGAGGAATTATTGTTGGCTAAACAATCTTTTTATATAACTACGCCAATTTATTATCCTAGTGCAAAACTTCATATCGGTCATGCTTATTGTACAACAATTGCAGATAGTATTGCTCGTTATAAACGTTTATCCGATTTTGATGTATTTTTCTTAACTGGTTCTGATGAACACGGTCAAAAAAATTGAACAGAAAGCCGAAGAACAAGGCGTTACTCCTATTGAATATGTAGATAAAATAGTTGCAGGCTTCCAAAATTTATGGAAAAGATTAAATATCTCTAATGACGATTTCATTCGTACTACACAAAAACGCCATGAAAAAGTAGTACAAGAAGTTTTCAAACGCATTTATGAAAAAGGCGATATTTATAAAGGTGCATATAAAGGCTTATATTGCACACCTTGCGAAAGCTTCTGGCTCGAACGTCAATTAGTTGATGGTAAATGCCCAGATTGCGGTCGTGAAGTGAAAGAAGTAGCAGAAGAAGCATATTTCTTCAAGATTTCTAAATATGCTGATCGCTTACTTGAATATATTGAAGCAAATCCAGATTTCATTCAGCCAGTATCTCGCAGAAATGAAATGATTAACTTCATTAAACAAGGCTTAGAAGATTTATGTATTTCTCGTACATCTTTTGACTGGGGTATTCCTGTACCAATTGATGAAAAACATGTAATTTATGTATGGTTTGATGCACTTACAAACTATTTAACACCAATTGGATATTTAGATGACCCAGAAAAATTCAACAAATTCTGGCCAGCAGACCTTCACCTCGTAGGTAAAGAAATTGTTCGCTTCCATACAATTATTTGGCCAATAATCTTAATGGCACTTGATTTACCACTTCCTAAAAAAGTATATGGTCATGGTTGGCTTATAGTTGATGGCGATAAAATGAGTAAATCTAAAGGAAATGTAATCGATCCAATCGGCTTAATTGACGAATTTGGCGCAGATGCTATCCGTTATTTCTTACTTCGTGAAATCAATTTAGGTCAAGACGGTAACTTCTCTCGTGATGCTTTGATTTCTCGTATTAATTCTGACCTTGCAAATGACCTTGGAAACTTATTACATCGTACACTTAGTATGATTAATAAATATAATAAAGGCATTATCGAACAGCCTGGCGATATTCGTGAAGTAGACCAAGCATTAATTGATGATGCTACAAAAACTATTGCTGAATATAAAAACTACATGGATAATATGAAACTCAGCGATAGCATCAAACTTGTATGGTCATTTATTAGCCGTACAAATAAATATATTGATGAAACTACTCCATGGGTTTTAGGAAAAGATGAAGCTAGAAAAGCTGAATTAAATCGTGTACTTTATGATTTAGTAGAAAGCTTACGTGCAATCAGTGTAATGATTGAGCCATTTATTCCTACTACAGCTCGTCGTATTTGGGCTCAATTGAATTTACCACAAAACTTTGATGAAATTCGCATCAGCGATATCGAAGGTTGGGGCAAAACTCCTGTAGGTATTCAAATCAATAAACCAGAACAGCTCTTCCCTCGTATTGAAATCGAAGAAGAAAAACTAGAAGCTAAAAAAGAAGTAAAAGAAAATAAAAAAGCTAAAAAAGAAGAACAAAAAGCTCCAGAAAAAGCCAAAGAAAATGAAGATGGCATGATTGGCATAGAAGATTTTAGCAAAATTGATTTACGTGTAGTAGAAATCTTAGCTGCTGAACCTGTGCCAAAAACAGATAAACTCATGAAAATACAAGTTTCTTTAGGCGATGAAGAAAGAACAGTAGTATCTGGTATTGCTAAACACTACAAACCAGAAGATTTAATTGGCAAACATGTAGTTTTAGTTGCTAATTTAAAACCTGCAAAACTTCGTGGTGTAATGAGCCATGGTATGCTTTTAGCTGCTTCTAAAGGCGATGAACTTCAAATAGTAGAAACTACAATGCCTGTAGGTAGTAAGGTGAAATAATGTTAGTAGATACACATGCACATCTTGATGATTTAAAATACGAAGAAGATAGACAAGAAGTAATAGCTAGAGCAAAAGCTGAAGGTACAACAAGAATTATCACTATGGGTGATACTATGGAGTCTTCATTTAATGCTATTAAAATTGCAGATAATTTTGATGGTGTTTTTGCAGGAGCTGGAGTACATCCACAAGAAGCTTTGAGCATACAAAGCAATAAAGATTATGATACTTTAGCAGAACTTATGACTTTACCAAAGGTAAAAGTTTTAGGTGAAATAGGCTTAGATTATTATTATGAAAATGCTCCTCGTAAAGTTCAGCGTGAAGTATTTATTCGTCAATTAGATGTAGCAAGACAAATGCATATGCCAGTTAGCATACATGACCGTGATGCTCATGGTGATACTATGGCAATCTTGAAAAAAGAAGGAAAAGGGCTGACAGGCTCAATACATTGTTTTTCTGGTAGCTATGAAATGGCAAAAGAATTATTAAAAATGGGTTGGTTCTTAGGTGTTGATGGACCGCTTACTTTTAAAAATTCAGCAAAATTGCCAGAAATAGTGGCCAAAATTCCTTTGGAAAGATTGCTTTTAGAAACAGATTGCCCATATTTGGCACCTGTTCCTAAACGTGGTAGACGCAATGAACCAGCATATGTAAAATATATAGCAGAAAAAGTAGCAGAGATTAGAAATATTTCTTTAGAAGAAGTAGCAAATCAAACAACTAAAAACGCTATAGAAGTATTTAATTTATAAAATAAAAGCTTTTCTTTAAGTGGAAGTAAAATTCCTTTAAAGAAAAGCTTTTTTATCTTGTTTTTATATAAATAATATTAATTTTTATAGAATTGAATTATATATGTAATTAATAATTATACAAAAAACACGATAAATGATATATATGTGAAATAGATTAATTATAAGTAAAATTTCTGTATTTATTTTTATGAGCCATTTGCATTTAAATGCCTTATTTATTTACATGAAATACATCATATTTTAGGTGTAAACACATAGAAAAATCCTTTATTTATAAGGTTTTTTACTAGATTACAATTTACAATTTTACAAGTGCAAATGTTACATATTTATGAAGAAATTTGACACAAGTGTAAATACTTGGTATAATATCTTTTCGTAAAGGAGGAATTCAATGGATTTTAAAAACCTATTAAGCCACAATTTAACAAAATGTAAACTAACTGCAGTAGTGGTTTTATGTTTTGCAATGGCTACATTAACTGGATTTGTAACAGCAAATAAAAATGTCACAATTGTAGCAGATGGTAATAAAATGGTAGTCAATACGGTCTATGATAATCCAAAGAATATATTGAAGCAAGCTGGTATAAAGTTAGATAATGGAGATGATTATACAGTATCTACAGGTAATATAACTGATAATGCTGTAATTACAATCAATCGTGCAATGCCAGTAACTGTAGAAATTGATGGAGATACAAAAGTAGTAAAAACCACAAAGAAAACTGTGGGTGAATTGATATCTTCAATGAATTTAGATGAAGATAAGTATTTTGTTGAGGGCGGTAAAGATACTCAACTACATACTGATGCAAAAGTAAAAGTTTTAAATGTTTCTAGTAAATTAGTATTAAGAGATGAAGTACAAAATTATCAGGTGATAAAAGAGCCAGATAGCTCTATGATCCGTGGTAATGAAGAAGTAATTCAAGCTGGAAGAAATGGTTTAAATAGATTATTAGTTAGAGAAAAATATCATAAAGGTATTAAAGTGGGAGAAGAAGTAGTACAAACTTCTCAATTAGTTCGTCCTGTAAATCAGGTTATTCGTAAAGGCACAGCAGAACCGATGAATACTATTGGTTTGAGATCATATTCTCAAGTATTGTATATGGAAGCTAGTGCATATTTACCTTATGATGGTGGCGGTGCTGGATATACAGCGCTTGGTATTCCTGCTCGTTATGGTGTAGTAGCTGTAGACCCAGATATTATTCCACTTGGAACGCGTGTATATATTCCAGGTTATGGTGAAGCTATTGCGGCAGATACTGGCGGTGCGATTAATGGCTATATGATTGATTTATGTATGGAAGATTATACTCAAGCTATAGCTTTTGGTCGTCGTGGTGTAGAAGTTTATATTTTAGATTGATATTTGTATAAATTGATTTAAAATAGTAGGATAGATAGAAAATTATATATAAAGATGAAAAAGAGTCTGTAAGTTTACAGGCTCTTTTTGTCTAGAGTATATGGCTTTTTACTTGCGTTTTTTGATATATTTTTGTTATACTAAAAAAATATGAGTTTATTTGTAATATTTTAGTTGAAAAATAAGTGAGAAGGTTTTTAATGATAAAAGAAGTTTTAGTTGTAGAAGGAAAAATGGACGTTGTAGCCATTAATAAAGCAGTTGAAGCTGATTGTATTATCACAGAAGGTTTTAATTTATTGCCTAAGACTATAAAAAATATTAGAGCTGCTTATGAAAAACGTGGCATTATTATTTTAACTGACCCAGATTCAGCTGGAGAGCGAATTCGCACATATTTAACAAGAAGATTTCCTAATGCAAAGCACGCTTTTGTACCTTGTGAAGAAGCTACTGCAAATGATGATATCGGTATAGAGCAGGCAAGTCCTGAAGCTATTCGTAAAGCATTGGCTAAAGTGCGTACAATGAATTGGAAACCTAGTGATGAATTTAGTGCTACTGATTTAATTTTAAATCGCTTAAATGGTTTTGCAAATTCTGGTGTTCGCAGGGCAAAATTAGGTGCTATTTTAGGAATTGGTTTTGCAAATGCTAAAACTTTTTTACGCAGATTAAATAATTATGGAATTACTAGAGATGAATTTAATCAAGCTTTAGCAAAATTAAATTCAGAAAATGACATTAACGAAGTTGAAAATAAATAATAAATTGGAGGATTTTTAATTAATGAAGCAACCTACTATTGCTAATAAGAAGGTTACAAGATATATTTTACAGCGTTTTGGCATTCATATGAGCAAACGCTTAGGACAGAACTTTTTAATAGATGCTAATATTGTACAGGGCATTGTAGATGCAGCAAATGTACAGGAAAATGATAGAGTATTAGAAATCGGCCCGGGTATCGGTACTTTGACTCAAGCTTTAGCTGAAACTGGAGCAGAGGTTACTTGTGTAGAATTAGATAAAAGATTGCCAGAAGTTTTGGCACATACTTTAGATGCTTATGACAATGTGCGTGTTATTCAAGGAGATATTTTAAAAGTAAATATTCCAGAAATCATGGGCGATAAACCATTTAAAGTAGTAGCTAATTTGCCGTATTATATTACTACACCAATTATCATGGCTTTGCTCGAAAAACATTTGCCCATAACAGATATCGTAGTAATGGTACAAAAAGAAGTAGCAGAACGTATGGCAGCACAGCCAGGCGGTAAAACATATGGTGCTTTATCTGTAGCAGTGCAGTATTATACAGTGCCTGAAATCGCTTTATATGTACCACCACGTTCTTTTATGCCACCTCCAGAAGTGGATTCTGTAGTAGTGAATTGTAAAGTCAGACAGACTCCTGCCGTAGAACTTATTGATGAAAAAATGTTCTTTAGAGTGGTAAAAGCAGCTTTTGGTCAACGTCGTAAGACTTTAAATAATGCTTTAAAATCCATGGGTGTAGATAAAAATATTATTGCTGATGTATTAGATAAAGCTGGAATAGAAGCAACTCGTCGCGGAGAAACTTTGACTATGGAAGAGTTTGGAGCTATTGCTAATATTTTGGTACAAATGGCAAAACAGGAGGCATGATTTATGAAATTTGTTTCTTGGAATGTAAATGGTCTTCGTGCTTGTATGAATAAGGGTTTCATGGAGACTTTTCAGACTTTAGATGCAGATATTTTTTGTTTACAAGAAACAAAAATGCAACCTCATCAATTAGAATTAGATTTACCTAGATATAAACAGTATTGGAATAGTGCAGAAAAAAAGGGTTATTCAGGTACAGCTATTTTTACTAAAGTAGAGCCATTAAATGTAAGTTATGGTTTAGGTATAGAAGAACATGACCACGAAGGTCGTGTAATTACTTTAGAATTTGATAAATTCTTTATGGTCTGCGTATATACACCAAATTCTAAGCGAGAATTAGAGCGCTTGGATTACCGTATGCAATGGGAAGATGCTTTCGCAATTATTTAGTTGAATTAAACAAACAAAAACCTGTTGTGATGTGTGGAGATTTAAATGTTGCTCATAAAGAGATTGATTTAAAAAATTCCTAAGACAAATCAGCCGTAGTGCAGGTTTTACAGTAATGAAGAACGCAG
>ENA-OQHF01001170-OQHF01001170.1-human-gut-metagenome-genome-assembly--contig:-NODE-1170-length-14799-cov-2.294643_pt1 | contig 14799 bp, 9 predicted proteins | sample MGYA00242559_ERZ504709 | MGnify/ENA primary metagenome ERZ504709 (study PRJEB26092, sample SAMD00036203) | human gut metagenome | host: Homo sapiens | study: EMG produced TPA metagenomics assembly of... | reverse complement strand
TTCTTCTCATTTGTTCATATTAATCACCTTACGTTTTATCTAATTATACCACACCTGTCAAATGAAAAAAAACTGCGAGTATTGTTACCCGCAGTTTTCGCATTATTCAGCTGTCAAACTTTCATATTCAGCCTGTGTAATCGGCATTACAGTACCGTGACGATATGTACCGTCAAACGAGAAGTCTGAATCTGCCGTAAATTCACCCTTTGTAATATCGGTTGTTACAAAAGGCTTATAGCCCTTACTCTTTGAGAAGTAGTCAAGAAGTAAGCACCATTCATTTTTACCGTTTAATTTATAAATTGTAGGACCTTCATAGCCTGTCATACTACCCAAATTATAGCTTGCAACATCTTTCCAATCACCGCTTAGAGATGTACACTCCTGCATTGTGATACTTGATTTCGCCTCATTCTTTGTAAATCTGTAATATGTACCCTCATGGTCGATAATAGTTGTATCAATAACCGCGTTAGGCTCTTCTATATACAATTCAGGAGCAGAGAATGTCTTGAAGTCCTTTGTATAACTTCTGTAAATTCTGTACTTTTGATAGCTGTCGTCACTTACAACCGACGCCCAGAATACCATATACTCATCTTTTTCAGGGTCATAGCAAGCCTCCGGCGCCCATGTACAACCGGCATTGTCATTATTAATCTTTACAAGGCTTGCCTCGCTCCAATTAACAAGGTCACTGCTTTCCCATACAACAATGCTCTTTGAGCCTTGCTGTGCGGCGGCTGTCCAGTTATTCTTTAAGTTATAGACGCTTAGGTCTGTTGCGATAATAAAGAACTTACCGTCCTCACCGCGAAGAATATACGGGTCACGAACGCCCTGTGTACCGACATTACTTGTCAAATACGGTTTCTTATTATTAAGCGTTGTCCATGTCTTACCGTCTTTTGATACTGAGAAATAGATTTGTTCACGAGTTGCGTCCTCTTGTGTATCAACGAAGTGAACAAACAAGTACGCACTCATATCATCAAGGTTCTTAATATTAATTGTCTTTTCCACCTTTTTCTTTTCTGTTGTTCCGTCTGATAATGTTGCTGTTATTTTATACTTACCTGCTTCAAGATTATCAAAACTGCCTGTCGCATTTGTCTGCTCTGTTCCGACTGCCGTACCGTCTGAATCAGCCAATGAAACCTTTACTGCATACTTATCTTTCGCCGAATCATAGTCACTTGCATAAACGATTTTATTTCCGTCGGCATATGCTTTGAAACTGTCAATAACCGCTGTATATCCCAATACAGTTACATCAAAGTTTCTTGTAAATCCAACACCGTCTTTTGTCATTTTTGCAGTCAAAGTAGCTGTTTTTGTTTCGTCACTTCTTGTAATCTTACCTGCTGTTGTAACAACATCAGCATCTGAAGTTGACCAAGTAACACCCTCTTGTGTTGGGATTGTAATGTCAGATGTAACAGCTGTCAAATCTCCCAAATCAAGTGAATTTAAAGGATTTTCGTAAGCATAGTTATAGATTACAAAATCATCTATATAACCTGTTGCGAATTCACCTGTACCCCAGTTAGCCTTACCGATATATGCAACTGAATTTTTGCCAAGCATATCCGAAATATTAACTGTTGAATCAACACTGCTTGTTCTTGTTCCGTTTACATAAACGTCCGTTACGCCGTCAGCAATCGAAATGATTACATCGTTCCATTCATTTGTGTTATATGCACCTGTTGCCGACTGACTTCTTGTACCGGAGTTATTATATCTTTCAGATGTAAGTGTGCCGTTGTTTGTCATTGCACCAAGATACTGTTCCTTTTGATATGTCTGTGCACTGCTGTTTGGTGCGGCAAAGAACCACCATGATGTTGTTGTGGTTGTCGGCTTAACCTTAAATGAAATTGTGATATTTTTCTGACCTGTCAAAAGCGAATTGCCGTTTGCGTCTGTAAGCGTAACAACCGTTCCGCTTGTTCCGTCAAACTGAATACACTTCTTATTGTCAACCGTAACAAATTTCGGTATACCTGTGCCTTGCCGTATGATGATGTACTTGTTAAGTCACCGTTATCAAAATTCATATTGATAAGCTCGCCGCTTTCAGGAACTGTCGGTGCTGAGGTTGGTTCAGGAGTCGGCGTCGGTGCCGCCAACTCACTGCTGTATGATATTACATCTGCGTCAAAGTTATCATATGAAACAACTCTTCCTCTTGCTCCGTTGTATAAACCTGTTAATTCAAGCGATTTAACGCTTATAGGTGTGCTATTGTTCCTGTGTAGCTTACATCAGTCTCACCGCCTGTAAAGCTTACGCTTGCCGAACCTGTTCCGTCTATTATGATTTCTACCTTTTTATTAAGTCCCATATTGTTTGCGTACTTCTGCGATGAGGTCTGCCAACCGTTTGCACCACGCAATTTACCGCTTTTGACATCAGTTGATGTACACTGAATTACCGGTTTTTCCGAATTGGCAAGTACGTCTGTACCTCCGATACGCATTTGATTAAGATTATATCCGCCGCCTGTGATTGTAAATCCTACAACCTCGTTGCCGTCTGCGTCTTTAACAGAGAATGTATTTTCCTTACCGTTCTGCTCCCAACCTGAGAACATATCGAATGTAAGTCTGAATTTATCCTTGCTTGTAAGTGACTTTGCCTCTGAAAGTTCTGCTTTTGCAGTTGCTTTAACAGGAACAAATACGTTACCGAATCTTTCAAGACCTGTTGCATACACTTGATTTCCGTCTGCCGACAAATCTCCTGCACTTGCATTAAAGATATTTGTTGAATCTTCAAAATCATCGCTCATTTCATCAATATCCGTAATGCTTGGTGCTCCGTCAGCCGTTTCTGAAGACGGAGTTGCGTCAATCAAAAATTCTGCGATATTTGTCATATTAGTATCGTTAGTATATCTGAAGTAACGATATGCGTTTTGATCAGCCAAATCTGTACTGCTTATTGTTGTGTACTGACCTGACGGAATTGCCGTACTGATTGTATACAAATCAGTCCATGTTATGCCGTCGTTTGAAGCCTGAACTTTACCGCCTACAGTTCTTTCAGTCATACCGTTTCCGCTTCTTGCGGCAAGTTTTACGTTATTTACTTTAACAGTCTTGCCGAAGTCGTACATAACATAGCCGTTTTGTACGCCGTCAAAATATGTATTAAAGTCGCCGTCTGCCGCTTTACGATAATCGTTAGCGTCACTCGGTGCTGTTGAGTCATTCCTCCATGACGCAGTTCCGCTTAGAGTATACATTGTTACCTTAATATCTTTTGTAGCCTTAACGTCACCGATTGTCGCCGTTATTGTAACTGTTCCTGCCGACACGCCTGTTACTGTACCGTCTTGTGAAACAGTTGCAACTTTTTCATCACTTACGTTCCAAACAGGTGTACCCTCTGCATTTGTGTCAAGAGTATATTGTGATGTTTTGCCAACACTTACAGTTGCCGCACCTGAAATTGTTGCATAAACAGTGATGTCATAAGTTTTTGAAGTTGTGTAGTCGCCTACCTTAACCGTAACAGTTACCTTGCCCGGTTTCTTAGCCTTCAAAAGACCTGTCTGAGAAATTTCGGCAATACCGTTTTCAGTTGCGTCACTGTCAACAGACCAAGTAACATCACCTTTTAAATTTGTGCCAAGGGCAAGTTGTACCTCGTCACCGCGTTTAATTTCAACGTCACTGCCTGTAATAACTGCATAATCTGTTCCAAGCTGTGAAGTAGTGTTTGTTACAGTCGCTTTCGGAGTAACTCCGTCCCACGCCATAAATTTGAATGTACAGTCTGTAAAGTCACCTGTTAGTTCTCCTGTCGGTTGGTTTACCGTAACAGCTTTTAGCAAACCGTTCTTATCATACACTGCAAAATATTGGTTATATCCGTTCAAGGTTTCGCTCGGTGTATAGCTGTATTTTAGACCTGTGCTTGTAGGTTCAAAACTTGTAACCTTTGCACCTGTTTCAATCAAATATGTTGTTACTGTATTTGCTTTTAAAGTTGTAGTAAGAGTTTTTCCGTCAAGTACGGCACCGTCTTTGATTTCTGCCCACTTTTCGTTGCCTTGCATATCCGTTCTGATTTCTCTTACATTTGTGCCTATCGTACTAAATCCCGAAAGGTCAAATTCATAATCCACATCAGATGAATTTGAAGCGTTGTTTGCTACAATTTTAATATCACCTGTATTTTTGTTGTATGCGGCAAGTGTGTTTGCCGATGATGCGATAATTGTGTCACCCGGATTTATGTACTTTGTAAATTGACCGTATACGTAATACTTATTTGTAAGCACCAATTCTTCTTTATCATGGTCTGCCATACCTACGCCCCAAAGTGCATTTGTATAATTGGCACTGTTATTTTCCTCTGTTTTCTTTTGGGTTGTTGGGTCTACGAATTCAGAGTCTTTATGTCTGTCTATAATATCCCACATTACCCATGCAGACGGTTGCATGCCGTTCACATCTTCGATAATCATGCTTGCAAGATCTGCACCGTCCCAATTACCGTCAACTTCACTCTGCCATAGATTTTTGCCAAGTTCAAGTGCCTTTGCCTTAACCTGAGCGTGATAGCCACGGTCTGAATATGTGTGAGTATCAACTCTGCCGAGTGCAGTCTTTGCCTCGTCTGTAAGACTTCCGAGATTGTTTGCTGTTTTCTTCAAACTTGTTTCGTCCATACCTGCTACAAGCACGTCTATAAATCCTGCATTGTCAAGTGCTTTTCTTGTTTCCGTAATCATCTTTGACTGACTTGCACCCGGATCAAAGTGACAGCCCTCTTGTTTTGGTGAGCCGTAACCCCAATAATCCGTATCAGGCTCATTCATAGGCGAATAGCTCTTAAACTCTATGCCGTTATCTTTGAAAAGCTTTGTTGCGTCTGCAATAAACTTGGCAAAATCATCATACATATCGTCATTTAAGTTATTCAATTTTCCGTTTGACGTAACCGTTCCGTCACTGTTTACAGTACCGCCGCCGCTTGTACAACCTGTTTTAGTCATAAAATACGGTGCGGAATTTGAAAATCCTTCAAAATACAAATCAGGATTTGCTTTTAGTGCCGCTTTTGCGATATTTAATTGGTTTTGGTCTTTCGTAATGTCATATGTAATGCTCTCTACATCTTTGCCGTCACTTGACAATTTGTAATCACTGTACACGCCGGGTACTTTTGAGTCAGAACGGTTGATGTGATTATGTGTCGGATCGTCACCGCCGCCTAAGTTGTAACGTGCGATGTCAAGTCCCAATCCCTCGTCTGAGAAAAATGCCTCTGCCGCCGCATTGGTAAGTTTTTCACTGTAACCTAATCTGTTTGCCCACCAGCAAAGTGCAGTACCCCAGCCTTGGAACTCACCGTTGTTAAAAGGTGACGCGTCAGCCGGATTAAGCTGTACATATGTCGGTTTTGTATCTTGAGCAGATGCACTGATTAAGCCGCCAAAAGGAAGCATAGCACATGCCAAGATTGTGCTTATAATCTTTTTCTTATTCATTGGTTTTTTCTCCTCCTTAAGATTACATTATCCGTTAATTATATTATAGCACTCCCACATAGTGCATTACAATTATAAGATTTCTAAAACAGTTGTAAATTTTCTAACTGTTTTGCTTTACTTTTGTACTTAGATATTTTATAATAGATATTAGATTAAAGACGCGTCTGTCAACACTTTGCCGACAGACTCAACAGATATATCGGAGGCGGATAATATGTTCAAACCTGTATCAGCAAAAGAAGAACGACTTTTACCGGTGTATGTCTACGGCTCGGAATCGCTTGAACATCAAGCACAAATAAGTCGCGGCAAAGGTTTTATGCTACATTCTCAAATTTCCGTTTGTTACAGCGGAGAAGGTGTTTTTACAGACCACAACAATGTTTCGCACAAAGTTCAAAGCGGTGATATTATGTACTTTACTTCCGCAACATCAAATTCATATAAACCCATCTCTGTTCCATGGAAAACAGACTACATCGTCATGGGCGGATATGCTCTTATTGAGCTTATGATGTTTTTGGGATATTCAAAAAGCGGTGTAATTCACCTTACCGAAAATATTAAAGAAAAAGTATATCAAAATTTTAAAAAAATTATTGAACTAAACAACTCCAATACCGAAAATGCTCATTCAATTTGCAGCAGACTTTTGTATACCGTATTGTTCGATATTGCATCTTGCATTGAGGGCAATCCCAACAATAGCAAAGCGAATTTAATCAAGCCGTGTATTGATTATATAAAATCTAACTATATGCACGATATTTCAATATCCGCTTTGGCTGAAATGATTAAAGTAACTCCTACTTATCTCGGAATTATTTTTAAGAAAGTTTACAATATAACACCGCAAAAATTTCTTACCAATATACGCATAGAAAAGTCCAAACAACTTTTAGTCAGCAACAAAAATATGTCACATTTCGGATGTTGCAATCAATCCGGCTTTAACAGTGAAAGTTATTTTTGCAACACATTCAAGAAATATATAGGCATTACACCTACGGAATACAGAAGTATTAACACATTCGGAGAAATATAAGCTATGAAAAAGAATTACGAAAAATTTTTACCGACATACATATGCGATATACAGGAAATAAACAATCTTTCAAAGGTTATGTTTATGAGCAACTTTCCGCACCATCAATTTATTTTGTGTACAAGCGGAACAGGTAAAATATGCACCGAAAACAACATTGAACAAACCGTAAGCAAAGGCGATATTGTATTTATAAATTCTTCAATTCTGTTTTCGCTCAGACAGCAAGAAAATTTTTCTATAAAGCGTATTGCGTTAACGGTAATTTCGTTACAAATTATCTCCAATACTTCGATTTTAACCCAGCCGTTGTTTTTGTTCCGAAAAGCAACGACGTTTTTAACGCATTTAATATTGCGTATGACGATCTATATGCACGATAAAGACGATATACAAAATTCTGTTAATATGTACAATCTTATCGGTGTATGCGGTGAAAGTTATGTTTCATCAAACCCGCTCTTTGACAACCGAAGATTTTATTGCCGAGAGTGGTTTTGATTTTATAAAACAAAACATATCTTCAATAAATATAGACTTTTCGCCATATCTGAAATTACACAAAATTTCAATAACGGAGCTTAACGATATTTTTATAAATCGTTACGGCAAAAATATGAATGAGCTGATTTACTTTTACCGTATGGAATTTGCAAAGTACGCGGTTTTCAAGGTAGGAAATACTCATTACGAAAGGTATTATAATCAATGTGGTTTTAAATCTCCCGAAGAATTTTACAGTGAATTTAAAAAGTATGCGAATATGACCGTAGAGGAATACCTTAACCTCGTTTGGGCAAAATAATAGGCTGTCGGCAAAAAATCCGACAGCCTATTGTTTTATTTATTTTCAATTTTATACAACATCGTTGCCGCTTCGGCACGTTTCATATTATTATTCGGAAGTATCGTGTTATCCTCATAACCGCTCACAATACCTGTCGAATACAACTTGCTCACACCTTCTTCCGCCCACTGCGGTATATCGTTTTTATCCGCAAACGGAAGATTCGGCAAATCATCATTATTCGGAAGTATTCTTCCCAAAATCGTCATTGCCTCTGCACGCGTTATATTGTCATACGGTGCAAATGTGCTTGTTCCGTCGTCATTGACGCGGCCTAAAATTATACCCTCTTTATACACAGCTTTTACAGCCGGAACTGCCCACTGCGGTATTATATCATTGTCCGTAAAATCAAGCTTTACATCATCATATTTTGAAAAATCAAGTTTTTTGTAATTTGCTATCATCGATGCAAATTCCGCTCTGGTCATATTGTTGTCAGGCTTAAAAAATCATTTTTCCGTCTTCTTCAAAACCGCTGATAATCCCTGTTGCCGCCAATATCGGCAATTATATCCTTTGCCCAGTGATTTTCTGTATCGTAAAACGGATTAGGTGTACTCGGATAATCCGAAATATGCACCGGTATTTCTTTCGTTAAATTTCCTGCCGTCACCTTTATTTTACCGTCTTTGTTGACCGTATCGGCAAGTGTGAAAATGCCGTCCTCTGTTATCGTACCTATATCGCCCTCAACTTCCCATTTATACAATCTGTTTGTTGAAAGCAATTCGGTTCCGTTTTTGTATGACGCCGCCGAAAGATTAAGCTGTAATTCTTCGTTTGCCTCTGTATAGATTTCGCTGATTTCTTTCCAGTCCGCTTGATTATATACCTTTATTTCTTCAGGTGTTTCATAAACGCCGTATGTCACGTCCGCCACGTCACCGTTATCGCCGTACATAACAACTTTAACATCGCCTGTACCGTTAAGCGATACTGCTCCGTTTTCGTCTACCGTACTGTCCGTATCGGTGTCCGCACGATATTTTATATTATACGGTTCTTCCATTTTATAATTTGCGGTATCGTATACGCTTTCTATATTAATATTCGCGGTCATTCCCGAAAGATAGTTATTATTAGTTCCGCCTGTAATATTGATTATCCACGGAATATTCGTTCTCTCGCGATTGTCCTTTAAGAAAATATAATTTGCAACACTTCTCAAATAACCGTCCGACGGTGAATTTACAACCATTGTATTGTCTTTTCCCGGAAACCACGCAGAAATGGTTGTCGAACCGCCGCCGTCAAGATTTAACGCGTCAACACACCCAAGCTCAACCATACGTTTTGCAAGCGTTTTAAGTTGAGCGCCATAGCTGTAACCCGACTGTCTGCCGTCAAGCGTATAGAAAATAATATTGCCGTCTGCTTTTATTCCGACAGCCGTTCTCGGTGCCGCACCCGCCTCAAAATCAGAATTTGCAACTCCGTTTGTTACAAGTCTGCCGCCGACACTGCTTACCGCGTTTTCAGCTGTTTTCCAAGTACCGTCATCTCCGACCGCCTGATTTGCGACCGTTAAAGTCTGACCTGCGTGAAGTCTGCTCAAAAAGTCATAATATTCACTTACACCGCTTGTATCCATAAGCAAAACAACCTTACCCTCAGGAATTTCTATCTCGCCGTTATATATGAACACATCATCAACAGTAAGCGACATTGTTTCGTCCACGTGCAGTCTGCCCTCGTTAGGTGTGCAAATAACAAAAATACATTCCGATTGAGTTTTTGTCGTTTTTCCGAATTTGTCCGTCAAAAGATAAACAGGATCAAATCCCGCCTGACACCACTTATTTATATACATAACGTCAATCGATTTTTCGCCGTCTGTCACTGTTGTCTGAATGTCAAGCCACTTTATAAAACCCGTTCCGTCACTTCTGAAACCGACCGCGTCCTGTCCGCCGTATTCCTTTGATATAATTTCGCCGTCGGCTATTGTATAACCCATCGGAATACCTGTCTTGAATGAAAAATAATCGGCATTAATTCCGGCAAGCGGTCTTAAACCGTTCTCCTGCATATATTGCTCTGCCTGTTTAATATTTCTCGTTCCCCATATGCTCGCACCGTTCACAACAATCGGTACGGCGTCCTCATTAGGTGTATATTCAACATAATATTCATTTTGCTTACCGACGCTGTCCGAATTGAACTGTACATTATGAAAGTATGTAAATGCTCCCATATACGTACTCCAACCGCCGTTTTGCTCACCCAAAACATCTGCACTTGCAGTTATTCCCGTAAGCAACAAAAGCGTCATTGCAAAAAATAAAATTTTCTTCCTCACAAAACATTCCTCCATATAAAAAACAATACATTTTATAGTATATCACAAAATCGGATTTATGTAAAACTTAAATAATGGAATATATGCAATTAAATATTATATAATTAAGGCTATCGACATCAAAAAATAAAGTAGACAAAACCATATCGGTTTTGTCTACAATCCAAATTTTGCTTAATTCTTATTCTATACCTACAACTTCATATCCTGCGTCAACAACGGCTTTTTTAAGCACATCGTCCGACACGTCTTTTGCAAGTGTTACAACAGCCTGACCGCCGTTATCAAGTGAAACTTCCGCACTTACTCCGTCTATTGCGTTTAGCACCTCTCCAACTCTGCCTGTACAGTGTGAACACATCATTCCGTTAATTTTAATCGTCTTTGTCATAGTTTTATTCTCCTTTTCATTTTTTACAGTTTTAATATTATTGCATTTCGATTTGAAAAATCTCAATCTCAACGCATTTGACACAACGAATACCGAACTGAAACTCATAGCAAGTGCGGCAATCATAGGATTTAATTTCAATCCTGCTATACCGTACAAAACACCTGCCGCAATCGGTATTCCGAGTGCATTATAGAAAAATGCCCAGAACAGATTTTCTTTTATATTTTTGATTACCGAGTGGCTTAGCTCTATTGATGTAACAACGTCCTGCAAATCGCTTTTCATCAATACAATATCAGCCGATTCAATAGCTATATCCGTTCCCGCACCGATAGCAATACCAACGTCTGCACGAGTCAAAGCAGGTGCGTCATTAATTCCGTCACCGACCATTGCAACTTTGTGACCGTTATGCTGAAGTTTTCTCACTTCATCTTCCTTGTCTGACGGCAACACCTCTGCAACAGCACTGCTTAACGACAGCTTGTTTTTGATTGCATTTGCCGTAACGGCATTGTCACCCGTAAGCATTATTACGTCAAGTCCCATATTACGCATATCTTCTATCGCTTGCCTACTTGTTGCCTTTATGGTATCGGCAACTGCGATTATTCCGACAAACTTATTATCAACCGCAAAATACAATGATGTCTTTCCGTCCTTCGCGAATACTTCGTCTTCCGATACTTCAATATTGTTTTCACGCATCATCTTATAGTTTCCGGCTAAAACTTTCTTTCCGTCAACACTGCCTTTTACACCTTGTCCGGCAATCTGTTCAAAATCTGCAACATCACTTAGTTCCAATCCGTTTGCTTTTTCAACAATCGCCTTTGCAATAGGGTGTTCCGACAAATATTCTATTGACGCGGCAATCTGTAAAAGTTCTTTATCAGAAATTCCGACAGGTGCTATATCCGTTACAGAAGGCTTACCCTCTGTTATCGTGCCTGTTTTATCAAGTATGACCGTATCAACCTGATGTGCTGTTTCAAGGCTTTCGGCTGACTTTGTAAGTATTCCGTACTGCGCGCCCTTGCCTGTACCAACCATTATTGCAGTTGGTGTTGCCAATCCCAACGCACACGGACAAGAAATTACAAGTACAGATATTCCCATTGAAAGTGCAAAACTAATGTCTTTACCCAAAAGCAACCACACTATAATCGTAATCACTGCGATTGATATTACAACCGGTACAAATATACCGCTGACCTTATCGGCAAGCTTTGCAATCGGTGCTTTTGATGCCGAAGCTTCTTCCACAAGATGTATAATCTGTGACAATGCGGTATCTTCGCCGATTTTTTCAACCTTAAATTTAAAATATCCCGATTTATTTATAGTAGCTCCGATAACCTTATCACCGACATTTTTTTCAACCGCAATACTCTCGCCTGTAATAGCCGACTCATCTATCGCACCGTTACCCTCAACGATAACACCGTCCAGCGGAACTGATTGTCCTGCTTTTACAACGACAATTTCACCGATTTGCACGTCATCTACACCGACTGTAACTTCTTTTCCGTCACGAATTACAACTGCCGTTTTCGGCGATAAATCAATAAGTTTTTCTATCGCCTGTGATGTTTTCCCTTTCGCCCTCGATTCAAGAAATTTTCCGAGGGTTATGAGTGCAAGTATCATTGCCGCCGACTCAAAATACAAATTCATCATATATGAATGTGCAAATTCCTTGTCACCGTGTCCGAGTCCGTATCCTATGCAATATATTGCAATGATTCCATACGCGAATGCCGCACCCGAACCTATCGCTATCAGCGAATCCATATTCGGTGCACCGTGAAACAACGTCTTAAAACCTGTTATATAGTATTTTCTGTTGACGTACATTATCGGTAACGTTAAAAGCATTTGCGTAAGTGCAAATGTTATTCCGTTTTCTGCACCATGAAACACGCTCAAAAACGGCCAACCCCACATATGTCCCATTGAAATGTACATTAGTGGCACAAGGCAAACAAGCGACACAATAAGTCTGAACTTCATATTTGAAATTTCATTGTCGATTTTGTTGTCTTTCTTTTCTTGTTTTTTCCCCGCAACAGACGCACCGTATCCCCCCGAAACAACTGCGTTTATAATATCGTCAACGCTTACAGCCGTTTCATCAAAATCAACGTGCATATTATTCTGCAACAAATTTACGTTTACAGATTTCACACCGTTAAGTTTTTTGACGCTTTTTTCAACGTGTGCGCTGCACGCACTGCACGTCATTCCCGTTACATTAAATTTTTCAGTCACATTATCACCGTCCCGAATATTTTCATTGAATTTATTTATTGTTTATGATATTATTATATCGTAAATTATTTATTTTTCAAGTATGCACTTTTTTGATAGATACTATCATTTATGATAGTATGGATTGGAGGTAATACATATGAACCACGATTATATATGCCCTGTTGAGGCAACACTTGAAATAGTGGGCGGAAATACAAGCCACTTATATTATGGCACTTATCGGGTAAAACATTACGTTTTGGGCAATTACAAAAATTGCTTTCATCCGCAACGCCGAAATGCTTACAAACAGCTACGCGAGCTTGAAATGACGGACTGATTGCACGAAAGTTTATCCCGTAGTTCCGCCGAAAGTCGAATACTCATTGACTTCACTCGGAACAAGTTTTATTCCTATATTATCAAGCATTTGCGATTGGGGAAATAATTATTTAAAGGCAAACAACATTTGTCCTAACTGTTCTATGACAAAACAAAAATAACAAAAAGGAGCTGATTTCAGCTCCTTTTTGTGTCAGTTTAATTAAACAATATATTAAAGAACGTCGTTCTTTATAAGGTCCTCATATGATTCACGCTTTACAACTACCTTAGCTTTACCGTCCGAAACAGCAACAACTGCCGCTCTCGGAATTCTGTTATAATTGCTTGCCATTGAATAGTTATAAGCACCTGTTGCAAGAACTGCCAAAGTATCTCCGACTTTGATTTCCGGCATCATCGCATCTTTAAGCAAAATATCTCCGGATTCACAGCACTTACCTGCTATTGTAACCTTTTCGGTACGTTCGGCATTTGCGTTGTTCGCAACAACCGCCTCGTACTCTGATTCGTAAAGTATATATCTTGGGTTATCACCCATACCGCCGTCTACCGACACATACTTTCTCACATTCTTAATATCCTTAATTCCGCCTACTGTATAAAGCGTAATACCTGCCGGTGCAATAATTGAACGGCCAGGCTCCATAAGAATGAACGGTAGTTTGACTCCTCTTTTTTCTGCAGTAGCCTTAACAACCTCTGAAACGTGCTGAATATATTCATCATACGGTACAGGATCGTCATTTTCGGTATACATGATACCATATCCGCCACCAAGGTTAAGATTATCAATCTCAAGACCAAGCTTGTCCTTTAAGTCGCCTACAAAGTTCATCATTATTTCAGCCGCTTTACAGAACGGTTCAATATCAAAAATTTGTGAACCGATGTGGCAGTGAACACCGTTTACTTTTACGTTAGACATTTTACTTGCTTTTTCAATAATTTCAAATGCTTCGCCGTTTTCAAGTGCAACACCGAACTTTGAATCAATTTGACCTGTTTGAATAAAGCTGTGAGTATGAGCGTCAACACCGGGTTTGATTCTGAACATTATGTTCTGAACAACACCGTATTTCTTAGCAGTTTCGTTAAGTGCTTCAAGTTCATAAATATTATCAACTATGATATTACCAACTTTATTTTTAACTGCAAGCTCAATTTCATCAGCAGTTTTATTATTGCCGTGAAAATAGACTTTATCCATAGGAAAATCTGCCTTTATCGCCGTATAAAGCTCGCCGCCCGATACAACGTCAATACCCAAACCTTCTTCTTTAACAAGTCTGCAAGTGAAAAGTGAGCAGAAAGCCTTGTTTGCATAAAGGACAAGTCCATTTCCTCCGTAATATTTATCCATCGCGTTTTTATAAACACGACAATTTTTTCTTATTAAATCCTCATCTAATACATATAGCGGAGTTCCAAACTCCTTTGCAAGTTCAACAGTATCATTTTTACCAATAACAAGATGATTTTTCTCGTTTACTGTCAAATCTTCTGATACAAACATTCTTTCTCACACCTTCCTAAAGTTTCTTAACCCTGAGTTCCGTCAGGCTCTAAATTTTCTTTGAGTTTCTTCGTTTCCTTAGTTTCGTGTATAATCTTAGGTTCTTTTAAATCTGTTATACACTTCTTTGTTATGATAACGGTTTTTATACTGTCATCGGACGGCACTTCAAACATAATGTCAGACATTGCCTCCTCGATAATTGAACGAAGTCCTCTCGCACCTGTATTTCTTTCAATCGCTTTATCAGCGATTGCCTCTATCGCGTCATCTTCAAATTCAAGCTTTACACCGTCAAATGCAAACAAGGCTTTATACTGCTTTATAAGTGCATTTTTCCGGTTCTGTAAGAATTGTAATAAGCGTCTTTCTGTCAAGTTTATCAAGTCTTGCAAAACATGGAAGTCTGCCTATAAATTCAGGAATCAATCCGAATTTAAGCAAATCCTGCGGTATAGTTTACCCAGCAATTCATTGATGTTAGACTCTTTTCTTGCTTGAAATCTGTGCACCAAATCCCAAGCCTTGCTTACCTGTTCTTGAGCCGATAATCTTTTTCCGATACCGTCAAAAAGCACCGCCGCATATAAA